>Ga0116193_1002396_pt1 | contig 14293 bp, 7 predicted proteins | sample AD_UKC115_MetaG_FD_89892 | JGI IMG/M metagenome (GOLD analysis project Ga0116193, IMG submission 89892) | Active sludge microbial communities of municipal wastewater-treating anaerobic digesters from Hong Kong - AD_UKC115_MetaG | ecosystem: Engineered > Bioreactor > Anaerobic > Digestate | place... | reverse complement strand
TTTGCCGCTCAAAAAACCGTATATTTTAATACATCTTTGCGACGTAAAAAATCCTTCTTTTATTTTATCGACAAAAATTCTGCATTCCGGCTGCAGCAAAAACCTGATCATTTTATCTTCAATTGAAACATCGTCTCTGCCGTCGGTATTTTTGATCAGCAAATCCTGCTTTGTTATTCTTTCAGTTTTAAAAATTTTTCTTTTTTTCAATTCCTGCCAAAGGATTTCCTCTTCAAGATTGAGTCTTTGAGAAACTTCTTTTATATAATCTCTCTGTATTATCGCATTCTTATTTTTTATTATAAAATCAAGCAGCACTGAAGCTGCTTTTGCCTTCGCCGACGGAATTTTAATATCATTGCCGCCCGCGATTCTGTCTATCATAAAATCTATAGCCGTTTTTGATTTTGCTTTAAGCAGATTATCAAAAGCCTGTCTGCCGTGCTCAAGCAAATATTCATCAGGATCAACTCCCTCCGGCATAGAAGCTGTTTTTACCGGTATATCGTTGTCGGCAAAAATTTCCAGAGCCCTGTAAGTAGCGCTCCTTCCTGCATCATCGGAATCAAAAAGAACAACAATCTCGCTTTCGCCGTAACGGGCAATAAGTTTTGCCTGCTGGGCGGTAAAAGAAGTACCCAGTGACGCAACCGCTCCGCTGACTCCGTACTGCTGAGTCATCACGACATCCATATAACCTTCAAGAAGAATAATTCTTTTATCTTTTTTTAAATCCTGCAAAGTCTGGAATAACCCGTACAAATTTGCAGATTTTGAATAAACCGGCGTTTCCGGAGTATTCAGATATTTTGTTTTACTGTTCGTTAAAGTTCTGCCGCCGAAAGCAATAACTCTGCCCTGTATATCCAATATCGGAAACACAAGTCTGTCCGACATATACTCAAAGAACCTTCCGGAATCTGTTTTTACGGCAAGTCCGGCTTTTGCCAATTCTTCATAAGAATAGCCCTTTTTAAAAGCAGATTCAAGTAGTTTTCCGTTTGGAGCATATCCTATTGAAAATTTTTCTATAGTAGCGTCGCTTAATCCGCGGCTTTGCGCATAATCTCTTGCTGTTTTTGCAGCCGAAGTTTCAAGAAAGCACCTGTGATAAAATTTCGCAGCGCTTTCAAGTATTTCGAACAATCTTGCTTTTTCCGAAAGAGCGACTTTATCTTCTTTTGATTCCTGTATCGTTATTCCGCTTTTCTGGGCCAGTTTTTTAACAGCTTCAATCCACGGAATATTTTCAATAAGCATTACAAACTTAAAAACGTCGCCTGCCGCTCCGCATCCGAAACACCTGAAGATACCTTTTTCGGGGCTTACGACAAAAGAAGGCGTTTTTTCGTTATGAAAAGGGCAGCAGCATTTCCAGTTTTTCCCTGCTTTTTTTAAATCCGGGACATATTCCTGTATAACATATTCTATACCGGAAGAAGCCCTTATCTGATCAATAACGCGTTCTGAAATAGCCATTAAGCCAACTTATATATTTTTTATCTCTTGAATCTTCTGAATCCGGAACACTCTATGCAGTCAAGTCCTCCGTATTTTTTTTCAAGAGAGTCAAGCAAAAGATTAACGCCGAGATTATCCGAAGAGATATGTCCGGCTATTATAACGTTTATTTTATTTTTTACGGCATTATTATAATTTTTTTCGCTCATATGCATGCCGACGATTGTGCCGACTCCGGCAACCGCAAGTTTTTCTATTATTTCAGTCGGACCTTCAGTTCCGCCGGTCATATCGACAAATATTTTACCGCATTTTGATTTATCTGTCCCGTTAAGTATATAAGGGCCGTTATCGTATGTTTTTGCGTATTTATATTCCGGAATATTTTCCAAGAAAGAAATTATGTCTTTTAAATATCTTGGCTGGAGTTTATCAAGTTCTTTTTGAAGAAAAGTTGTAACATTGTTGTCTGCGACCGTATGAGCCGTCATCAAAGGAATATCAAGGAGTCTGGCTGCGTCAAATACTCTCTGGTGGTTCTGTCCGCTTACGCTTCTTCCTACTTCCGATGCCCTTGACGAAATATAACTTTCGGCAATATTTATCGGAACGCCCTGTCCTTTAATTATTTCAGACTGCATATTTATAACATTGTGAAAAGTTGAATAGGCTTTGCCTTCCGGATGATGGGCAAGAACCATGTCTATTTTTTTGCCTGACAATCTCAGTTGGTTTGCAAGCAAAAGCTCCGGTGATTCTATGTCTATCCCGACCATGACTGATTTAATTTCTTCATTGCCGGTTCCGTAAATTATTCTTGAATCATAATAAGGATTTGTCAGAGTTTCTTTATCGAAAAAGGATTTTTTCTCATCATCCAGACTGTCATAATCTTTATTTTTTTCTTCAAGCAGAGTTCTTACTTCTTTTTCTCCGCGCGGATCATTTTTAATTCCGTTTTCGATAAAAAATTCATACATTTGCTTTAAATTCATTTTTACCTTCCAAATACAAAAATACAAGAGAGGGTAGATTATACAATATACCCTCTTGTATTTTGTAATTTAACTTAAGCAACAACTATTTTGACCAGTTATTGTCTTTCATCATTTTCCTGCGAATTTTTCTTTTAGCTTCAGCAAGCTTTTCTTTTCTGAGTACGCTCGGAGATTTGTAGAATTCTCTGTTCTTGATCTCCTGCATTATACCGCTGCCTTCGCATTCTCTTTTAAATCTTCTTATGGCTTCCTCTATAGATTCGCCATCTCTGACTTTAACGCTGACCATTGAAACTTACACCACCTTTTTGTATAAAATCAATCTTTATTAGCCCGGAGGCCATGCAAAAGTTCTGCCGCCAAGTAAATGATAATGTAGATGAAAAACTGTCTGGCCGGCATCAGCTCCGCAATTATTTACAAGTCTGTATCCGCCTTCCAATTTCTTCTGCTTTGCAATCTGTGAAGCGGCTATCTGTATATATCCCAGAAGTTCTGCATTTGTACCGTCTACCTCGTTAAGACAGGCTATATGTTGTTTCGGTATGATTAGTATATGTACGGGAGCCTGCGGATTTATGTCCTCAAAGGCAAAAACTTTATCATCTTCAAAAACTTTATTTTTAACGGGTATTTCTCCCGATATAATTTTACAGAAAATACAATCTTTCATAATTTAGATTTTTGATTATATATATTTTGGAATATTAAAACAAGCATTATTTTTAAGCGGCGGCAAGTATTTTCCTTGTTTTTTCAAGCTCTTTTTCCAAATTAAGGCTTACATTCTGCCTAAATTCGTCACCAGGCTGAGGCATATTGTCAGATTCATATATAAAGTTTATATATTTTTCAATTAATTTGTATTTAGCAGGGCTGATGTCTGATTTTGCTATTTCCGCCAACACTTTATCTCCGGAAGCAAAAACAGGATCGGCTCTGAAATACTGCCCCATCTGCTGCCTTAACCCGTCACGCGAATCGGCAGAGTTTTCAATCACAAAAATCACAGATTTCAAAATATCGGAAGGAATTGAATTTATTCCTGCGCCGTTTTGAGTTTTAATTTCTGAAACAAGACTTGCAAAATATTTTGAAAAATCGGCCAGTATATCGGATGTTTGTTGTTTTGTCTGCCCGGACAAAATTTCGGCATTAAAACCGGCAACATCGTCAAGATTATTTTTCATTTCGGAAATGCTTATTTCAGCAGCAATTTTTTGGGCAAACTCAATAAGTTCCTGTTGATCCGCGCGGGCGTGAAATTGTTCGTAAGAAGCGCCGGAATTGCTCATCAGAAAATTATATTCGTCTATTTCGTGGGCGCAAAGCATTGTAAGTATTTTTGCCCTTTCTTCATCCTGAAGAGTTTCGAGTTTTTTCAAAAACATTTCGCTTATATACAGAACAGCCGAGTCTTCTTTAACGTCAACCGTTGCAAAAGAATAAGTGTTTTGGTTAACAAACAAATCTTTTGAAGGAGAAACTTTTATTTCAACCTTTGAAACTCCTAAACCGTTTTGTATCATTTCTTTAATGTCGGAAGCTTCGCTTTCAAGAAGATAAGGAGTTTCCCGAGATAACAAGACTCCGAAATCATATGCTCCGCTGTTATATAAGCTAAGCAAAATTTCCGTAGCAAAACCGGCATACTCATCAGCCGCGGAAGCACCCGTGACGTACTGCAACAGCGCTTTTATATTTTTTCCGAGTGAAATCAAAGGCATTATTTTATTTTTATACTCCGGATCATAATAATTTGCAAGTTCCGCTTCTCTGCCGTCCGGATGTTCTATAACGGCATGTTTGTCTATAATCCCGAGAATCAAAGACTGCCAGAATTCCGAAAGATTTAAAAAATTAGAATGAGCGGCAATTTTTACGGAATTAATAAAAAAGTCGGAAACAGTAACGGACCCTATATCCAGATATCCTTTTCTTATTATTGCAGATTCTTCGGCCAAACCTGTCATTTGCTCCTGCCTGCCTTCAAGAAAATACAAAACGCTTAAATATTTCAAATTTAAACCGGTATTTTTTGAGTCGTCTTTATTCATTTTTTCTTTTAACAGTCCGACAGTTTCATCAAGCGTTTCTTTATCATCGGCGCTTAAAAACTCTTTGTTTGCCCTGAGTTTTTCAGCCATAACTCTAAGTTTTGAAAGCATTAACGATTCTTCCGGAGACAATTTTTCAACTTTTCCCAACGCCTTTAATATTTTTTCCACGGTTAAAAACTGAGCCCGCATTATAATTTTATTGTATTCATACGATTTCTTTAAAATACCGTCGAACAGCTGAGTATCGGAAAGAATATCCAGAAACAAAGGAAAATCCAATCCTTCCGAATTTAATTTATCAATAACGGACTGCATAGTCTTAACAGACTTTATTTTATCTGCTTCAGCCGCAAACTGCTGCGTTCTGCTTTTTATTTTGGCATATAAACGGGCTCTCAGTGTTTTCGGATCCATACTTTCATAATCTTCATATTCCTGCCCGCCTTCACCGTCCGATATTTTATAATATCCGTTAGCAACGACAGATATATTCTTATTCAGAAGATATCCGTCCGAATTATAAACAACAAGCACTTTATCTCCCTCTCCGGCAAAATACGGCTGGAAAAGAACATCCATCATTGTCGCGCCTGCCGGCACATCAACAACATACACCTGGTTTAGATATTCCACAAAACACGTAATATTTTTATTAAACTCTATCTTGCTTTTTATGTTGTTAAAATTGCCGCAAAAATCATCGCTTATATTTTCATCGTCGGTTGTTATTAAAAATTCCTTGTCTTTTATTTTTTTAACAAAAACTCCTCCGTAATACATTTCTTTTTTGGTTTTGCCGAGTTTATATATGAAATGCGGTTCTTTAACGTCGCTTTTTTCAGGATCATATCTGCCGAAAGTTTCATCCTGGTATGCTTTCATTGAGTAAATACAAGACTCTATCGGAACGCTTGTTTTCCCTTTGGCATAGGCAATGTCAAAATTATATTTTATTCTCTCAAGTTCTCGCGTATTTTCGCTTTCGGTAATTTTTTTAGAAGTTTTTTGTTTTACAAATTCTTCGACTGCCCCAGCCAAATCCTGGGTATTTACGTCGCTGCCGTTGACGATAATATGAAGTCCTAAAAGATCCCTGACCTGCTGTAAGAATTCTTTTTTCATATCGGGGTCCTCAACGTCAAAATATTTTCCGAATAAATCCTTTGAGGTTTCATATCTTCTGCCGGAAGTCATTTTTTCAAATACGCTGTAAGGCGTTTTAACTCTTGATTTTATAATGATATGTTTTAAATTAAATCCTCTGTACGCCAAAAATTTTTTCAAATCGCCTACAATTTCATTATCTTTAAATTCGGTAAGCTGCATAATATCCGCACCGTATATTTTTTTTATCAGTTTTAAAATATTGAGATATTCAAGCGGATTATTCGATATAAATATATTGTTTCTTGCATATTCATATGCGCCGCTTCCCAGAATACGGTATATAGACGGAAGATAAATATTGTACATTGTCTCAAGCCATTCGGCTCTAAGTTTATCGTCTTCAGTTTTTGTTTTGTCATCATTCTTCTTTGTTTTTTCGATCATATAGGCAAAAAGCGCCAGAAGAGTCTGTGGATTATCCGACATCTTAACAATGTTATCCCAGTAATTCTGCAAAGTTCTTATGCCGTCCAACTTAGAATATTCCGGCAGTTTTTCTATCTTTTTTATAACTTCTATCGATTTTTTTACAACATTAACATATTCTTTTATTTTTTCTATATTGCCGTTTCCCGAAATCTTTGGAAAATCATAAAAATTGTTCAATGTCTCGTCATCCAGACCGCTCAGAAGAACTATGGCTTTTGCTATATTTGCAACTTCGGTATTGTCTTCTGTGTCCCTTATGTTTACAAGCAGATTCTCGACGTGTCTGTATTTCCTGTAGGCAGCTTTGAAAGCAGCTCCGTCTCCGGGGTTTGCGTATATAAAAGCTTCCGTTATCTGTAAAAAATCAGATGAGTCAAAACCATGCTTATGTTCATCTGCGGCGGTTTGAGAAATATCCATATTTATAAAATCGTTTATCATTTTTCTGGCTTCAGTTTCATTTTTCAATCCGTATTTGTCGAGATTATCATAAAAATCAGTCCATGTATCTTTAGGTTTTTCAAATCTCACGAAAGACAAGCTTCTCCATGCATTATAAATATTGTCCAGCGTTTCCGAAGGGATTGATTTGACGTTTGCCCTTATAAATTCGATCTGTTTTTCAACTCCTTTTGGAAGATTAATAGCATAAGCTTCATCACCGGGAAGACCGGATAAATATTCAAATATAATTTCTTTCAGTTTTGATTCAAGGGCAAGTATTGTATATCTTGTATTGAACGATTTGCCGGATTTTGAATCATGAGACTGAACAAAAGAATTTCCTATCCAGCCAAATCCGTTTACAGAAACGGCATAATAATTTTTTGTCATGCTTCTTATAAGTTTTAATGTCTGTTCTTTATTTTCAAGAGCCTGTCTCAACAAACTTTTAAGATATTTATTTATAAGTTTAATGTTTCTGTTTTCACCGGACGCGGATGATGAAGCCGGAGTATCATAGATGGGGTCATAATCAAGGAAAACGGCAATTCCTCTTTCATCCGGTATAGTGCTCATATTCTGTTTATTTTCATAACTGCTTGAATATTTTGTCACGGCGTATGTTTCAAGGCCTATTGTGCTTAAAACAAACGAATATATCGGAGCAAATTTTTCATCAATCAATATTGACATATCTTCATTCGGAGTAACTATGTCATAATATATGTCGGAATCATACATCATATTTCCTTTCCCGAGAGAGCCTCCGACTATTATGTCAAATAAGCTTCTGTCCATCTGTATATTGTAATTATCGTTGGCAATTCTAACTGCGATATCAACGGCCTTATCCATTACCGCTTTTACTTTTTTGGCATACTCTATACTGGTAATGCTTTTGTTTCTAAACTCATTTTTAAAATCGGAAAGCTGTTTTTGCAAATTTTTTATTTCCTCTTTGCTGCCGCTGCCTATGTAAGGCGTAATTCTTTTATTTTTCAACTTCCTTTTTTCATCTTCAAAAACAGTTTTATATTTTTTGCCGTACAGAGAAACCAGATCCCTCTGCGTATCAGTCATATATCCCAAATGCAGCACATTCAACATCGTATATCCTTTGAGCTTCTCATAAGGTATGGCAAGCGCGATCTTATCCTGCCAGTCGTAATAATCAATTTCAACGGCTTTGTCTCCGGCCTTATTGACTCCGATAATGGCACCTATATCCGCATTTGCAGGATCTGTCAGCGATGAAGTTAAAACATCTCCCGCTTCATTTAATTCGAGTTTTTTGCCGGCAAATAAACACGCCATAAGCAAAACAAGATCACCGGAATTGACGCCTTTTATTTTATTTTGGGCATTAAGCAGTTCCGCACATGCCGCAAGTATTTTTCTTTTTGCATTTCTGTTAAGGCTGTTTATAAATTTATTGAACTGCTTAGAAGAAACTTCACCGTCGTTTAACATTCTTACTATCCAGTACAGCGGATATTTGGTAATATGAGGATCGAAATTATTCAGATATGTTATAAATTCATACGGATCATTCAAAATATCAACGTATACCTGATCGCTGAGAGTGTTGCTCAAGTTTTCCTGTGACAAATCAAAAAAGACGCATGACTGGACAATACTTTCATTGTTTTTAAAATATGCATAAATACCGTTGAACGTATCGCTTTTTTTTGAGATAATATCATCAACAAAAAATATTTTTTTATCCTTTATATCGGATTCGTTTTCAACTTTAAACCTTCCTGTTTTTGATTTATCATCATCGGAAATTTCTTCTACCTCGACTACTTTTATTCTTATTGAACTCTTTTTCGCTCTTAAGCCATGCTCTATGCTTTTAACTATCTCCTGCATATACTTCTGTGTTGATGATTTTCTGTAAGCAATTACATATTCTCCGTGATAATCGGGCTGATTTTCTATCTGTTCGAAAATAGAATCTGCCAAGGTTCCGGCATACTGATTTATTTTCTGCATGTTGCCGGATCTTATTGCAAGCCAATCCGACTTTACCGAAGGATCATATGCCGACGAAGCCTGTACTATTGAAATAACATCGCCGTATTCAGACCGTCCGTAATTGACATCATGAATGACATTTGCAAGATCTATAAGAAGTTCTTTTTGGTGTTTTATTTCATCAGAACTTATAACTCCTTCCGCATATCTGCTGTTTAAAAATCTGTGAAATGACGACGTGGCATAAGGAAGCTGTTTTTTTAATAAGTAATCGTTAAATTTGGCAAACTTTCCGGAAAGAGCCGATTTCTCAAGTATTTCATGTATTACAAGGCTTTGGAAAAAATCTTTTATTCTCTTTTCCGAATCCCTTTGAGTTTGGCCTCTTACGTCATTTTTTAAATACTCTATTAAATCGGAATGAATAAAAAATGTTTTTTTATCATAATCGACATATGCCAGACAGCCGTATTCCGTACTGTGTCCGAAAGTATCATCCTTTTTGCCTATAAGATACGGATATTTTCCTATTACGATATCAAAATAATTTATTCCTTTTTTGCTCAATGCGTCTTTTACGGCAGATTCATATTCAAATTCCGAATTATCTGTTTCGAAAAAGAATAAATAACCTAATACAGCCTCTCTTATGCTCGGGAGCAATACTCCCTGAGTATCAAGCAGAAACAATGCTCTTGCCAGATAATCGTTTTCTCTAAACTGCGGATATTTTCTTATTTCCGACGTTTTTAATGCCTGCACTATCAGCATTTTTAAATTTGTGCCCAGTGCGGTTGCGCTTTGAATATTTTGGCCGTCAACCTCAATATTGCCCTTTTTATATTTTATTGTTCGTGATTTGCCGTCTGTTTTTTTTATGGCAAATGATGCTTTTTCCCTGCGGGCATCATATGAAAAACTGATTGTCTGTTCAAATCCCCTTTCTTTGATAAGCTGATTGAATATTGAAGATATTTCCTGCCAATTTTTTCCTGATTGTCTTAACGAATAAATAATTTCTGCAAGATCCTTTGCAAAAGGCACCGGGTATTTTTCGGCCATAGGCATTGCCGCTATTGCATTTTTATCTGCGGCTGCCTGCGCGGCAATATCGCTGAAATAACGTTTCTGATATCCGTCATTCCCGGATGTTATCTTCGGAATGATTGAAATATATGAAATTTTATTATCATAAAGTATCTTATTTATTCCGGATGTATGAAATCCGCCGGCAACAACTATTTTTATCTTTTTTGCATTTGGCAAATTTTTTAATATTTTGTCCGTATTTTCATATCTTCCCAAAAGAGGCTGCCGGTTTACGGCGCTGCCGGCGTCACTTGAAGATAAAATATTTTTACCGAAAATATCGTTTCTCTTTAAATTTAATTCGTTGAATGCTATTGCGGCATCCGCATAAGGCATAAGCGCAGTAAAATCGTCTTTTAAAAAATATTTACTGTATAATTTATGAAAAAGAGTGATATTTTCCTTATAAGTTTTATATTCCGACAGACTTATATTTCCCAACAGAAGATTTTCATAAATACTGACAAAATTATTTAAAAATACCGCATCCTTCTGCACTGCATATTCACAATATGACAGAAGCAGATCATTTATTATCTGCCCTTCCTCATAAACCAATTCGACCGGACTTATAAGACTTGTGCGTTCAAAAAGATCTATCAAATTGAACAAATCGGGATATTTTGAATATCTTTGTGAAAACGGAACTTTAGCCGTTATATATGAAAAAACCATACCTATGTCGGCAAGATTGCCGGAATCTTTTAAGAGATCGCTGTATTCGCTGTAAGAAACTTTGCTTTTTAAAACAGCAAGAAGCTGCTGGAGCTGGTATTGCGCTTTAACTTTATCTGCCTTTTTATTGCGCCTTAGAATGTCGGAGTAAAGATTAAAATTGATATATTTTTCTTTATTGAGTCCCGCTTTGCCGATTTCAACGTCAAGCCTGTCATAAAATTTAGCGGCATCTATTTTTTTACTGCGGTATTTCCCGTAAGATCTTAAAATTCTTCTTTGGTTTGCATTTAGATATTTATCGGCGAGAATTTTTATATTTTTTTCTTTTACTTCCAGCAAATCCTTTATCTTTTTCTGATTTTCAATTAAGAATGCGAAATTTTTTATGCTTGCGGCATATACCGCGCCGTCCTCAAGAGGTTTTAAAATTTTATTATTGCCGTAACCAAAATATTCGGCGCCGCTTATAATATTTTGACCGTAAAGGGCATTCATAACGGTATCAGCCGAATTTTTATCTATATTTTTATAAAATTCCGGCATATTTACATTACGGTTTGCGCCTTCAATGTAAACATCCACGTCTTCGTATTTATTTGCAATATAATTTAAAAGTTTATATGTATTTTCCTGAACTTCTTTGTGATTGTGAAGATCCTGTATATTTATTACAACCGTATCGCTGTTAAAAAAATTGGCCGACGTTACCTTCCCGAATGCATCAAGCCCCGATGAAGGGCTTACTGAAGCTCCTGAGGCATCTGCAGGCAATGAAGGCGCCAAAAGGGCAAATGCAATTAAAACCGACAAAAATTTTTTTATCATATTTCACTCCAAAATAAAAAGACTGACATTTCTGTCAGTCTTTTTAAACGGCTTTATAATATACGATCGCATCGCTGACCGTACTTACGGCGATGAATGAATTCAAATTCATAATATATTCGCTTAACCCGCAATGACGTGTTCGATGCCGCCAAATATCGCAGTAAAACAAAACTGCGCCGCAACAACTTTCATAATTTCTTAATATTGTTTTATTATCGTCGGAATAACGATTGTCTGAAAAATTGAATTGAGATCCCGCGTTTAAAGCATCGGTAAATAACGCTGCCGGACTTTCCGATGATTTTGCCTGCTTGGCTGAGATTGTGGCAGAAAAACTTTTGTAAATCTGATCAGTAACGAATTCTTCAAAACAGGAAGACTCGCCATTTTGAATTCCAGACGCAATTAACGAGGAGGCACTTCCAAGAAGCATAAGCAAAGCGATGATAAAACAAAATACTTTACCCATAGCATTTACACTCTCTATTTCAAAACTGCCGGAACGTCAAAAACAACCGCTCCCTTTCTAGATAATATCCTAACATATTTTATTGAAAAAAGCTTGTACTTCTTTATATTCTTGTTTAATTCTTCAGATATCAGTTTTTTCATTAAAGATTCGGAAACTACGGTTGTAATGCCCTCGGCAAGTATAAATATTTTGCCGTTTTCTATATGTGAATATTTCAGATTCATTGAATTTATAACCGTTGCAAGAAACGGATTTGTGCGCCCCAGAATATTGAGCTGCGAAACTATAAGTCTTGCAACAAATTCTTCTTTAGTCACGTGATGTTTGTCTTCCACCGACTGTCTGGCGGTATCAGAACCTTCGATTTCTATAAGCTGCCTTTGCTCATAATCTTCTTTTGAAATACGCTGGTAAAAATAACTTTTTACGTCATCTATATTCTGAAGCATTCGCAGTGAAACGTTAAACTGCGGGTCAAATGCCGTGATAACTATGATTTTAACATCCGCATCGGAACTTAATGCTATTCTTGTAACTGCAAAAATACCGTTTTGAAGCGAGCTGACTGCTTCCGAGAAAACCTTATTTTCAGAAGAAACTATGTTATTCATCGGCATATCAAGATAAACAGTATCTTTTACAAGATACGCCTTGCTTTCGCAGCCGGATTCTTTTTTCACAAGTTTTTCAATATCAGGCAGAAGAGTTTCTTTTGGATAACTCGGCCCGCATGAAGACAAAAGAACGGCGCAAAACCCGATAAGCAATAAATCCTTAAACATTCTTGCTCTCTTGCAGATTTTTATCTCCGCTTATTGTAATATTTGTATCAAGCACAGGTTGTTCTTTGCTTTTTCCGTGTTTGGCAAAAATTTCATTTATATCATCATAATCTAATTCTTCTCTGTTAAGCAGGGCGTTTGCCATCTCATCAACTATCGCCCATTCATTTTTAAGACATTCATTGACTTTTACAAGACAAGAATTCAATATTTTCATAGTCTGAGAATTTAATTTTTCTTTTAAATCAGTCGACATATTTTCAGGCGGAATAACAGTAAAATCGCCTATAAATCCTTCTTCTCCCATACCGAACTGCCAAACCATGGCATGAGCAATCGTCATTGCTTTTTTAAAATCTGAAGCTACGCCTGTGGACGTTGTGCCGTATTTTATTTTTTCAGCGCTGTAACCTGCAAGACTTACTATTATGTCGGCTATTAACTTCTCTCTGTTCTGCGTATGAAGCTCTTCTTTCGGATTATGAGAAACAAGTCCAAGAGCCTGTCCTCTCGATTTTATAGTAGCTTTAAATACGTCATCTGTCGGATGCAGATAATAAAGCGTAACAGCATGGCCTGCCTCATGAAAAGCCGTCATTTCTCTTTCTTTATCGGTCATCATAATATGGCTTTCAAGCCCGAGATCTATTCTGTCCATGGAATCGGAAATATCATCCATGGTTATAATATCCTGTCCTTTTCTCGTAGCTATTAAAGCTGATTCTTTTATTATATTTTCTATTTCGGCCGGCGATTTATAAACAGATTTTTTTGCAAGTCTTGAAACATCTATATTGCTTTCGGCTTTAACTTTTTTAAGATAGAACTTAAACAAATCTTCTCTTTCTTTTAAATTAGGCAGATTTATATAAATTTTTCTGTCAAATCTTCCAGGTCTTAACAAAGCTTTATCCAAAACGCTTTCATTCGCATTTGTAGCGGCTATGACTATAATATTATGTTTTCTGCTTTCAAGACCGTCAAGCTCAACCAAAAGCTGGTTCTGCGTGCTGTTGGTTTCTTCTCCGCCGCCCATATATGAAAATGTTCTTCCACGGCCTATTACTTCAACTTCGTCTATAAAAAGAATGCATGCTCCTTCGGCATAAGCAAGTTTTCTTGCTTTGTCAAAAAGCTGTCTTACTCTTGAAGCTCCGACTCCGACAAAAACTTCAACAAACTCGCTGCCAGACATTGAAAGAAAAGGCATTTTTGCTTCAGTGGCAATTGCCTTTGCAAGCAAAGTCTTTCCGCAACCCGGAGGGCCCATCAAAAGAATTCCCTTAACTATTTTACCGCCTATTTTTTTTATTCTCGGAGCATCTTTTATAAGCTGAACAACTTCCATCGCCTCTTTTTTAACGGCTTCAAGACCGACTACATCGCTGAATTTTACGTTTATGTCGCCGGCTTTGATTTTATTTTTTTTAACTTTGCCGAAAGCGCCGCTGAAAAAATAAAGATAAAGTCCTACAAAAATCATAGCATGCACGGCGCCTATAAAAAGCTGCACCGGAAGCGTCGCAAGAGTCATGTTCCTGTAAAAAGATTCAAGTCTGCTCAAGCCCCATATGGAAAGAACTATCATTAAAAGAATACCGAATATTATTGAAAGCTTAACCCAGTTGTCCATTAAAAATATTTTTATTTTTTTCATTTTATAAAACTCCGCCAAGATATTTTTTTTAAAAAACTTAATTTCGAGTTCTGAGTATTATAATATATTTAAATTTTCAAATAAAGTATTTCGTTTGACAAGATTTTTAAATTTTGATAGACTCTTTGACATTGTCAGTATTACATGACGTTTTTTGTCAGTATTTAAGGGCCCGTAGCTCAGTTGGTAGAGCACTTCACTTTTAATGAAGCTGTCGCGCGTTCAAGTCGCGCCGGGCTCACTCTTAAAGT
>Ga0116193_1002394_pt1 | contig 14294 bp, 11 predicted proteins | sample AD_UKC115_MetaG_FD_89892 | JGI IMG/M metagenome (GOLD analysis project Ga0116193, IMG submission 89892) | Active sludge microbial communities of municipal wastewater-treating anaerobic digesters from Hong Kong - AD_UKC115_MetaG | ecosystem: Engineered > Bioreactor > Anaerobic > Digestate... | reverse complement strand
GGGGCGGCAATCATCGAGTCATCATCACCGAGGACACGTGTAGCGTCTCATGATGAAGGGTGTCGCGGTCCCACCTTGTTGGGTGGGATCGGCACGATCCCTGTTTCATTGCAGGGCTGCCGCACGCGGCGCCCCACTTGGAGTTTGATTACTTGCGCTTCGGGGCGGCTTTGGCAGCTGCCTTGACTTGTGAGCCAGCGAACTCAACGCCTTCTTTGGTTGCCTTGGCAACGGTTTCGAAAGCAGCCATCGAGGTCTCAACGCCGGCTTTCACGGCGGACAGCGCGTAGTCGGCACCCGGAACGCCTTGCGGGGCGCTCTTGGCCAGCTTGTCGAGGTTCGACACGAAGGTCTTGGCGGCTTCAGCAGCTTGCGCTTCGGCGAACTGCATGGCTTCGGTTTGAGCCGAGGCGATCAGGTCAAGCGCGGCGCGGCCGGTCGTCGTGGCCCAGTCGGCCTTTTCTTCGAGTTGCTTGGCGCGCAGCGGAACGAGGTCCTGCGGAGCCTTGACCGAAGCCAGCGCGTGCAGGTCAGCAGCGGTGGCCGCGGCGAATTCGTTGGCAGCGTTCACGCCGAAGGTCGAAACCTTGGTGCTGTAAGCAACAGCAGCGTCAACACCCTTGAGGATGTTGGCGAGGTAAGCACGGTTCATTTCAGCGACTTGTTCGAAAACGGGGATCATGTATTTCTCCTGAGGTTTTGGTTTCGCAGCCGAAATTTGCTGCAGCGCACAAAACGAATGTTAGGGGCACTCCATGACCAAGTCAAGACAAGTTTGTTGCGATGCAGCAAATTAGAGTTAAAACTACCAGGAACGGTTTGAAACGGCCTGAAATCGCGGTTTGCTGCGTCCAGGAAAGTACGGCAACAACTGCCGCAAAGCCGCATCTGTATGCGGCTTTGCGCACTGCACTACAATGGCGCACTGCACAAAGAGGACAGGTACGATGGCAACCAAGGCAGGTTTCGGCGCCCGCGCGGCTACAGGAGCACGCTCCGCGATGCGCATCATCAAGAAGTATCCGAACCGCCGGCTTTACGACACGGCCACCAGTGGCTACATCACGCTGGCCGACGTCAAGCAGATGGTGGTTGAGAACACGCCTTTCCAGGTGCGCGACGCCAAGACCAACGAGGAGCTGACGCGTGCCATCCTGCTGCAGATCATTCTGGAAGAAGAAGCCGCGGGTGTGCCGATGTTTTCCAATGAGATGCTGGCGCAGATGATCCGCTTTTACGGTGGTGCAATGCAGGGCGTCGTCGGTGGCCTGTTCGAGCAGAACGTACGTGCCTTCATGGACTTCCAGAAGAAGATGACCGAGCAGGGCGGCGCCATGCTCGGTGCTGCCGGTGGCGATCCGTCGAAAGTTGGCTCCGAGGTCTGGCAACAGTTCATGCAGATGCAGGCGCCTGCGATGCAGGGCGTGATGGGCAACTACCTCGAGCAGTCGAGCAAAATGTTCCTCGACATGCAACAAAAGATGCAGGAAAGCACCAAGCAGTTCTTCCCAGGTTTTCAGTTCCCCGGCTTCCCTGGCGGCGAGAAGAAGTAAGCGCGCAGAGCGCGCAGGACGAAAGACTGGCGCGTCGCGCAGGACGAAAGACGAATGACGAACGCGCTTGGCGCTAGACGAGTGGCTTCCGTCATTTCACTTTGAGATTCATGTCCACTGTCGCTGGCGCGCTGCCGATGGCAAACCTTTGCGTCATTCGTCCTTCGTCATTCGTCCTCTTTGGGCGCGCAAACCCACCAACTCAGCATGAGCAATAGAACGTTGCAAACAAAGACAACAGCGCCAAAAGTAGGCTTCGTCTCCCTCGGCTGCCCGAAAGCCCTCGTCGATAGCGAACAGGTGCTCACGCGCCTGAAGGCCGAGGGGTACGCCACCGTTGGCGACTATGCCGATGCTGATCTGGTCGTTGTCAACACCTGCGGCTTCATCGACGATGCCGTCGCTGAATCGCTGGACGCCATCGGCGAGGCGCTCGCCGAAAACGGCAAGGTGATCGTCACCGGTTGTCTGGGCGCCAAGCAGGACGGCGATTTCATCCGCAATATTCACCCGAAGGTGCTCGCCGTCACCGGGCCGCACGCACCCAACGAGGTGATGGATGCGGTGCACACACATTTGCCAAAGCCGCATCAGAAGTTCATTGATCTGGTGCCGGATCATGGGGTCAAGCTGACGCCCAAGCACTATGCGTATCTCAAGATCTCCGAGGGCTGCAATCATCGCTGCAGCTTCTGCATCATCCCGTCGATGCGCGGCGACCTGGTCAGCCGTCCCATCGGCGAGGTGATGCGCGAGGCCGAATCACTCGTCAAGTCGGGCGTCAAGGAACTGCTGGTGATTTCGCAGGACACCTCGGCGTACGGCGTTGACGTCAAGTACCGTACCGATTTCGTCAACGGCAAGCCGGTCAAGACGCGCATGCTGGAGCTCGCTGAATCTCTCGGCCAGCTTGGGGTGTGGACGCGCATGCACTACGTTTACCCGTATCCGACGGTGGACAACGTGATTCCGTTGATGGCGCAATCGACGCTGGCGAGTGGTGGCCGGGTGCTGCCTTACCTGGACGTGCCGTTCCAGCATGCGAATCCGCGCATCCTTAAGCTGATGAAGCGCCCGGCCAGTGGCGAGAAGAACATCGAGCGCATTCAGGCGTGGCGCGCGGCCTGCCCGGACCTCACGATTCGCTCCACCTTCATCGTCGGCTTCCCCGGTGAGACCGAGGCCGAGTTCGAAGAGCTGCTGGACTTCCTGCGCGAAGCGCAGCTCGATCGCGTCGGCTGCTTTGCCTATTCGCCGGTCGAAGGCGCCACCGCCAACGATTTGCCCGACCAATTGCCGGACGAAGTGAAGGAAGAGCGTCGCGAGCGCTTCATGGAAGTGCAGGCCGAGATCAGCGAGGCACGTCTGCGCGGCAAGATTGGCCGCGAGATCGAAGTAATCGTCGACGACGTCCAGGACAACATCGCCGTCGCGCGCTCATGGGCCGACGCGCCGGAGATCGACGGCCTCGTTCACGTACAGAACGGTGAACAACTCAACGTTGGCGACATCGTCAAGGTCACGGTTGTCGAGACGACCGAGCACGACCTGATCGCGGTGTTGCCGGGTTACGAACGGGACGAGGACTGAATCTTTTCGCCAAGCGTCCAGCTCCGGCGCTGATCAATGAGAGTTCCGAAGGCCGTCCCGGTCATCCTGCGTCAGCGAGGTGGGCGCACTGAGGTTCTGGTGTTCCTACACCCGCACGCCGGAACGCAGGTCGTCAAAGGCACCGTCGAGCCGGGTGAATCCGTTTCGCAGGCCTGCGTGCGGGAACTTGCTGAGGAGTCCGGCGTGACTGGCGCAGAGTGCGTTCGCGATCTCGGAACTTGGGAGCAGTGTCCACGCGGTCAGGTCTGGCACTTTCGGGAAATGGGAGTTTCGGGCGAACTGCCGGAGACTTGGAGTCATTTCACGCAAGACGGCGGAGGGCAGGTCTTCACGTTCCGTTGGCACGTGCTCGGCCAGCCTGCGCCCGCAGATTGCCATCCAACTTTTGTGAGCGCCTTGCGTTTCCTGCAAGATCGGCTGGCAGACTTCTCACAACACGCCAACGCCCCGGGCGATCACTTGCCAAATTCACGTGTTGTCTAGCCCGCACGGCCGGTAGTGGGGTCACGGCCCCTCCATCCCCTTCTCCTTCAACACCTCCCGCGTCTTCGCGCTGGCGAGCGCGGCCAGCAGGGCGCGCGCCGCGTCAACGTCGCGCGAATTGCTGCTGACAGCGCCGGCGTAGATGGTGTAGTTCTGGATCTCGGCAGGGATCGGGCCGACGAGCTGGGCGCCGGGTACGGCGAGGATTTCGCTGATCTGGTGGATGGCGAGGTCGGCCTGATCGTTGACCAGCCGCTGCGCGACCAGTCCACCTGGCACCAGCACGGCTTTCGGCTTGATGCGGTCGGCAATGCCCGCCTTCTCGAACCACTGGGCGAGGTAGATGCCGCTGGAGCCACCGGCGGCCGGGTCGATGTAAGCGACGGCACGTGCGCCGAGCAGCGTGTTCTTGAAGGCGTCCACGCTGCTGATGTCCGGCAGCGGCGCACCGCGCTTCACAGCGACGCCGATTGCCACCTTCGCGAGACGCTGCACACTACCGTTGACGACCTTGCCGTCCTTGCCCAGCGGCTCCAGCGCTCCCGGTGTCAGTACCACCAGATCAAACGCTTCGCCGCTGTTGATGCGCTTCACCAGTGCGCCCGCAGTGTCGTTGTCGATCACCAGTTTGTGTCCGGTCTGTTTCTCGAAATCCGGCGCAATGGCGGTCACCACCGGCTTGAAGGCCCCGGCAGTGAGGACTTTGATTTCGGCGGCCACTGATGTCAGCGGGGCACTGCCGAGCACGACGCAGATGGACAGCGCTGCGGTGAGGTTGGCGACGGTCGCTTGCATTACGTTGGACGACAAAGCGTTCTCCTGTGGCAGTGGATGCGATGGCCCGCGCTGAATCAGGACGGACGGCCGCAGGCGCACAAGTTTCCACCAAATCGGCTCGGGCGATTGGGTCGCTTTCAGCTTTTTGCTAAAGCTCTCATTCAATAAGGGCGCAACGTCACTTTTCGCTCAATATTGACTTTATGAGAAAACACCGTCCGCGCCCCATTTGAATAGGGCTCAGCAAAGAAAGTTGCTGCCTGGTTTTGCCAAACCAACTGGCTGAATTCCGACAGTTTGTCGCTAAACTCCGACAGATGCGGGGGTGAAGGCTGCGGCAATTTGTCGAGCTGCACGCTGCTTGAGGGGAAATTTCAGATGAAGTTGATGAGGTTGGAAGCTTCGCGCCTGCTGTGCGCGACGCGTGGCATTTTTGGTGCGCTGACTGCTGCCTGTTCACTCGCTGCGTTCGCGGCAGCGCCCCCAGTGCCGGACATCATGCACTACAAGTTCGATGGTACGGGCACTTCCGTGACCAATTACGCGACCGGTGGCTCCGCCGCGCCTGCCACGGCCACGCTCGGAGGCGGCCTCACACAAGGCGCGACAGTGCCGGGCACAGTTCTCAAAGCCGTTACTGGCACCGGTGTGTCATCGTCGTCCGATTTCGTCAATACAGGCTGGGCCACCAACCTCACTGGGTCATGGACGATTTCCTTCTTCACCAACAACATTGGCCCCAGCAGCACGCTGTTCTATATGTTTGGTGACGGCGCCGCCAATGGGTTTCGCGCCTTCACCAACGGCGTGGCTGGTCCGAATAATTGGTGGATGCGCGGAACCGGCATGACCGACACGCCGGCAAACGGTGCTGCGGTTGTCGCAACCACCATGACGACGTTCGTCTACGATTCGGTGGCGAACCAGACCCGTGCCTATGTGAACGGCGTGTTGGTCAATACCGTCGCGCAATCGTCTGCTGTTACCTTTGTTGGCACGGGGCCGTTCAAAGTGGCCGGCTACGGCACTGCTGCTGGTCTGCCTGCTGGCGGCCTCATGGCTGACTTCCGGATGTACGGCCGCGCGCTCACGGCGACGGAGATCGCGGACATCTACAACGCCGCATACACGCTGCCTCAGACGCTGACCTTTGGCACGGCGCCGACAGTCGTGGTTGGTGGCACCGGCAACGTTACCGCCACCAGCGCGACGCCGAATTCGGGCAATCCGATCACCTTCAGCACCACGTCCACTGATTGTTCCGTCACCGCTGCGGGCGTCGTGACTGGCATCAACGCTGGCACCAACAACTGCGTGATTACGGCCACGCAGGCCGGCGATACCACGTATGACGCAGGCACCGCGACACAAACCTTCAGCATCGGCATGGGCCCGCAGACACTCACCTTCCCGGCGCAGACACCGGCGACCCGGTTCTTCGTGCTGAATTCCACGTTTGCCATCAACCCGCTGGCCACGAGCGCAACGCCGAATTCGGGGAATGCCGTCAGCTACTCCTCACTCAGCGGCGGGATTTGCTCGGTGAGCGGCACCACCGTGACGATGCTGACCGCCGGAACGTGTCAGCTTGCGGCCAATCAGGCGGGCAACGCCAACTACTCGGCGGCGCCGCAGGCGACGCAAAACGTCGTTCTTGACCCAGGTGGCACCATCGGCGGCACGGTGAGCGGATTGACAGGCTCGGGCTTGGTGCTGTCGCTGAACAGTGGCACGCAAACCGTGGCGGTGAGCGGCAATGGCAGCTTCGCGTTCCCGGCAGCGGTCGCGAGCGGGACGAACTACGCAGTGACGGTGCAGACGCAACCGACGGCGCCGGCGCAAACCTGCACCGTGACCAATGGCACCGGTACGACCAGCGGTGGCAGCGTTACCAGTGTCACCGTGACCTGTGTGAACAACACCTTTACTGTGGGTGGGACAGTGAGTGGGCTCGCAGGCGTCGGGCTGGTGCTGTCGCTGAACAACGGCGCGCAGCTGGCGACGGTCACTGGCAATGGGTCGTTTGCGTTCCCCAATCCGATCCCGACGGGCAGCACTTACGCCGTCGGTGTGTCGTCGCAACCGTTGGGCGGGACGTGTGCGGTAAGCAACGGCAGCGGTGTCGTGGGCACAGCGAATGTTCTCAATATCGTCGTCAGCTGTGCCGTATTGCCACCACGGGTGATTCCGGCACTGAGTCCAGCACTGCTGGCTGTGTTGGGCGGCGTCCTGCTGTTGTTGACGGTTGCTGTACTGTCCCGCCGTCGTAGCCGTCTGACGCGGTAGACCGCAGAACGCAGCGTCGGCCACACCGACGCTGCCCGACCTGCGCCGGCGCCAAACGGGCGACATGGTCGTCAGGTCGCCCTGGCGGCCGGCTCGCCGCCTCCGCTTGTCGACAGCCTCCGGATTAGCGCCGATGTGGGGCGGCCGGCGGCTTGGGCGTCGCTTGCAGCGCTGTCTCTGCCGCACGGGCTTCTTGCTCGAACGGGTTGAGCCAATAGTAGGCTTCCAAGCGACGCGCGCGCCATGCGGCGTACAGGCCTGCAGCGACATACGCGACCGGGAACAGCGGCCCCCAGCGCTCGCATTGACGTACGTGGACATGCTCGTGCAGGCGGCATGCGTCCATACAAGCGGCATCGCGCGCGACGATGACGTGACCGATGGTGGCTGCGGCAAATCCGGCGCCGCCGGTGATCGCCCGGAACCACGGGCCGCGCAGAAACCAGGACAGCGCAGGCGCGGTGACCTCCAGTACCCCGTTCACCCTGCGCCATCGCCCTCGCCATATGGCAAGCGGTAACAGGGGCAGGGCGAAGAGGCTTACCGGCGCGACCCAAACGACGACGGCGAAGCGGGCGATACGGCGATTGACGGATGACATCGGCGCAAAGTTAACGTAGATTCCGCTATTGCCAACATCGCCCACTTCACTCCGGAGAGTCCATACATGTGGCCCAACACCAGGCAATTCCCGGCACCGCGTGCTTTCGGCCGCCGTCTTGCTGTTGTAGCGCTGTTTGGCGCCTCGCTGACGGCGTCAAGCGTGGACGCCGGAACGCTGGTTACGCAAATCAAGGACAAGAACGGGGCGCCGGTGCCCAATGCGGTGGTGTACGCCATCCCCGTCGGGGGCGTGGTACCGCCTGCCGCGGCAAGCGCCACCGCGACAGTGGAGCAGTCGTATTTCAAGTTCGAGCCGTTCGTGAGCGTAGTACAGACGGGCACCCGCATCCGCTTCCCCAACCGGGATCGTGGTGAGCATCACATCAAGGTGTTGTCGGGGCCGTCGGTATTCGAGCACAAGGTTTACACCCGCAAGGAACCTGATCCAGTGCTGCTCGACAAGGTTGGCCAGATTACGTTGCAATGCCTGATCCATGACTGGATGAATGCGCACATTTATGTCGTAGATTCACCGTACTTCGGCAAAACGACGCGCGCTGGTTCAGCAGTGGTGGAGAACATTCCGGCCGGTGAGTACGATGTGTTTGTCACCCACCCGAGCATGCTTGTGCCCGGTCAGATCAGTCCAGCCATGCCGCGCCGTATGAAATTTGACGCCAGCAACGTGCAGGTGCTCGAGGCGCGGCTCGACCTGGTGCCCAAAGCAGAGCCGTCGCGCCGGACCCCGCCTGCACACTACGAATAGTCACCGGCAGTTGTCTTGGCGGCGAGCCAGTTTGATCTGTTTGGCGATGCCGAAAAGCAACCGGAAAAACCGGTTGCTGATGGCACTTTCAGCCGCACCACGCGGCGCGGCGAGGGCGATCGGCAAGTATCACCCGCCTTGCATGGTGAGCCGCTGGCGGCGCTGGGCGCCGAGCTGCCGCTCGGGGTTTATCTTGGTACATCCTCGTGGAGTTTCCCCGGGTGGTCGGGAATGGTTTACGAGGGCGCCCATTCCGAAATGAAGCTCTCGCGGCAAGGCCTTGCCGCGTATGCCGCGCATCCGCTGTTGCGCACCGTTGGCATTGACCGCACCTTTTATGCGCCGATGGCAGAGACCGATTTTCGGCGCTATGCCAGCCAGGCGCGCGCGAGTGCCCCGGGATTTCGCTTCCTGGTAAAGGCACCGATGCTGTTTACGGGGCCACGCCTTCGTAGTGACGCGGGCCAATGGGCGGACAACCCGGCTTTTCTCGATCCCTTGCTGGCGACAGCGCAATTCGTGCATCCGGCAACACAGGGTCTGGGGGAGAGCTGCGGCCCGCTGGTGTTCCAGTTTCCTCCGCTCGGCCCGCGCTTTACGCGCGCACCGCAGCGGTTCGCCGACGCGCTCGCGGAATTCTTGCTCGCGCTGCCGAAACTTTCGGGCGCGGCGTTCTATGCCGTTGAGGTTCGCGACCCGGAACTGTTAACGGATGACTATCTCGCGGCACTTTGTGCCGGCGGCGCCACGCATTGCCTCGCCATTCATGCGCGTATGCCCGAGGTTTCCGCGCAGGCGCGATTCTGGCGGGAGGCCGGGCGGTTGCCGCTGGTGGTGCGGTGGAGTCTGCATTCGGGCTTGAAGTACGAGGAGGCGAAGGAACGATATGCGCCATTCAACGCGCTGGTTGACGAGGACCCCGAGGGACGTGAGCAGATTGCCGCACTGATCGCGGAAGCGGTTCGGCGCGAGATTGCTGCCTTTATCATCGCCAACAACAAGGCTGAGGGTTCAGCGCCTCTTACCATAGGCAAGCTCGCCGAACTCATTGTGCGGCGCAGCTAGAATCCGGGCAACTTGAAAATTTGCAGGGGTCGCGCATGTTTGGTCGCTTCATGCCGCAGGAAGGGCGCTTTTTTGAATTGTTCAACTTGCACGCCCATGAAATTGTCGAGGGCGGCAAGGAACTGGTCGCGCTGCTGAATGCGCTGGGCGAGGGCGCGACCGATCTGCGTGACCACGCCAACGCGATCGACGCCATCGAGAAACGCGGCGACACCTACACCCGCGAGACAATCCAGCTGCTACACAAGACCTTCATTACGCCGCTGGATCGCGAGGAAATTCATCAGCTGATCTCCAACATGGACGACGTGCTGGATTTGATGCAGGACGTCGCTGAATCAGTGTCGCTGTACGACATCAAGACGGTGACGCCCGAGGCCAAACAGCTAGGCGAGATTTGCCTGCAGTGTTGCGAGCGCGTAAAGTCGGCCGTTGCGCTGGTGTCCAATATGGATAACGCGACCACCATCTTGAAGATCTGCGAGGAGATCGATCGCCTCGAATCGGACGCTGACCGCGTCATGCGCAGCGCCATTTCAAAACTATTCCGCAGTGAGCGCGATGCCGTGCAACTGATCAAGCTGAAGGCCATTTACGAGCTCCTGGAGACGGTGACAGATCGCTGTGAAGATGTCGCCAATGTGATGCAGGGCATCGTCATCGAAAACGCCTGAACGCACGGCAGGACAGCACGTCATGGAACCCACCACAATTGCCCTATGGGTCATCGTGTTGCTCGTTGCGCTCGCGCTCGCGTTCGACTTCATGAACGGCTTCCACGATGCCGCCAATGCGATCGCCACTATCGTGTCTACTGGCGTACTGAAGCCGGGTCAGGCCGTTATCTGGGCGGCTTGCTTCAATTTTCTGGCTCTGTTCATCTTTGGTCTGCATGTCGCCGCCACCATCGGCAAGGGCATGGTCGACCCCAGCGTGGTCGACAGTCATGTGATCTTTGGCGCGTTGATCGGCGCCATCAGCTGGAACGTCATCACCTGGTACTACGGCATTCCCTCGTCGTCGTCACATGCGCTGATCGGCGGCATGATCGGCGCGACCGTCGCAAAGGCGGGTACCGGCGCGCTGGTTGGCGCCGGCATCGGCAAAACGGTGCTGTTCATCGTTGTGTCGCCAGCGATGGGGTTCATACTCGGCGCGCTGCTGATGCTGGCGGTATCCTGGATATTCCGCCGTGCAATGCCGGGTCGGGTCGACCGCTGGTTCCGGCGCGGGCAATTGCTGTCTTGTGCGCTTTACAGTCTGGGCCACGGCAGTAATGATGCGCAGAAGACCATGGGCATCATCTGGCTGCTGCTGATTATTGCCGGCATGGCCACCAAGGATGTGCAGACTTTGCCGTATTGGGTTGTGATCAGTTGCTACGCGGCGATTTCACTCGGGACACTCTTCGGTGGCTGGCGCATTGTCAAGACCATGGGGCAGAAGATCACCAAGCTGAAGCCGGTGGGCGGTTTCTGCGCCGAGGCTGGCGGTGCCATTACGCTTTTTGTTGCCTCAAGCTTCGGCATCCCGGTGTCCACAACCCACACTATCACCGGTGCAATTGTGGGCGTGGGCGCTGCCCGCAAGTTCTCGGCCGTGCGCTGGGGCATTGCTGGCAGCATTGTCTGGGCCTGGGTGTTCACCATCCCGGCGTCGGCCTTCATCGCCGCACTGGCCTGGTGGTTCGGCAAGCAGCTGTTTTGAGGGAACACAGCGCACGCTGGCTAGTGCCTTGCCGGATCAATAGGACAGCGAAGTAGCGCGCCGGGAGCGCAGAAACTGTCGTTCCGGCCTGGTTCAATCACGATGTCGTGGTTGGCGTGAAGTCAACGTGAAGGCGCGGGCGCGCGGCGAACCAGCGTCTGATCGCTGCGGTTTTATGTGCCGTCGTTGTCCATCTCCAGATGAATGTCGAGCCTCTGCTGCCGGTTCGCTTTAAGCTTATGCAGAAAGCTCAGATACTTGCCACTTCGATGGCGCCAATGTGTTTCGCGAATGACCTTGCCTCGGGCGACGTCAGGCGCCACGAACTCGCTTCGCACCGTGCCGATATTCTCCAGCCGAAAGCCTGAAGACACAACGCGCAAACATCACAGTGATTGTCTTGTTTTTTGTAAAGTTCAATGGTGCGCCGTCGCGCGATCGCGACGGGCGGTCGCGAGTGAGCCATCCGATGGACGGACATTGCGGTATCTGATACTGTCCCTTCACGTCCTATAAAAGTATGGCGACACGCGTATCGCTCTGGAATGGAGCACGCCGTGCCGTCGATATGACATCATGTCGAACAACTGTTGCGTTGTAGAGCCGTCGAATTATCGGATTGGCGGCACGCGGACCATCGAGGGAATTACAGCATGCTCACGTTGATCAACTTGCGAACGCTAGTTGCCTGCTTCGGTTTCACGATTGTTGGTGCCATCGTTGCCACTCATAGTTCCGACGCACGGGCCTACGACCTGCGCATCGCCAACAAGACTTCGCGCATGGCGCAGGGCCAGGTGAATTACGCTGCTTGCCGTGCAGACAGTTTCACCGTTGCGCCAGGACAGACGTGGTCAACCAATGGTCGGGGCCTGTGTCTGATTACATCAATACAGGCAGTCCTCCCGCCGGTGTCTGCGGGTCAGCAAACCACGCCTGTCACGTCATATAGCTCTTCGGGTACGAGCTACAGCGATTTCTCCATTACACAAACCGGGACGACCTTTCGCGTGTGGTCAGCCGCAGAGTTGGCGAATCAGACGCCGGCCCCTGCGACTGCGCCAACGGGACCGACCGTCAAATGGGAGGCTGTGGCGGCTGGGAGTGTGCCGCCAGCAGCGGCGTTCAAGGGAGGGCGACAACGTTTTGGTGGACGGAACGACGCATCTGGGAACCCGGTCTACGATCTGCTTCCAGTTTGTCGCGGTCAGAGCAATGGCGTGTCGGCCATTGGCAATGCGGCCCCGTTCTACCGCCATAGCGGTGGTTGGTCGTGGAACGAATTGCGTTGCTATGTCTTCCTCGATAACAAAGAGCTTGAACTTGCCGCGTACGAGGTCCTGATAGTCGATCCGCAAATTGCGATTCGAAGCCCGAATGCGGTTCGCTGGGAGTCGGGGCAAAGCGGCTCGAGCCCCATCGGTGCGTTTGATGCCGGCAGGTCCGGGCAAGCAATGCGGGCGTGCCGCGCGCAACATACGGACGGAGAAACCTGGGTGCGCGTAGGCACGATGGCTGCTGCCGGATGTATGTTCGCCTACGGCGGTCAGAATCGCCTTGCCCAGCAGTATGAGGTGCTGGTCGTCGAAAGCGGTGCGAGCCAGGAAATGGTCAGGGGTGTCAATGAGCCACGTCTCGCCGCCGAGCCTGACCGCCCCACACGCACCTGGCAGCCTGCAGACAACTGCGCGATCCCTAACGGATACTGTCGTGTTCGTGCCAAAGAAATTGCATCGCTGGGTGCCTACAAGATCAATGCGGTGGTGCAAACCGACGCCAATGGCCGCGTGCTTCAGTCGTACAAGAAAACGCAAGGCGGCATTTGGGAGGAGTACGACACATTCGGCGTGGTGACACCGAGGGTTCGCCCCTACATCGAAGTAGAGCGCAACGACAACGCGATAACGTTGTTCAGTGGCCCGTTTGATTTTGGTGGAACCAACGGCAAAGCCCAGTCACAAGCAATCACTTTTACATTGCGCAACGCGTCGGGGGAGGATGTCACCTCCATCAACAGACAGTGGTCAGACCCACAGTACCGCGAAGGCTACCGGATGCTGAGCTCTGAGGCGCGCATGGCGCGCGCCATGCGCGCCGAGCCCGACACCGTTTGGGGGTTGACGATGAAGCCCGTGAACGCTGCGCAAACCACCACGTTGTGGAAGACGGGCAATCTTGCTCCGCCATTGGTGAGAGGTCCGGACGGCCAGTTCGGCAATTACCGGGTTGCGAGTTCTGGCGATGGCTGGCTCGAACTCTATGCAGTGCTGCCGCCGAGCGCAAGTTACAGCAAGTGGCAAATTCACTTCCTGAAGGTTGATTTTTGGCGCAATCGGGTGTGGGAGCTGCGAGGCACTGCCGACCAGAGCCCTGGGGGACTCGATGCAGCGGGGCTGAGATCGTTGGCCCGAAACACGGATCCGGCCAAAGCCTGGGCTGAGGCCTATGAACTGACGGATGCCCCGGTTTTTTCGGGTGCGAACATTGGTGCGGCACTGGGGCGATTGTCGGGCAGCCAGCAGATGGCCTGGACCCTGCGTGAGGAAGTCGGCGGTACAACGCTGCGTTGGGAGGAACTGAAAAGCGATGTCGTCGCTTCGCCGTCCAATGTAGCTGATGGCTTGCCTGTGGGGCGCATGCTCACCGAGGTGGGGCGCACTTCGCGTTCGTTGACATTGTCAGGTAGTGAATTAGGCAGTCCTCTCGTCATTGATTGGCTGACGGGTACCGTAACGGCAAGCGGCAGAAAGGTCGCGGATTTTCTGACGGGAGACACTGAGTATGTCGGGCAACGCAAGAAGCTGCCGCGTCCAACGGCCCCAGGCATTTCCCCCGGGTTCCAATTCATCAACAAGACCGATTGGCCCGTGCTGGTGAAAATTGGTCAAGTCGGGTGCCTCTATCATGGCGTAGTACCGCCACAATCCACCATGACACGTGATACTGGCGCAGTTTGGTTCAGTCTCTCGGCGTCATGGGCAACCGATGGCAAAGATCTTACGCAGGAGCAGGTTTTCACTGACTGCGCGGCACCGGTCCTTTTCACTACGCTGGGCGTCATTGCCGCTGCGGCGACCGGCGGATCGGCAACAGGTGTGGTTGCGCTCGGCTTAACCTCGGCTGCCACGTCAGGTGCCGCCGCAACCGCCGTTCAGTTCATGAACGCGAGTGGCGCGAGCCAACTGGCGCAGGATGCTACGGCTGCTGGCATATTTGTCGTGGCTGCGGCCGTCTCCGGCGGCGTGGGCGCTTTTCAAGTCGCCAGCACCAAACTCGCACCCGGTATGACGGCGGCAGCGGCGCGATCTGCGATGACGGCTACGGTGGCCAAGGGAGCAGCGCGCGAAGCGCTCGTCTCCATGAGAGACGAGGCGATCAACTATGCGCTGTTCTCGGTGCCTGGCCAGTTCCTGGAACCTGATGACAAGGCCATGAAGACTCTG
>Ga0116193_1002392_pt1 | contig 14295 bp, 14 predicted proteins | sample AD_UKC115_MetaG_FD_89892 | JGI IMG/M metagenome (GOLD analysis project Ga0116193, IMG submission 89892) | Active sludge microbial communities of municipal wastewater-treating anaerobic digesters from Hong Kong - AD_UKC115_MetaG | ecosystem: Engineered > Bioreactor > Anaerobic > Digestate... | reverse complement strand
TTTTCAACTTTTTATCCTTCCAGCGACTGATGGTAAATTAGCATTGACGGGTATTACAATAAAATAGAAGAGCGTATTCTCTTCACGGCTTTCGATAGAAAGTTTATATCTAATACCCATGCATATCTGACGAATATTGTTGGAATAAGGAGGTAATGAATGATGATCCAACTTAAGAAGAAGAGAAAATTTCTAGCTGTTTTTTTAGCAATAGCACTAGTATTTAGTTACATGAGGATTTTGCATAATAGCAAAATCAAGTTCTTTGAAACTGCAAAATAGCGATATCTGATAATTGCCAGCAGCTAATACAGATAATTACACTACAGTAATCATGATAAATTGCCTACTGGCTTAAAAATGGGCAGAACTCCCCATTGCTATCTAGATACGTCGTCTTAGCGTTCGCTTTATGCTGCTTTAGTTCGTCGCTCTTTGTCTTTGTTTGCTGCAATAACTGAAGCAATCATAGTAATTGCACTCAAGAATGCATAGGTTTCTACCTTTTTGATACCGCGTACATTGAGGCCGGTTTCAAGTGCCAGATGTTCCTTTAATCGGCCAAAACATCGTTCTACACTGGTTCTCTTGTTGTACAGCATTTGCCAGTTAGCAGTTCCTCGATGCGGGGTACAAAATAGCCTGGGATCTTGTCTGGCCCTGGTTTTGATGACCATCCCATAATTGCTGTCTGAGCACCAGGACGAACCAAAGGGACAATCACATTTGCCCATAATATGCGGGCAACGGAACTTGTTGACTCCCTTGCTGCCGCCCCAATATACCATGCGGTATCCAGCAGAACATATGGGAGTTGCATCCCAATCCAAACCTTCTGGGGGCTCTTTGGCTCGCCGGTGGTTTAGCGGTATTATGGCCTGGGCCTTGTAATCCTTACGGACTATTTCATATATTGTCTTGTGATCATAACCGGCATCCATAAGATAATACTGGGGTTTACTAGTCAGGTTATTTCTACATTCCTTTAAGATTTCCTCGGCCATCGTGCCGTCGTTGGTACTGGCTGGAGTTACCATTAGAGCTACCGGTAATTCGGATTTAACATCGGTAGCAATATGTAGCTTGTATCCAAACCATTTTATCCTATTGCCGTCGGTATCTCGCTTGCTGCCCCAGTTGGCCGATTGACCATCGTCTTTGATATGCTTGTTCGGCACTGATTTTTCGTGGGCATCCATTTTGGTAGCATCTATGGCAATGGAACTGGTATCAAGAAGCCCCATGCTTTCAGCTTGTTGTACTTGTTGCTTGAATAGTTCATGCAATGCTCCCGATTCAGTCAATCGGCAATAGAACCGGCTAAAAGTAGATATGCTAGGCACTTTGCCAAATAATTCGAAACCACATTGATATCTAAGAACCGGGTCTTGGGTTAGACGCTCTACTAGTTCAGTAAAAGTGTCCATCTTGTAAACTCGCATAGCAATCAATGCATTAAGCTTGCTCTCAATAGAATACCCATTTGGCCCTTTATGTTGTCCGTCATCCTTACTGATACTGGCAATAACAGCACTAAAATCGAGGGTGTCTAAAACTATTTCTAAACGTGACCGAGGTTGCATTTTTATTGCATCCTCAAAGGAAAAAATGTATCCTTGCCGAATATTCATAAGTGACTTCCTCCTCGTGTTTGTTTGTGTTTTTGGTTTAGTCACCTTATAAATTCGGCAAATATGGGGGTGAAGTCCTTTTTTAATCTTCTGGATTCCCCGTTTTTTCAGGGCTTTTTAGTATGCAAAATCCTCATTTGTCTTTACCATGGTTATTGGTGCTACTGCCTTTGGCGCTTGGAATTCAGTGCAGAAGGTAGATGCATATTCGGGTGTCAAAATTTTCTTTAACGGAAAGGAAGTAGTGAATACTGAGCAGCCTTTAATCATAAATGACCGGACTTATGTTCCCCTGCGGATGATCATGGAATTGGTTGGCAGCGGAGTAACCTGGGATGCAGCAAACTATCGGGTTATGCTTACCGGTCAATCTTCATCTGCGAAAGATGTAGAAATCGCCGCACTTAAAAAACAGATCACCCAATTGGAAAATAAGATCGCTGCACTCGAAGATTCCGCCGGTGGTGACTTAGAAGATATCGAAGCGGATCTACTGGATTCTTTCGAGGACGCCGGTGATGAATATTTTGATGATGAAGAAATAGATGTAGCATTGACTTTAAGCGGCGACGAAGATGATATTGCCTATTCAATCAAGCTGGAGTTTGGAAGAAACAGCTCCTATGATGATTTATCCGATGCAGACGAAGATGACATCGAATCATTCCTTGATGATGTGGAAGAAGAATTGACCGATGCGATCGATGGAACAGACTATGAAGATGCAGATATTACCGGTAAACTAACTGATGAGAATGATTCCAAATTATATGTAAAATACAACGGCAGTTCATATACTTACAGCTGGGGAACGGACGACTTAAGCGATATTGAAGATGAAGTAAACTCTGCTTTCAGGAATGCTGGGTATCGGTATTTTGGTGACAGCGCAGTTACTGTAGATATTTCCTTAAGCGGTGACGAAGATGATATCTTGTATGATATAGAAATCGATGCAAGCAGTTCCACCCGCTATGATGCTGATAATAAACTTGATACGTCTGATCTTGATTGGCTGGAAGATGCTGTGGCAGGTGAAATTGCGGATCAGATCGATGGCACAGATTTTGAAGATGCAGATATAACAGGAGACTATTCAGTAGACTATTAAACCCTGAAAGTGATTGAATTTTCGTTTAGAATTGATCATGTAGCTGGTTTTGGGTCAAACTAAAGCCAGCTTTTTTTGCTATGCAACAGGTGTGAGTAAAAACTCACTTGAGGATGTCCAGCAGCTTTGGTGATTGTCTAAAAAAATCCTTCCCAAGCACTTTTCTCATTATATTTCCATAAAATAATAACATAGCAGGTGTTAAAGGAGGAATTTTGGTTGCGTAAAGCACTCATCAGGTTGGAGGATGTTGGACCGGGAGGGCCTTACAATTCAACAGAGAGTTTAAAAAAGTTAAGAATCATTGCTGATTATCTGAAATCTGAACGGGTGCCTTTTCATATCTCATTAATTCCTCACTTTATCGATCCGCCGGCTGGCCACAGCAAATCAATCGATATGCTTGATGATCCGTACGTAAGGCTTTTTAATGACACCATCAATTATATGGATCAGTGCAGTTCAGGCCGGACTGTCGGCATGCACGGCTATACCCACCAATTCAGTAATTCAATCAGTGCCATTGGTGATGAATTTTTTAGTGCCGAATGTACTGAAAACTGTCCCCCTGATGATTCTCCCGACGCGCTTTCAGATCGGATAACATTTATGAATTCTTATGCATCAAGCAGAATGAAAGCCGGCTATGAATGCTTCAAGAAATCTGATATCACTTTAAGCTGGGGGCTTTCAACGCCCCATTATACTGCTTCGAATATCCAGAGGGAAATTATGGAGGCCTGGGCAGGGATATTTTATGAAAACAATCCCTGGACCAATGATTTCAAAAGGATAAGTATCATCGACCGGGATTCTCCTTTTTATAGAGGGGTCATATATATACCAACACCTTTATATTATGTGGATGGTATGCGGGCCGAGGAGACTATCGCGGGAATTATTGATGCCCTTGATGGATATGGAGAAGGCGAACTCGCGTCATTTTTCTATCATCCCTTTTTAGAGTTTAGTTTTATAGAACTGGCAGGATCTGGCTGCACCTACGCTGAGAATTCTTATTTAAAAAGGCTTATCCGTGCTTTTAAGGAGCGAGGTTTTACTTTCGTATCCATGATCAATTTGGTTGATTTTGTGCCTTCGACCCGTAAGACCAATTTCTTCCCTGGTATTGACAAGCAGGTCATGACCGGTTCATTTAGGGACGCCGCCGAAAGCGGACTGGTCATCTGGTCAGCTGTTAATGGCACATGGCATTATTGTCCGTGCTTGTTGGAGAACTTCCCCAACCGCCAGACTGATAAAATCTCCTTTGGTGATGTTTTAATGCTTTCCAACTGGGCGGTAGGCAACGGGTGGAAGCCTTTTACAGGTGATTTTGACGGTGACGGTATTGATGACGTGGTGGTTTGGGACCCGGAACAGGGTGAATGGCAGGTGGCCTTAAGTGATACAGAGAAATTGATCCCTCACCCGGGAACGGGAGACTATATCTGGCTGAAGAACTGGGCCAGAGGCCAGGTTTGGCATCCCTTTATCGGTGATTTTGATGGTGACGGCAAGGCGGATCTTTTGGTCTGGTATCCCCCCGAAGGTGAATGGCAAGTTGCACTCAGCACCGGTAATGGTTTTGTACCGGCACCGGGGTCAGGTAATTATATCTGGCTTAAACCCTGGGCAAAGGGCGAGGAATGGGTACCCTTGATTGGTGATTTCAATGGCGACGGCCGGGACGATATCGTGGTATGGAATCCCAGTACTGGTGAATGGCAGGTTGCTTTCAGTGAAGGGGATCGTTTTGTGCCTGCGCCTCAAAATGGAGACGCGATATGGCTGAGAAACTGGGGGGTGGGGCCAGGGTGGACGCCATTGACCGGTGATTTTGATGGTGATGGTATCAGTGATATTTTGGTGGTTAACTGCCTCTTGGGTGACTGGCAGGCTGCACTGACCAGAAATCATAAGTTTATTCCAACCGGTAACGCTTTGTATCCTTGGGCGGCGGATGTTAATATGCAGCCGTTTGCGGTTGATTTAAATAAGGATGGCAAATTTGCCTTGTTGGCGCGGCATCCTTTTTTAAGAAACGGCACCGTTGATGTAGCTGTGTCAGTTATCGAAAAGGAATCGTGATATTCGTTTGGCTTTTGACTTTATGTAAATTTATTTCTATGGAAGAGATCAATTTACGCTATAATACTTGAGAAAGCACAATGATAGTTTGGGAGTAAGAGATGCAAATACATATACTTGCCAGTGGCAGCACAGGTAATGCAGTTTTCGTTCAGATGGGATCCACCAAAATATTGGTTGATGCAGGAATCAGCAACCGCAGAATCGAAAAGGGTTTGGCCGAACTGGGTGTAAGGGTAAGCGAATTAGCAGGTGTTCTGATTACACATGAGCATAGTGATCATATAAATGGTCTGGACGTGTTGGTGCGTAAGTATAAAATACCTGTTTATACCCGTTGCCGTACCTGGCAGAATATAGGCTGCATGGGAAATTTGCCGGCTGAATGTGTACAAGCAATTGAAGGCCATTTTATATTGGGAGAAACGGAAATAGAGCCGTTTGGTATTTCCCATGATGCTGCGGATCCAATCGGGTTTTGCTTTTATCACAACCGGAAGAAAATGGTTATTGCAACTGATCTGGGCATTGTAACCCCTACGATCGAAAGGGCATTAGCCCGTGCTGATTTGATGGTGCTGGAAAGCAATCATGATGTAGACATGTTAATAAACGGTCCTTATCCGCAAATTTTAAAACAGCGCATCAGGAGCAGCAAGGGGCATCTATCCAATTGGCAGGCGGCTCAGGTTTTAGCGCGTATCCCGCATAAATCAGGTACCAAGGTGATGCTGGCACATTTGAGTCAACAAAATAATCATCCGGATTTGGCAGACAAGACTGTAAGGGAAGTTTTGCGTGACGCTGGCATAGTAGTCGGGCAAGATGTTTTTTTATTTCCCACCTTTCCCTCGCAGACTGTAAGCCAGGTCATTTAATGACATAATACCTCTGTCTAAAGGTGAGGTTATAAGTTGCATGAAAAAACCGGGATAAATAATTATCCCGGTTTTTCTTTACGCAGCCAAATCTATTACGCTTTTAAAGGTTCTGGATATTCCTTGTCAAAGCAGTTAACGGTCATGGACTTGATTCTTTGTTCTTCATAGGGTTTGTCTCTGAAATCGCGCTTTGTATTTACGATGGCATCAACTACTTCCATTCCTTCTATAACAGTACCAAAAGCTGCATAATCACCATCCAGGTGAGGTGCCTTATCCACCATTATGAAAAACTGAGAACCGGCTGAGTCTGGTTTAGCAGCTCTTGCCATTGACAATACACCCCGGTCATGTTTTAAGGTATTCGGAAAATTATTACGAGTGAATTCACCTTTGATTTGATAACCAGGTCCCCCGGTACCGTTGCCTTGCGGACAGCCACCCTGAATCATGAACCCGGGAATCACGCGGTGGAATATCAAACCATCGTAAAACCCCCGCTTAACTAAAGAAATAAAATTATTGACTGTGTTAGGAGCAATATCGGGGAACAGTTCTATTTTTAACTGACCGCCCTTTTCCATTTCCAGGGTAACAATAGGATTGTTTTGCATGTAACCTACCTCACTTTTTATTTTTCTTCTTATTAATTAAAAATTCAATTATGCATAATTTATAGCCAGCCACTATAAAGGTAGAGGATAAGAGCCGCAGTAAAACTTCCAAATATAATAAAAATTAACCAGGTGATGATTTTTTTAAGGCTGATGCCGAACATTTAGAAAGCCTCCTTTGTCAAACTGCTTAAATGGAATTTTAAGTGCTTCAGCGTACCGCGATAAAAAATTCCCACCAGAATATAATCTCCGATTATGAACAACAGACCCAAGGCCATCAATCCTATGGAGACAAAGAAGGTGCCCATTCTAGTAAATGTATCAGCAAAAAGATCCGCAGGTAAGGCGATGAGATTGGGTAAAGATGGATATGCAATAACACCTGTTAAAATTTCTACTCCAACAAAGCTAATTCCCAAACCAGCAATAAAGAGGATGATCAGCGCGCCGCTCAACCCCAGAAATGGTCCGAAGAAAAAGGCCAAATTAAAAATACCCAGACCAATTGTACTGATTACTGCTTTATAAATATTTTTGAAAGTAGAATCTGCTTCTGCCTTTTTAACCAGGTAGTCGGCGATTATATAGCGAGCCACTGTCTTGGGACTGCCTAAGAAATCTACGATCTCTTTTTCCGTTTTCCCCAGACGGATGCTTAATTCGAAATATTGCCGATATTTTTCCATAATTGATTGTCTGTCCCGTTCGGGTATTTCCTTTAATAATGGCTCTAAAGCTGAAAGAAAATTCTCCAAGACAATCCACCTTTCGACAATTATGCTATATCAAAGGCCTTTGATATAAAATAGCATATATATAAAAAAGAAGGTAGCAAAAGATTTATAATTTCCTTGATCTATTAGCATTTCAAGTCTAAAAGGTGTTCATTCAAAATTGGCCATAACAGTTCTATCTATCCATTTATTAAGCTCATTGTTGTTTCGGGGAAGAAATTCATTTTTAGCGGTTGAATAATAGTATTCTTTTAAATAATGCCTGCGATTAAGGGCAATCCTATGCAAATGTTTAACCAATATATCAATCTCTTTTGTAGTATTATAGGCTCCAAGACTGATTCGAACCATTCCTGGCATTTTGCTCCAATTATCATTTAAGGACGGGGATGCCAATACAGGTTTTTTATCCATCAGCAGCAGTTTACGCACATAAGGCTGGGCGCAAAAGCAGCCAGTTCTGACACCAATACCAGCTTCATAGCAAAGGGCTGCGCCAACCAAAGCATGATGCAGACCTGCCAGGTTAAAACTGATCACCCCAACCCGGGGCGAAGTTCCAAAAATAGTGATTCCGGGTATATTTTTCAGTTTGGCTAATGCATAATCCGTTAAGAATTTTTCATAAGCGGCCACCTTTTCCATGCCTATACTTTCCATCAATTGCAGGGACTTGGCCAGAGCAAATGCTCCGATAACATTTGGAGACCCTGCTTCTTCTTTTTCAGGCAGATCTGCCCACCAAATCTTATGCGGTAATACCATTTTTACAGTTCCGCCGCCTTTATACTCCGGTTCATTAGCCATAAAAGTTTTTTTGGGGCCGATCAGGCAGCCCGAACCATAAGGAGAATAAATCTTATGGCCGGAAAAGGCTAAATAGTCTATATGATAAGGATCATGATCATCTTTCATATCAATTGGGTTATGAGGAATGAGTTGGGCAGCATCAACAAAAATGGGAGTATCGTACTTATGGGCTAAATAAGCAAAATCATGAATTTTATTCAATTGACCGGTCACATTGGAAGCACCGCAAATAGCCAATAATTTGACCCGCGGATACAGACGCCGTAATTTTTTTTCCAGATCCTCCATACACAAGTTACCGGCTTCATCCAGGCCAATGTATTCGACATGGGCTTTTTGACGCCATGGTAAATCATTGGAATGATGTTCCATGACTGAGCTGATAACAATATCATTTTTATTTAAAGGCAAGCGATAAGATAATTTATTAATTGCTTCAGTGGTATTTTTAACCATTATGACAGTATTATTTTCCAGATTTGCTTTGACAAATTTACCGACGATTTGATGGCAGAAATCGTATGCTTTAGAAGCAATGATGGATTTATATCCAGTACCACGGTGGACACCTGAGTACCATTGCATAAAAGCTTGCGTTTCTTTGATTGTCGAAATGAGAGGGGGTGTACTGGCAGCATTATCGAAATTAATGTACGCCATTTTCTTGCCAGAAATCGTTGGAACCTGAGTTTTGATTCCCGCAATATTTTTTCTGAAGCTGTGGGGATCGAATACCATATAATAATATAAACACTCCTGATATAAATTGTTTATATATACTATGAATACTCTTTGATTTTGCCCACTTTCATGTAAGATTAAATAAATAGCTGCATATTGGCTGCCAATGCATCCTGCAGATAATCTTTAACTTCAACGACAGTAACCCCTTCGATCAACTCTTCTGGCTTAAAACCCATGATCTCCAAAGATAACTTACAGGCATAGAACTTTACTCCCTTATGCTGCGCTCCATTCAAAAAATCAATTAAATGCGGGGTATCATTTTGATCCATCATATTCAGCAGCATTGATTTACCTATTCCGGCCATATTCATTCTGGACAGTGGTAATTCTTCTGCGTGCCGGGGGGTCAAAGCCGCGAGCATTTTTTCATACATAGTCTTGTCCGCATCAGATAAATTTTTTGGGTTCCTGATCAATAACAATCCCCAGAAGGCAAAAAACATAGTTACTTGAACATCCATTTCTCTAGCGCCGTTGGCCATAATCAAAGCTGCCAGAGCTTTATCGTAATCGCCGCTGAAAATCACCATATTCAGAGATTTGTGATCCAATCATCCTACCTCCCAATCTTGTTGCATAGTGCATAACCGTCAAATTGATTTTGATTATTTAGATATCTTAAAAAGAAAATTCTGCTACAATATAGAGCAGGAGAAATTAAAATTCTGTTTTCGAAACTGCAAAGGGAAAGGTTTATTTATTTCGAACTTTCACTTCAAATGAGTAATTTTTTGTTAAACGAGTATTTATTTCTTTCATCAGGCAGATAATGTAGATGACTTTTACAATATCGTGTTGTATTATTACAGCTGAATGGATTAGCTTAATATGGCATTAATCGGGGATATTAATGTCTGGAATCATTACTATTTAAAATTTGCTGGACTTTATCTGAATCAACATTTTTCGTCACAACCGTTATCAGATAAGAAGCCATTAAATTCGTTTCAGTTTGATCTGACATCCCGCTTACTGATGGGTCAGCGGCAAGTAAAGGTCCAAAGTTATGGTCATAATGTCCTCTGCCCAGGATTTTGGAGGATAGGTTGTAATTTCCGGTATATGAGTTCTGCTGCGGGAATTCTGAGACGTAGCTTAACTGGACTTCGCTGAATCCCTCAGCTTTTAAAGAAGCAACGATGGATAGCGCTTCTTCTTCTGAAGCGAAATATGTCATGAAAGAGCTTTCACCGGAATTAAGCTGCAAAATGAACCGCCTCCTTTTTTATAAATTTCGCTAACAGTTTTACCAACATTGCTGTTAAATATGTGCAAAGCAAATCGGTTGTTTAGGAGTGGAGTAGTGTGAATGCCATTGAAGCCAATAAAAGTTTTATTAAAGAGGTGATTGATGAAGCACTTTATTGTTCAAGGCAAAAAGGATTATTATCCTTTCAAGATATTCCAGATTACGTAATAGAAGTTCCGCGGGAAAAAGGGCATGGAGATTTTGCTGCCAATGTGGCGATGTTAATGGCACGTCAAGCGAGATTGGCACCCAAAACTATTGCAGGAATAATGGTTGCAGAAATGGCCGGTGATAAAATCAGTCGATTCGAAAAGATTGAAGTGGCTGGTGCCGGCTTTATTAATTTTTTCTTCACCAATAATTGGTTATATGATATTCCTGCCCAAGTGATTCAAATGGGCGAGAAATACGGATATAATGATTCCTTAAACCTGAAAGTACAGGTTGAGTTTGTCAGTGCCAATCCTACCGGGAATTTGCATATGGGCAATGCCCGGGGAGGCGCCATAGGGGATACGCTGGCCAATATTCTGGCGAGAGCTGGTTATGAAGTGGAGCGTGAATTTTATGTCAACGATGCAGGCAATCAGATCGAAATATTTGCCCAATCTCTGGAAGCAAGATATCTGCAGTTGACAGGGCATGATGTTATTTTTCCGGATAACGGTTATGCCGGACCTGATGTGATCCAGACCGTTAAAAACATTATAAGGGATAAAGGAAAAAGTCTGCTGGAGTTGGATAGCTCGGCCAGGCGGAAACTGATGATAGATTATGCCCTGAAGGAAAAGCTTGCTTATATCGAGAAGACCCTGCTGGATTTTGGCATTAAATATGACGTTTGGTTTAGTGAGCAATCTTTGCATGATTCGGGCAAGATTGAAGAAGTCATTCAATGGCTGACGGAAAAGGACTTTATTTATGAGCAGGACGGAGCTTTATGGTTCAAATCAACGATTTACGGTGATGAAAAAGACGAGGTAATAAAAAGAGCAAATGGGTTTACTACTTACTTTGCTGCTGATATTGCTTATCATAAGGATAAATTTGAAAGAGGATTCGATTGGGTCATTAATGTTTGGGGCGCGGATCATCATGGCCATGTAGCACGAATGAAGGGGGCCATGCAAGCTTTAGGATATGACCCTGATCGACTTGATATATTATTGATGCAACTGGTCAGGTTATATCGAGGTGGAAACATAGTACGTATGTCCAAGAGAACAGGAACAACAGTATCTCTGGATGAACTCATTGAAGAAGTCGGCAAAGATGCTGCCCGTTTCTTTTTTGTAATGCGCAGTCCTGACAGTCATCTGGATTTTGATCTGCAGTTGGCGAAACAACAAAGTCAGGAGAATCCGGTTTATTATGCGCAATATGCCCATGCCAGAATTTGCAGCATTTTTCGCCAGGCTGAGGCAGCTGGAGTTAACATGGCTCCTTTAAAGGAAATTGATTGCAGCCTGCTAAACAATGAGGAAGAGATAAGTCTTTTGCGTAAAATTGCTGATTTTCCTGAAGAAATAATGATTGCTGCACGAACTTTGGCACCCCACAGGATTGCTCGGTATGTTCTTGATTTGGCTGGTTTATTCCATAGTTTCTATAACCACCATCGTGTTTTGAATAGTGATTTACCTCTGCAAAATGCCAGACTGCTATTGATGGCAGTAACACGGATTACGATAAGGAATGCCCTGGATGTACTGGGTGTGACTGCACCACAACAAATGTGAGGAGGGATTTTATGATACCCAGAAAAAAAAGTGAAGCAGATTGGGCGATAGAAATCTTACTGAAGAAAAAGGAAGCAGTTTTCTATTTGGATCTGATTAACGAGATCGCAGAGAAAATGGGGAAAAAAAAGACTAGTCAGGTGCTGGCTTCTATCAATACCCGTTTGAATATGGATAATCGTTTAGTTTACCAGGGTGAGGGATATTGGTTCTATGATAATAACCGGATAAAGGAGGGCAGTTGACATTTCAATGAAAATTAATTGGATGGGTCATGCCTGCTTTTTTATTGAGACGGAAAAGAAAAAAATTTTATGCGATCCTTTTAGCGATGGAACAGGATATCCTCTGTTTAAAGGCAACGCGGATCTGGTAACTATCAGTCATGATCACTGGGATCATAATGCGTTCCACCTGGTGGGAGGAAACCCGTTGGTGGTTCGTGACCCAGGCAGTTTTTCCTTTGAAGATATTCAAATCAAAGGGATCCCATCCTTTCATGACAAAGCCCATGGCAAGAAAAGGGGCAGTAATATCATCTACAAAATATCAGTTGATGGTATAAATCTGGTCCATCTTGGCGATCTTGGCCATGTGTTAACCAGAGAACAAGTTAAAGAGATAGGCGAGCACGATATATTATTTTTACCGGTCGGCGGTACTTTCACGGTCAATGCAGAAGAAGCTTATGAAATTACTGTACAGCTAAAACCTAAAATCGTGATTCCGATGCATTTTAAAACGCCGGTAAATTCTTTCGATATTGATCCGGCAGAAGCTTATACCATTAAATTTGAACGGATTGTAAAGAAACCTTTTCTGAAGATTGATCGAACAGAACTAGCTTACCCGACACAGGTCATAGTTCTTGATTATCCGGTAAACTAACCAGTATATAGTGCGTTATTATTGAGCAGTTGAAAGAAAGGAGCAGATTGTGACAAAATACATTTTTATTACTGGTGGGGTCGTTTCTTCTCTGGGTAAAGGCATAACTGCAGCATCGCTGGGCAGATTGCTTAAAAGCAGAGGACTGAATGTGTGGATGCAAAAGTTTGATCCTTACATAAATGTTGATCCAGGTACGATGAGTCCTTATCAACATGGAGAGGTCTTTGTCACGGAAGACGGAGCCGAGACGGATTTGGATGTGGGACATTATGAGAGGTTTGTCGATGAGAATTCAACCAAATATGCCAACTTTACAACAGGGAGGATCTACCAGTCAGTCATTGACAAAGAACGGCGCGGGGATTTTTTAGGACAAACGGTCCAGGTCATTCCTCATATAACCAATGAAATAAAAGAACGGGTAACATTGATCGAAAAAGTGGCTCAGCCGGATATTGTTATCAGTGAAATCGGAGGTACGGTTGGAGATATCGAGTCACTTCCTTTTTTGGAAGCGATTCGTCAGCTTAAATTTGATCTTGGCAAAGAGAGAGTCATGTATATACATGTTACTTTGATTCCTTATATAAGAGTAGCAGGAGAACTGAAAACCAAACCGACGCAGCATAGCGTAAAAGAACTTAGAAGTATTGGTATCCAGCCCGACGTTTTGGTATGTCGTACGGAACAAGACCTGTCAGAAGATACCAAAGCAAAATTAGCGCTGTTTTGTGATGTGCCTAAAGAAGCAGTCATACAGTTAAAAGACGCTGATTCTATTTATCAGGTACCACTGATGTTAGCTCAGGAAGGATTGGATTATCAAGTAATAAAAGTACTTGATTTGCATTGCCGGGAAGCTGATCTGATTGAATGGCGGGCCATGGTCACCAAGGTAGAAAACCTGAACAATACCGTTAATGTAGCGCTGGTAGGAAAGTATGTTCAACTTCCGGATGCCTACCTGAGCATAGCTGAAGCCTTAAAGCATGCCGGATTTCAATTTAACACGGAAGTTAAAATCAGATGGGTCTGCGCTGAAAAAATGGAGAAAGAAGGACCGGAAAAACTCCTGCAAGATATTGACGCAATATTGGTACCGGGCGGTTTTGGAGAAAGAGGTATTGAAGGAAAAATTGCTACAGCTCGCTATGCCCGTGAAAATAAAATACCTTTTTTAGGGATCTGTCTGGGCATGCAATGTGCAGTTATTGAATTCGCACGGCATGTATGTAATTTAGAAGGTGCTAACAGTTCCGAATTTAACATTTCATCACCTCATCCCGTTATTCATTTGATGCCTGATCAGGAAGGAATCAATGATAAAGGAGGAACGATGCGTCTGGGAGTATATCCCTGCCGTTTAACTGCTGGATGTAAGGTACAACAAGCTTATGGAACTGATGAAGTGATTGAGCGGCACCGCCATCGTTATGAAGTAAATAATGATTATAGAGAAACGTTGGAAGCAAACGGAATAACGATCAGCGGACTCTCCCCGGACGGGAAATTGGTCGAAATAATTGAGATTCCTGAGCACCCCTGGTTTGTTGGCTGCCAATTTCATCCCGAGTTTAAATCGCGTCCTAATCGGCCGCATCCATTATTTTCAGGCTTTATCCGCAGTGCGTTGCAGTATAAGCAAGCATAATAATAATCTTCAAACAAAAAAGACTGCCTATGGCAGTCTTTTTTTCTCCATTTAGAAAGGAATTCTATTGGTCCTGGACCATAGTTTCATATCCTTGGCAGATTTGATCAGATCATCACGGAAGTCAGGGTGGGCAATATTGA
>Ga0116193_1002391_pt1 | contig 14296 bp, 24 predicted proteins | sample AD_UKC115_MetaG_FD_89892 | JGI IMG/M metagenome (GOLD analysis project Ga0116193, IMG submission 89892) | Active sludge microbial communities of municipal wastewater-treating anaerobic digesters from Hong Kong - AD_UKC115_MetaG | ecosystem: Engineered > Bioreactor > Anaerobic > Digestate... | reverse complement strand
GCGCGGACCGTGGGCCGGCCCGCTCTTTACTGTGGTGCGCAAAGGTGACCATGTGACGCTGGACGCGTTGACCGCCCAAAGTGTGTATGACATCCTCACCAAGCGCGCCGAGGAGGCCAAGGTCAAGAAGTTTAGCCCGCATGACTTGCGGCGCACATTTGCCGGGGATTTGTTGGACGCCGGCGCCGACATTGTGACCGTGCAGAAGCTCATGGGCCATGCCAACGCCAACACCACCGCCGGCTATGATCGCCGCGGACCGAAGGCCAAGCGCGACGCGGTGAATAAGCTCAACGTGCCCTACAAAAAGAAGAAATAGAAAAGCCGTGCGCTGCCTTGGGCGCACGGCGATGCGCCCAGCATTTTATTCGTTAACCTCGGATTTGGGGCGCATGGGTATTATACTCAACACAACCGGCCTAGCAAGCCGGTTTATTGTTGTCAGCCGATAACATTAATGTTCTACCTTGGTAGAATTCGATTCTACCAAGGTCACCTAATCGTGAGCGCAGCCACCGTCAGCAGACCGACATGGAGCGCGATAACTGTTGTCGGACGACAACAGTTATCGCTTGGCCACCAATGCGAAGAGTTCAGCGATGGCAGCGAAGCCCAGCCCAGCAAGCAGACCCACAGCGAACCACCAAACGTTTGGGCGCTGGGCGCGCTGTGTTTCAATTACAGAGCGTTCCAACAGCGCTAGACGTGTTTCGAGGTCATCTCGTGCCACTAAGGGCGCAGGCACAGCGCTGGGCGATTCCTGTAAAGCCGGCTGGACTTCTAGCATGTTTGGCTCCTGCAGCTCCTCGCCGTGGTCGGGGAATGACGTTTCACCTAACCTTTGCATGATTGCACCCTTTTGCATGCCTTCTGCACGCAAGCGTGCAATGTACTCCAATACCGCCCGATCACGTTCGGTAAATAATCTGCTTTCACCTGTAACTGTGGCCAAGGGCGATAAAAAAGCACTATAGTCTTTGCACCAGTTGCGCACGGTGTTGACGGTCACGTTGCAGGCCCGTGCAATGTCGGTTGTAGCGTATTGCATTCAAGGATTCCCCTTTGCACTCCAATTTGGATGGGTGCAAAGCATTGTAAAATTGAAGGTGAAAAGCACGAAATTTTAAGGATGCAATTCAGCAAAGGTATGTTAAAATATTTCCATATCGTAATATTTAAGCGTTTGAGCAGGTACGCGGAATGGACCCTAAAGAAATGGCCGAATACAGTTTGACAGTCGAAGAAGCAGCACAGATCGTGGGTGTTTCTACTGCCCGTATACGGCAATTTATCGGGCAAAATCGGCTACACGCTATCATGCGCGGCGGTTCCTACTTTTTAAAGCCGGATGAGGTCAGAGAGTTTCGACCGAAGAAGCGAGGCCGACCGGCCAAACAGTAAATTTGTTATGACGCGACAAGCGCCAGTGTCATCAGCACTGACGCCTGTCTAACCATAATCCGTAGAGATGACCTACGGGCTATAGCTACACCTATTGTAGCCTATGACAGCCCATCTACGGAATCAATCTATCCGTGGATGGGCTTCTTATTTGCCCATCCTATTCACCTACCTGAAGGATGGTGCAAAATGTTCCACTCATCACTCATCACTTATCACCCCACCAATGTCTCGTGGCCTCCCACTGGCGACAGTGTGCAAATGAACAACGTGCTTTGCCCCATCTGCAAAGAGGAGTGCTACAACACTTGGGGACTGATTGAGCACATGAACCAGTTTCACCCCAAGCGCAGCCCAGAAGACTTGTTGGCGGCGACGTGGGAGGACATCCAGCAAGTGCTGGCCGAAGCAGAGGCCATCATTGCCGGCTGTTGCCCATGCTGCGGCAGTAGCAACGTCCAGAGCAGCACGCAGAACGGTGTGCGCATCTACACGTGCGGCAATTGTGGCCATGAATGGGAGGGCTAGACGATGAATCCCTGGCCCTACATCAAAGCCACCGGCGCGCACCTAACCGATTGGTCATTCCAGACCAGTGCGCAAGCCATCCACAAACAGCACTGCTGGAAGCATCGAGCGCGGCACGTTGCCATCATTGCCGGCAGCCATGCGGTCGCAGCGCTGACCAGTGACAACGTACCCACGCTAAGGCGCGCCGAGTATGTTGCTATCAACGCCATCACCCACTATGCAATTGATAGCGTGACCTTGCCCAAGTGGCTGGACCAAGCCTTGCACCTGGTGATTGCCCTGGCCAGTGCTCGCCTGTTGACCCGAAAGGCGGCGCCACGATGACCAGATACAAGAAGCGCCAACGCCCGGTGCCACCGGTGCGCCCGGTTATAGTTAACCTTCAGCTCCTCCCGCAACCACAGCCAGATCCGGCCGTGATCGAGGCCCTCAGAAAGGCAGGCTATACGGTCGAAAGCCGGTTCGGGATAACGTATGTCATCGTGCCCATTAGCAGCATCGAGGCCGTTACTGTGGTGAATGAGGTGCAGCCATGACCACCTCAAACACCCAAGTTATTGAGGATTTGTTGACGTGGGAAGAGGAAAGCGATGCTCTTCTCCCCAACAACATGACGCCGGAAGAGATCGCCGAACTGGAAGAGCAAGGCTACATCGTGAATCTGGAAACAGGCGAAATCATCCCTGAAACTGAAGCGGACGATTACGGGGTGCCCAATGTCTAGCGTTTATGATCGCCGCATGGAAGAAATCGCAGCGCAGCGCGCCATGGCGCGGGCGGAGCTGGACCGCATTGAGGAATCGACGGCGACCATTAACGCCGGCATGGGTGACCCAATCAACTGGCTGTTGTGTGCCGGCGCTCTCGCGGGGATCCCATTCACAGGGGGGCTAAGCGTAGGATTGGCGGTAATCGCCGTCCTACGCGCCACCAAGAACGGCAAGGCGGCCGTGCAAGCTGCCACCCCAACAACCGCCGACGTCGCCAGCCCCGGCCTAGGGTGCGCCCGTATACTTAGTGCGCTGGGTGTGCTGGTTGGACTGCTGGTCCTGATCCTGTTATTCCTGGCTGCCGTGGCCTACAACGCACAAGGAGGAAATTAACCGTGAACCGCCCAAACCGCTATGACGCCGGCGACAACCTAGTCAAACCTGAACCCAAGGCCGAAATCTTGCCACCGGTGCGCAACGTGCCGGCCGTGGTTGATCCCTACGCCGGCGCAATGCCCCAAACGGTGCAGAACATTGTGCGCTATGATGTGACGCCTATAACGCGTGCGCAGGCGATGACGCTGAAGGTGCACCAGGTAACGCTATTCCTGGCCATCCTCACCGGCGCACTAATGCTAGTCCTACAGTGGTATCCAACGGACTGGACCGGCTTAGCAGTGTTCTTCCTTTGGCTGGCGCTGGCCAGCGTGGAATGGATAGCCGTCTTTTGCTTGCTGGCCATCCTGGACTACAAAGAGACGCCGGCGGCGCAGAACCGCATGCAGATGAAAGCCTACATCAAAATAATGCAGCTCGAGCAATACCACCGTTTGCGAGCGATGTACCCTACGCAATTTGAAGATGAGGGAAAGAAGTAATGAACGAACAATTTGTAGTGCGCGCGGCTGAATTCGTGGGCGCCTATGGCGTGACAGGGACGGCGCCGGCCAATGTGGATGCCGAAACCATAGCTATGGCCCGTTGTGAGCTGATTAAGCAATCCCTTGGGCTATTCATCCGCTTTTGCTATCAACGCGACGCCGCCGGCTTCTATTGCAACCTATCTGGCAATACCTTTATCCCGCGCGGCGTGTATGCGCCCTTTGGCCATGCCGGCAAGCAACGCACGGCCGTAGGGATGCGAGCGCAGCTCACCCGCGACGAACGCGCCGTCGTGCGCGCCTGGCTGATGTGGCTGAAGGCGAACCGGCGTTTTCCTGTGTTCTTCTATAACGCAGCGGCCCGGCGTTGGTGCGTGGATACCATGCGTTACAGCGATGAGGCTGCGGCCCTGGCTTGGCTGGAGCGGGAAGCGTTGACGGCGAAAAACTTCTTGGCCATCAAAGCGCAGATGCCCCGATAAATGCGCAGGGGTGCGCACTCTGATGCTTGGGTGTGCGCACTCTATTGCGCCCAAGTACTTGGGCTATTGCGTCTATCTACGCCGGTTTATACGCCCATGATAGGCGGTCTAATGCAGCGATGTACAGCAATATCTGTGAACCAGAGATAGGGAAGGGCTAAACATGTTAAGCAATGACTTGGTGACTGACCGGCTTTATGATCTGATGGGGCCAGTGCCACCTGAGTTTTCTGAGATCGATAAAATCCTTGACACATTGAATTTATCACGTGAGACCAGCTTCAAACTCCAACAGTTGATCGGCTCGCTCTATGTAAATGCCATCGAAGAGGCGTTCGAGCTGGGCTGGCGGTTGCGCAGCGACCCTACCCCGCTTATCTTCGAGGAAGCGCCTGAAGGTTTTCCTGGGAAAACCAGAAGGATTCGTTTATGAATGGAAAAATCAACCGTGTGCCGGCAGAGACGGCCCTTGAATTACCATTGGAGGATTTATCCTGGATGCGCGCTCAATGGCTAGTAGATAATCCCAAGCTAGATCCCACGACCGTGAAAAGCTACGAACATAAAACAGATCCATTCGTGGAATGGTGGACCCAGGCCGGCCCCGTCCATAACTGGTGCTTGACCCGGAGCGCGCTCCAAGGCTTTTCCAACTGGCTGGCCAAAAAGGAAAGCAGGCGACACCAAGGACAAGTGCTCAGTTTCAATACACGAAAGAGCGTTATAAACAGTGTTTTTATATTATTGCAGTGGGCGCGGCGGAATGACATTGTGATAGGAATAGACTTCGACGGCTGGTTTCCGAGTGTGGGCGGCGCAGCACCAACACGCAAGGCCGCAACCGCTGACCAACTCACCCGGCTCATGGCGACGGCGGCAGGCGGCCGCTATCCGGTCCGTGATCAGGCGATCTTGGCGTTCTTCATTGGCACTGGCTGCCGGCTTCAGGAAGTGGCCCTGCTGACCTTTGAGAGCTTGCATTTTGAGGCCGATGGCAGTGGGACCGCCCTAGTGCGCGGCAAACGCACTAGGGCGAATCCTACCGGGTTACGCAACGTGGCCTTTGATGCAGCGACCGGCAAGTACTTAACCGCCCAGATCAAATGGGAGCGCATCACCGCCGGCGCATTGTGGCTGAATGAACGGGGTGAACCCTTGGCTCAAGCTGGGATCTATCAAATGGTATCTAGGACCGTAAAGCGGGCTGGGCTTGCCGGGGTTATCCGCGGCTGCCATGATCTGCGCCGAGCCTTCGCCACTATTCTTGGGCTGATGCATCCGGATAGCCCGGCGTGGGCGGACATGATCCGCCGGCAACTTGGGCATAGTGCGCTTAACATGACCGCGCACTATCAATTGTTATCGGCTGATGACATTAGAGCGCGCATCGTTAGCCCATTGGCGCCGGCGGCATAAAAGCGAAACCTCACTGTCAGCGTTGACAGTGAGAAGCGCAGGTGAGGAATTTCCTCACCTGCGCTTCTCAGGATTAACCAAGCTGTCCTCATTGGCGAATCCTTATGATTCACCTCTGGTTAATTAGGAATTAACCAAGGTTAAGCTGTTTTCCCAGGAAAACCTTAGTAAGATAACAAGTCTAAAGCAAGGGGCTATTTTGATTGGGAAACGATGGGCGAGGACATTTATAATGCACTTCAAAAGGAAACGCCCACCTCTTGACTTTTGCCGGCCATTGGTGAGCGTTTGCGGTCCCTGTTGTGGGCTTGCCTCTATTCTACCTCACACACAGGACCAGGCGCAATCAGGCCGGCCAGTATGAAAAACGAGAAAACACGAATGGCCGGCAAAAAGTATTCGCCCATAGACATTGATAATTTGTCCTCACAAGAGATTGATGATTTGCTCAAGAAAATAATAGCCAGAAAAAAACAGCGAGAGCCAAAAACGAAAAAGCCGGCAGAGGCCCGCGTGAGCAAAATAGGTGCATATATCGAGATCGAGCCCTATATGCCAACAGAGGAGTTTCAACGATTGTTAGGGTCGATGATAACCAATGGTCACATTGCGCTACCTCAGATTGACAACGTGCTGCGTCCGTTCAGGTGCAATCTAGTCTGGAATGCAGATACGCCGCCGTGGGATAGACTAGGACCCAAAAAGCGTTGGGGTTCAGATGACTGGATTTATTTGTTTGACTGTCTGATCCCTTTTTCGGCACTGGTAGAGGTTACGCCCAGCTTTGATAAAATCTCAGAATTAACGGCAAAATTCACGGTTAGCCCTCGGTCAGCAAACTACATCAAGAATAAGTTCTATGTGTATAGGAATAAATGTTGCTGTCAGCAACATTTATTTTGGTCTCCAATAGTTGCAACTGGTAACTAGACAGGCGGTTGGTTTTCTGATATTTTTTACAGCTAGACAACAGAACGCCCGTAAAGCGGCTGTAAAGCGACAACAGTATAGTCAGGTTTGCCAAAGCACTGTATCAGTGCTTTAATCGGAGCAATCATTTGTATAAAAAGTGAGCGCCAAGGGATGTCAGGTCCCTTGGCGGCTCGTAAAACTGAATAGAATGCGCCAGACGGCTAATCTTGGTGGGCATTCATTTGTGAGTATGCACGCAGTGTAACACAGTGCAGCAGCAAGCCAAAGTCAGAAAACTTGCTTTTCGCTGTCATACTGCATACAACTAACAACGTTAACCTAAACCCGCATTTGCAAGCCGCCGTCCTTGTAAATGCGGGTTTTCTTTATCTCTCTTCCGTCGCCCAAAAAAAATGCCCCAACTGTGACCAGCAGTAAGGGCGACGGACCAATGCATAGGCTTGTAGGCGGACAATATGAGTATACCACGTGGTTATACGAAAATCAAGACAGAAAATAGAACCAAAAAAGCCAAAGGCCAGCGGCGCAAAGCCACCAAGGCAAAAGCCAAGACGCCGGCCCAACGGCGCTATTGGCTGGACATAGGGAAAGCCATCTCCCTGGAGCTTACCGCTGCGAAGTATGACCAGGCCGACGCCGGCGGGGACGGTGCACAATGATCGATCAACTCGCCCTCACCCAGCAACTCTTAGACCGTTTGCATGCCGGCGGCGCTTATCGTTTCCTGTGGACCCCCAACGGCGGGCAGAATGGCGCTAAGAAGCGCTCTATCTGGTTTCCTGTGGGCCAGAACATAACCTCGCCAGCAGCGTGGTCAGACAAAAACGTCTATTTTGGTGTGAATCCTAGTGCGGTGCAGCGTGAATACTTTGAAGCCAGCACCAATGACACAATAGCGGCAATCAATTGCTTGCTCGCCGAATTCGACGGCGCAGACTTCACCAATCCCACCGAGGCCGAGCGGGAAGCGGCGCTTGCCCAAATCATGGCCGAAACACCCAACAAGAGTGTTCTGGTAGCCATGCGTGAGGCCCACACCCGCGCCAAGAAAGCCAAGTTTCTGACCGACATCGCCGGCTATAACGCCAAGGCCCTGGCCCATATCAACAGCCTGGACCCGGCGCCGTCCGTGGTTTGGTTTACGGGCGGCGGTTATCAAGCAGTTTGGCTCCTGACCCAGACATTCGTTATTCACACCGAAGCCGACCGCGCCATGGCGCGCCACGTACAAGCGGCTTGGGTGGAATACGTTGGCGGTGACCCAGCCGCCAAAGACTTGCGGCGCGTGTTTCGTCTGCCTGGCACAACCAACCGCAAAAAGCATTTTGCCCCAAACTATCCTACTGTCCATTTTATCAAGTTTGACCTTGATCTAACCTATCACCTAACCGATTTAGCCGCATTGCTGCCCACGCCAGCGGCAGCCCAGCAACCAGCCAAAGCCACTACACAACCCACCGAGCAGCCGCGCCCAGAGGGCACCCGAGCCCCATTCAGCGGTGAATCGGTTATCGCCGCCTACAATGCCGCGCACCGCTATCGTGATCTGGCCCTAGGCTATGGCTACACCGACGCCAGCGCAGGCGCCCGTGGGGCGCGCTTATCACGCCCTGGCCAAGCGGAATCGGGCGGTGTTGAGCTGGACCTGGACGGTAACCGCGCCAGGCACTGGTCATCCAATGATGAGATGCACGATCCCCACTGGCGCCGGCCCTTTGATTTGTTTTGCCATTTTGAGCATGCCGGCAACATCAAAGCCGCGGTCAAAGCCGCAGCCGAAGCCCTTGGCATGGCCTACAGTGGCGAGAAACCGCCGGCAACGGTCATTGATACCACCACCGGCGAAATTATCCCTTTGGCCGATCTCATGGAATTTTGCCGCACGGAGATTGCCCGGCGCATGCCAAGCATGAAGGATTCGCAGGTGAATGTTGCCCTGGGCATTGTCAACGCCATGAGCGCGGCCGGCGCTATCGAATTGCCCCTATCCGACCGCCTACTATCCGGTTTGGGCGCCGTCAGCCACACAACCGCCAACATTGCCATGAAAGGGACGGTCATTTTCAATAAGGAGACTTTGCCCGATGGGACGGTGAAACGGACGCCGGCCGGACGCCAAAACGATGGCTTAGATCAATGGCTGATGACCCTTGTGACCAAAGGCAATGGCATTCTCGCGGACGTTTGGCAGTTGTCTGCCGGCATGATGCAGGCATACCGCGAGAATGTTGCCACAAGGATAGATCAACAGGCTGTTACATCCTCCTTGTGGCAACATTCTCGCGGTATGCTCCGTGTCATCGAAGACCATATGATCGATGACGCCTTTATCCGCAACCAGGTCCGCAAAAAGGTGCACCGCCGGCCCAAGCTCATGTCGCCGGCTGAACAGACAGCGCATTTAGAGAAAATGGCGAACGCGCAAGAAGAGGACCGCGACGCGCAGCGCCTTGTCGACTTGATGGCACATGGCCAAACTGAGGCCACAATCAAGCGCCTGGACGCCTTGGGCCAGCTCATGCAAAGTGATGTTATCGACAACAGCAAGCAACTTAAATCGCGCACAACCGTGGGGTTACATATTATTGCTTCGCTCACGTACAGCAATGGGCAGGATTTGACGGAGCTGGCCAAGAACCTCAATAAACACCCCGCGGTCATTTCCGCAGCGGTCAAACGCCTGGCGTGCAAGCGTCTGCAAGAGCAGGTTTTAAAGCCTTTGGTGCGCGTGGTGCAATTCGGCGCCAGTAAGCGTGTTTTTCTTTACCCTCGATGGCAGGAACGGCTGGCCATGCTCAGGCCCTATCTTCACACTGACGGCGTATTGGTTGCCCGGCAGATAGGGTATGCAAACCAACGGATTCGCCGGATTGATATGATTCTGCCAATGGTCCGCAAGCCTGAATTGATAAAGCTCTATCAGGAAATCCGCGAGCGTACCGCCCGTATGATCGCCGCCATCGATGGCAAGCCGGCCAAGGATGCCGCACAATTGCTCTTGCTCGAGCTGGCTGCCGAGAAGCGTACAGCCGAGCAGGCAGACTTTAACCAATGGGTGGCCGAAAGGCAGCGGGCGCAAAGCGAACAGGAACCCCGGATTCGTGTCTATCTGGGGCATATTTCTGATAACCAGTTTGGGGTGAGGGAGTTAGCCGCATGAGCAATCTTGCCATTCTCCCTGGCCATGTTGAGGCATGGTCTATCGATTGCCCGGCGGATCTGGCCAGTGCGACCGCGCCATGGCGCGCCGACCGTCTGGCGTTGGCCAACGTGGCCAAGCAAATGGCCGATCAGGAGGTCGAACCCCGCGAGCGTTACCGCCTGGCCAGCTTGGCCGGCTTCAACAATATTGAGGCCGCAACAATTGCAAAAATGGTAAAAGAAGGCACCTGGCGCGCCTATCTTACCGCAGAAAAGGAATGGGCCGCATGATCCATGAATTTCCCCTGCCGCCGTCGGGCAATCGCTACTGGCGCCACGTGCGTGGCCGTGTCATCATCTCCGCCGAGGCCGAACAATATCGTGCTGTGGTCAAAATGTTGGCCAACTGTGACCGAGTGACGCAGCTCACCGGCCCGGTTGCCGTAACCGTCAACGTCTTTCGGGCGCGGAAAGCCGGCGATCTAGACAATCGGCTGAAGGTCCTGCTTGACGCCGCGCAAGGGGTGTTTTATGAAAATGACGCCCAGATTCGTGAGTTACACGCTTATCTTCATGACGACAAACATCACCCGCGTGTTGAAATATCGGTTCAATCTATTCAATCGACTGAAAGGAAATAACTGCAATGGCTAAACTATCTCAACTCGCTGATTATCAATCACCGTGGCTCAAGGCCGAGGACCTGGCCGGCAAACCGCGCCGGGTGCGCATCAAGGATTATGAGGTTGCCGACATGAAACAGCAGGACGGCAGCAAGCAAACCAAGATCGTGCTTTCGTTCTTGGGCAAGGCCAAAAAGTTGATTCTCAACCGCTCGAACGCAGCCGCGCTGGGGGCTGCGCTGGGTGATGACTTGGATGAGTGGACCGGCGCCGAAATTATCCTGAGTCCCGGCAAAACCCCCAATGGGCAGGATACAATCACAGTTGCCGTGATTCCAGACGAGCAAACGCCGGCGCCAGTGCCAGCAAATGCGCCTGGCGCAGCCGATAACCCGTTTAACGATAAAGCGGATCTGCCCTTCTAGGAATAGCCAAGGGTGAATATCACAACATATTCACCCTTATCAAACCTTAACGCTAATACCGAAATTACCGGTTTAAAAGGGAACTTTGGGAACTAAACGCAAACTAAACCAAAGTTGACAGGTTTTCCCAGGAAAACCATAGAAAGGATTTTATGAATACAGAAGAGAAACAAGCTTTGGCCAATGCGCTTGGGGTGCACCCGATGTATCTTCCAGATGAACTCTCATTGCCGGAAACGTCGGGGGGATATGTTCGCGGGCGAATCACCGTGCTGCCGCAACGGCAAGTGACGCCAGAGCAGCGGGCAGCGGAGGAACGGCGCGACCTAGCAGCCATCTTTGGTGTAAATGCGGAATATGTTCAATTACCAGTAGAGGAGATTCAATCATCATGAACGACGAACAACAACGTGAACAACACGAGCAACTGGTGTTCGCACAAAAGCTCTTTCACAGCGCTTTATCAGCGCGCAGCGACCGCGACCCCGGTCAGCGTACCGCCGGCAGCCTGCTATTGATCGCAGCACGCAAATTGGCGGAAACCGGCCAGGCCGGCGCCCCCATCGTGACCGAGGCCACCCTCAACACAATGGACCCCGATCAGCGCGTTGTGTGGCTATCTGTCGCCGCGGCGATAAATAACCTGGCATTTAGTTTAAGTGAGGATAAACCCGATGGCGAATCAGCAAAACATTGATATCGCGATTAGAGCGAAAAACGAGGCGAGCGCACAGCTCAACGCCGTCGCCGGCGACGTGGCCAAAGTCAACAGCGCGGGCGCCGGATGATCTTGGGGGAACAAAGCCTATCTGCACTCGCCAAAGAGATCACCGACGAATTGAATGCGGAGATGGGAAAAGCGGCGCCGGAAAATCTGGGCAGTTTGGCTGAGCAAGCGCTAGGGCTATCGTCCGCCAAAACGGGCGCAACGGTGAAGGTTGGCAGTGTCTTTGATCCCAAGGCCACCCAGCAGGCAGGATTGGACGCGGCGAGCACCATCACGGGCGCGTTGCTGGCCGGCGTCAAAAACAGCGACGCCGGCGTGACCATCGTCAACACGTTGGTAGAACAAATGCGCGGTGTTTATGAACGCATTGGTAAGGCTGGGACTGACGCGGGTACACAGTGGGGGACTGCGTTTATGGCGGTTGTGGGCGACAACGTGCCTGGTGGACTACTCAACATGCTGGCCAGCCTGGTGACGCCGCTTGTGCTCACTGGAGTTCAGAAGCAACAGGCGCTGACAGGAGCGAAATAAACAGAACGCGGCCGAGTGGGCGCCGGCCGCGTTCTTACACCGTCTGTCTATTCTGTTTCGCATAATCATAAATGAGCGAAGGGAAAAAGGCAAGATGATCAATATAACGGTTGATGACGCCCATATTGTTTTAGGTGCTGTAATTCGCCAGGCAATCCTTGATGTGCGCAGCGGCACGCCGGCCCAAAAAGCGGATGCCACTGACTTCCTAAATTGGCTTTGCCCAAGCTGGCGACAAGCCAGAATCCTCCGCTTCTCTACTCGTAATTTACCACCACGCCGCCGCCCAAAGAAGCATTAAAACAAAGCCACTGACAACGCAAGCAGGCGCAATGAACAGGTAATCCACAGGAAACATACAGGTGAAATTCAGATGGAAAACACCATAGCACGCACCTACCGCCTAAAGCGGGAGACAGTAAAGCGCTTGGAACAGCTCGCCGAACAACAAGACGCCTGGCCCGGCCAGTTACTGGAAAAGCTGTTAGAGCGCGCCTTGAGCGAAGTTGAATCTGGGCAATGGAAACTGCGCCGGCAGCCAATCAAGTACCAAGTGCAGGTCGAGTGATTGTGCGCCAGGGGGTGCAAGCAAGGCCAAGGTTTTATGAAGGTTTGCCGAAGACTTACCGACAAAATAAAGCCACTGGTGCGGGCCAGTGGCTTTTCAGATCAAGTTTTGATCAGGTTTAGATCAGGTGTTTTTGTGGAAAAAAGATAGGTTTACAATAGGTTTATGATAGGTCTTTTTGGGCTGTCAGTTTAGGTCATTTCAGCCCCAAGACATCCCACGGCGCGTAGTACACTTTAGCGGTTACTTTTGTCAGCTTTCAGGAGTAAATTGTCAGCTTCAGTAAGGCAGTTTTGTGCTATAATCATCTATGTAAACAACAGTTTACAACGATTATCAACCAAAGTTTAGGGGTTAAGCCGCTCCCGGAAAGAATGAGCTTAACCCCACCAGTCACAACCGAAAGGAACTTTCAGTTATGAGCAAGCAAAATGTTACCACAGTTTTCAGCAAAGTCCAACGTGGCGAGCATGGGCAGTTTCAAGCCGGCCACAATGGCACCATGATCCACCTAGCCGAGCAAAAGCAACGCCAGCGGCGCTTGGTGGCTGACAACATCGACCACCAGGTCTGGTTGGCTGAGCACGGTCTGGACGGCATTTCACCCGACGAAATCTTTGCAGCATAAGTAAGGCTTAGAGGAATCCCCCTCCTCTATCCCTAAAGGGTGAAATATCATGACACAGACCAGTATTGTTTACTTATTGCATTTTGATGCACCAATCAGCGAAAAGCACACTTGCCAGCATTACTTGGGGAGCTGCACGGACCTAGATGAGCGGATGCGAGACCACCGCGCCAATCCAGACGCCCGGCTCTTGCAAGTGGCCAAGGAAAGAGGTATAGGCTTTCGAGTGGTGCGGATTTGGGAAGGCGGCCGGCAGTTAGAGCGCAAGCTAAAAAACCTGCACAATGGCCGGAAACTTTGCCCGATCTGCACCGCCCAGAAAAGCAGTGTCAAGTCAGACGTAGACTTCTTTGCAGATGACTTGGACGCACTCAGGCAAGGCAAAGTGAAGCCCCTATGCTGGGTGGACGTTGAAGCCGCCTACAGTGAGCGGATTGGCGAGGATTTTAGTACACAACCGTATCGGTACTAAGTGAATAATGGGGTGTAACTGTCTGTTACACCCCTCTTTCCATATGAGGGGATTATGAACGAAATTACGACCACCCAAACCACTGCCATTATCAGAGCTTATACCTATACGCCCGACCGCAACCCGGCATTGGTCTATCTGGCCAGCCTGGCCGAGAGCAGCCGGCGCCCGCAGAGCCAAGGGCTAGAAGTTATCGCCAAGCTAGTGCAGCCTGACGCCGCCGTCGAAACCTTTCCTTGGCATGAGTTGCGCTATCAGCACACGCAGGCCATTCGCGCCCAGCTCGCCCAGCGTTACAGCGCGTCGACCGCGAACCGCAACTTGGCCGCCTTGCGTAGTGTGCTGAAAGAAGCCTGGCAGCTTGGCCACATGAGCGCAGAGGACTATCAACAGGCGGTCAACATAAAGGCTATTCGTGGCCAGAAGGCGGCGCAAGCCGAGAAGGGCCGGCACCTAAAGAAAAGCGAGTTTGCAGCGCTTTTGACCGTTTGCGCAGATGGCACGAAGCTGGGGATCCGTGACGCGTGCCTTATAACCGTCGCCTACATCGCCGGCCTACGCCGCGCCGAGCTGGCCAGCCTCCAGCTCGGCGATTATGATCAGACCGAAGGGACGCTTCGCATTGCCAAGGGCAAGGGCAATAAAGAACGGGTTGTGCCCGTGGCCGATGGTGCAGCCGATGCGCTCACCGATTGGCTAGAAGTGCGCGGACCGTGGGCCGGCCCGCTCTTTACTGTGGTGCGCAAAGGTGACCATGTGACGCTGGACGCGTTGACCGCCCAAAGTGTGTATGACATCCTCACCAAGCGCGCCGAGGAGGCCAAGGT
>Ga0116193_1002388_pt1:5000-14304 | contig 14304 bp, 14 predicted proteins | sample AD_UKC115_MetaG_FD_89892 | JGI IMG/M metagenome (GOLD analysis project Ga0116193, IMG submission 89892) | Active sludge microbial communities of municipal wastewater-treating anaerobic digesters from Hong Kong - AD_UKC115_MetaG | ecosystem: Engineered > Bioreactor > Anaerobic >... | reverse complement strand
TGGGCCGATTCTACATAATTTTCCAGGCAGTTAATAACTTCCCGTGGTTTTAAATAGTTAAGATAGGCCAATCCCAGATCAAAGGAGGAAATCAACTTTTTATTCCAGGACAAAAGGTCCCGGAGTTCTGCTTCCATGGTACTTTTTCCCGAGGAAGTTATGGTGAAAACTTTCCGGGAGGGTTTCCCCTCTACCTTTTCCAGTCTCGATGTAACCAGTTCCTTCTTTTCAAGCTTCTTTAAGACATAATAAATTGATGAAAAGCCTATAGGAGTCCAGTTACGCATCCCCCATGCTTCAATGGTCTTTTCAATCTGGTAACCGTACTGTGGTTCCTCGTAGAGCAGGCCCAGTATGGCCACCTCCAGATCTGATATTCTAGGCATAGAATATCCTAAGTATATAATAGTATATAAATGTTGGTTATTCATCACCACCGAACCCGAATAAATCAAATTAAAGATATTTTATAAATATATGAATCCAGAGTAAAACATGGACCATATTCACTTAAGGAGCAAGATGAATGACCACACCTTTATTAACTGATGCCGTTATAATTATTGGTTTATCAGTTATTGCACTATTATTATTTCGTAAAATTAAAATCCCTGCAATCTTAGCCTTTTTTATCACAGGATTACTGGCTGGCCCCCATGGACTGGGACTGGTGCCCATTGATGAAGTAAATATTCTGGCTGAACTGGGAGTGATTTTCCTACTGTTCACCATAGGAATGGAATTTTCCCTGGAGAAATTCTCCCAGATCAAAAGGTACGTACTTATCGGTGGCTCCCTACAGCTTACGCTCACCCTGGCCGCAGTATACTTTATTTGTTTAATTTTGGGCCTTAATACCTCAGAATCTATTTTCATAGGGCTTTTGATTTCTTTTAGCAGTACAGCAGTAGTATTACGATTGCTTCAAGAACGAGACCAAATTTACAGTATCCATGGACAGATATCCCTGGGTATTTTAATTTTTCAGGATATTGCCGTGGTTTTAGTTCTCCTTTTCACCCCATTACTGGCAGGGGTGAGTAACGGAGCTTTTAACAATCTACCGGTGTTAATAGCAATGGGAATTGGTTTGGTGGTGTTCACCATTATCAGCACTAAATGGATAGTTCCCTGGCTCATACACTCCATAGCTCGTTTCAAGAGCCGTGAACTGTTCGTGCTGACTATTATCTTAATATGTTTTGGAGTTACCTGGATAACTTCCAGTATCGGTTTATCAACAGCATTAGGTGCATTTTTAGCAGGATTAATAATATCCAACACCGATTACAGCCATCAGGCCCTGGGAAATATATTACCCTTCAAGGACATCTTCATGAGTTTCTTCTTTGTATCCATTGGAATGTTGCTGAATATCGGTTTTATAGCTGAAAATATCTTAATAATAATCCTTATCGCCATCATTGTCATCATTTTAAAGTCATCCCTGGCAGGCATAACTGCCGGGCTGTTAGGATTATCCTTCCGGGTCATGATATTAGTTGGTTTATTATTAAGTCAGATCGGGGAATTTTCATTCATCTTAGCAGCAACTGGACTCCAACTGGGACTAATTAATCAAGAGTTTTTCCAGATATTCTTAGCTGTTTCCGTGATTACCATGTCACTAACCCCCTTTATTCTGGCTGCTGCTCCACGAATTTCCAATTATTCCGATAAATTACCCCTACCAGAAAGACTTAAACATGGATTTTATCCCTTTCCCTCACAGACAGAAGAGGTTTTAAGTGATCATCTGATAATTGTTGGATTTGGTATAAACGGGAAAAATATGGCCAAAGCTGCTTCAAAAGCGGAAATACCCTATGTGGTTGTGGAAATAAATCCCGAAATTGTGAGGAATGAAAAGGCCCACGGAGAATCCATTCATTTTGGTGATGCTGCCCACGGAACTGTCTTGAAAAACATTAACATTGAAGAGGCACGGATAATGGTGGTGGCCATCTCCGACGCAATAGGAACACGTAAAATCCTGGATATTGCCAAAAAACTCAACCCAAACATTTACATCATCGTCAGAACACGTTACATCCGGGACATGGAGGGCCTGTATCAGATGGGAGCGGATGAAGTAATACCCGAAGAATTTGAAACTTCCATAGAAATTTTCAGTAAAGTGCTGGAAAAGTACAACTTGTCACCGGAAAAAATCAATGATTTTATCCATGAAATACGGTCAGATGGCTATGAAATGTTCAGAACTCTTTCCAAAGATGAATTAATCACCTGTACCTTAAATGAGAGCCAAAATAGGGAAATAACTTCAACCACAGTGGGTTCAGTTTCTGAAGGGAAAACTATCCTGGAATTGATAAAAGATTATGAACTGGAAATTGTGGCGGTTATGAGGGGACATAAGACCTATAAAAATGTTGATAGTAATTTAAAACTTGTCGAGGGTGATGTATTGATTGTTAGTGGTGAAAAAGACCAGTTATCCAATTTCACTAAATCCGACCTATAACCAGGTATTTTTCACACCAAAAACCAAATTTCACAGGGGATCAAAAGATAAAACACTACAAACAGACGTTTATTTCCTAACCACTAGTTCAGATCAAAAAAAACATCAATGATTTATACATTGCCAATTTAATTATAGTATATGAATGAATTGATAATACTACTTTTTTTCCTTGCGGCCTTCATATCAATTCTAGTGGGCACGATAGCTGGTTTTGGAATGTCCACCATTTTACTACCGATTGCAGTCATTTTCATGGACTTTAAAACCGCCCTGGTACTGGTGGCCATTACCCATCTTTCGGGTAGCCTGGGAGCAGCCACATTCTTCCGTCAGGGCCTGGATAAAAGATTGCTTCTGCTTTTTGGTGCCCCCAGCGTGATTTTAACCATTTTAGGAGCTTATATTGTAATTTATGTCCCTCAAAACATTTTAACTATTATTTTAGGGATATTTCTCCTGTTATTCTCTATTTATTCACTTCGTCACCCTGATTTTAAGATCAACGCCGGGAAACTTAACAACATTATTGGAGGAAGTTTGTCTGGATTTTTACAGGGCCTCATGGGAATAGGTGGTCCTTTAAGAGGATATTTCCTTATCTCCTGTGATCTGGATAAAACAACTTACATCGCCACCTTAGCCGTTATAGCCATACTTATAGATGTAACCCGGATACCCATCTACCTCACCACCAACCTGCTTGGTGCCCAGTTCTATTATTTAATCCCTCCACTGCTGTTAATTGGTGTTCTCGGGTCCTACACGGGTAAAAAGATCGTTAACCGGATCCCCCAAAGCACCTTTAAAAAAATCGTTCTGGTGGCCATAGGCCTGGCCAGCTTACTGTTGATTTACAATGGTATTCACTCAGTTATTTAATCTGCGCTGATTCAAAAGTTAAAATCCAACCAGATGGGATCTTAAAAGATGGGATCTAAATAAAATAAGGAGTTAAAGGTTTAAGGAGTATCCTGTGAATTATTTTTAAGAAATTGATCATGAAGATTCCCATCTGGTTTTGGACATGTTCTGGTTCCCCATTGACTTTTTAGTTTTTAGTAAAACTATGTGCAGGGTTACCGCCACTCCTACCATTGGGAGTAATAGGAGAAGATAACTATGCTCCCTGAAAAGGTAACCGGAGATAATTAACATTACCCATAAGAAAATTATGCTTTTAAATTTCACATCCAGTGGTACGCCCTGTTTAGTCTGGTAATTTTCAATGTAACTCCCAAAGTATCGGTTACTGAGTATCCACTTTTCTGCTCTTGGTGAACTTTTGGTGAAACAGAAAAATGAGGCTAGGACCAGTGGTGTGGTAGGCAGGACCGGGAGAACCACTCCCACTGCTCCCACACCTAACAGAGCTGTACCTAAACCAAAGAAAAATAATCGCCTGGTTTCCATTGTTATCCCGGTGAATCTGGGTTATATCCTCACAATACCATTAGTTTTGATCCCGGTCCATGGATTATCCTGAATAATCAGCTATCCATAGTTATTCACAAGATTCAACTATGGTTATTCTCCAAACAATTCCGGCCAATGGTTATTCTCCGAAATGTTTCCGGAACACTTCCACCATTTCGTGAGGGTCCTTCAGGATGTAAGTTTCGTACATCTGGGCCAGTTTCTCCACGTGCTCCACATCCTCCTTGCGGATGGTGATTTTCAGATCCTTACCATCGGGAAGCTGGGTGATGGTGACTCCCTCTTCTACGTCAGAGGGTAATATGTAGATGGGAACATCGGCTTTTTGACCCATTATCGCTGCATTGGATATTAAAGTGTCTCCCATTCTCAGGGCTATCTTGGCCACCGTGTTGGAGGTGGCCGGGGCAATTAACATGAATTCATATTTACCCAACTGAATATTACCGGCTAAAAAGGGAGCATTAGCATTAATTTCTACCCATACCCGGTCAAAGTTACTTTCTATATCATTGGAAATCCCGTAGTACTTGACCACCTGGTCTCCGGATTTGGAGATGAATACCTCTATATCCACCTGATCTTCAAATTCTAGCCTAATTTTTTCCATGACCTTCATGGTTTCCAGTATTTTATCACCTGCACCGGTAATTCCCCAGGCAATCCTTTTCTTCTTGACCATACCAAAACACCTCTCCTCCTCAAATGGTAAATAAGCACATTTTAGATGATGACCCCACTTAATTATTCAGAGGATTAATTTCTGATTTGATAGTTCATTCCCTCATTAAACTTGGTTCTATATAGAACTCAATTCCATATAAGTTTTTGTTCGATAGTTTTTTATTGGATTTCAACCAAATGGTACTCTATGGAAGAGAAATTGAAAGAAGAGAAGATCAAAATCACCCCCCAGAGAAGGGAAATTATCCGGAGGTTAGAGGAACTGGAAAAAACTCATCCCTCCTTCAACCAGATTTACCAGTCCATTAAAGAAACCCAACCCAACGTGAGCCGTTCCACAGTGCATGATAATCTTAAACTGCTGGTAGAACGGGGAATTATAAGAAGTTTCAATTATAAAGGTGAAACTCGCTACGAAATGAGTCAGGAACCCCATGTGAACCTGGCAGAATTCAATAAAAATATTACAGATATAAAAAATGAGAAAATCAACAAAATGTTAGATGAAATTGTACATATACTAAATGAAGAGGAAGGAATTGAGATCAAATCCTTATTAGTACTGGTTGAGAAATAATATCACTTATTTTGTAAGAATTTAAATAATATTAACCTAATCCAAAAAATAATACTGATCCTGAATCTTCAATTTTGATTCATTATTCTGAACACGTTTAATAATTTAATCTTTTGAATTTTTAATCTTTTGAATTATTTCTGTCCCTTAATTTAAAAGTTTGACCCATTTACTACATTTTCCCAGATTTTTAACCTAAAAATTAAAAAGTTAATAATTATTTTGTAAATAAGAGTTAAGATAAACCCGGGTTAAATCTGAACAGAATTGGTATAACCTGGGTGTCAATTGGGAAAAACTACTTTTAAAGTCTTTTTTAAAGAATAGGGCATGAAATTTAGAAGTTTAATTATCAAAAACATTTTTAGAAACAAGACCCGAAGTTTGTTGGCTATGCTGGGCATTGCGATAGGAGTAGCCACCATACTAGGCTTGGGTCTGGTGACAGGGGGCCTTGCAACCTCTGCACAGCAAGCACTCACTGCCGATGCCGCTGATTTCACCGTGATTGCTGGAACCACCGGAGGGGGTGGAGGTCCGGATGGGGCTTCAGGAGGGGGTGCTCCAGGTGGCCAAGGAGGTCAACAGTTAATCAATCAGACTAAGGTATCCGAGATTCAGCAGATATCAGGAGTTCAAACTGCTGCAGGGGTCTTAAGAACCAATGTTGATATTAACGAAACCAATAACACTACTAACAGCACCAGCAGTTCTACCAGTACAAGCGGATCCACCACTGGACCTAGTGGGGGCTCAGGACAGGGAAATTTCAGAATGATGTACAGTGTTATTGGAATTGAGAGCAGTAACCTGGGACTGGATGATATTGTAATCACCAATGGTACTGTATTTTCCAGTGACAACCAGGTTATAATCGGGGAGATGGCAGCCCAGAGTCTTAACAAAACTGTGGGGGACAGTATTGTCCTCTCCAACCAGACATTCACCATTGTGGGAACCTATGAAACCGGGAACTTCCAGGATGACCGGGGAATTGTCATGTCCCTAGGCAAACTGCAGAGTCTCAGTGGAAATACCGATACAATTTCCCTGATTCTGGTTAAAGCCACCAATGGAACTGATGCCAGTAGCTTGGCAGACATCATTGAGAGTAAATATCCCAATGAACTATCCACATCAACATCTCTTTCCGGGATGGAAAGGATGAACAATGGACTGGAAATCATTGAATCAGGTTCCTGGGCGGTTACTCTACTGGCACTGTTAATAGGCAGTATTGTGGTTGTGGTGACCATGGTAAAATCAGTGGTGGAAAGAACCAGAGAAATAGGTGTTTTAAAAGCAATTGGATGGACCAATAAGAGAATCTTAACCATGATATTGGGAGAATCACTGTTACTCTCCTTAATGGCAGCCATTGTGGGAATAATTATTGGTGTGAGTGTTGTAGAGATTATAAGCAGCACCCAGATTATAAGGGGCATTGAACCCGCCTTTTCAGCCATATTATTCCTGGAAGCATTGGCAGTAGCCATATTCCTAGGCATAATTGGTGGAATCTACCCGGCCTACCGGGCTACCCGACTATCACCAACCGAGGCGTTGCGTTATGAATGATGAAACCATGGATAACAAAAACATAATCATCATCCAGGACCTTAAGAAAAGGTATGATGATGGAAAAACCGCAGCATTAGACGGGGTTGATCTTAAAATTAGAAAAGGAGAGTTTGTTTCCCTGATGGGACCTTCCGGGTCCGGGAAAACAACTCTCCTTAACATGATTGGGGCTCTGGATCGGGCCGAGGAAGGAAATATTACTGTGGCTGGTCATGATCTGATGGAAAAGAAAGATTTCAGTTCCTTCCGATCAAAAGAAATTGGTTTCATATTCCAGTTCCACAACCTAATACCCAACCTAACTGTATCCGAGAATGTCCAGATCCCCATGCTGGAAACAGAAGTTCCCCACGAAAAAATGGTTCAAAGAGCTAATAAACTATTAGAATCTCTAAATCTGGGAAATAAGATCAACCAAGTTCCCACCAAACTTTCAGGAGGAGAAAGGCAGAGAGTAGCCATAGCCCGAGCCCTGGTGAACCATCCCTCCATAATACTGGCTGATGAACCCACGGGATCCCTTGACTCCCAAACAGGAGACATAATCCTGGATATACTTCGTGAAATACACCAAAAAGAAAATGTAACTCTCCTTTTGGTAACCCATGAACCCTACGTGGCAGATATGGCTGAAAGGAAGATAAATTTAATGGATGGTAAAATATCAGGAAAATTAAGATAAATTGATACAAAAAACGATAACCCCTTGGTTATAAAGAAGCCTCCAGACAATTTATTTTAAAAATACCTCCATAAACACCTCCAACTCTGGAGGCTTCACTTTTATTTTACAGTGCATTTCCAATTCATCGGAATTGGCTTTAGATAAATAAACAACAAGTTTTAAACTTAAATCTATTTCAAAAAAGTTATTACAAATTTTTAAAGGGTACTGAAAATGTTAAATGTTATCATGAACAGAATTAGATTACATGTTAAAAATTCCAAGTTTCAATGTGGGATTAATAACATTTCTTTTTGTCTTACTTCTCTCCTCCCTTTCCCTGGTTAGTGCCCATCAACCTCGCCTGGACACTCAAACTACGGTATCAGTTGAAAATCCAATTTTAGTGGATAATCCTGAAATTTCTCAGGCGTTTTACGGGCAATTAAATGGTAAACCAGTTTACTACCAGATCCAGTCTACACAACCCTTCCAGCTGTACCTGAACCTGCTGGTGCCCACCAGTCCCGGGCAGGGTGGTGAACCAGTTTCAGCAGAGGTCACTGACAGTTCAGGGAAAGTAGTGATGTTTTTAAATGGAACTAACTCCACCTGGACACCCTACTTTGAAGAATTTGGTGGAGATTATTATCTTAAGGGTCCCGAAGCAACTCTGCAGGTTCCTGCCGGGACCTACAACATCAAGGTGTTCAACACCGTGAACCAGGGAAAGTACGCCCTGGCCATTGGAAAGATTGAAGCATTTCCCGCCAATGAAGCCCTAAGTGCACTTTTCACTTTACCCCTCCTGAAGGAACAGTTCTTTGGAAAACCCATTTCCACACTATTTTTGGAGTTGGTGGGGATCATACTGGCGCTGGGCATCCTCATGAGCCTCTTAGTACCCATGATTAAGTCAAGAAAATCCCAGGAATCGACTAGGATCACCCTCAAAGTGGGTGAAACAGTTTTACCCTTACTCTGGATTGGAACTCTAATAAGCACTGCAGTATGGGCCGGGGTAACGTATCAAAATCCCCTGAACTTATTAGGACTTGTAAACAGCCTTATACTGATTATTATCCTGATATTAACCTGGAGGGTTGGATCCCAGATCAGAAAATCAAAAAAGGAGAAATTACCAATAATTTCTACGGTTATACTTACAATTTTCTGGTGGATATTTGTATTTTTAGCTATAAATGTGATTTAGGTGATCTTATGGTCGAATTTGAAGACTTAATTGAAGAACTGGATAAATTAGGTGAAAAAGAACGTTCAAAAGAGATTGAAAAGGTGGCCAAGGATTGTGTGTGTCCCCACTGCCCCAGCTATAATGAATGTGCTGATAAAAAATTTGAGTATGCCTTCTGCATCACCGGGAAAAGTGATGGTTGCATAGATACCGAACTGGGTTGTCTGTGCCCTACCTGTCCCCTGGCCCAGGAATATCAGATTGGAGTTATGTACAATTTTTACTGTATTCATGGCTCGGAAAAAGAACAAAAAGTTAACTAAATCTGGCAATAACCATCAATTATAACTATTTTTAAAGATTTTTTATCTACTTTTTAAGTGACATTTTTATATTATACCTACTAAGTGACACTATGAATCTAGAATCAATCTTAATTGTCTTTGCCGCCAGTGTGGTTGAACTGTGGCTGGGCATCCCTTTAGGCCTGGTTATGGAGATCAATCCCGTGCTAATCATCATTTTTTCGGCAACCGGTGCTATACTCTCAGCAATTGCCATAACCATTTTAGGAGAGAATCTAAGGGCTCGTTTAGTAAAATGGAAATACGGTGATGAAACTGCATTGAAAGAAACTCGAATGTATAACTTGTGGAATAAATATGGGATTATCGGCCTGGG
>Ga0116193_1002388_pt1:0-2500 | contig 14304 bp, 14 predicted proteins | sample AD_UKC115_MetaG_FD_89892 | JGI IMG/M metagenome (GOLD analysis project Ga0116193, IMG submission 89892) | Active sludge microbial communities of municipal wastewater-treating anaerobic digesters from Hong Kong - AD_UKC115_MetaG | ecosystem: Engineered > Bioreactor > Anaerobic > Digestate... | reverse complement strand
CATATTTGGTGCTCTTTCTTATGGTGTTCAATGACACATTTCCACTATAAAAACCCTTACCCTTGGCTTTGCTTGGTTTCTGACTTTTTAAATTATTGTAACGCCAAACTACATTTCCAGTGAGTGCATCAATGAAATATTCCCATCTTGCCGAGGCATTTTGACCTTTTATATTTCGGGTAGTGCCTTTAACAGTTACATGCCAAGTTAGATAATTTTCATTTTCATGCCGAAGAACTTGTAACCTTGGATTAATATCAGCCCATTCCTTATTATCGGCATTATCTCCCAATGCAATTTTTAAAGCCTCATCAGATGATATTTTTGGTTCATTTGGTAGATCTATCTCGTTGTTCCTAACAATTTTACCATTTACCCCCTTTATAGCGTTTTCACGATCCATGTGTACTATCAATTGACGACCAAAAACTGGTACACCCTCGTAGAGTTGGCGAAAACGTAAATGCTGATTATTCTCTGGATCTGTACCGAGTTTCTTTAGTTCTACCTCTTCCTGTGGAGTATCCATAGCGAAAAGTTCATTATGTTCAGTTAGGAATTTTTTAGCTATTTCTTCAGGATCCCCTTCTTCTGGAGATTTAAGGTTTCCTCTTAGTTTGACAGGTGCACCAGTTTTCTTACTCCACCTTATTTTAAGGCTTTCATCTACTTCTTTCAAATTTGCCAATGCTTTCTTCTGTTTGATGGTTGGTTCAATCATTCAACCCCCTCCCTTCATTATTTTGTCATTTCCAATAATCTTCCCATTTTTTTGGAGTTAGCACATTTTATATGAGTAACTTTCATAACTTTAAATATTATTTTGTACTATTAATTTTGTCATTATAATCAATTATCACCTATTAAAACTAATATTTTCATTTTTTTACAATATTAACCATTTATTTCAATTAATATTGCTTTATAATCTTTTATATATGATTTAAAACTAATTAAATCTTTTTAATCTATTTTATATATTAATAATTTCATATTTTAATATAATAATAACAGTTAAGTTAAGGAGGAAAAGTATGCCCAATACCAAAAAGAAATGGACCTTCATGGTTTACCTGGCGGGAGACAACAATTTAGACAACAATGGGGTTATTGACCTCAATGAAATGAAAAAGGTGGGTTCAACCGATGAGGTGAATATCATTGCCCAGTTTGACCGTGAACCAGCAGGACTTCCTACCCGGCGTTTTTATCTGAAAAAAGGGACAACTCTAGACTCAGATGTAGTTCAATCACTCGGAGAGACCAATACCGGGGATGCCGCAGCTATCATCGATTTTATAAAGTGGAGTGTGAACGATTATCCCGCAGAACATTACCTTCTGGTGCTTTGGAATCATGGTCAGGGATGGGATGACACTGACATATTTGCAAATGAACGGGGTAAAAATGTACATATGACTCGCCCTTCCACCATCAGGAATGCCCTGTTCAAAACAACTGTAGAAAAGGCAGCGGAGCTTTCAGCATCTGATAGCACTTTAAAACGTGCTATTCTCATAGATGACGATGCCAAAGATTTTCTGGATAACCAAGAAACAAAGAAAGTTGTGGATGCTGCTTCTAAACTAATGAATCAAAAAATCGATATTTTAGGTATGGATGCCTGTTTAATGAGTATGGCCGAAGTTGTGTATCAGATGAAGGATGGGGTACTTTACACCGTAGGTTCCCAGGAAACAGAACCAGTTGATGGTTGGCCCTACGATACCATACTCACTGCATTGATCCAAAAACCAGATATGAGTCCTGATGCTCTGTGTAAACTTGTCGTCCAGAACTACGTGGCATCTTACCGAGGGTCAGATGAATCGGTAACCCAATCTGCCTGCGAACTTAAGGCCTCCGTGAAATTTGCTGAAGCATTTAAAACTTTTGCTTCTGCCATGAAAACAGGTTTAACCGACAAAGCCGTTAAAACGACCATAGAAGATGTGCGTAACAGGGTACAGGATTATCAAGTTGCCGATAACGTGGATCTTATTGATCTTTGCCAGTTACTGAAAGATTCTTCTGTTCCCCAAAGTATAAAAAGTGCCTGTGATGAAGTAATAGCCAGTGTTCAGGGAAATTCTGGTTTGGTGATCGAATCAGGTAATCTTGGCACCTCAATGGAACACTCCAATGGTCTGGCCATCTATTTCCCCACACGTTTGGTTTCACCTTTATATGCCGGACTTGATTTTACAAATAAAACTGGATGGGGTGATTTTTTGGAAGAATATATTGAAATGACCAGATCACGATGAAATGATAAATTTAATTTCTTTTTATTTAATTTACTAACAGATCCCTACTTTTTAAAAAACTTATCTTCAATAAATATTTGTGACTCAGACATCAATTATATAATGCATCAAAGGTAAGGATATAAAGAAGTTTGCCCTATTTATATAAGGAAATAGATTATGAAATGACAAGTTTATCGATAATTGAGGGTCACCATGACTAAAATAAGGATAATTGAAACCGCTTTTAGAGA
>Ga0116193_1002386_pt1 | contig 14321 bp, 12 predicted proteins | sample AD_UKC115_MetaG_FD_89892 | JGI IMG/M metagenome (GOLD analysis project Ga0116193, IMG submission 89892) | Active sludge microbial communities of municipal wastewater-treating anaerobic digesters from Hong Kong - AD_UKC115_MetaG | ecosystem: Engineered > Bioreactor > Anaerobic > Digestate... | reverse complement strand
TTCAGATGAATGGCAAATACTCGCTAAGTTTTGAAGCACAACTTCCGACATACGGATACAAGGTTGTCGCTTTGAAGCGTACAGAAAAGGCAGATACGGAAACTTGGCAGTCGGGCAATCAGATTTCTTCCGGTCAATATACGCTGACCGCCGATAATGATAAAGTCGTTTTGAAAGCCGGAAATAAGAGCATGGAGATTTTACTCGATTCATTTAAGGTAAAAGCCTTGGCGGAGATTACGGATGGAACAGGCGATGATGTCTGGCGTGATGCGAAAGCTTATGGCGATGCACGTATCTCTGTCCAAAAGGATTTCTATCCGCAACTTCGTATTGAAAAACAGATTGACTGGTTGATTCATATGCAGCAGACATTCACGATTATTGATGACAAGATTCTGTGTGATGTGAACTTTGTTTTCCCAAATCCGACGTTGATTCGCAAGATGGGTCCCGCGAAAGGACGTGTTTATGATCCACAAGGATTGACATTGATGATTCGCACGCATCAGTCCGGAAAGATGTTTTATGATATTCCTTTTGGAATGTCGACCTATGATAAACCCGGTGTCAGCTATTTCTGTCCGTTGAGTACTTGCTTCTTGCAACATGCTACTGAGGGCGGACTCATGATTACTCCGCAAACGGGCGAACAGGCTGTTTATGCAAATCTGGATAATGGAGAGGTCGGACTTTATCTTGGAGCTTCAACCACTTCGGGACCGATTCATGATGTAGGTCTGACATTTAAAACAAAAACGGAAGTCGATCATGAAGCTGCCTGGTATTCGGAGCCTTTCCATGGCGAATACAAGCATCAGATTGTGCTGTTCCCTTACAACGGCGATTGGAAAGAGGCTCATCTTCCGCTGATTTCTAAAGAATCAACACAGCCTGTTTATGTCAGAGAATGTTTTTCAGGTGCTTCCGGTGAACATCTTCCGGCAGAAATGAGTTTGATTGATATAGATAAACCGAACGTAGAAATCACTTCCATGGAAATGAAAGATGGCGGTTTGCAACTGCGAATGAATGATATGGAAGGAACGGATACACACGTTTCGCTGAAGATGAAAAACAAGACTTCAGAGATTCATGTGCCGCCGTTCGGTATTGTAACTGAAACAATAAAATAATAGTATTAATAACTTAAATGCAGTGATCATGAAAATGAAGTCATTTTGGATTCTTCTTTGTGCTGTTTGCTTTGTTTCCTGGCAGACGGCGGAGGCTAATGAATATTCAATTATTCCACAGCCGGTAAATATAACTTATTCAACAGGTTCGATAAAACTGAAGGCATCGCCTGTTATTGTATCGTCGTCGCATCTGATGAATGAAGCACAGATGCTCCAGTCTTATCTGTTGTCAGACTTTGCCATGAAGGCGAAGCTGAGCACCAAATCAGCAAAAGGCGATATCGTTTTGGCTATCGATGCTTCTGTAATGCCGGATAAGAAAGAGGCATATATCCTGGATGCTTCCGGCAATTCAATCATTATCAAGGGCAATTCGCCTGCCGGCGTTTTTAATGGCATTCAGACATTGCGTCAGATCATCAAGAATAACGGCGGCGTGAAGAGTGTGGAAAAAGGAACCATAACCGATTATCCGGCTTTTTCGTGGCGTGCATTTATGTTGGATGAAGGACGCCATTTCAAAGGCGAGAAGGTCGTTCTGCAACTGCTCGACGAGATGGCAGCTCTCAAACTGAACACATTCCATTGGCATCTGACGGAAGATCAGGGATGGCGTATCGAAATAAAGAAATATCCGAAACTGACCGAGATTGGCGCTTATCGCGATTCTACGGAGATCGGACATTTTGGAAATAATAAATTCGATGGCAAACGTCATGGTGGTTTCTATACACAAGACCAAATCAAATCGATTGTTGCTTATGCTGCCAAACGTCATATCACAATAATTCCCGAAGTTGAAATGCCCGGTCACGCCAGTGCAGCTATCGCTTCATATCCATGGCTTGGAACGACAGGTAAACAGATTCAGGTGCCTTGTAAGTTCGGTGTTCAATATGAAGTTTATAATGTTGCCGATCCTCGCGTATTGAAATTCCTCAATGACGTGATGGATGAAGTGATTGCATTGTTCCCGGCTCCAATATTCCATATCGGAGGCGACGAAGTGCGCTATGATCATTGGAACGAATCACAGATGGTAAAGGATTATATGGCTCAGAACAATCTGGGAACTCCGACCGAGTTGCAGATATTCTTCACAAATAAAGTCTCTAATCTTTTGGCAGACAAAGGTCGTCGTATGATGGGTTGGAACGAGATAGTCGGTTCAAAAGTAAATGACTATCAAAAAGAAGCCGGTAAAGAAATGAATACGAAACTGAATCCTCAGACAATAGTCCATTTCTGGAAGGGCGATCCGAAGCTGATCAAGGAAGCTATCGAAAAAGGTTACGATGTTGTGAATTCCTACCATGTCTATACTTATCTCGATTATGATTACAAAGCAACATCGCTCGAAAAAGCTTATTCTTTCAATCCGATCACCGAAGGACTGACGCCTGACCAGCAAAAGAAAATTTTGGGAATGGGTTGCCAGATGTGGGGCGAATTTATACCGACTGTCGAAAGTATGAACTACAAGGTTTATCCGCGTATTGCCGCTTATGCCGAAGATGGATGGACGCCTGCAGAGAACAAGGATTATCAGCGTTTCTTGAAGTCGTTGCCTTATTTCTTGGGCAAATGGAAAGCTGCCGGAATACAGTATGGACCGCTTACAGCAGAAAGTGCAAAGTAAAAATTTTCTCAATGAATTAAACCTTCTCATGTTTCTATAGTCTATTATTTCAAAGCGCTTTAAGAAGTATAAATGTTTAATTCAATTAAAAGATTATTGTCTATGAAAAAGGCATTAGGTTTAGTTTTGGTTATCTTGTTAAGTTCAGGAGCAGTATATGCCCAGAAAGCAAAAGTGGATGGTAAAAGCGGCGCTACGCCTCAAACTGAGCAGATGATTAAAGACTTGAAGCTCACAGATAAGCAAGCTGCTGATTTGAAGAGCTTAAATGAGGAGTTCGCAACGAAGATGAAGAATGACCGCGAATCAGCAAAGGCTGATCGTCAGAAGATGCGCGATAATATGAAGCAGATGCGTGAAGATCGCAATGCAAAGATCAAGAAGATTCTGACCGATGAACAGTATCAGCAATATCTGAAGATGGAAAAAGATCATCATAAAGATATGCGCAAAGGCGGTAAAAGAGGCAACAGAGACAAATCGAATGATTAAAAAATGATTTTGAATGTGTGAAAAGGCTATGCTGACAATGTTCGGCATAGCCTTTTCTTTTCAAGATATACTTTGTGCAGCCTTTAGAGCCTAAAAATAACTGTCAAGATATACTTGAAACAGCCTTTAAAGCTCCAAAACTATCGTCAAGATATACTTGAAGCGGCCTTCAGCGTTCTAAAGTCATTGTCAAGATATACTTGAAACCTGCTTTAGTTGTCCGGACCTGTTTTCAAGATATACTTGAAGCCTTTGCAACGGATAAATTGCCTTAATCTATACTTCCTCTCATTTTTTATCTCTATCTTTGCACTCGCAAAATGAAGGCTATTCTGGTGCCTCTCTTATCTTAGAATTGAATACAGATATAATATAGATGATATGATTCTATTCTTTCAATCTCCAACAAAGACCGTGCTGGCTGTCGAAGCTGCACAAGCGTTCTCGTCCGAGGATGTACAAAAACTCGTTTGGCTGTTTAGTGAGGCTGAACCGTTGCAAACCGAAAAATTGGAAGGCTGGTTCGTTGGCCCTCGTCGTGAAATGATTACTCCATGGAGTACGAACGCTGTTGAAATAACACAGAACATGGCGCTTAAAGGCATCACGCGTATAGAGGAATATTTCCCGGTTTCGTCCGGAGAGGCCGAGCATGACCCGATGCTTCAACGCATCTATAACGGACTGGATCAGACAATCTTCACTATCAGCAAGAAGCCTGATCCAATCGTGTATATTGAGAACATGGAAGCCTACAATCAGCAGGAAGGCTTGGCGCTGAGCAAGGAAGAAATTGATTACTTGAATGAGGTAAGCCGCAAGTTGGGACGGAAGCTGACCGACAGTGAAGTGTTCGGTTTCTCGCAAGTCAATTCCGAACATTGTCGCCATAAGATTTTCGGTGGTCTCTTTGTGATTGACGGCGAAGAAAAAGAAAGCTCGCTCTTTGCTCTGATCAAGAAGACTTCGGCAGAGAATCCTAACAAACTTGTCTCTGCTTATAAAGATAATGTAGCTTTCAATAAAGGTCCGGCTATCGAGCAGTTTGCTCCGAAGAGTGCCGACAAACCTGATTTTTACCAGGTGAAGAAGATCAATACCGTTCTTTCACTGAAAGCCGAGACGCATAATTTCCCGACAACAGTCGAACCGTTCAATGGCGCTGCAACCGGTACGGGCGGTGAGATCCGTGACCGTTTAGGCGGTGGAAAAGCTTCGCTTCCTTTAGCAGGAACGGCTGTATATATGACAGCTTATCCACGTACTGAGGGCGCTCGCGACTGGGAGAAGATTCTTGATCCGCGTCCATGGCTCTATCAGACACCGGCGCAGATTCTTATCAAAGCTTCGAACGGTGCTTCCGACTTCGGAAACAAGTTCGGACAACCGCTGATCTGCGGTTCGCTGCTCACTTTCGAACATGCCGAGAACAACAAGAAATATGCTTACGACAAAGTGATTATGCTTGCCGGCGGCGTTGGTTTTGCCAACAAACGCGACGCATTGAAGGGCGAACCCGAAGCAGGTGAGAAAGTGGTGGTTATCGGTGGCGATAATTATCGTATCGGAATGGGCGGCGGCGCTGTCTCTTCTGTAAACACGGGTCAGTATAAGAGCGGAATCGAACTGAATGCCGTTCAGCGTGCCAACCCGGAAATGCAGAAACGAGCAGCGAATGTAATTCGTGCCGTTGCCGAAGCTGATGAGAATCCGGTTATCTCCATCCACGATCATGGAGCTGGCGGACACTTGAACTGTTTGTCGGAATTGGTTGAATCAACCGGCGGACATATTGATATGAGCAAACTTCCTGTAGGCGACAAGACTTTGTCGGCAAAGGAAATCATAGGAAATGAGAGTCAGGAGCGTATGGGCTTGCTGATGAAAGATAAAGATCTGGCACGCGTGAAACGTATTGCTGACCGCGAACGTGCACCGATGTATGTTGTCGGTGAAACAACAGGCGATATGAAGTTCGTGTTCGAACAGGCAGATGGCGTCAAACCTATCGATATCAAGTTGGAATATATGTTCGGAAAACCGCCGCGTACGGTGATGACCGATCATACGGTAAAAGAAACTTACAGTCCGGTTGCCTATAAGGAATCAGAACTGCATCATTATCTGGAATCGGTTCTCCAACTGGAAGCCGTAGCTTGCAAGGATTGGTTGACGAACAAGGTGGACCGTTCTGTAACGGGCAAAGTAGCACGCCAGCAGTGTCAGGGCGAATTGCAGTTGCCACTCAGCGACTTGGGTGCTGTTGCGCTCGATTATAAAGGTGTTGCCGGAATGGCTACTTCTTTGGGACATGCGCCTCAAGTTGGACTCATCGATCCGGCAGCGGGTTCGGTTGATTCAATTGCTGAGGCGTTGACGAACATTGTCTTTGCTCCGATAGTTGATCAGTTGACCGGTGTTTCTCTTAGTGCAAACTGGATGTGGCCGTGCCGTAATGAAGGCGAAGATGCTCGTCTGTATAAAGGCGTTGAAGCCGCTTCGGAGTTTGCTATCGCTCTCGGAATCAATATCCCGACAGGAAAAGATTCACTTTCGATGACACAGAAATATGGCGACGATAAAGTGATTGCTCCGGGTACCGTGATTATCTCGGCAGAAGGCGAGGTGAGCGATGTGAAGAAAATCATTTCGCCGGTTCTGGTAAACGACAGAAATACGCATCTCTATTATATCGACTTCTCGTTTGATTCGATGAAGTTGGGAGGTTCTGCTTTGGCACAGGTTCTGAACAAGTTGGGCAATGAGGTTCCGACAGTGAAAGATCCGGAATATTTCCGTGATGCATTCAACGCTGTGCAGGATGCAATCAATAAGGGTTTGATTCTTGCCGGTCATGATATTTCGGCAGGTGGTATGATTACAACCTTGTTGGAAATGTGCTTTGCCAATGTGGAAGGCGGTTTGGAAGTGAACTTGGATAAGATTGCAGAGGAAGATATTGTGAAACTTCTCTTCTCGGAAAATCCGGGCATCATTGTTCAGGTTAAAGATAGAAAAGCTTTCGAAAAACTGATGGAGAATGCCGGCGTAGGCTTTGCTGTTATCGCCAGACCTGCTTCAGAACGTCATATTCTGGTTTCAAAAGAGGGTATTCAGTATCATTTCGGCATCGATTATATGCGCGATGTTTGGTACGAATCGTCTTATAAGCTTGATGTTAAGCAAAGTGGTAACGTTTGCGCAGGCAATCGTTTTGAAAACTATAAGATGCAACCGCTGGAGTTCAAGTTCCATAAGGATTTTGCCGGAACGTTGGCTTCCTACGGACTTGCAGCCGATCGCAAGAATCCGAGCGGAATCAAAGCGGCAGTCATTCGTGAGAAAGGCAGTCAGTGCGAGCGCGAAACGGCATACGCCTTGTATCTTGCCGGTTTCGATGTGAAAGATGTTCACATGACCGACTTGGCTTCCGGTCGCGAAACATTGGAAGATGTGAATATGGTTGTCTATTGCGGCGGATTCTCCAATTCGGATGTTCTGGGTTCGGCAAAAGGCTGGGCGGGAGGCTTCTTCTACAATGAGAAAGCAAAGAAAGCATTGGATAATTTCTATGCACGCAAAGATACGTTGAGCTTGGGTATTTGCAACGGTTGCCAGTTGATGGCTGAACTGGGTGTTATCTATCCGGAGCACGAGAAAAAACACAAGATGGTACATAATGACTCGCATAAGTTCGAATCAAATTTCGTCACACTCGAGATTCCGAAAAATCATTCTGTGATGTTCGGTTCGCTGAGCGGTTCGAAAATCGGCGCTTGGGTTGCTCATGGAGAGGGCAAGTTCGAATTCCCGTATGATGAGAAGGAATATCATATTGTTGCCAAATATAATTACGACGGTTATCCAGCTAATCCGAACGGTTCGCCTTGGTCGGTTGCCGGTGTTTGTTCGCACGACGGTCGTCATCTGGCCATGATGCCTCATCCCGAACGTGCTATATTCCCTTGGCAGTGTGCTTATTATCCGGCAGAACATCGTGGCGATGAAATCACACCGTGGATTGAAGGTTTTGTGAATGCTCGTAAGTGGATTGAAGAACATAAATGAGTTTGGATTGTTATATCTAAAATTAAAATTTGATATATGAAGAAGATTTTTGTATTGATTTTGGCTTTGGTTGCACTCCAGGTGAGCGCACAGGATATCAAGATTATCCCGAAGGTTGGTTTCAATTTGGCGAATATGACTAAATTGGGCAAAGGAGATGTTCGTCCGGGTGTAAATGCCGGCGTCGGTTTCGATTTCAAAGTTGATGAAACATTTTCTATCGAACCGGGTATTTACTATTCTATGCAAGGATCGAAGAACCCGAGCGATTTGGAAGGATTGGTTGACAAGTACGCTTCCGAACTGATTGGATCGTCGGTTACAGGCGTTTCTAAATTGACGGTGAAGAACGATTACATCAACATCCCGATTTATGGAAAAGCTTATTTGGCTGATGGTTTTTACGTTTTTGCTGGCCCGCAGTTTGGTTTCCTTGTAAGCTCTAAGTTGAATATGAAAGCTTTGGGTTTGCTGGAATATTCACCAAGCATCAAGGATTATATGAATACGTTTGATCTTTCTGTAGGTATCGGCGTTGGTTATCAGATGCCGGAAGGTTTGCAGATTTCAGCTAATTACAATATTGGTGCAACAAACGTAGTTGATACTTCAAAACTCGGTGGTGTTTCGTACGATGGCTTGAAAGCACACAACAACGTATTTCAGATAAATATCGGATATGCATTCTAAATTGATCCGAATGTATTTATAAAAACATTCGGATGCACATCCCAATTCATTCGGATGCGAAGATCATTTCATTCGAAAGAAATTTTTTTTCTTTCGAATGAAATGGTTGCCGCATTCGAATGTTTTTTTTTACATTTCCTTATCCTGATTATCAGGTAGTTTGTTCTCCTCTTTTTTCTTATTGGCCATCTTCAGTTCGATTACAAATGCGATAATCAGTCCGATGCCACCAAAAAGAAGAACAGATGCGCCGTAGACAGAGCCGACAAGTTCTTGGCGAATGTAATCTTCACCCATCAGATAGTTGTACGAACAAGCTACAACTATGAAGGCAATCAGTAACCCCAGTCCTATTCCGGCAAGCAGACAACCCGCTTTCAGTGCACTGAAGGAAAATCCTTTCATAAAGTTATATCCCGGCATTGATAATTTGCCTTCAATCACTTTTGAGTCGATCTTATCGCTCAGCTTTTCGATCAGCGCCAACCGCTCTTTGCGGCGAACAAACAATTCAAACAAGCCGTAAACTCCGGCGATGCATATTCCGACTACTATCGGAACCATGATAAAATCCATCATAACTTTAAATATTTAATTGGTTCTTTATTTCGTTTGCCCTTTTGACGCAAAGAAAAGGAGAAGGTTACAGTATCGGATAAAATATTATTCAAAAATAAATGATTATTTTTGTTGCAATAAATTGTAACCTGAAAGCTCGACATGCGTCCATTATAGTAGATGGAATTGTATACGGATACATATTATATAACGAGGATACAATCGGGCGACACGGAATGTTTTGCCTGTCTGTTGGATCGCTACAGCCGTCAGGTCTTTTCCTTGATTGTCAAGATTGTAGGAAACAGAGAAGACGCTGAGGAACTGGCACAGGACACATTCTTGAAAGCTTTTAAGAATCTGTCGTCTTTTAAAGGAGACAGCAGCTTTTCAACCTGGATTTATCGCATTGCCTATAACACGGCTATTTCTGAAACGCGAAAAAAGAAGCAGGAGTTTCTTTCTATTGACGAGACGATGATGGAAAATGTATCCGAAGATGATGTGGCGGCAACGATGGGAAGCGAGAGCAACGAAACGCGCATCGATAAACTGAATGCCGCTTTGGCAAAACTTCCTCCCGACGAGCGGGCGATGATCACGCTTTTCTATATGAAGGAAAAGTCGGTCGAAGAGATTGCCGAAATAACCACACTGAGCGTCGCAAACGTAAAGGTGAAACTCTTCCGCATCCGGAAGAAATTGTATGTTTTATTAAAAGAAATGGAGAATTGATTATGAGTACAGAACAAAATAATGACGAACTGTTGCAACGACTGTTTAGCGAGATGAAGGAAGAAAAACTTCCCGAAACATTTCGTGCCGATGTGATGAAGCAGGTGTTGATGGAAACGGCAAAAATCAAGAAACGCAATGAATTCTTAGGATTGCTTTCGGTTATCCTGGCTTCATTGGCAATTATTGCTTTGGCAGTCCTTTCCTTTATATATATGGGAATGACAAAAGATTTTGCCGTTCCGAAGGTAGTCATGCCGAAATTTGATTTGTCAGTAATCTATTTTTATTCCTTTATTGGTCTTATTGCTTTATTGCTTTTGTTTATGGATTATCAGTTCCGCCGGATCTTCCGTAAAAAACATCCTTTATAAGTTGAAAAGTAAAATGTTTTAATTGAAATACTTGTGTTTCAGAAAAAAGCATTACCTTTGTCGCACTTTTTGAGAAGTGACAATATAATGTCTAATTTACTAATTAAAAACTAAGTATTAACAATTAAAGAATGGAAAATTTAAAGAACATCCAGCCAATCGAAGATTTCGATTGGAATGCCCTTGAAAAGGGCACCACGTACAGTGAAGCAAGCAAGGAGGATCTTGTTAAAACGTATGACGACACGCTGAATACCGTTAAGGATAAAGAAGTTGTCATGGGTACAGTTACCGCAATGAACAAACGCGAAGTCGTTGTCAATGTTGGTTTCAAATCAGATGGCGTCGTTCCGATGTCAGAATTCCGTTACAATCCGGATCTGAAAATTGGTGATCAGGTAGAAGTCTACATTGAAAACCAGGAAGATAAAAAAGGTCAATTAATCCTGTCTCATAAGAAGGCACGCGCTACACGTTCTTGGGATCGTGTAAACGAGGCTCTCGAAAAAGACGAAATAATCAAGGGTTACATCAAGTGCCGTACAAAGGGTGGTATGATTGTCGATGTATTTGGTATCGAAGCATTCTTACCAGGTTCACAGATTGATGTTAAACCTATTCGCGACTATGATGTATTTGTTGGTAAGACAATGGAATTCAAGATTGTAAAAATCAATCAGGAATTCAAGAATGTTGTTGTATCACACAAAGCACTCATCGAAGCAGAACTCGAACAGCAGAAGAAAGAAATCATCTCAAAATTGGAAAAAGGCCAGGTTCTGGAAGGAACAGTCAAGAACATCACTTCTTACGGTGTATTCATCGACTTGGGCGGCGTAGACGGTTTGATTCATATCACCGATCTTTCTTGGGGTCGTGTTACACATCCTGAAGAAATCGTTCATCTGGATGAGAAGCTGAATGTCGTTATCCTTGATTTCGATGACGAAAAGAAGCGTATCGCTCTTGGTTTAACAGCTTACACCGCATCCATGGGATAAGCTCGATCCGAACTTGAAGGTTGGCGATAAGGTTAAAGGTAAAGTTGTCGTTATGGCTGACTACGGAGCATTTGTTGAAATCGCTCCGGGTGTAGAAGGTCTGATCCACGTTTCTGAAATGTCTTGGACACAGCACTTGCGCTCTGCACAGGATTTCATGAAGGTTGGCGACGAAGTTGAAGCTGTTATCCTGACACTCGATCGTGAAGAACGTAAGATGTCACTCGGTATCAAACAGTTGAAACCGGATCCATGGGAAAATATCGAAGAACGCTTCCCTGTTGGTTCACGCCACACAGCAAAAGTTCGCAACTTCACCAACTTCGGTGTATTTGTTGAAATTGAAGAAGGCGTTGATGGTTTGATTCATATCTCTGACCTTTCTTGGACAAAGAAAATCAAACACCCGTCAGAATTCACACAGATCGGTGCTGATATCGATGTAGTTGTTCTCGAAATAGACAAGGAAAACCGTCGTTTGAGCTTAGGCCACAAACAGTTGGAAGAGAATCCTTGGGATGTATTCGAAACAATCTTCACCGTTGGTTCAATCCACGAAGGAACAATCATTGAAATGTTAGACAAGGGTGCAGTAATCTCATTGCCATACGGCGTTGAAGGTTTTGCAACTCCGAAACATTTGGTTAAAGAAGACGGTTCACAAGCTCAGGTTGATGAGAAACTCCAGTTCAAGGTAATCGAATTCAACAAGGACGCTAAGAGAATCATCCTTTCTCACAGCCGTGTTTATGAAGACGAACAGAAGGGTGCAAAGAAAGATGACAAGAAGCCTTCAACAAAGCGTGGAGCAAAGAAAGAAGAAGAAGCAACAACTACAACTCCTATCGAAAAGACAACACTTGGCGATATCGAAGAATTGGCTGCTTTGAAAGAGAAGATGACAAAAGAATAATATTCTTATCATACATGAAAAAAGAGGTACTGTAAAAAGTACCTCTTTTTTTTGTGGGCTTATTGATGTTCCACTGATTTTATGCCCTATTCCTAAAAAATAGTCTGTTACTTTTCTTCAGGAATATTCAGCAACTGATTAATCTCATGCCGTTTGTCTAAATCAATAAAATAAGCTTCAACAACTTTGTAAATATCAAAGTCGTCGGTTGAACCTGCTGCCAGATTTAATGCTTCTACTAATTTGCTAACGCCTGTGTGAATGTCATTCTTTCCAATCAGATGGAACTCATTTTTGTGAATTAATGGACCTTTTCCCATGATGTTTGATTTTAACGTTATACTTTATTATTTGTTTATACTGTCTTTTGCGAGGTGGAATTTTGACTCTTCTTCCGTTTCGCGCACTAAATATACAAACTTCTTCTAAACCTTCTTCATTTAATTGAGAAATAATTCGCAATAATGAAAATAAAATACATTTTCTGATTATATTTGCATGTTCAAAATTTAATGTAGACTTTTAATATCACGGAAGCTAATATGGATACGACGAGCGAAAACAAAGAAGTGACTATTTTGATTGCAGAAGATGAAGAAAGTAATTTTCTGCTATTAAAAACTATATTGAAAAAACATTGCAATATTTTGCAGGCTAAGAACGGTATCGAGCTGTTGCAGATTTATGCAGAAAAGGGAGCAGATTTGATTCTTCTCGATATTAAGATGCCGGAAATGAATGGCATGGAAGCTTTGAGAGAATTGCGTAAGAAAGATAAAAAAGTTCCTGTTATTATGCAGTCGGCTTATGCTTTCGAAAGTGATATGGAAGCCGCTCAGGAAGCGGGAAGTAATGGCTTCATTACAAAACCGATTAATATTGCTGAGTTCAAACAGACCATATCGAAGTTTTTACCACAAATAAAGTGGTAGTCACAATATTATTGTGTGATGTATCGGAAGGCATAAAAAAAGTTTTATGCCTAAGTAGGGTATTCTGTAACCATTGTGGCAAGTCCTTATTCTAAGAGTATATAAGCCATATAGCGTGTTTGTTCTGTAACGGGGCATAACGAAAAATAACCTGTACAAATTTTATCGTCTTTAGTTTGAAGAGGATACTGTTGGCTTAAATGCAAATATTCTGCTAAAGCTTGTTTATCTTGATTTGCGTATTTGATATATAGGTAGCCTTTTGCCATAGGATGAATATATTTTTCTCTTAATTTCAACGCTAATAATCCAATAGTATATCTCATATTTACTTCTATACATGGGTGTATAAGCATTTGGTTATCATTATTTCTATAGATAATCATGTCGACGCCCAAATATCCGTTGTATGTTTTTCCATAAATGGTTTGTAATGATTTGATAACAGCTTCTTTTATATTCTCGAAATACGCTTTTTGAAAATAATTTTGGAAATGCTGTCCCATCGATTCCTGCGATTCCAAAGAGTTGCCTTCGTATGCTCCATTTTTGTTTGTTCCAAAAGTAGACAATCCCTCAAAACGGACGTTTCCTAATCCATCAGAATAAAATTCCATGGCAAAGTCGCTTACTTTATTATAAGCCTGTTCGATACTGAAACTACCTTGCTTTTTTATGGCACCGTTGATCCAAATCATTTGTTGATTAGAAAGTTCTTTTTGATTCAGCCATATTAATCCTCTTCCCGACGAAGAATATGGAGTTTTTAATACGAACGGTGCTTCGTGGGCGGATAGATATTCGTTCAGTTCAGATAACGATGTGATGAATCGCGGACTGTCCGGTATTTGTTCATCCTGAAGTATTTCTCGTATGATGTCTAAACATTTAGCTGCTGATTGCCGACCTGTCAAAGCTAAATATTCATTTTTCCACAGAGGAATTTCAATAGGTAAGGATTCTCTTTTTCTTATTGTTTCAAATAGATGTAAACAATGAGGTGATATTCCCCACGGAGTTGCAATCATGGTTGGAAGTTCGCTTGATCTTTTTTCGGCGGTTCCTTTTAATGGCAAGAGGTGAATATTGGGTTTGGAGCCTTTTGGAAACTGTGTAAAGAATTGTGGAGCAATATTATCTTCAACAAGAATATAATCATCAGGATCTGCATACCAGGCGGGAAGGAGAGATAAGTCGTGAATCATTCTCCGTACATTTTCGGGAGCGGTGTAGTTTGCTTTCCCAAACAGTACGGCTGTTTCGTGTCCTGGATTGAAATAATGCAGTCTTACTTTCATATCAGATAAAATTTAGGCACGGATTTATAAAATTCGTGCCTAATAAATATTTCAACTGTTTGTGCAGTTTTTATTCCAGATTTTCATCGATGGCATCAATTTTCTTGATGGCGAGTTCCATTTCCTCTTTAAGGCTCTGGATCTTTTTCTCCATTTCTTTTACCAGGCCGCCTCCGCCTTTAGAAGAAACGCTCAAGAATCCGATGTTGTTTTCGTATGTTTGAAGTTCACTCTTCATGCGGTCGTATGTGCGCATCAATTTTTCGCGTTCGCTGTAGAGCTTCGCTTTTGCACGATCGCCAGTACTCATATCATTCAGATTATTACGGAATGATTGCATTCTGCGGTCATTCTGATCTACTTTCAGACGGTCGAATTGTTTGTCGACTGCTTCATGATATGCCTTGTAAATCTTGTCTTTCTCTTTGAAAGGTACAAATCCGATTGTGTTCCATTCTGCCATATAGCCTTTAAGCAATGCG
>Ga0116193_1002384_pt1 | contig 14332 bp, 12 predicted proteins | sample AD_UKC115_MetaG_FD_89892 | JGI IMG/M metagenome (GOLD analysis project Ga0116193, IMG submission 89892) | Active sludge microbial communities of municipal wastewater-treating anaerobic digesters from Hong Kong - AD_UKC115_MetaG | ecosystem: Engineered > Bioreactor > Anaerobic > Digestate... | reverse complement strand
TGGTTTGCTGATCCTTATTATTCTGGGTAAGGCCAAGATCCATGAAGTCATCGGTGGGGGCAAGTGATCCCTCCGCATATATCCCATTATTGGCAGCTTTAAAAAACTCAGTGCCTATCATCGCTTCAATGTTGTTCTTTTCCAGAAATTTGGTCTGATAATTGGCAATGGCGTTATAGGTCTGACGAATAGTCCGGTCAAAATTTGCCCAGGATTGTCTGGTCCTGTTCCAGCCGGTATTTGGATTTGTATAGCTCATGATACCCGTTCTGAAATCCTTATTAAAAGATTCCTGCATGGTCTCATCATACATCATAATGGCACTGACTCTCAAATACAAACCTTTCATGAGGTCAGCCCTGAAAGCCTGGTTCAGTGTAAATTTGTCGGATTGATTATTTCTCTTGTATTTATCAATATTGAAAGCAGGATTTCCGTCACTTGCGTCACGCCCGAGGATCCATTCTCCTTTTTCGTTGGTTCCCCTTAAAGTAGGAGGCGCTGAAAGCATACGTGCCCAGTAATTGGTTTCACCATTTTGCAACGATTGGTCTTTCCATTTGGCCCGGGCATACTGGATTCCGCTTTCCGAAGTAAGCCAGTTATTGATTTTATAATCTCCGTTAAAAGCAAAATTAAGCCTGTTGTAAAAAGTGGCCAGCGATAAACCCCCTTCATCATAATACCCCAGGTTGGCAAAATACTTACCCCTGTCATTTCCGCCACTCATCCCCAGATTGTAATCCTGAGTTATTGCGGTATTGTTGAGCCCATAATCTCCATAATTGAAATTCTGGTAGATCAGGTCATAGTATGTTCCATTGGGATCATAGTTTCCGGCCGCATTGGTTTTGATCACATCCTTCATTGTTTTCCAGCCAGGCTTGTTCAGCAATTCCTTCGTCCCATCATTCAGGCGCATCACGCTCCAGATGGCCGTTGAGTTATAATTGCCGTCGAGAATATTTCCGGAGGCATCTTTATATTGGTTCCCGGTTCCCCTGGGCCCCACACCTGCCACATTGGTAACGGCCAGTGTGCCATTCAGGATCGCCTGTTCTGCTCCTAATCTTGCCCATTTAATGTATCCTGCCGCATCTTCAAAATCATAAGGGACATTCAGAAAACTGATCCCTGTTTTCACCTTCAGATTTACCTGAGCCGCCCCAGATTTTCCTCTTTTTGAAGTGATCAGGATTACACCGTTACTGGCCCGGGCACCATAAATTGCAGTAGCCGAAGCATCCTTAAGAACTTCCATACTGGCAATTTCTTCGGGATTGATATCGCTCATGGAACCTCGGATCTGCCCATCCATGATAATCAGCGGACTTCCTGTTCCATCAAAATTGGTACCTCCCCTGAGTACAATCGTGGGCAGTGAGCCGGGTCGTCCGGTTGTCGTGGCAACCCTCAACCCGGGGATTGTACCTGCCAGCGCCTGTGCAGGATTGGAGCGAACACCCGTTGCCAACAACTTTGAATCAAGTTTGGTAACAGAACCCGTCAGTGTGCTTCTCTTTTGGGTACCATACCCAACCACTACCACTTCATCAATGGCCTTGGTTTCTTCTTTCAATGCCACATTAAACACCTTGGTGTCCCCGATAGGCACTGTCACAGCTAAATATCCCACCATGGAAATGGTCAGCTCCCTGCTGTTGGCAGGAACTGCCAGGGTAAACTTACCATCTATGTCGGTGATGGTCCCCAAAGTTGTCCCCGTAACTACAATGTTTACACCCGGTAAGGTCGAACCGTCCCGGGCATCGGTCACAGTTCCCGATATCGCCGTTTGCGCAAAAACCTGCCCAAATGACAATATAAGAGCAAACGCCAGCAAAAGTGGCCCCAGAAAAATTTTTCTTCTCATAGCCTTTGAATTAATTATTTGATTGCATTATATTTGTTTCATGTATTACATTTTTATGTACTACATAATGCAAAAATAGAAGGTTATTTTGAACTGACAAAATTTTTTTTGTTTTTTTTATTTTTTTCTGTGAGTGTAATTCTCTTAATTTTGCTTTTATATGACAACAAATGAAATTATGACAGATTTAGAGGCAATTGATACACGAAGTCTGGTCGACAAAGTAGAGATGAACCTTATCGATTTTTTTATAAAAAAAGAGCTGGTCCCGGGTGATGTAATTCCCAGGGAGATCGAATTGGCTCAGGCGATGGGAGTAAGCCGCACGGTGATCAGAGAGTCACTTAACAGACTGAAAACCATGGGTTTGATCGAATCCATCAAACATAAGGGAACCCTCATTAAAAGTCCTGATCTGGCCGGCATTCTGCAAAAATCGATGATCCCCAATATCCTGAATGCCCAATCCCTGAAAGATGCTTTTGAACTCCGGCTCGTGCTTGAAGTAGGGATGGCGGACCTGGTTGTCAAAAGAGTTACCGACCAGGATATCGAAGAATTGTCCGAAATAGTTAAAAATGAAATTTCTCCTTCCGCCGATGCACTCTTTAACGTGGATTATGAGATCAAATTTCACGGGAAATTATATGAAATAACAGGGAATGAAACCCTGAAGGGATTTCAAAACTTGCTGCTGCCGGTTTTTCAATATGTCTATTCCAGCGGACTGATCAACAAGAAGACACCCGACAGGAAATATGTGTCGCACAAGGGGTTGGTTGAAGTATTGAAGGAAAGGGATGCAGGCATGTTCCGCAAAGCCATGCGGCGCCACCTGCAGAACCATTTTAACAGAATTTTTTAGGAGGAAGGGTCCAGCCCTGTCGGGGGGCCGGATCTTTCAGTTAAAGGAGGTGGCTCATCTTTTCCAGGTAGAGGCTGCGGATATCCTGGAGGTAACGGGTATCCAGTTTGTCGGAGTAAACCCTCACAAATTCATGCAGCCGCCCCTCATAAAAGAAGGAACCGACCGCCGCATCAAACTTGCTCCCGAACCAGTTATATTTTACCTGCTGGGTCACATTGACAAACTGATCCCAGTTCAGATACCGCGGGATCACAATGTAGCCGTGATAATCCTCTTTTAGGTCGATGTATACCTGCGGTTCCACCTGCTTCAACTCCACCATCTTCACGATTCTCACCAGGACTGGATACTCCCCTTCCTTCTTTTTCCGCTTTAAATAACAGATTCCATGCTCTCTGAAAGCCTCCTGCAAGGGCACTACCATACCATAATTCCCCAAATGGCGTAACCGGATGACCGGAAACTCTTCAGTTCCAGAATAGATGATCCCCTTACCGGCATCGAAATGTTCCTCAAAATGAGGTTCCAGCTGTTGAATGGCCCTGAGTATCTCTTCCAGCCGGTAGGGCTTGTCTAGGGCAAAATAGAGGTACAGCGGCGGGGAGGAGTCGGGTGAATCGCTATAATACCCGGGAAATGGATTCAGCGATTCAAAAACAAGACTGCCCGGGATGATTTTATCTTCCACGGGAAACAGTTTTTCGTATTTCAGCACGTTACAGAAAACTTCCATCTTTTTGTTGTATTCCATAATTGATATCTTTGGTTCAATGTTTGTAACATATACGGATGCCCGTTAAAGTTGTTCATATTGCTCCGGTGGGGAACGTGATTTTCTCCCGGAATTCCCGGTCAAAATCGATCCGTCTGAGTGTAAAACCCAACCGGAAAATCATGGTTTCATTTCCGGCGTATGTTTCATTCCGTGAAGCCGCCCGTTTCACGGAAGAACATGCCGACTGGATAATCCGCCAGCAACGGAAACTTGAAACAAGTTTACCGAAATTTTCCGAGAATTCCGATATCCAGACCCGTTATCATTATATCACATTCCGCAAACATCCGGGAAAATTCTCCGTAAAACAGACCAAAGATCACATCGAACTGCTCTACCCTGAATCAAGCCAAATCAATGATCCGGAAATAAATCTCAGGATCCGGATGGTACTGACCGGGATATACCGGTGGGAGGCACAGCAATACCTGCCGCCGAGGCTTACTGAAATTGCAAGGCGTCATGGGTTCACCTTCGGGAAGATAACCGTCAGGGACAACAAAACAAACTGGGGTAGCTGTTCCGGACAAAATCATATCAGTCTGAACCTGCATCTGATGAAGCTGCCCGATCACCTGATCGATTTTATCCTGCTCCATGAGCTGGTCCATACGCGCGTAAAGAACCACGGTCCGAAGTTCTGGGAACTGCTGAATGCCCTGACCGGCAACCAGGCAAAGCAGCTTACCGCTGAAGTAAAAAAACACTCACCTTTTCAGTTTTAACCGACAACCCGCCCGTACCAAACTTGGATAAACTAATAGGTCACATGTATATGGTACTTTCGGGCAGGCCGGCAACCGTAATCTGTAACACAAAGCACAATGAGAACAAAAAGAAATACCACCTTAATCCATACCGTACAATGAACTGGACAGAACTACTGACAGCCAAACGGCTCGGCAAAGAGCCAGAAAAGAAAAGTCCATCCGGCACGGAAGTCCGCAGCCAGTTTCAACGCGACTATGACCGGATCATTTTTTCCCCGGCATTCCGGAGGTTGCAGAATAAAACACAGGTATTCCCGCTTCCCGGCCGGATATTTGTGCATAACCGGCTGACCCACACCCTGGAAGTGGCCAGTGTGGGCAGATCGCTCGGGAATGCCCTGGCGGAAATGTTATTCCGTGAAGGATTCATCCGTGAACCGGCGTTGCTATCCAATATCGGTGCCGCAGTCTCAGCCGCCTGCCTGGCTCATGATATGGGAAATCCCCCGTTCGGCCATTCGGGAGAATCTGCCATCTCCAATTTCTTTATCCATGGACCAGGAAAATCCCTAAAGAATGACCTCACTGAGGCAGAATGGTGCGATTTTACCCGGTTCGACGGAAATGCCAATGCTTTCAGGTTGCTCACGCACCCCTTCCGGGGAAAGCGGTCGGGTGGTTTTGCCCTCACCTATACCACGCTGGCCTCCATAGTGAAATATCCTTATGAATCGATTGCAGCTACTTCGCAAAAATTCGGCTTCTTCCAGAGCGAAAGGGAAACCTGGAAAAAAATGACCGCCGAAATGAACATCCCGCTTACCAGTAACCAACCTCTTTCCGGAATGCGCCATCCCCTGGTTTATCTGGTCGAAGCCGCGGATGACATTTGCTACCAGATCATGGATGTGGAAGACGGTTTTAAATTGGGCATACTGAATTACCAGACCACCAGAGATCTGTTGATGAATTTTCATCACGACGCTTCCAAAAGCAAGATGAAGGAGATCGAAAAAACGCTGAAGGCTGTTTCCGATCCGAACGAACAGATCAGCTATCTCCGGGCCGGAGTAATCGGTAAGCTGACCCGGGAATGCTCCGCCGTCTTTGCCCGGCATCATGAAGCCATCCTCTCCGGAGAATTCTCATCCACCCTCCTGAAAAACATAGCGCCTTCTCTGCTTGATGCCATGAGCATCATCCAGGAGCTTTCCCTCAATGATATTTACAACCACCGTTCTGTGGTGGAAATTGAAATTGCAGGCTATAAAATTCTGGGGACCCTTTTGGAGGAGCTCACAGGAGCCCTGTTGAATCCCGGGAATGCCCTCAGTCAGAAAATCCTTAAGCTTATTCCCGACCAGTACAACCAGACTATGGACACTACCTACCACAGGGTACAAACCGCGATCGACTTTATCTCGGGCATGACCGATATATATGCACTGGATTTGTACCGTAAAATAAAAGGAATTAGCCTCCCGGAACTGGGCAACTGAATCATTGATGAGCCAAAAGCGTAAAGCGCAAAGAAAGAAAGACTAAAGGGCATAAGAATTAAAGTGCTGAACACCCCCTCCAACTCGTCTCAGACGAGACTCCCAGCCCGACGTGGTCGTTCAGGCGAATGCTTCGATTCGGGCTCTTTTAGTTCTTTGCCCCATGCGAATCAGTATGTCCGTCATTCCAGGATTCTGCCAAGCAGTCCTGTGCCTCCTTCCTTGCGGGCGTTGGCCGAGAAAACCGATAATTTGCTGATCAGTTTGCCGATGGGCATACTCTGCAACCATACCCTGCCGGTACCGCGCAAAGTAGCCAAAAAAATGCCTTCCCCTCCGAATACCATAGAGCGGAGATTCCCTGACTGTTCAATGGAATAGTCGATTTGCGGTTCAAAACCCACTATACAGCCGGTATCGACCCGTAGCATTTCATTGTTCAGGTATCTTTCGATCACGGTACCTCCTGCATGCACAAAAGCTTTACCGTCGCCCTGCAACTGCTGGAGGATAAAACCTTCACCCCCGAAGAAACCGGAGCCCAGCCTCCGGTTAAAGGTGATCGAGATTTTGGTACCGAGGGCAGCGCAAAGAAAGGCATCTTTCTGGACAATGATGTTCCCCCGCAGTTCCTTAAGATCGAGCGGCACGATGGTACCCGGATAGGGAGCCGAAAAGGCGACCTTTCTTTTACCGTGGCCCTGGTTGGTAAAGTGGGTGATAAACAGCGATTCCCCGGTGATCACCCTCGATCCGGCAGCCAGCAGTTTATCGAACAAACCAGCCCTTGGATTGGTACCGTCTCCCATCTTCGCGGTGAAGGTGATGCCGTCCTCCATATACAGCATGGCGCCTGCTTCGGCAATGACCGTTTCTCCCGGATCGAGTTCGATTTCCACAAGTTGTACTCCTTCACCCAGTATCCTGTAATCAATTTCATGTGATTGCATATTATTCAGCTTTTATAAGGATTAAAGTTAATTAGTAGCTCTTCTTCACGCAATATTACAGTATTTATTTTATTTCTGCAGGGGATTGGTGGTCAGTGATTTTTTGCGACCTTTGCAAAGTAAAACAGGAGGTAAAAATGAGAAGAGAGAGCCAAGGCAACGGAGCAGGGAAAGGCAGGTCACGGCAGCGTCAGCAACCTGTCTCATCCGGCGAAAAATCATTCCGGGGCGGTTCAGACAGAGTGGGCAGATTTGCCAAAACAAGCCCGGTGGGCGGAAGAAGTGAAAAGGATCGTGGCTCCGGCCGGAAAACAGGTGGTTTTTCCGGTGGGGAAACACGATTTGGCAAATCCCGTCCCGGACAACCCTCAACTTTCCGAAGTTCCAGAGATACAGCGCCGAAGCATGTTGAAGGAAAAGCCCCGGCCAGGCGCCGCACCCTGGGAGAAGAAAGAGCCCAGTCCTATTTCCGGACGGCCGAAAAGGGGAACATTCCGTCGGGACACGAAGGAGGGAAAGGCAAGAGGCTGGTTCTCAGAAAGGAAAAACGGTCATCGAGAAGCCAGTTACTGAAGGAACTGGGCCACACCACCGAAAGGCAGAGTATTCCCCATCATGAAGAAAAAAGCGATCAGATCAGGTTAAACCGTTTCATCGCCAATGCAGGAGTCTGTTCCCGCAGGGAAGCCGATACCTATATCACGGCAGGAGTGGTCAAAGTGAACGGACAGACGGTCACGGAACTCGGGACCAAAATTTCGCCCGACGATGAAGTGCGCTTTGACGGACGCCTTATCACACCTGAACGCAAAGTTTACGTCCTGCTGAACAAACCCAAGGATGTAGTTACCACCACTGATGACCCGCACGCAGAACATACCGTGATGGATCTGGTCAAAGATGCCTGCGAGGAAAGGATCTACCCGGTCGGACGGCTTGACCGGAACACCACCGGATTGCTGCTGCTGACCAACGACGGCGAACTCTCCAAAAGGCTCACCCATCCCAGTCATAAAGTAGTGAAAGTGTATCAGGTCACCCTCGACAGAACCGTATCGGTGAACGACATTCAGAAGGTAGCCTCAGGGATTGAGCTGGAAGATGGTTTAATCGCTGCCGATGCCATCACCTATGTGGAAGGGCAGAACAAAGACACCGTGGGAATTGAAATTCACTCGGGACGACACCGCATCGTGCGCCGAATATTCGAACACCTGGGATACCGGGTCAAAGCCCTTGACCGGGTCTCTTTTGCCGGGCTCACCAAAAAAAATATTCCCCGCGGAAAGTGGAGATTACTTACTCCAAGGGAAGTCTCTTACCTGAAGATGAAATAAACTTTCTAAAAACTGCCCTTCCTGCGTAATTTTCAGATCAAAATCCATACTAATCCGGTTGATTTGGAAAAGGAGTTTTTAGAAACAATCAGGATGAACCAGGGTATCATCCATAAGGTCTGCAGCATATACTGCGACCAAGAGGAAGATCGTCAGGATCTTTTCCAGGAGATACTTGCCCAGTTATGGAAATCGTATCGCGGATTCAGAAATGAATCGAAGTTTTCCACCTGGATGTACCGGGTAGCTCTGAATACGGCTATCACCTCCTTCAAAAAGAACCGCCGGTATCCGTCAGTCAGCCGGCTTACCGGGGATAACTACCAGATTGCCGATGATTCCTGCTCTCAGGAAACCGATGAGAACATCGCTTTGCTCAAGCAGGCTATCGCGAAACTGAGCGGAATAGAAAAGTCGATCATTCTCCTCTACCTTGAAAATAAAAGTTATGAAGAGATTGCTGAGATCACGGGAATTACCCAAAACTATGTGCGGGTTAAAATGAACCGGATAAAAACTAAATTGAAAGGGTATATGTCGTCTGAAGAATTATAATATGGGAATCCGGGATCTTCAAAAAGCGTGGGACCGCATGGCGGCCGACTCTTCGGACAAACTGATGCTGAACGAAGAGCAGATCAGGGTTCTGCTGGGCAAGCGCTCCAGAAACCTGATGGAACGGATCGATTTCAATATCCGCATCGGTTTTGTCATATTACTGGGAGTCATCATTGCCATTCTCAGTTATGACATTTACCACTGGGCCGGATGGCCCTTCTCCGGCATTTCGGATACCGGTATTCCCGGATGGCTGCTGCTTCTTGATTTCACCATCAATCTTCTGATCGTTGCCATTTTCGTCACCTTTTTCATCCACTATTTCAAGACCCGCAGGTTATGCCGGGGCAATTGTGATCTGCGCCATTCCCTGCTGAAGGTCATCGGGATCCTTACCCTCTACCGGCGGCTTTTTACGGTAACACTGGTGATCATCATGTTATCCTCCGCCACGGGCTTCATTGCAGGTTATTACACCAGCATTCACCATAACCAGACTTCCGAAGGATTCCTGATACCGGTCATTTTTATCGGCGTTCTGCTGATCGCACTGATCACCTGGCTCCTCTTCCTCCTTTTCCGCTGGCTTTTCCGCAAAGTGTACGGGAATTACCTGTCCCAACTCAACGATACCCTGGCAGAACTGGACGAACTTCCATAACAGAAGACAGAAGGGCACGGAACGGAGCCGTTTCCAATTTTTTTCACCATATCGGTTTTTATTACGGTATTGGTTATTTTTGTCCTTCAAATTATATTACCATGACTTTAATCAAATCCATTTCAGGTATTCGCGGCACCATCGGAGGTAAGCCGGGTGACGGACTCAGTCCGGTAGATATTGTTAAATTCACGGCTTCTTATGCCGAATGGGCCCGGTCGGAACATGGCCGGAAGAGATTGAAAATTGTGGTCGGACGGGATGCGCGGATTTCAGGTCCCATGATCAGTTCCCTGGTGACTTCCACCCTGTCAGCCATGGGTTGTGACGTGGTAAGCATCGGCATGGCCACCACACCCACCACGGAAATTGCCGTAACGGAAGAGCAGGCCGACGGCGGCATTATCCTTACGGCCAGTCACAATCCCAAAGAATGGAATGCGCTGAAACTGCTGAATGCCAAAGGAGAATTCCTTTCAGCAGCAGACGGGGAAAAAGTATTGAAACTGGCCGAAACCGGCAGTTTTACCTTCGTTGGAGTGGATGAACTGGGAAGTGTGACAGAGAAAGAATATACCAGCCGGCACATAGAACTGGTTAAAAACCTGGAACTGGTTGACTGTGACCTGATCAGGTCAGCCCACTTTACGGTAGCTGTCGATGCTGTCAATTCGGTGGGTGGGGTGGCCCTGCCCCGTTTACTGAAGGAACTGGGAGTTTCAGGGATCGTGGAGATCAACTGTGAGCCCACCGGTCATTTTGCACACAATCCCGAGCCTTTGGCGGAGCATCTGGCCGAAACCTGCGAAGTGGTCAGAAACAGCGGGGTAGACGTGGGTTTTGTGACCGATCCGGATGTGGATCGACTGGCCATTATCAACGAAGATGGAACCCTTTTCAATGAAGAGTATACCCTGGTGGCCTGTGCAGATTATGTGCTTGGACAGACGCCCGGGAACACCGTATCCAACCTCTCCTCCAGCCGGGCTCTGCGAGACATTACCACAAAACACGGCGGGAATTATTCGGCTGCAGCAGTAGGAGAGGTCAATGTAGTGCAGGTTATGAAATCGACCGGGGCCGTGATCGGCGGGGAAGGCAACGGCGGAGTCATCTATCCGGCCAGCCATTACGGCCGGGATGCCCTGGTGGGGATAGCCCTCTTCCTTACCCATCTGGCACGGTCGGGGAAGAAATGTTCGGCCCTGCGCAAAATCTATCCCGACTATTTCATCTCCAAGAATAAAATTCAGCTTACCCCTGATATTGACACCGGGGCCATCCTACTGTAAATTAAGGAATTATACCAAAGGGAAAAAATAACCGACATTGACGGGGTAAAAATCGATTTTGCGGAGTCATGGGTCCATCTCCGCAAATCGAATACCGAGCCGATCATCCGGATATATGCTGAAGCCCAATCACCCCGGGAGGCTGAGAACCTGGCCCTTGGGATGATCAACAGGATCAGGGAGCTTACTGCGGTTTAGAAGTTAAAATTATCAGGGTCAGCCCCCACCCGGAAGTGTCTGTCCAGCCCGTCGATCTTCGCCATGTCTTCCGGTGAAATTTCGAAATCGAAAACAGCGGCATTGGAGCAGATCCGATCTCGGTGAACAGACTTGGGAATGGTCACGATCTGCTTCTGGAGTTCCCACCGGAGCGTGATTTGCACGGGTGTTTTACTATATTTCGCTGCCAGAGCCTGCAGTTCCGGAATGTCGTTCACCCTCCCTTTCATGATCGGGCTCCAGGCTTCCAGCTGAATCTGATGCTCCTTACAAAACTGCTGCAGTGCAGGTTGCTGGAGAAAAGGATGAAACTCGATCTGATTCACCATGGGAGCAACCGTGCAATGCGGGATCAGGGATTCCAGGTGATGGACCAGGAAATTGCTCACCCCGATCGCTTTGACCCGTCCCTGGGAATAAATCTCCTCCATGGCTTTCCAGGTTTCGGCAGAAAGATCGCCTTTGGGCCAGTGAATCAGGTAGAGATCGATATAATCGGTATTCAGTCTTTCTATGCTCTCCTCAAAGGCATCAAAGGTCGTATGGTAACCCTGGTCGGAATTCCACACCTTCGAAGTGATGAAAATTTCGTTCCTGGGGATATTACTATTTGAAACGGCTTTGCCCACTCCCCGTTCATTTCCGTATACCGCGGCCGTATCTATATGGCGATATCCGTTCTCCAGGGCTGTTTCCACTGCGCTCTCCACCTCATGTCCCTCCTTGCTCAGGAAAACACCCAACCCGAAAAGCGGCATCTTTACTCCGTTATTCAAGGTGACTGTTGATCTGATATTCATATTATGATTGTTTACTTTGATTACAGACCTAATATACATCTTTTTTCAAATATTTGCAGCCAGGAATATTTTAATGCGTTTATTTTTAAAAATTGTAGTTTTGCATTTTAAGGATATACGGTATGAAGGTTTTCAAATTTGGAGGGGCATCGATAAAAGATGCTGCAGGTGTCAGAAATGTTGCATCCATTCTGGCCGGATTCGACGATGAACTGATCGTTGTGGTGTCGGCGATGGGTAAAACGACCGATTTACTGGAAACCCTCGTGAAAGCCCATTTTAACAGCTGGGATGAAACAACAGACATATACCTTGATTTCAGGAAGTTTCACCTGGATCTGTCGGCTGAACTTTTCGGATCGCCGGCTGAAATACCGGAAGCCATTCCTATCATGCTGGATGAGGTAGGCAAAAAGTTGCAGCTTCCTCCTTCCCTGTTATTCGACTTCGAATACGACCAATTCATCTGTTATGGAGAACTGGTCTCATCCCTGATCCTGAGTTGTTACCTGGAAAAGACCGGCCAATCCAACCGTTGGGTGGATATCCGTCTGAGCCTCCGTACGGATGACAAATTCCGGGAAGCCGCAGTGAACTGGAAATGGACCGAAATGCTGGTAAACAACACTTTTCAGTTCAATACCACCCGGCTATACATCACCCAGGGATTTATCGGGTCGACCGTTACCAACCTGACCACTACGCTGGGCCGGGAGGGTTCCGACTTTACCGCAGCCATCCTGGCAAGTTTGCTACATGCGGAAAGCGTAACCATTTGGAAAGATGTTCCGGGTGTGTTGAATGCCGATCCCAAGAAGTTTCCCGGTACTGTCCTGCTGAAAGAACTGTCGTACCGGGAAGCAATTGAGATGACCTATTCGGGAGCTCAGGTGATCCATCCCAAAACCATGAAACCGCTATACAATAAAAACATACCCCTGCATGTCCGCTCTTTTGTCAATCCTTCGGAACCGGGTACCATCATCCACCAGGTGGATCATCCGCTTGAGTTGACGCCGGTTTTCATTACAAAAGGGAACCAGGTGCTGATCACCTTCTCCCCCTATGACTTTTCATTCATCACCCCGGAAGATATTTCAAAGGTGTTTGCCCTGGTGTCGGCCAAGGGACTCAAGGTAAACCTGATCCAGAAAACATCCATTGACTTGAACCTGTTGGTAGATGCTCCTGAACTGGGACTGGAGACCATCATGCTCGACCTGCGGAAAGAATATGAGGTGAAATACAACACGGGACTGACCCTGATCACCATCCGTCATTACACCAATGCGTCGATCGAGGAACTGACTTCAGGCAGGAAAATATATATTGAACAATACAGCCGGCTGACTGCCAAACTAGCGGTCATTTAAACACCAAGAACATGAAAGTTACTGACATAATAAACCAATCGGATAAGACGGTCTTTTCCTTTGAACTTCTCCCTCCCCTGAAGGGCAATGATGCTTCCAGAATATATCGCACCATCGACAGCCTGGTGGATTTCGGGCCCAAATACATCAACATTACCACTCATCGTGATGAAATTGAATTCAGGGAAAATGAAAACGGAAACATCGAACGGCGCGTTGTACGAAAAAGACCGGGTACCGTGGCCATTGCTGCGGCCATCCAGTACAAGTACGGGATCCCCGTTGTACCCCATCTCGTGTGTGGCGGATTTACCCGAAGCGAAACCGAACATATCCTGATCGACCTTAACTTTCTGGGGATCAACAATGTATTGGCCCTTCGCGGCGACGGACTGAAAGGAGAAGCGGTATTCAGGCCCGATCCCGGGGGAAATGCCCATGCCGGTGATCTGGTTGAGCAGGTTGTCCGGCTGAAACAGGGAAAATACCTCGATCCGGAATTAAAAAACAGCAGCCCCCTCGATTTTTGCATCGGGGTGGCCGGATACCCGGAGAAACATGCCGAAGCGCCCAACATGGAAGCGGATCTCTTTTTCCTGAAGCAAAAAGTGGATGCAGGCGCCGACTATATCGTCACCCAGATGTTCTTCGACAACAGGGCTTATTTCGGCTTTGTTGAGAAATGTAGGCAGATCGGCATAACCGTTCCCATTATTCCGGGAATCAAACCGATCGCTCTGATGAACCAGCTGAACGTTCTTCCGAAGATATTCAAGATTGACCTGCCCTCCGACCTGGTGAAGGAACTCAGGTCATGCCGGACCGATGAACAGGCCAAGCAGGCGGGGACCCAGTGGGCTATTCATCAGTCAAAGGAGCTTGTGGCGGCTAAAGTTCCCAGCCTGCATATCTATACTTATGGCATTTCCGACAATGTAAAGGAAATCGTCAAAGCGGTGTTTTAATCCTCCTCATCTTTGCCGCTGAACTTCCGGGGATACTTCACGTTTCCCTTCATGGCAAACCAGATAATCCGGTTGAAGAGACCGTCATCGCCCGAATCGATCCCGTCAAACTGGGGATCCATGTTTTTCTCAGCATAACGAAGGGCTGAACCTTTCAACGCCGACAAGGGCGGATTCATTTCGTTCAAAGGGATCCGGTTTTCCAGCGCAGTGAAAGGCGTCAGATCAGGAATATCGGTAAAACAGTCAAACATGGGCGAAGCGGTGGCATCCATGATGTTCATAGGCGGCAATCCCAGGATCTGCTCCATGGTGCGGATCATGGAGGGCTGATTGTAGTTGGTATGAACCACCTGTCCCGTGCGGGACCACGGGCTGATCACCATTCCGATGGTCCGGTAGGCTGAAACATGGTCCCACCCTGACTGCGAATCGTCTTCCGTCACAAAGAT
>Ga0116193_1002381_pt1 | contig 14347 bp, 26 predicted proteins | sample AD_UKC115_MetaG_FD_89892 | JGI IMG/M metagenome (GOLD analysis project Ga0116193, IMG submission 89892) | Active sludge microbial communities of municipal wastewater-treating anaerobic digesters from Hong Kong - AD_UKC115_MetaG | ecosystem: Engineered > Bioreactor > Anaerobic > Digestate... | reverse complement strand
TCGCAGAGGGAAAGGGACAAAAGTTTACTGACGGATCTCGGCAAGACGAGATTCCCAGGGCCTTTGTGCCGGCAGTGGAAGCGGGCATACGCGAATCCTTGCAGGCCGGCATATTGGCAGGGTACCCGGTGGATGACCTGGAAGTGGTGCTTCTGGGAGGATCCTTTCACGAAGTGGATTCCAGCGAGCAGGCTTTTAAAGTGGCGGCCAGTATGGCTTTAAAAGACGGGTTGCAGAAGGCCGGCCCGGTCCTTTTGGAACCAATAATGGATATCGAAATTGTCTCCCCGGAGGAATACGTCGGTGACATAATATCCGACCTTAATGCCCGGCGCGGGCGGATAATGGGCCTGGAAGAAAACCGGGAGAGTAAGATTATTAAAGGAACGGTTCCTCTGGCAGAGACCTTTGGCTATGCTACCAGCTTGCGCTCTTTAAGCCAGGGAAGAGCCAGTTTCTCAATGCAGATAAGGAACTATGGCGAGGTACCGGAATCCAGGGCCCGCGACATTATTGCCCGCAGGTATGGACTACCGGTTTACATGGTTGAAGGCAAGGCGTGAGGGGTGAGGCTATAAGGGGCAATAAGACAGAACCAGTGAATGTGGTGAATTTAATCGGACCGTAGCTCACGGTTCCCGAGCCTTGTTGACACAACCGCGGCTAAAAGTCAGCCGACTAACAATCTGGAAGAAAGGTGAGAGACAAAAATGGCAAAGGCAAAATTCGAGAGGAACAAGCCTCACTTAAACATCGGCACCATTGGTCATGTCGACCATGGTAAGACCACCCTGACAGCGGCTATCACCCTGACACTGTCGAAAGTGGGCGGGGCCCAAGCCACCTCCTACGACGAAATAGACAAGGCACCGGAAGAGAGAGAAAGAGGTATAACCATTAATACCTCCCATGTAGAATACCAGACCAACACCCGACATTATGCCCATGTAGACTGCCCGGGACATGCAGACTACATAAAGAACATGATTACCGGGGCAGCGCAGATGGATGGAGCGATTCTGGTGGTGTCTTCCGCTGATGGTCCCATGCCGCAGACCCGCGAGCATATTCTTCTGGCCCGCCAGGTAGGAGTGCCCTACATTGTAGTCTTCATGAACAAAGTAGACATGGTAGACGATGAAGAGCTATTGGAACTGGTCGAGATGGAAATTCGCGACCTGTTAAACGAATACGAATTCCCGGGAGACGACATTCCCATCATCAAGGGTTCGGCCTTAAAAGCCCTGGAATGCGGCTGTGGCAGTGAAGACTGCGAATGGTGCAAATCCATCTGGGAACTGATGGCAGCGGTAGATGAATACGTACCCCTGCCGGAGCGTGCCACCGACAAGCCATTCCTGATGCCGATAGAAGACGTGTTCACCATAACCGGTCGTGGCACAGTGACCACCGGCCGTGTGGAGAGAGGTCAGGTCAAAGTAGGCGACGAAGTAGAAATAATCGGCTTAAGAGATGCGGTACGCAAGACCGTAGTAACCGGAGTAGAGATGTTCAGAAAACTCCTTGACTACGCAGAAGCCGGCGACAACGTAGGTACCCTGTTAAGAGGAGTAGACCGCAAAGAAGTAGAGCGTGGCATGGTCCTGGCCAAACCGGGAAGCATCAAGCCGCACACCAAATTCAATGCCGAAGTTTACGTTCTGGGCAAAGATGAAGGCGGACGCCATACCCCGTTCTTTGGCGGATATCGTCCCCAGTTTTATTTCCGTACCACCGACGTAACCGGTGTTATCCAGCTCCCCGAGGGAGTAGAAATGGTAATGCCCGGGGACAACATTCAGATGGCCATAGAGCTAATTACCCCGATTGCCATTGAAGAAGGCCTGCGTTTCGCTATCCGCGAAGGTGGTCGTACCGTAGGCGCTGGCGTGGTAACCGGCGTGAACGAATAACAACCGCAAGTTAACCCGGCGAAGGCTGGAGAACGGCCTTCGCCACTGAACACCCGGATGCGTGTATTAACAAACCCAGCCCGAGGAGGTTTTAAAGAGTGAGCGGCCAGCAAAAGGTGAGAATCAGGTTGAAAGCATTCGACCATAAGCTCCTGGACCAATCTTCACAGAAGATAGTGGAGACCGCCCGTAAGAATGGTTCTGATGTGTCGGGGCCCATCCCCCTGCCCACGGAAAAGAGCATTTATACCATTCTGCGTTCTCCGCATGTGAACAAAGACTCGCGTGAGCAATTTGAGATGCGCACGCATAAGCGCCTCATCGATATTTTGGATCCCAACCCCAAGACCATCGACGCGCTTATGCACCTGGATTTGCCTTCCGGAGTTGATATAGAAATCAAGCTTTAGGAAGAGCGGGCGGAGAAGTCAGTGGATGGAAAGGCTTTAACGCAAAAGAATGATGGTGATGTTGGAAATCCACTTCCAACCACTCACTTAACTAGGAGGTACTATTGGTGGCAAGAAGTTTAACCAAGGCAATTATGGGTGTCAAAGTGGGCATGACCCAGATCTTTGACGATGAAGGTAAAGCTGTACCGGTTACCGTTGTAGAAGCAGGCCCCTGTACGGTTCTGCAAAAGAAGAAAACCGAATCTGACGGCTACAACGCAGTTCAGGTAGGCTTTTACAACCTGAAGGAAAAACTGGCTAACAAGCCCGCCAGGGGAACCTTCAAAAAAGCCAATGTAAAGCCCTTGAAATATATCAGGGAATTTAAGTTTGAAAACGTGGACGACTACGAAATCGGCCAGGAAATCCATGCCGACGTATTTGCGGCTGGAGATCTGATAGATGTGGTTGGAACGTCTAAGGGCAAGGGCTTTGCCGGCGCTGTAAAGCGACACAACTTTGCCAGGGGATCCATGGGGCATGGTTCAAAATATCACCGTCGTCCCGGTTCGCTGGCTGCCAAGGGACCAGCCCGGGTATTTAAAGGCCGTAAGCTACCCGGCAGGCTGGGCGGAGAAAGGGTCACTGTGCAGGGCTTGAAGGTAGTAAAAGTCTATCCGGACCGGAATCTCATCCTGATCAAGGGAGCCATCCCGGGGCCCAGGCGAGGTCTGGTTATCCTCAAAAATTCCGTGAAGGCTTAAGGCTAAAGGAGGTTTGGACATAGTGCCCAAGGTTGCGTTATACGATATGAGCGGGGCCCAGATCGGTGAGATAGAGCTAAGTGACAGCGTTTTCGGGATCGAGCCGAATCAGGCGGTCCTTTATGAATTTGTAAAAATGCAATTGGCCAACAAGCGGGCGGGAACCGCAGCAACAAAAACCCGGGCCCAGGTAAGAGGCGGCGGGCGCAAACCCTGGAGACAAAAGGGAACTGGACGTGCCCGGGCTGGCAGCAACAGCAGCCCCGTCTGGGTCGGTGGTGGAACCGTATTTGGTCCCCATCCCCGGGACTACTCTTACCGACTCCCCAAGAAGGTAAGAAGGCTGGCCATGAAATCCGCCCTTTCCAGCAAGGTGCTGGATAACCACATTATTGTCGTTGACCAGTTGGCGTTTGCAGAACCTAAAACCAAGGCTATGGTGGAGACTCTCAAGGCACTTAATGTAGAAAAGAAAGCCCTGGTGGTCACTGCTGAGGACAACAACGTTACCAAGTCGGCCCGCAATATACCCGGTATCAAGCCGCTCGGAGCGGATTTCATCAACGTGTATGATCTGCTCAACTATGACACTCTGGTGATTACCAGGGATGCCGTGGCCAGAGTAGAGGAGGTATTTGCCTAATGAAGGACTATAGAGACATCATAATTCGACCGGTGATTACCGAAAAATCCATGGACCTTCTGGCCGATAACAAATACACCTTCATCGTGGACCGCCGGGCCAACAAGACCGAAATTAAAAACGCCATTGAAAATATATTCGATGTCAGAGTGGAAAAGGTCAACACCATGAACTACAAGGGCAAGCCCAAGCGCATGGGAAGGTTTGAAGGCCGAACACCCCGGCGTAAGAAAGCCATTGTTACCCTCAAACCTGGACAGAAGATACGCCTGTTCGAGGGCGTTTAATAGGCCTTGCGTTTAAGGAGGGAAATAATCAAATGCCGATAAAGAAATATAAACCAATCACCCCGAGTAGACGACAAATGACGGTCGTATCCTTTGCGGAGCTGACCAACAAAGAACCGGAAAAGACCCTGACGGCCCCGCTTAAAAGCACAGGCGGACGCAATGCCAATGGCCGTATGACCGTAAGACACCGCGGGGGCGGACATAAGCGGCTCTACCGCATTGTGGACTTCAAGCGTATTAAAGATAATGTCCCTGCGCGGGTGGCTGCCATTGAATATGACCCCAATCGCAGTGCCAATATCGCTCTGCTGCACTACGCAGACGGAGCCAAGGCTTATATAATAGCTCCCACCAACCTGAAGGTGGGAGACGTGGTCGTATCTGGCGCCGAGGCGGATATTAAGATTGGAAACACGCTCCCCCTCAAGAACATCCCTGTGGGCTCCCTGATTCACAATATTGAGCTCAGACCCGGAAAGGGAGGGCAACTGGTTCGTTCTGCCGGAGCGGTGGCTCAGCTGATGGCCAAGGAAGGTAAATATGCTCATGTACGGCTGCCATCTGGTGAAGTACGGCTCATTCATGTAAACTGCCGGGCCAGCATCGGTCAGGTAGGAAACCTGGACCATGAAAATATAACCCTAGGGAAGGCGGGACGATCCCGCTGGATGGGAATCAGACCCACGGTCAGGGGCTCGGTTATGAACCCCACCGATCACCCCCACGGCGGTGGTGAGGGGCGTGCCCCTGTGGGAAGAAAGTATCCGGTTTCTCCCTGGGGAAAAATCGCCATTGGCGGAAAGACCCGCAGGAAAAAGCCGTCTGACAATATGATTGTCAGGAAACGCAAGTAAAGGAGGTCTTTAGATGTCCAGGTCACTAAAAAAAGGACCGTACTGTGAAGAGAGTCTCTTGAAAAAAGTTGAAGATATGAACGAGAGCGGCCAGAAAAAGGTTATCAAGAGCTGGTCACGCCGCTCCACCGTCATGCCACAGATGATTGGCCATACCATTGCCGTACATGATGGACGCCGTCATGTTCCGGTCTATATTACCGAGGACATGGTGGGCATGAAACTGGGTGAATTCGCACCAACCCGGACTTACCGCGGTCATGCCGGTAAATCCGAGAAGACCAGCCGGAAGAGGTAGAAAGGGGGCAGACGGAAATGGAAGCCAGAGCGGTTGCTCGCTATGTTAGAGTATCACCTTTCAAAGCCCGCCAGGTAGCTGACCTAGTACGGGGAAAGGATATACGAGAAGCGATAGGCATTCTTAAATATACCAACAAAAAATCTGCCCCGCTGATCGGTAAAGTATTAACTTCGGCGGTTGCCAACGCAGAACACAACTACGACATGGATTCTGACGAACTCTATGTCTCGGAGATTTTCGTGGATGAAGGGCCCACTTTGAAAAGAATGCGTCCCCGGGCCTACGGAAGGGCAGACGTCAGGCGCCATAGAACCAGCCACATAACCGTGGTACTCAGGGAAAGGGAGGTCAAATAGTGGGTCAGAAAGTTCATCCCAAAGGATTTAGAATGGGTGTTATCAGGGACTGGGATTCCAACTGGTATGCGGATCGCGATTATACCGACCTGGTCCACGAGGACTTCAAGGTAAGAAAGCACATCAAGGAACGCTTTTATGCTGCTGGGATTTCCCGCGTGGAGATTCAGCGTACTGGAACCCGCATGCGTATCACCATCCACACTGCCAAGCCGGGTATTGTGATTGGCCGTGGTGGGCTGGAAGTAGAAAAGCTCAAGGCTGATCTGGCGGTCATGACGGGAAAAAACATTAACATCAACATCCAGGAGATTAAAAGGCCCGAATTGGATGCCCAGATCGTAGCCGAGAACATTGCCCAGCAACTGGAGAAGAGAATTTCCTTCCGTCGGGCCATGAAGCAAGGTGTAGGACGCACCATGCGGGCCGGCGCTGTGGGTATCAAGGTTGCTATCTCCGGAAGATTAGGTGGGGCAGAGATTGCCCGTTCCGAGTGGTATTCGGAGGGCAAGGTGCCGCTGCATACTCTGAGAGCCGACGTTGACTATGGTTTCGCCGAGGCTGCTACCACTTACGGACGCATCGGCATCAAAGTCTGGATTAACCGGGGCGAGATTTTGCCCGAGGCGAAACGCAGACCGAAACAGAACGTTGCGGAGGAGGCCGGACAATAATGCTTACCCCCAAGAGGATTAAACACAGAAAACAACACCGTCCCGACCTGAGCGGCAAGGCCAACAAGGGCAATACGGTTACCTACGGTGACTATGGTTTGCAGGCTCTGGAGCCGGCCTGGATCACCAACCGTCAGATAGAGGCCGCTCGTATTGCCATCAACCGCTATATCAAGCGGGGTGGAAAACTATGGATAAAGATATTCCCTGACCGCCCGCTAACCGTAAAACCGGCTGAGACCCGCATGGGTAAAGGGAAAGGTTCTCCGGAACACTGGGTGGCAGTGGTAAAGCCCGGACGAGTTATGTTCGAACTTTCCGGTGTCAATGAAGAAGTGGCCCGGGAAGCCATGCGCCTGGCTGCTCATAAGCTCCCGGTTAAATGCAAATTCGTCAAAAGAGAAGAAATGGGTGGTGAGGTTAGTGAAAGCTAATAAAATAAGAGAGCTAACCGACGAGGAGCTTCAGAAAAAAGTATCTGGTTATAAAGAAGAACTGTTCAATCTCCGTTTCCAGCTTGCTACCGGACAGCTGGATAACCCCATGAGAATCCGGGACGTGCGCAAGAACATTGCCAGGTGCAAAACCGTATTGCGGCAGCGGGAAATCGCACGGGGACAGTAACCATTAAAGGGAGGTTTCAGGCGTGTCTGAAGAGCGCGGTAATCGGAAAGTCAGGATCGGCACGGTAACCAGCGACAAGATGGAAAAAACCATCACCGTAAGTGTGGAGACCGTGAAACAGCATCCTCTCTATAAAAAAACCATACGCACCAGCAAGAAATACAAGGCTCACGACGAAAACAACGAGGCCAAGACCGGGGATATTGTCAAAATCATGGAGACTCGCCCCTTGAGCAAGGACAAAAGGTGGCGGCTGATTGAAATTATCCGCAAGGCCAAGACCTTACAGTAAGCCTGGATTGAAGAAGGGAGGTTTACAACCGTGATACAACAGGAAACCATGCTCCATGTTGGTGATAATACCGGAGCAAAGAAAATCCTGTGCATCAAGGTCCTGGGTGGTTCAACCAGGAGATATGCAACGGTTGGAGATATTATTGTTGCCACGGTAAAAGAGGCGGCGCCGGGCGGAGTAGTGAAAAAGGGAGATGTAGTCAAGGCCGTTGTAGTTAGAACCAAAAAGGAACTTAGACGGCCGGATGGTTCCTACATTACTTTTTCCGAAAATGCGGCCGTAATTATAGATGACCATGGTAACCCCAAAGGGACTCGTATTTTCGGTCCGGTAGCGCGTGAATTGCGGGACAAAAACTTTATGAAAATTGTCTCGCTGGCGCCGGAAGTCCTGTAGTGGAGGTGTTAAGGTAGTGCACATCAAAAAGGGAGACATTGTTCTGGTTCTGGCCGGGAAAGACGCCGGAAAAAAAGGCAAGGTCCTCAAGGTATTCCCGGAGAAAAACCGGGTGGCGGTAGAAGGAATCAACCGCGTTAAAAAGCACCAGAGACCCAACCGGGCTATTCCCCAGGGCGGAATATTGAGGATAGAATCACCCATGCATGCATCCAATGTGATGCTCCTGTGCGGCAAATGCAATAAGCCCACCCGTGTGGGGCACCGCACTCTCGAAAATGGTGACAAAGTTAGAGTATGTAAGAGATGCGGTGAAATCCTAGACTAAGCCGCAGAAGGGAGGATAGCTGTCTGTGTCCAGGCTGTTAGATTTGTATAAAAGCGAAATCGTTCCCAAAATGATGGAACAATTCAAATACAAAAACGTCATGCAGGTACCCCGGGTGGACCGCGTAGTAGTTAACATCGGAGTGGGGGAAGCCATTCAAAACCCCAAGGCTCTGGACGGAGCGGTCAATGACCTGACCATTATTTCCGGTCAAAAACCAGTGGTTACGCGGGCGAAAAAGTCCATTGCCGGCTTTAAGTTGCGCGAGGGGATGCCGATAGGTTGTAAGGTAACCCTGCGCGGGGAACGCATGTATGATTTTCTTGACCGTTTGATTAATCTGGCTTTGCCCCGGGTACGTGACTTCCGGGGAATATCCCCTCAGGCCTTTGACGGGCGCGGGAACTTTGCCCTGGGAATTAAAGAGCAGACCATATTCCCGGAAATCGATTACGATAAAATCGATAAAATTCGGGGATTGGAAGTGGTAATAGTCACTACCGCGAAAACCGATGAGGAAGGCCGCCAACTGTTGAAAAACATGGGAATGCCATTTAGATAAGGGGGTACAGAGCATGGCAAAGAAGGCAATGATCGCCAAGCAGAAGCGGGAGCAAAAGTATTCGGTCAGAGAATACAACCGTTGCAAGATCTGCGGCCGGCCTAGAGCCTATATGCGTAAATTCGGCATGTGCAGAATATGCTTTAGAGAGCTTGCCCACAAGGGTGAACTGCCGGGCGTTACCAAGTCCAGCTGGTAGATGTGAAGGAGGTATAGGTAATGGTCATGACTGATCCCGTCGCCGATTTCCTGACTCGCATCAGGAACGGTAACATGGTGATGCATGAAACCGTTGAGGTGCCCAGTTCCAAAATCAAGGTGGGGATTGCATCCATCCTCAGGGACGAAGGGTACATCAAGGATTATGAATATATAGAGGACGGCAAACAGGGTATTATCCGCATCTACCTCAAGTACGGGCCCAACAAGGAGCGGGTTATTACTGGTATCAAACGTATCAGCAAGCCTGGCCTGAGAGTGTATGTCAAGAAGGATGAAATACCCAAGGTGCTCGGTGGTCTGGGAATGGCGGTAATTTCCACTTCCCGGGGACTGATGACCGACAAGACGGCCCGCAAGCAAGGACTGGGCGGGGAAGTTGTCTGCTATATATGGTAGCTGAAGGAGGAGAAGACGGTGTCCAGAATTGGGAAAATGCCTATCAGCCTACCTAAAGGTGTGGAAATTAGCGTGGATGAAAACCTGGTTACGGTAAAAGGCCCCAAAGGATCGCTTACCCAGCGGATTCCCGAGGGTATCAGCCTGGTCCAGGAAGAAGAACAGTTGCTGGTACAAAGGCCCAGTGACAATAAAAACGACCGCGCATTTCACGGCCTGAGCCGGGCTTTGGTAGCCAACATGGTAGAAGGGGTTACCAACGGCTTTGAGAGAAGGCTTGAACTGGTGGGGGTAGGCTACCGCGCCCAGATGCAGGGTAAAAAACTGGTGATTAGCATTGGTTTTTCCCATCCGGTTGAGATGGATCCCCCTGATGGGATTGAATTTGAGGTGCCAGCGCCGACCCGTATAACGGTCAAAGGGATCGACAAGCAACTGGTCGGGAATACTGCGGCCAATATCCGCGCCATCCGTAAGCCGGAACCCTACAAGGGCAAAGGCATCAAGTACGAAAACGAGGTCATCCGGCGCAAGGCTGGCAAGGCCGGTGGCAAGTAGTACAGGAAGGGGCAACATGTATGTATAACAAGACAAATCGCAACCTGGCAAGAAAGGGCAAGCACCGGCGGATCAGAAACAAGCTTGCGGGAACCACCCAAGTCCCCCGCCTGTGCGTCTACAAGAGCCTGAACCACATATATGCCCAGATCATCGATGATGAGCAAGGGGTAACACTGGCTTGTGCCTCCACTCTGGAGCCGGATTTGCGTACTCTTCCCTCCCGGACCAACACGGAGGCGGCCCGGCAGGTGGGAGAGCGGATAGCAGAAAAGGCCCGGGAAAAGGGAATTAGCAGTGTGATTTTTGACCGCAACGGATATAAGTACCATGGCCGTGTGGCTGCTCTGGCCGATGCAGCCCGTGAAAAGGGCCTGGAATTCTAAGGCCAAGTAAGGAGGGACACGATGATCGAGAGAGAACAGACCGGCCCGGAATTAATTGAGAAGGTTGTAAATATTCGCCGGGTAGCCAAGGTGGTCAAAGGCGGGCGCCGTTTTAGCTTCAGTGCCCTGGTAGTGGTCGGAGATGGCGAAGGTAAAGTCGGAACCGGCAAGGGCAAAGCGACGGAGGTCCCGGAGGCCATTCGTAAGGCTGTCGAAAATGCGAAGAAAAATATGATCGATATCCCGCTGATTGACGGGCGTACCATTCCCCATCCTATCGTGGGGCGCTTTGGTGCCGGCGAGGTATTACTTAAACCTGCTTCGGCTGGAACCGGGGTTATTGCCGGTGGACCAGTGCGTGCAGTCTTGGAGTCAGCGGGAATAAAGGACATTCTGACCAAGTCTCTGGGCTCCGCCAATTCCAATAATATGGTCCACGCTACCATGGAAGGGCTTAAAAACTTGAAGCGACCAGAGGATGTGGCCAGGCAGAGGGGTAAAACGGTCGACGAGATTCAGAGCTAAGGAGGGAACGGACTTGGCCAAACAGTTGAAAATAACCTGGACCAAAAGCACTATTGGCTGCCCGGAAACCCAGCGTCTGACCATTAAGAGCCTGGGTCTCAAGAAAATGCAGCATAGTGTTGTTAAAGAAGACTGTGCGCAAATCAGGGGGCAGATTAACAAAGTCAAACACCTGGTTAGCGTAGAAGAGCTAGATTAAGCAACAGGGAGGTTTTTCGTGTGAAACTGGAAGAGCTGAAAGCTCCCCCCGGTGCCAATAAGCGAATTAAGAGAGTAGGTCGCGGGATCGGTTCCGGTCACGGTAAGACATCCACCCGGGGGCAAAAAGGGCAAAAATCCCGCTCCGGCGGAGGGGTACGCCCCGGTTTCGAGGGAGGTCAGATGCCTTTACAGAGACGGCTTCCCAAACGTGGATTTACCAACATTTTCAAAAAAGAATATGCCATTATCAACGTCAGGGATTTAAATGTATTTCCGGACGGGAGCGAAATAACCCCGGACGTTCTCCTGCAGGCGGGATTAATCAAGAAACTAAATGACGGCGTAAAAATCCTGGGAGACGGTGAGCTGGAAAAGAAACTAACAGTCAAAGCACACAAAATCAGCAAGCAGGCGGAAGAGAAAATCGCAGCCAGGGGTGGAAGGGTAGAGGTGATCTAATTGCTGGGCTCTTTGCAACAGGCTTTTAAGGTCGGTGACCTGCGGCAGAAGCTACTCTTTACGCTTTTTATGCTGCTTATCTTCCGCATTGGGGCACACATTCCCGTGCCCAATATAAATGCGGATGCCCTGCAGCAGCTACTGGGTGGCCAGCTATTTGGCTTTTTTGACATAATTTCCGGGGGCGCTTTCAAACGCTTCAGTATTTTTGCCATGAGCATCACCCCCTATATTAACGCATCGATTATTATGCAGTTGCTGACTGTGGTCGTTCCTCGCCTGGAAGAGCTGCAGAAGGAAGGCGAAGAAGGCCGTAAGGTCATTGCCCAGTACACCCGCTATGGAACTGTTATCCTGGCCTTCATTCAGGCTCTGGGTATGTCCCTGGCTCTGGGCAAGAGTGGTGCCATAGTCAACCCGGGTATTGGTTCCTACCTGCTGATTTCCATTTCCCTGACAGCAGGAACCGCTTTCCTGATGTGGATCGGGGAAGTTATCACGGAAAAGGGCATCGGCAATGGAATTTCACTAATCATTTTTGCCGGGATCGTATCCCGGTTGCCATCGCAGATTGGTGGAGTTATTCAGGAACTGTCCGGAGGAATTATCGGCGCCTTCAATATTATGCTGTTTATTGTAATTGCTCTGTCCGTAATTGTAGCCATTATAGCCGTTAACGAGGGTCAGCGCAGACTACCTATCCAGTATGCGAAGCGAGTAGTAGGACGCAAGCTCTACGGGGGACAAAGCACATTTCTCCCCCTGCGGGTCAATGCTGCCGGGGTTATTCCCATCATATTTGCCATGTCACTTATGATGTTCCCGGCTACGATTGGCTCATGGATGCCGACCTCCTCAGGTTTTAACCTGTTTCTGGACAGGTGGTTTGATTTTGACACGGTGTTATATAATGTTGTTTATGCACTGCTGATTATTTTCTTTACCTATTTCTATGTGGCCATCATTTTCAACCCCATGGATGTGGCCGACAATATTAAAAAATACGGGGGATTTGTCCCCGGTATTCGTCCGGGAAGACCCACGGCCGAGTACATTGACAAGGTTCTCTCCCGCCTGACCCTGGCCGGAGGTGTGTTTCTGGCCTTGATTGCGGTGCTGCCCAGCTTTGTCATGACCTTGACCGGCGTGACCAGTTGGTGGTTTGGCGGAACCTCATTGTTAATTGTAGTGGGCGTGGCCCTCGATACCATGAAGCAAATTGAATCGCATCTGCTCTTGCGCAGCTACGAAGGATTCGTTAAATAGGAGCTGATCAAGGTGAATGTTGTCCTTATGGGGCCGCCCGGAGCCGGAAAAGGTACCCAGGCGGAACTGATAAAAAACGAATATCCTATTCCTCACATTTCTACTGGTGATATGTTTCGAGAAGCAGTCAGCCAGGGAACAGAACTGGGGAAAGAAGCCAAGAAATACATGGATGCTGGACAATTGGTTCCCGATCAGGTAACCATCGGCATCGTCCGGGAAAGGCTGGCCCAGCCCGACTGCAAAAAGGGATTCCTCCTGGATGGTTTCCCGCGTACCACAGTGCAGGCCCAGGCCCTGGATGAGGTGCTGGAAGAGTCCGGTCGGCGTATTGAAGCAGTTATCAACATTGATGTTCCCAGCGGAGTTCTCATTGAGCGCATGAGCGGAAGGGTAACCTGTCGGGAATGCAAGGCAGTCTACAATGTTCACTCCAATCCCCCACAGCAGAGAGGGGTTTGCGACCATTGTGGAGGGGAACTGATACAGCGCAGCGATGACCAGGGAGAGACGGTGGCTCGCCGTTTGGATGTCTACCTGGAGCAGACCAACCCCTTGTTGGATTACTACCAGCAAAGGGATATGCTTTATAATATTGATGGCAACCGTGCAACCCGAGCAGTTTATGCGGATGTCAAAACCATATTGGAGAAGCTGCAATGATCAAGCTTAAAACCCGGGGGGATATTGCTAAAATGCGGGTCTCAGGCCAGGCAGTCGCCCGGATACTGTCCCTGCTTCAGGAAAACATCCGTCCCGGAGTTACCACGGCACGGCTTAACGCCATAGCCGAGGAGGAATGCCGCAAGATAAATGCCATTCCCGTTTTCAAGGATTATCCCAATCCCCGCAAGGGGAAGGCCTTTCCTGGTGTCATCTGTGCTTCAGCAAACGAAGAGGTGGTGCATGGGATTCCCGGAGAAAGGCAGCTGCAGGAAGGGGATATCCTGAGTATTGACTTTGGCTTGATCCTGGATGGTTTTGCTGGAGATTCGGCCATAACCGTACCCGTCGGTGAAGTTGCACCGGAGGTATTACGATTGATAAAAACCACGGAAGAGGCCTTGATGAAAGGTATTCAACAAGCCCGGACGGGCAACCGCCTGGGTGCGATCGGAAACAGCATACAGAGCTATGCTGAGAGAAACGGCTTTTCCGTGGTCAGGGATTTCGTAGGGCATGGCATCGGGCGGGAAATGCATGAAGACCCGCCGATTCCCAACTACGGGCGCATGGACCGGGGGCCGGTTCTAAAAACGGGTATGACCCTGGCCATTGAACCCATGTTAAACATGGGGGGCTATGAGGTATACACCCGGGACGATGAGTGGACCGTAGCCACACGTGATGGGAGCCTTTCTGCTCACTTCGAGCATACGGTTGCCATTGGCGACCTGGGGCCCGAGATTCTCACCTTAAGGTAATGGGGGTGACCGGAGCAATTGGATGACAGACTGGGGAAAGTCGTTTATTCAAAATCCGGCCGCGACCGGGGGAGGATGTTTGTGGTGGTGGAAGTAGTCAACGAAAACTTCGTGCTTATTGCCGACGGGGATCTACGCAAGATTGAAAATCCCAAGGTAAAAAATATTAAGCACCTGGCTTTTACCACCACCAGGGCAGAGGCGGTAAAGGCTTATCTGGACCGCAGAGAGATACCGCCCAACCATGTAATCAGGAAGAATCTCAGGAGTCTTCAGGAAAGCGGAGAATCAGATGGGAAGGAGGTCTGGTAAATGGCTAAGGATGATGTGATTGAGGTCGAGGGGAGAGTTCTGGAACCGCTACCCAATGCCATGTTTAAAGTGGAACTTGAAAATGGCCATAAAGTCCTCGCCCATATATCCGGAAAAATGCGCATGAATTTTATCAGAATCTTACCAGGGGACCGGGTAACTGTGGAGTTGTCCCCCTATGACTTGAACCGCGGACGCATCGTATA
>Ga0116193_1002379_pt1 | contig 14357 bp, 12 predicted proteins | sample AD_UKC115_MetaG_FD_89892 | JGI IMG/M metagenome (GOLD analysis project Ga0116193, IMG submission 89892) | Active sludge microbial communities of municipal wastewater-treating anaerobic digesters from Hong Kong - AD_UKC115_MetaG | ecosystem: Engineered > Bioreactor > Anaerobic > Digestate... | reverse complement strand
TTTATCTATCTCTTTTCTTGTGATGCCGTGCAGCGCTCCGTATAGATAAACATTTTCCAAAGCCGTAAATCTTAAATTAAAGCCCAGCCCAAGCTCAAACATACATGATATTTCTTCACTTACATTAAAAGTCCCGCCAGTCTGTTTCATAATGCCGGATAAAATTCTAAAAAGCGTAGTCTTACCTGCGCCGTTATGTCCTATCACAGCTATCATTTCCCCTTTTTTAACTGAAAATGATATATCTTTCAAGGCCCATAATTCTTTTGATGGAAGAGTTCCTGTCATCTTATATCTTAAAGATGTAAAAAGTGTCAGCCTTTCTCTGGTTCCGATTTTAAAACATTTGGATAATTTATCAGTTTTTATAACCGTAGTCATTGTATTTTTTCCACAAAATAACCTTCAAATTTTTTAAACAAAAAATAACCTGCTATAAACAAAACCGTAGACAATATAAACACATACAGAAGTCCCGGAAGCTGAGGCATTTTAGCGTCAAGCAATATTTCTCGCGAAGCCTGTATTATATGCGTCATAGGATTTATAAGTATCATGTTTTTCTTTGTTTCCGATAGCATATCAAGACTGTAGAATATAGGAGTAATAAAAAAACCCATTGACGTGATAAGAGACCATATTCTTGTCATATCAGTAAAATAAACGCCTATCAACGCAAGAATAAGAGACAATCCTATTATCAGATATAAAGTAAGAGCCAGCAACGGCAAAAGCAGAAAAACATAAAAAGTTAAATATCCCTTTATTATAAATACAAAAAAAACAAGTATGAAGAGTTCAAAAAAATGAGAGAACATAACCGCAAATACGGAGGCATAAACTATACATTCCTTCGGAAACGCTATGCTTTTTACAAAATTTGAATATCTCATAACTGAAGTTATCGTAGCTGTCGTAGCGCTTGAAAAAAAGCCCCACTGAACCATACCTATCAGAAGATAAAGCGGATAATCCTTTATTGTTTGCATCCAATCGGAAAATATAGTATACAGGATAAAAAAGAAAACAAGCGGATACAACAACGTCCAGCTAAAACCAAGCAGAGTCCCCTGATCTCTCATTCTAAAATCAGAAAACGCCAGTTCCCAAATCATTAATCTGTATTTTTTAAATTTATTCATAAGTAACAAGATTGTAATTATTTTCCAAGCCGTTATATGATACAAATTACATAAATCAAGTGCAATTTTATCAGATATATTTTATAATCCGCCATTGGCCATAAAAGAAATAATAATCGGAGCAAAAAGAAGTATAAATATTGTCGGAAACATAAGAAGAATCATAGGAATCAGCATTTTCACCGGCGCTTCCTGCGCTTTTTTCTCGGCCGCAGCGGCATTTTCAAGTTTAAGCTGTTCTGATAATTTATTGATTGATTCCGCCATGCCTATTCCGGACTCCAAAGCCGAATTAATTGTTCTTACAAAAAGATTGAGCTGCGCCATATCGTATTTCTCCGCCATTTCTGAAAGTGCCTGTTTCGTGTTTATGCCCATTGATATTTTCGAATTAACCGTTTTAATTTCATTTGCAAAGGCTCCTTCTGATATACCGGCAATTTTTAAAAGAGCGTTGTTAAAATCTATGCCGGCGCTGATCATAACCGCAAGAAGATCAGAAGCATTCGGGAGCTGTTTTATTACAGATGCTCTTTTTTTCTTATTCATTTCGATTATTTTTATATACGGAAGAAAGAAAAATAAAATGCCCGAGAAAAATATTACCATAATATCCGTCCCGGCGGCAATAAAAGCGAGCAAAACTCCCGCAAACGCGAAAAAGAACTGCAACATCAATAATCTTTTCCCGTTAAATTTTGAATAAGGCTCATCAAGAATTTTCAACATGTCATTTGTTTTTTTAACATAATCATCGACGTATTTTATTTTTATTTTAAAAAAATAAACCGAAAGAGCATCTGATATTTTAAAAATATTTTCCAGAAAAAAATAACCGCCGCCGCTTGATTTTACCGAATATGTTTTTTTTGCGATTTTCAAAGAGACTAAAATATTAAAAACATAGTAAATCGCTATAAAAACACTTACTGATAAAAATATCATTCCGATTACAAGATACATTAAATATCAATCTCCGTTATTTTTTTCATAAAAAATGAACCCAAAAGAAGCATAACAACAGCAACAAAAAATATAATATTTCCAAGAAATGTGGTAAAAAGGATCCCCATTATATCAGGCTCCATAATATATACAAAAAGAATTATGAAAAATGGCACTACGCTGACTATAAGTCCTGAAATTTTACCCTGTGCCGTCAAAGTTTCGACTTTTGAATATATTTCGATCTGTTTAACCACGGACCTTTCTATTTTTCCGAGCATATCTGAAAGCTTTGCTCCCGTTATATTTGAAATTCTTATCGAATCTATAAAAAGTTTATATTGCCCGCTTTCTATATTTTTTGAACTTTGATTTAAAGCATCATCAAGACTTAATCCAAACGAAACAGACTCGTGAATTTTTTTAAATTCAGCCGAAAGAGGCTCCTGAATCTGTTGTGAAACTTCGTATATTGTCTGATTTACGGATTGTCCGGCCATAATATTATTCTTAAATATTTTTATCATTTCCGTTATCTGTCCGTTTATTTTCTTGATTTTATCTTTTTTGCGTTTTTCATTGATAAGCCATTTAATGTAAAAAAATATCACTGCAGATAAAAGCGCAAATATAAAATTAAGAATAAAAAATACGGCCAAAAACAAAATAAACGCCAAAATAAATTGTTTCCGTTCCGGCTTAATATTTTTTAACGTATTTAAACCGCTAAAATTCATTTTCAAAAATAAAGCGTTTATTAAAAAATAAATCGAAGCGCCAATACATAAACAGAATAACACAAGTATAACCGGTCCTGTCATAAAAACACTTCCGTTATTTTTTTATATTTATCGTCTTGTGCATCGTAAACGAATACAGGAACAAATTCATACTGCTGCAAATTTTCTGAATTTGACTTTTTCAGCATACATATTTCTGATATTTTTCGCTTGCCGTCAGGAAATCTTTTTATCTGAACTATGACGTTAATTGCCGAAGCTATCATAGAAATTATGGATTTTTCCGGCAAATCAACTCCGGCCATAAGCGACATAACAACAAGTCTTGCAACTGCATCGCGGCACGAGTTAGAATGAACCGTTGTCATTGATCCGTCATGACCGGTATTCATTGCCTGAAGCATATCAAGAGCTTCCCCCGAACGGCATTCGCCTACTATTATTCTGTCAGGTCTCATTCTCAAAGCGTTAACAACAAGCTGCCTTATGGTAATTTCGGCTGTTCCTTCGATTGATTTTGCCCTTGTTTCAAGTCTTACGACATGTTCCTGCTGCAATTGAAGTTCGGCCGAATCTTCTATTGTTACAATTCTTTCATCATTGCCTATAAATGATGATACCACATTCAGAAGCGTTGTTTTTCCTGTTCCTGTCCCGCCCGATATCAAAATATTTTTCTTTAAAGAAACGGCCTTTTTTAAAAATTCCATCATTTCTTCGGTTGCGCTTCCGTAAGCTACTATATCTGCAGAAGATAATTTATGTTTTGAAAATTTTCTTATTGTAAGAACAGGCCCGTTTAAAGCGACCGGAGCAATTATGGCATTGACTCTTGAACCGTCTTTTAACCTTGCGTCCACTATGGGAGATGCATCGTCTATATGCCTTCCTACGCCTGACACAATTCTGTCTATTATAATTTTCAGTCTGTTTATATCGCGGAAAAAGATATCCGTCTGCTGAAGCTTACCTTTTTTCTCGATATAAATATTTTGCCCGCCGTTAACCATTATTTCCGTAATTTCGTTATCTGCAAGCATATCCTCAAGCATACCCAAACCGACCATATCGTCGCTGATTTCCTTTATGAGTTTATTTTTGGTTTTAAGCGCAGGACTGATATTATAAATTTGAAGAAGCTGTTCTGTCTTTTCTCTTATGATTGCCCTTAGTTTTATAGGATCGCTTTCATTCAAATATTCTTTCATCCTTTCAACTAAATCTTTATGAAGTTTTTCTTTTAAATTCTGATATTGCTGCGACTCTTCGCCAAAATCATTTTTTACAGCTGCCATGTTTACATTTTCTATTTTGGCGATAAGTCCGTACAAAGATTCCGTAAAAGAATCAGATTTGTCTTTAAATAAAAAATCCGGATTTGAAATTTCATAAATATTTTTTGAATTCAATTTAAATCTAACGGCATCTTTCGGCAAATCATCTTCATTTTTATTTACCAAAGAAAGATTCCAATCGCATGAAAAAGAAACAGGGATTACATGCAAACCATTGCCGTTCAGCGGCAACAGCCTCATATAAATATTTTTAAACTTTTCAAAAGAAACGGGATCATTTTCAAAAGGCAGCAAAACCGCATCTGACAATACAACATCTTTTTCTATTTCAAAAATACCGCCGCATACGGTAACAATAATATTTTCATATATAGACGAAACCCCTTTAATCAGACTTTCAAATTCTCCGTTTCTAAAAGCATCCAGCCCTTTTTCTCTGACACACAGCACTTCTTTTTTAGGATTTAAATACGTTCTTAACATAACGGTATTTATGTCCTTTATCACTTTCATCGTATCATCGACATATTTGATATTATCCTGGTAAACAGACCAAAACATATCATTGCCGGACGATCTTAAATCAACTACGGCGCAAGTTTGATTTAGTCTTTCAAAAACAGAAAAAAGAGCTCTGGCAATCAAATTAGTCGCTAAAGAACCGTCAGACTGAACAATTGTTATTATTTTTGATTTATTAATCATAAAAATTCACTGTTTTTTAAAAATAACCGCTTTAATATTTTATTTTGAATACCGGCTCAATATTTCATAAGCTTCTTTTTGGTTTCTCTGTATTTCTTTTAGTGTTTTTTGGTCTATATTATTCTGTTTCACAGTCGGTTTCAACGATGCTGCATCACCGAATATATCATTTATCCTTACAGAACTTTGTTCTTCGATCGTATTATCGGAAGCGGCTCTTAATACCGTTTTGATAACGCCTTTTTCCTGAGCTAAAAAAACAGCCTGCGCTTCTTTCATTGAAACTGCTATTGTTACGGGAATACTTCCGGCTGCAGCCTCGCGCTTTAAATCATTTAATCCGCCTATTATATTTTCGCCTACAGCCAGCACGAGAAGATTTTGAGCTATAATCCCCGAAGCCTCAACAACTGTCCTATCCTTTGATTCATAATCAATAACTGAAACAATATCAATTCTGCTGCCGGGCATTAAAATTCCGAAAACTTCATCCTTTGAAAATGTAATAGTTATTGCTTTTTTGCCGTCGGGTATTGTGTTTGCAATACCTCCGTCAGAATTTATAGGTAAAATTTTGCCGGAAGTTATCTGTTCCCCCTCTTCAAAAGAAACGATCGCCATGTATCCCGGCTTATCGTTTACAATAAACTGTTTAACACCAGAAACATATTTCGGCTGGGCAAATTCCTTGGGAATAAGTTTTTCTTTTAGCATTGAAGGTTCTATGACAGCACCCTGTTCTATTCTTACTGCAGCCACAACGGTTTTAACAGGTTCCGACATGCTTTTTGCCTGACGGCCTATATCAAAAAAATACAACCCTATAAACAGTGAAGCTAAAACAGCAAAAATCAGCGCTATTAAAAATTGTCTTCTCATGATTATTTTCCGCTTTCCATGGCTTCTGTTTGAATACTGTTATTTGCTTTATTAAACAGTGAATTTAAGTTGCCGCCGAATAATTTAACGGCTACCAATGCCACTATGACAACCAAAACAATAATAAGAATATACTCGACCATCCCCTGTCCTTTTTTGTTTTTTAACATTTTAATCTCTCCTGTTATGGATTTTATTGCTGCAACCCGTTCCAGAAAGAACGGATGATTTTACTTTTAAATTGATTTTTTTATCGTAAGCAAATGATGCTAAAAATCCCGGAATATCATACTCGTAATTTATGCTGACGGAGGATGCCTGAGAGGCAGGCGCAACAATCCCTTTAACTATATCATCAACGTCGATCGCAGCTTTAGCCAATTCAAAAGCGTTAAAAGTTATTTGAGGATAGTCTTTTATGTCTATGTTTATTTGTTTGATTTTATTTTTATCAAGACGACGGCCTTCAATCCAGTGATGGGTAAGATAGTTTAAAATATCTTTTTTGATTTCCCGTTCTGACAGCCGAGTATCGGCTATCATATCGGTGCCGTATCTTGCGGCAGAGACAAGCTGCTGCCATGTAAGAATTACCCTTGCAAACCATACTACCGATATAACCAACAAAATAAGAACAGGCGCTATTAAAGCCAATTCGGTAAGGGCTTGACCTTTTTTGTTCAGCATAGAATTCCGTTTTATAAATTTTACTTCTTATTTTTTATACGAAATTTCTTTTTGTTCCTGCGTTGCCATATCTTTTATCAGTATTTTGCCCGCATTTATTTCATTTTTGCCGAAAATTACGGTTTTGGATGCACCTATTCTGTCGGCAAGTTTAAACTGTGATTTCAAAGACTTACCGCCGAAAGGGCCTTCTACCGTTATATTGTCTTTGAACGAACAAAGGTTTCTTATATTATCTTTATTTTCAATCAGTTCATATGCAAAAGAAAACGCTCTGCTGAACAGTTCTTCGTCTGCAACCGCTATAAAAACTTTTTCTTCCGAGTTCAAATTATTAAAAAATCCGTTTTTTTCAGCTGCCATTAATACTCTTTCACACCCAAGCGCAAAACCGACGCTCGGAACCTGAGGCCCGCCGAGCTCTGCAACTAAATTATCGTACCTGCCTCCGGCGCATAAGGCATCCTGCGAACCTACGGAAGAAGAGCGCACTTCAAAAACAGTTCTTGTATAATAATCAAGACCTCTGACCAGCTTATGATTTATTTCATATTCGCATCCGACTTCTTTAAGCAAAAACTGCACCTGTTCAAAATGAGTTCTGCAGTCTGAACATAAACATTCATGCATAGTAGGGACATTCTGGAATTTTTCGGCGTCAATTTTACAGTCAAGAAGTCTGAGAGGATTTTTTTCAAGCCTTCTTTGACAATCCTGACACAAATCTTTCACTGAAGAGAAATATTCAACAAGTTTCTTTCTGAATTCCGCTCTGCACGACGAACAGCCTAAAGAATTTAAATGTATTTTTATGTCTTTGATATTTAAAGCTTTCAAAATTTCGGCGGCAACAAGAATTATTTCGGCATCGGCGCTGGGATTAGGATTGCCTAAATATTCCGCCCCCATCTGAGAAAACTGTCTGTATCTGCCGGCCTGCGGTCTTTCATACCTGAACATCTCGCCTGAATAAAAAAACTTGCCTATTGGTTCTGTCTGGTTTAAATTATGCTCTATATATGCCCTTACCAGAGAAGCCGTTCCTTCCGGTCTTAAAGCGAGCTTTCTTCCTTTGCGGTCTTCAAAAACATACATTTCCTTTTCAACTATATCGGTAGTTTCGCCTATTGATCTTGTAAAAAGCGCAGCGTCTTCAAATATCGGCGTTTTAACTTCTTTAAAATTGCGTTTTTTAAAAGCATTTCTCGCCACAACATCAAGTTTTTCAAGAGCAAGAGCTAACTCTCCGAATATATCGTGTGTTCCTCTGGGTGCTTTATAAACTGCCATTTTTATTCTCCAAATTTGTTAAACAGTTTTTATCTTTCGGGCTTATTATGCCTGCCGACATTATGTAAGCCACAGAATCTTCTACCGTAAAATCACTTTCTATAACGTCTTCTTCTTTCACCAATATTAAAAAACCCGTAGTCGGATTAGGAGTCGTAGGCATAAAGGCCGTTATGTATTTTACGTTATTTATAACCTTTTCTCCGGTTGCAAAAGCAACGCTGTAACTATCCTTATTGGGATACGGAATAAAAACAACCCTCTTAAAATCCTTATTCATACCGCTGCTTGAAAAAAATGAAATGAATTTTTTAAAAGCGATATAAAGACCGCCCGCAACCGGTATTTTTATCAAAATTTCTTCAAAAAACTTCAATATTTTTCTGCCGGCAATATTTGTCGCAAAAAAACCGACAAAACATATTATTATTATGGTCAGAAAAAAACTCAGTATCTTTGCCGCTAAATGAACCCACGCTTTATCATGAATAAAATACTTCAGAATTGGAAGAGTGTAAGACATTGAAACACTGCTTGTCCAGTTAAAAACTATTGTAAAAACTATTACGGTAAGCCACAGCGGAAGCAGAATAAGAAGCCCCGCAATAAAATACCTTTTCAAAAAATCTTTTATATTTTTTATTTCTGTCTGCGAAGTTCTTAACGAACCTTTATTTTCCATTTATAAATTTTTCTCCGGCAGATATAAGTTTTTTTATAATCTGCTCCGTCTGCGCTTCGGCATAAAGTCTCACAACAGGTTCTGTTCCGGAAAGTCTGAATCCTATCCATGTATCAGAATCAATTATAAATTTGTATCCGTCAAGCGTTATAACTTTTTCTATTTTCATTCCGCCGATTTTATCGGGGGTGGATTTTTTCAAATTATCTCTGAAATTTTCCATTGTTTCTTTAGGAAGATGAAAATTTTTTCTGGCTGTTATAACAGGACCTGTAAGCTTTGTAATTTCTTTTAAAATCATAGCCAGCGGTTTTTTATGCATAGCAACAGCTTCCGCCATCAGAAGACAGGCAAGAATACCGTCTTTTTCCGGGACATGTCCTCTTATGGTAAGCCCACCTGATTCTTCTCCGCCTATTATAAATTCTTCCGGTCTTTCCGTCATTATTTCTCCGATATATTTAAAACCAACGGGAGTTTCCTTAACTTCAATACCAAGCTTGGCTGCAAGTTTGTCAATCATATGGCTTGTCATAACGCTTCTTGCCGCGACTCCTTTCCATCCTCTTGTTTTATTCAGATGATACAGTAAAATAGGAATAACCTCATTTGGCATTATAAAAGTGCCGTCTGAATCTATTATTCCGAATCTGTCGGCATCTCCGTCTACAGATAAGCCGAGTTTATATGATTCTTTTTTGACTATCGATTTTAATTCTTTTAAATTTTCTTCATTCGGCTCCGGCGCATGTCCGCCGAAGAGAGGATCTCTTTTTTTATTTATGACTTTTATCTTAAGCCCAGCACTTTCAAGAAGAGTATCAAGATAATCATCTCCTGTACCGTACAAAAGGTCAGCGGCAACTTTAAGTCCAGATTTTTTCAATACTCTGAAATTTACAAGTTCTTTTATTCTTTTTATGTACGCTGGTCTCGGATCGTAGTATTCTATAAATTTTGTTTTCAAACCGTCGCTTAATGAAACTGTCTTAACATCTTTTACTGACATTTCAGAACAATATTTTTCAATAAGCTTAGTAGTTTCCGGAAGAGCCGGTCCGCCCCATGAAGGTGAAAATTTAATACCGTTATATTCCGGAGGATTGTGGCTGGCTGTAAAATTAATGCCGCCTGCAAGCTTATTTTTAATAATGTCAAAAGCAATAACCGGAGTCGGCGTATTTCTGCCGCATAAAAGAGCTCTTATTTTATTTCCCGCCAATACTTCGGCAGATACAACCGCAAATTTTTCAGACATAAATCTTGTGTCGTATCCTATTATAACAGCTTGTCCCTGTTTATAAGTTTTTGAATCTTTAATAATATAATTCGCAATCGCCTGAGTAACGATTCTTACATTATCACATGTAAATTCTTCGGCTATTATGCCTCTCCATCCCGATGTGCCAAACTTAATCATTTCTTTTCTCCAAACATTATTTCTGCCACTGAACTATTTTATCACTGTACATGTCAATAAAACCTTTCGCGGTCATTTTATCTTTAGCTTCAGCCCAAATATGAAAATACGCTTCATCAGGATCAGGAAGCAGCAATACCCAGCCGTTATTCAAAAATATCTTTACGCCGTCTATAAGTTCTGTTTTTTTATCTTTAGTGTGTTCTATGGCATTTCTCATCGTCTGTCCTTTTTTATCCCATGAGCACGGTATCATTTTATGCAAAACATCAAACGAAGGTATTTCTCTTCTTACTTTACTCAATGTCAGATTGCTTTTTGAAAGCATTTCAATTACTTTTCCTATTGCATACATTGCGTCAAAAGCATGCTGGAATTCAGGGAATATAAAACCGCCCTTGCAGTCAGCGACAAATACGACGTTCTCATCTTTGGCGGCATTCATTATATTGCGCTGGCTGGTTCCTGTTCTTTTTACTTTAAAACCGAATTTTGCGGCTAATTCATCTATGACAGACGAAACATTAACCGGAACGGCTATAGTGCCGGAATCATATGTGGTCATTACAAGATAAGACATTACAAGCATTGCGATCTCATCTTCCATTATTTTGCCTTTTTCATCAACCAAAAATAATTTTTCCGCACCGTTATCTATCAAAAAGCCTGCGGCAGATTTCAGAGTAGTTACTATATCCGAAAGCTGGTTTAATGACTCCTCGAACATTTCTTTTGTTTTTGTTATTTTTTTACCGTCTACATAAGCGTTAAGAGCGACAACATCAACGCCAAGTTCTCCCAATATTGCCGGAAAAATCATTGAAGCCGAAGAATTTGCATAGTCTATTACAACTTTCATGTTCCCCAGCTTTTCTTTTACCTTTCCTATTCTGTTTAGATATCCAGTTTTATAATATTCAAGAGCTCTCGGAGGTACCGTTATCTCTCCGACGTTATTCATATCGGCTCTTTTAAAATCTTCTCTGAAAAAAAGCTGTTCGAATGCTTTTTCCTGGCTTATGGATATATCGCCTCCGAATCTGTCAAAAAATTTAATATCTATAAGTCTTGCGTCATAAGGTGACTGTCTTACGTGTATTCCTCCGGATTCGCCTTCGTTTCCTATTTCATATCTTGCAACAGGTATTGAAGAACTCAGCATATCACCGACTTTTACTCCGGCAGAGAGAAGTCCGGAAATGATTCCTCTTTTTATCATTCTTGTTGTTCTGTGGTCGTCTCTGGAAATAACAACATAAGCGCCGCTTCCTACAAAAGCTCCGTAGGCAGAACCGATTTTTGCCGCAAATTCTGGAGTTATTTCTATATTTCCAAGACCTGTTATGCTGCCGTAAGCATTAAACAAAGCCTTATTCCATTTTTCACCCCATACTAAACTTGACGACAAAATCGCGCCGTTTTCTACTATTTTGTGAGGCCATATTCTTAAATTTGCTTTTATTGTTGCGCCTGAACCTATATTGCACTCATCGGCTATAATTGTACCCACCTGAACCGACGTTTTCTCGCCTATTTTTGTCGAAGCGCCGATAACCGTTTCCTTAAGGCTGGCTTCTTCTCCGATCGTAACGCCGTCCCATAAGACAGAGCCTAAAACAAGAGCATTTGCCCCTATTGTTACATTTGAACCTATCACTGATTTGCCTATTTTAGCGCCTTTTTTTATTACCGTGTTGCTGCCTATTATCGTATTGCTGTCAAAAGTTACTCCGTCTTCTATGACTGTATTTTCGCCGACCGTAACTGTTTTACCGTCGATTTGTTTTTTTGTCCCGTTAAGATTAATGTTTACTTTGCCGTCAAGTATATCGTAGTGGGCAAAACGGTACTCGTCATGATTGCCGATATCTTTCCAATAACCTTCAGCGATATAACCGTACAATCCTTTCCCCTCTCTGAGGAGTTTAGGATACAAATCTTTTGAAAAATCAACATCTTTGTTTTCTGCAATGTAATCAAAAACTTCCGGTTCAAGAATATAAATACCGGTATTTATTGTATCCGAAAAAACCTCTCCCCATGATGGCTTTTCCAAAAATCTTTCAATTTTGCCGTTTTTATCAGTAATTACAACTCCGAACTGCAGAGGATTTGCTACTCTTGTCAAAACCATTGTAGCTATTGCTTTTTTTTCTTTATGAAATGAAATTGCTTTTGAAATATCAAAATCGGTTAAAACATCTCCGGATATCACAAGGAATGTTCCGGTTATATTGTCTTTTGCAAATCTTACGCTGCCGGCAGTTCCCAAATCTGCTTCAGGCCTTAAATATTTTATTTTAACTTCGGAAGCTGAGCCGTCATTAAAATAATTTTTTATTATTTCAGGCTGATAATACAACATCATTGTTAAATCTTTAAAATCATGTTTTTTAAGCAGCTCTATAATGTGGCTTAACATCGGTTTATTCACCACAGGAGCCATAGGTTTAGGGATACTGCAAGTTATAGGTCTGAGTCTTGTTCCAAAACCGCCGGCCATAATTACAGCTTGCATTTCGCACCTCTCAAAATATATTTTAAATACAACTGATATACTCCAGTGATTTTACAAGTTTTTAGCATTTTTATCAAGAATCTTTATTGAGGTTTTAATATTTTGTATAATCAAAAAAAATCTACTACAGGAATTCAAAAAAAATGAAAAAAATATCTATTTATTTATTAGCCTTTTTTATTTTATTCAGCCCCTCAAATATTTTTTCGGCGAAAAAAAACTCATCGGTCTCTAAAATCACCTCTCAAAAGGCAAATGTGATTGTCGACGGTAACAACTATACCGGTATGCATGTTTATGAATTGCACGGTGAACATTTTTTTTCTCTTGGAGAAATAGCGGAGCTTTTAAACGCAAGGCTTGAATGGCAGACGGTCAGCGGCAAAGTCAAAATGAAATTGAATAATGTTTCAGTTGACATAATTTACAATACAAAAAAAGTGATATTTGACGGTAAAAAGAAAAAATTGTATATGCCCTCTATTCTGCAGAAAAATGAAGTTTATGTTCCTGTAGATTTTATGACAAATGAAAACTTATCAGATATAACCGAGTCAATTATAACATACGAGCAAAAAAATAAGCTTTTAACATTAACGTCAAAAACAAATATTTCAGCCGTCAGATATTACACCAAAGAAAACAGCACTGAGATTTCAATAGAACTTGACGAAAAAATGACACACACTATTAAAAAGGCAAAGAATTCCCTGATAATAGCCTTTCAACGCGGCAAAATAGCTACAGACTCTCTGCACGTAAATAACGGAGCAATCAATGACATTTCTTATACTACCGTCGGAAGAGAAGCGGTCTTTACCGTAAATTTTGTACAGAAACCAAAACTTGTAAGCACAAAAAAATTAAAAAATCCTGTAAGACTGATTATAACGATAGATCATTCAAAGCCGGTTGATATAAGCAAACCGTGCCTCGTTTATCTGCCGTCGACCGTAGTCAGCGGACCACAGATAAAACATGATATCGTCAACGCGGCAAATAGCGATAAAGATACAAAGCCTAAAGAAGAATCTCAAATGCCTGCGGTCGATTCAAAAATAATAGCCGCAGATTCCGTAATTTACGAGGTTGCCGTTTCTTCGCAAGATGCTGCTGAAAATGAACAATTGTCAAAAGTAAAAACAGTATCGGTATCAGATGACCAAATAAAAGATGATTCTTATTCAATTATGGACGAAAATTCAGGATTTAAATCGGAAGACGATCCTAAAGAAAAAAATAAAGCAGCCAAACTGCTTGTGCTTGATGCCGGACACGGAGGAGAAGATTCCGGCGCCGTGGGTCCGAACGGAACAAAAGAGAAAGATATAAACCTCGCAGTCGTGCTTATGCTCAAAGATTTATTTGATAAAGACCCCGACTATAATGTAATTTTGACAAGAACCGACGATACATTCATACCACTTGCCGAAAGAACAAACATAGCAAATGAAAACAAAGCGGATCTGTTTGTTTCAATACACAATAACGCAAACTTCAAAAAAGAAATATCGGGATTTGAAATATATTTTCTATCAGAACATGCTTCGGACAGCGAAGCCGCTGCCACAGCAATTCTTGAAAACTCCGTAGTATCTCTTGAAAATAAACCTAAGGGAGATAAAGAGATTCTGCAAAATATGTTATGGTCAATGGTTGTAAACGAATACATAAATGAATCTTCGGAACTTTCAAGTTTTATAGCGTGCGAAACTCCCGGCAGATTAAAAATACCAAACAGAGGAATAAAACAGGCAAATTTTTTCGTATTGCGCGGAACTCAGATGCCGGCAGTTCTTGTTGAAGGAGCTTATTTGAGCAACTACGGAGATGAAGCAAAACTTAATACAAAAAAATTCCAATCGGCTTTGGCTGATTCAATATATGAAGGCGTAAAAAAGTATTATGCCAGAAAATCAAAAAACGGAAACGGGAAAAAATAAGTTAAAGTCCGATTATTTTTGAGGACGTAAATTCAACAGGATTTGATACGATTTCATCAAGACTGACGGCTTCTGCAAGCGAATAAATGCCTATTTCTTCGCGCACAAGGT
>Ga0116193_1002378_pt1 | contig 14359 bp, 11 predicted proteins | sample AD_UKC115_MetaG_FD_89892 | JGI IMG/M metagenome (GOLD analysis project Ga0116193, IMG submission 89892) | Active sludge microbial communities of municipal wastewater-treating anaerobic digesters from Hong Kong - AD_UKC115_MetaG | ecosystem: Engineered > Bioreactor > Anaerobic > Digestate... | reverse complement strand
GTGTCTGGAGCATTGGTCACGGTGGCCCTGCGGGACCAATGGCCGTCAGCCGCGATGCCGGAATAACCTGGAAGAGGATGGACGATGAATTGCCATCCGGATTTAAAAAACAGGTCAATTGTCCGAGTATTTACCGGATGATGGATATGAATAGCGGAAAGGTCAGGCTCTGGGTTTTTTCAGCTCAGCCCAAAATGCCCCGTATCATGAGTGAGGACGGGGGTAAGACCTGGACTGAAATGGCTCCGCTGGGATTTGAATGCGTGATGACTTTCAGCAGTATCGTCCGGTTGTCGGATGGCAACTACCTGGGTTTTTATCACAGACAGCAAGGCGAATCGCTGGTGGTGCTGCAGACCAAGACCGAAGATGGAGGCATGACCTGGTCGGAACCGGAAATAATCGCAGAGGTGGAAGGTAAAAAGCCTTGTGAACCTTTCGTATTCCGCTCGCCCAACCAAAAAGAGTTATGCTGTCTGATGCGGGAGAATACGCATGCCGGTCGCAGCCTGATGATGTTCAGCAAAGATGAGGGGAAAAACTGGAGCAAGCCGGTCGATACGCCCTGGGGTTTAACCGGTGATCGTCATATGGGACTCTACACCCGTGACGGGCGTCTTGTTATAGCCTTCCGGGATAAAGCCATCAGCAGTCCGACGTACAATCATTTTGTGGCATGGGTGGGAACATATGATGATATTAAAAACGGGAAACCCGGGGAATACAGGATCAAACTTCTGCACAGTTATGCAGGGGGTGATTGCGGCTATCCCGGGATGGAAATATTGCCCGATGGAACGATTGTGGCGACCACCTATATCAAATACCGGGAGGGCAGTAACAAACATTCGGTGGTAAGCACCCGTTTCAGGATTCAGGAAACCGATGTGATGGCTGCCAACCAGTTGGTAAATGATATTTTACATCAGAAGGCATTTTTCCATACTCAAACCTTGTACAAATTGGATGAAGACGGGAAGAAACAAATCCGGATACCGTCCATTACCATTGCTCCTGATGGGACGGTCCTTGCTTTTGCCGGAAATTGTTCCCTGCTGAGAAGAAGCAGCGATAAAGGGAAAACCTGGTCGGCTGAAAAAGAGATTGTCCCGGGAATGAACCTGGACGGGAATGTGATCGTAGATAAAAATTCCGGAGATATCATCATACTTTCACCCTCCGGAGAAAAACCGTTTATTCACAGAAGCAGGGATAACGGCATATCCTGGGTAAAGGAAGAGGTCACCATCCGTCCCAACGCGATGGGACAGGGTGTGTGGGGAAATGCCCCCATTAACATTCAGGCTATGGAACCTGGGCTGACCTTGCAATATGGAGAACACAAAGGACGTCTGCTGATCGCGGGAAGAGTCCAGCCACCAAAAGGCGACAATGCCCAGGAGTACTGGATGTACAATTATAATACTTCCATCTTCAGCGATGACCATGGTAAGACCTGGCAGGTGAGCGACCCGATTATGACCGGTACGGGAGAAGGTGCGGTAGCTGAACTTTCAGATGGCCGTGTGTATTACAATTCCAGATCACATATGTCGGTCGATCACAAGCGGCGGATCGCCTGGAGCCATGACGGAGGAGCCCGGTATGTGGACTGGTCAGCTTCTGATGAGCTTTATGAAATCGGGGAGCCCTTTTACTTTAAATACGGAACCAGACCAAGCTATGGCTGTAAGGCAGGACTGGTCAGGCTTCCTGATGAAGCATCGGCAGGCAGGAATATTCTTTTATATTCACAACCCGACTGGAAAGGAGGCTGGCGCTACCAAATGACGGTCTGGGCTTCATTTAACGGAACTGCCACCTGGCCGGTCAAACGGCTGATTGACCAGGGACACAGCGCCTATTCTTCGATGGCAGCCGATAAAGATGGCACCCTCTACCTTCTCTACGAAGGGGGTGACAAAAAGCTGTACGATGAAGTGAATGTGGCGGTTTTCAACCTGAAATGGCTGCTCGAAGGAGAAAATTTTTAAACGGGATCTTGTGACGCATAAAGAAAGGGTAATTCATACGCTCAACCATCAGGAAACGGACCGGGTACCCTTTATGTACCGGGATGTTCCTGAGGTCAGAGCCAGGTTAAAAAAGGAACTGAACCTGGCCTCTGATGAAGAACTTTTCCGATATCTGGATATCGATTTCAGATGGGTGGAGCCGTTTTATACCGGAAAGCCCCTACAGCTTCCCAACGGGCATAAAATGGACATCTGGGGCGTGGAATGGAAATATACACGGTTCAGCGAAACCGCCGGTTACTGGAATGAGGTTTCCCACCCCCTGGCCGATATCAGTGACCCGGCTGCGCTCAAGGATTATCCATGGCCTTCAGTTGAAAATTGGGATTTTTCAAGAGTTTCAGCTTTGTGTGAACGCTATTCGGAGTATGCTATCATGACAGCGCCCGGTATTGCTTCCCCGGGAATTTTACAATTTCCTGTCCAAAATCTGATCGGTGTCGAAAGGAGTTTTACTGATCCGTTCATCCATCCGGTCTTTTTCGAAAAGTTGATCGAAAAAGTGCTGGAATTCCATCTCACTTTTATTGAGAAGTTGTTTTCTTCAGCGGGAGGACTAATCGATTTCTTCCGGATCGGCGATGATTTCGGCACCCAGCAGGGATTGATCATGGATATTGATACCTGGAAAACATATTTTCAGCCTGCATTCAGGGCCATGGCAGATACCGCAAAAAAGTACGGGGCACATTATTACCAGCATTCCTGTGGTTCCATAAAGGAGTTGATTCCCCATTTCATAGAAGCGGGGGTCGAAGTGATAGATCCTTTACAGGTCAGAGCGGCTTCCATGGATCCTGCCATTCTGAAAAAGGAATTCGGCCATTTAATCACCTTTTCCGGAGGCATAGACGAACAGGAACTGTTACCGAAAGGAACACCAGAGATAATCCGGGATGAAGTCAGAAGGATGATTGGTATCATGGCTCCGGGGGGAGGATATTTCCTTGGACCCACCCATAATTTCCAGGATGACATCCCGACGGAGAACATCCTTGCCATGTATGAAGCTGCTGCCCGGTGATAAAATCGGTAATACTTACGGTGACTGATTTTATAACGTACTTAATTTGAGTAATGAACAAGTTGAAGAACAGATGAAATTATTGTTGCCGGCACTGATCTTACTGTTATCCATCCCGTCCTGCAAAGAAGAAGAAAACACTTTGGAGGAGGAGCCATTTATTGAAATCAACGAAAAGTTTGATGTTTACAACGGTTCAATGCCCAATGGATGGACCGGTGATATCATGGTGGCGATGGACGGTTCGGTGTTGGCCGACCGCAGAAGCACAGACGGAGGGCTTACCTGGGGCCCGAAAATCCCATTACTGGGGGGTGCCGGAAGAGTTCTGGATGAGACCACGGGCGATATTCTTAAGCTGGAGCCCGGGTCCGGCACCCGGAAACCGGATAACTTCCTGTACCGCAGCAAAGACAATGGTCTTACCTGGGTGAAAGAGCAGATTGTCAGATATCCCGACAAGAATGGTTGGATTCCGGTTATTTCAGGTTGTGAAGAGGGGATCACCCTTCGTCACGGAAAACACAAAGGACGGCTCCTGTTACCTTCCAGGGTGTTCATTAACTATGATTCGGCAAACGACTCCCTGCTTCCGTATCATTACAGCAGCGCCAACTATTCCGATGATGGAGGCAAGACATGGTACACCAGTGCACCGTTTCCCGTTGCCGGCACAGGCGAAGCTGCTTTGGTTGAACTTTCCGATGGCACCATTTATTACAATTCCCGTAACCACAACCGGCCGGGCAACAGGGACATCGCCTTGAGTTACGACGGAGGAGAAACCTGGAAGGATCAATATGTTGATCCGGTGCTTCCGGATGGCCCACCCAATGTGTATGGATGCAAGGGGGGACTTGCCCGGCTCGAAATCGAAGGCTGTGATGTCCTGATTTTCAGTATGAATGATAATCCATACGGACCAACGGCCATTCATAGCACTGAAGGACGGATCAACATGACTGTTTGGGCCAGTTTTGACGGGGGTAAAACCTGGCCGGTAAAACGACTGGTTCATAAAAACGGAGGCTATTCCCATCTGGCGGCTGGACGACCCGGTACCCCCAGTGAAGGATTGATTTACCTGACCACTACCGGTCTGTATGTCCGCTTTAATCTGGCCTGGGTCACCCACGGACGTGACTGGAAAGCGTATTTGCCGCAAATGTGATTTTGAAGGGATTAAAGCCGTATTATCTGGTAAATCAGGATTCCGTGAAGTGGGAGGTACCGTTATTCAACAAGATGTAAAGTCAAAAAAGGCATATATGAATCATTTACTGAAAGAATTGCTTTTCAGGCTGGAAGGGGAACTGAATCCTGAAAATCAGGATTTGATCTTTGAAAGACACCGGAGAGCCCTCAACTGGGAGCCTGTCGACCGGTTGCCACTGGTCATTACCTATCCTTTCCCGGAATCGGCGCTTTTATATCCGTTCCCTCACCACGAGATCTTTGATGATCCGGAAAAAATGTTGTTTAACGAGCTGGTTCATGCTTTCGACACCAGCATTCTTTTACATGCTGAAATCGGGGATGATCTGCCCTACACCATCAGGGCCAATTTCGGAACGGTGATCATTGCCTCGCTTTTCGGAGGGAAAGTGGAACAACGGGAAGACAATCCGCCCTGGATTCGTCACTTTGAAACCGAAAAGGAATTTGAATCCGTTTTCGAAAAGGATCCTGAAGATTTTAACCAGGGAATTGGCCGGCAGGTTACTGAAAGATATCGTTTTTACCGGGATGTTTTGTCGGATTACCCCAACTTGAGGAATTGCATCCGTGTTGTCCTCCCTGATTTGCAGGGGCCGCTCGATTCATTGGAGTTGCTGAGGGGAAGCGCAATCTACGAAGATTTCATCATCGATCCGGATAAAGTGGACAGGGGCCTTTCTCTGATGGCGAAAGCACAGGTGGCTTTTGCCAGGTTCCTTCAGCAATTTACCCATGATGGACCTGAAAATTTTGCCCATCAGCATGCCACTGCCATCAAAGGGAATATCCTGATCAGGAACGATTCGGCCATTATGATCTCCCCCGAAATGTACAGGGAACAGGTTGCTCGGCATGATGAGTATGTGTTACAGGAGATGGGAGGAGGTGGCATCCATTCCTGCGGCCAAATCGATTTCAACCTTCAGGAGATTTTCCGCTTACCTTCCATCCGCTGTTTTGACTTTGGCCAATCTTACCTGAATGACATGGAATCGGTGTATGCTCTGGCCAAGGAAAGGAAAATCCCGCTGATCAGAGTAAGGATCGGACGGGAAGAGCTGCTTTCAGGGAAGGTTGCCGAACAATTCCCTACCGGGGTCACCCTCGTTTACGATGCCGTTTCTTTTGAAGAAGCTAAATCCCTCATGGATGAAATCCGGGAAAGTATAGCCTGAGTCTGTTTTTTCTTGCGAATCAATCACTTAAATCCATAATATGAAAAAACTCATTTTTTCTTTTTTGATCCCGGCTTTTGTTCTGGTCACTGTCTTTCTGTTGCCGGGAACAGCAACCGCCCAAAAGACCCGGCAACAGGTCTTATGGAAACAGGGAACAGGAAATTACAAAAACTACAGGATCCCTGCCATCATCCTCACCACTCAGGGAACCCTGCTTGCTTTCTGTGAAGGCAGGGAAGCAGGAGATTCCGGGGATATTGACATTTTAATGAAGCGTTCGACCGACAACGGGAAAACCTGGAGTGAAGAACAGGTGGTTTGGAGCGATGACCGTAACACCTGCGGTAATCCTTGCCCGGTGGTTGATGAAGAAACTGGCAGGATATGGCTTTTCCTGACCTGGAACAACGGGAAAGATCCGGAGCATAAAATCATCAGTAAAACCTCGATCGACACACGGAAGCCATTTCTCTGTTTTTCCGACGATGACGGACTGACATGGTCGAAGCCTGCGGATATGTCGGCTACCCTGAAAGATCCCAGCTGGGGGTGGTATGCCACGGGGCCGGGTATCGGAATCCAGGTGAAAACCGGAAAATACCGTGGGCGCCTGGTTATTCCGGCCAATCACAGCTATGATGATCCGGAAGCAAAAATCACCAATGGACCTTTCGGTTACGGAGCTCATGTACTGTATTCTGAAGATCACGGGAAAACCTGGAGAATGGGGCAGTCCATCAAACCAGGGTGCAATGAAAGTCAGGTCACTGAACTGAGTGACGGAACCCTTTTAATGAACATGCGCTCTTATAACGATAAGCATTGCAGGGCGGTTTCCCTCAGCAGGGATGGTGGTGAAACATGGTCTCCCCTCCGGCACGACCTGCAACTGGTCGAATCGGTATGCCAGGGGAGCATTTTATATTACGGAGATTACAAGGGAATGCCCATGCATCTCTTCTCCAATCCTGCAGTTCCGTCCGGCAGAACCCACATGACCATTAAGTCGGGTTTCGACAATTGTGAAAGCTGGAGCAACAGTATGCTGATCTGGAAAGGTCCGGCTGCGTACTCCTGTCTTGTCAGATTGAGAAACGGCACTGTAGGGATTTTCTACGAGTGCGGAGTAAAAAACGCTTACGAGACGATGACTTTTGAGCGTTTTTCCCCTCGTATCCTTTTTGAACCGGCGCAGAAAATCAGAAAACTCAATCTTTATTGATTTATAATGGAAAGAATTGACGGGTAATTTTTCAGTGAAAAATCAAATACAATGAAACAAAAACTGTCACATGCTGATCTTTTGGAGCTTAAACGCTGGAACACGCCGACCATTTACAACGGTTGGGAACAGATCACCAAACATGATGCTTCCCGGGAGGGATTTAACCTGGAACCTGTTACCGACTTTATGCCTTCCATGGGCCCCATGATAGGGTATGCCGTTACAGTAATCATTCAACCGGGAAATCCCGTTCCCCGCTCGGAAAATCCTGGTGCGTGGGTGCAATACCGCAATTATGTGGCATCACTTCCCGGGCCCAAAGTCGTGGTGGTTCAGGATCTGGATAAGCCTCATGTTTACGGTGCATTCTGGGGTGAAGTGAACAGCAACATACACCATGCGCTGGGTTGTGTCGGTACGATTACCGACGGAGCGATCCGCGACCTGGATGAAATGAACAATGCAGGATTTAAGGCGCTGGCAAAAAGGCTTTGCGTAGGTCATGCATTCAGCTTCCCGGTCAAATGGGATTGCGAAGTGGAAGTATTCGGAAGGAAAGTAGTACCCGGACAACTCATTCATGCCGACAGGCATGGATTTCTGGTTATTCCGGAAGAAGATCAGGAACAATTACTGGAAGCAGCCCGATTCATGGATTCGAATGAATGCAAAACGATGATTGCTGTAGCCCGAAATGCATACGGTAAAAGCAACAGTGAATTGTTGGATGAGTTTAATGAAGCTTCTGTGGCTTTTGGGGATGCAGCAATTAGAAAATTTGGTGGCAAGGGGGAATGGTAATTTTACAGGCATATGAAAAAAAGTTTTAAACTGGCAGTTTTCTTTTTCTGGGTGTGGGCATCCTGTTTTTCTCAGGAAAAGGGTGTTTGCAGAATTCAGAAGATTTATGAGGCGGGGAAGGGTGAGTATTATACCTTCCGGATTGCTTCCCTGGTGGCCACCAGACAGGGAACCCTGCTGGCATTTTGTGCAGCCCGCAAGGGATCCGGGGGAGACTGGGATCCTATTGACATTGTTTTGAGGCGGAGCACCGACTCTGGTATTACCTGGGAACCCATGCAGGTTCTGGTGCACAGTGAGGGAATTCCCTGTGACAATGCCACTCCCGTTGTGGATTATATTACCGGAGAAGTACACCTTCTTTACCAGATTGATTATGCCCGTTGTTTTTATATGAAATCGGCTGACGAAGGCAATTCATGGTCGTTTCCCGTTGAAATAACTTCCACAATCGATGAGTTCAGGAAAGTGTATCCCTGGGTGGTATTGGCGCCCGGTCCCGGGCATGGCATTCAGCTGATGAACGGCAGGCTTGTGGTTCCTTTCTGGCTGTCGGACGGGGGTGGAAAGGAATTTAGCCCGAACCGAAGAGGCCACCGGCCTTCCATTGTTGTTTCCGCCTATAGCGATGACCATGGCAAAACATGGAAAGCCGGAGAAATTGCGGTGCACGACAATGATACCACGGTAATTCCCAATGAAACCAGTTGTGTTCAGCTGGCTGACGGCAAGGTTTTATTCAATTCAAGAAATGAATCTGTCAATTACAGGAGACTTTTTACCTACAGTCATGATGGGGCTACCGGTTGGTCCGTGCCTGTTTTTGCCGATGCCTTTTTTGAGCCGATTTGCTACGGCAGCATGTGCCGGTGTAGTATGAAACCTTTCCAGTCGAAGAACCGCATCCTTTTTTGCAATCCTGACAGCCGACAGGATCCCTGGAAAGCCGCAAAGCCTTCCACAGCCAGATCGGCACCAAATCGTCACCGCGTCAACCTTACGGTTAGAATGAGTTATGATGAAGGGGTCACATGGCCGGTTTCAAAAGTGATCGATCCGGGTATAGCCGGCTATTCCGACCTGGCCGTTACACCCGACGGGATCATCCACTGCTTCTATGAAGGAGGATCCATTGAAGGGACCGGGGGTAACCAGTATAAAAACACCCATATGTCTGTTGTTTCCTTTGATCTTCAATGGCTGACCGACGGGAAAGACCGCAAAGAGAAAAAAGATAAGCCCTTCAATAATTTCATCGAGATTCGGAATTTAAAATGAAAAATACCCGATCCGGTAAATCCTTTTACCCCTGGCTGGTCGTAGCCTTGCTGTGGGTTGTGGCCTTCCTGAATTACCTCGACCGTATCCTGCTTACTTCCATGAGGGATCCTCTTGTGGCGGATTTTTCCCTTACAGATGCCCAGTTCGGACTATTAACCTCCGTATTCCTCTGGTCATACGGAATTCTGAGTCCTTTTGGCGGATATTTTGCCGATAAATATGGAAGGAAAAGAATGATCGTTTTCAGTGCAATCGTCTGGTCGGCAGTAACCTTTTGGACCGGAATTGCCCGTTCTTTTCCGGAAATGCTTTTGGCACGCACTTTTATGGGAATCAGTGAAGCCAGCTATATTCCCGCCGCTCTGGCACTGATCACCGATTATCACCGGAGCCGTACCCGATCGTTGGCTACCGGATTGCACATGAGCGGATTATATGCGGGACTGGCATTAGGCGGGATCGGCGGATTTATTTCGGAATGGTGGGGCTGGCGTTTCGGATTTCAGTTTTTCGGGATTTTCGGCGTTCTTTATGCTATAGTGCTGATTTTCCTATTGAAAGATAACCGCAGGGCTTCAGAAAATGAAATTCCGGAAAAAACCGAAAGCAGGGATAAACAGGTAAGTATCCGGGAATCTGCCCGAATGCTCTTTGGCATACGGTCATACAATATCATCCTGGTATTTTTCTGCATCAATGGCATGGTAAACTGGCTTATTTATACATGGCTTCCCACCTTCTTAAAGGAACATTTTCATTTGAACCCGGGAGAAGCCGGGATGTCTGCCACCGGCTACATTCAGGCTAGTGCATTTGCCGGGGTGATTCTGGGAGGCATCCTGGCTGACCGGTGGTCCCGGAGTAACTATAAAGCAAGGTTGTATGTGATCGTCATCGGATTTACCATTGGAATGCCGTTCCTTTTCCTGATCCCATCGACCCGGATATTTGCCCTGGCCATTTTGGGGATGCTGGTATATGGTTTGGCAAAAGGATTCAACGATTCCAACCTAATGCCGGTGCTATGCCAGGTGATCGACAACCGGTATCTGGCTACCGGCTACGGATTTCTTAATTTTCTGAGCACCCTCATCGGAGGGTTGATGGTTTATGCCGTGGGTGCATTGAAAGACGCAAATGTAGACCTCTCGGTGGCTTACCAGGTCATGGCAGTTGTGATGCTGCTGGCTGCATGGTCGATGTTCTTTGTAAAGCTTAAAAAGGAAAACCAATGATATGGAGGCGTTGAAATATAACAATATAAAAGGTAATTGGGCTACCCTTCTGCTGGCTGCTGATCAGGATGGATCGCTCCACCTCAGCAAACTGGCTGATGAAATCGATGTGTTGATTGCATCTCAACCCAACGGCATTTATTCGAACGGAACAGCAGGTGAGTTTTATGCCCAGACGGAGGATGAATTTGATCATATAAACCAACTATTGGCAGAGAAATGCGAGTCGGCAGGGGTGGCTTTCCAGATCGGTGTCAGTCACATGAGTTCCCAAATCTCACTCGGGAGATTGAAACGGATCCGGCATCTTAATCCGGGAGCAGTCCAGGTGATCCTTCCCGACTGGTTCCCTGTATCCATGGAGGAAGCCCTCCTTTTCCTTCAGAAAATGGAGGAGGAAGCCGGGGGGATCAGCCTGATACTGTACAATCCGCCGCATGCCAAAAAAATACTTCAGCCTGAAGAATGGGCCTTTTTGAAAAACCAGGTTCCTTCTTTTCAGGGGTTGAAAGTCTTTGACCAGAATGCCGATCCGGGTTGGTATTCCCGTGTGCGGGCCCACAGTGCCGGGCTTTCGGTATTCATCCCCGGACACCGGCTTATTACCGGCCTCCGGTCGGGCGCTCACGGAGCCTATTCCAATATGGCCTGTCTTAATCCGGAGGCTGCCCAGAAATGGTACAGTCTTTACCATACCGATCCGGAGGCTGCATCTGAACTGGAAAAACGGATCAATCTCTTTATGGACCGATTGATAGCCCCTTTTATTACCCTGCATCACTATCCCAATCATGCCTGCGACCGTTTTATGGCGTTGATGGGTGGATGGGCCGATGTGGGAGAAAGACTCCGGTGGCCCTACAGGTCCATACCTTTGAGTCTCGTTGATTCAGTCCGGAAAGAAGCGATCAACATCATTCCTGAGTTTTTTATAAAATAATCGGATCATAATCCCATGAATTCCAGCGAAAGAATCAGGACTACCACAGCCCACAGGGAACCCGATAAGGTTCCGGTACATATCAACGCCACCCATTGGGTGGTGGCCAAGCTGAAAAAGGCCCTGTTGGTTTCCACAGATCAGGAACTGCTCCGGGCGTTGCACGCCGACGTGTATGATATGCGGGGTATTGACCTACATACGGGAACCGTACCCAGTTATATCGGACCTGAGAACCCCTATTTTCCGCCTGACTGGGGCGGAGGAATTTTCAGTTTTTGGCACATGAAAGAGACTGAGAATAAAACAGAAGCCGGCTGGACCCTGGATATTGAACCGGCACCACTTGGCAGTGCTTTAACCCTCGCTGAATGTAAAAATTATCCCTGGCCGGATAACGATTGGTTCGATTATTCCCTCCTGAGAAAGAAACTGGAGAAGTGGCGGGACTTTTCCATTATGGCCACAGGGGGTTCCGTTTTTCAGCATGCCACCTACCTGAGGGGCATGGATAAGCTGATGATCGATATGATGGCCGATCCTGAAATGGCAAATTACATCCTGGATAAGGTATTTTGCTTCTATTATGAATATTATCTCCGGATGTTTGAAGAAGCCGGCGATCTGATCGATGTCTTTGCCCTTGCCGACGATCTTGGAATGCAAAACACGCTGCTGATCGGTCCGGAACTTTTTGACGAATACATTGCCCCGCGGATCAGAAAAATGGCTGATCTGGCGCATCATCATGATATTAAACTGTTACTGCACTCCTGCGGTAATGTCGAATCCCTGATCCCTGCCTTCATTGATTCGGGAGTGGATATTCTGGATCCCATCCAGCCTGAGAGCATGGATCCCCTGGATATCAAAAGCAAGTTCGGCAACAGGATATGCCTCCGGGGCGGCGTCAGCGTGCAGAATGTGGTGTCCCGGGGAACCGTGGAAGAGGTCAGGGCTGAAACCCGGCGGATAATCGAAGGGCTGAAACCCGGAGGGGGATATATCTTTTCCCCCGGGCACCCTGTTCTTCAGGACGATATCCCGGTTGAAAACATTCTGGCTATGTATGAAACCGCTTTCCGGTATGGTTATTATGAATGAAAACTTCAACCAGAATCGGATCACCTGTTATTGAACCGGATCAGAAACGGTCAGATTTGTTTTGCTGATGGATCCGGCACTGATGTTCAGTGATTTCATCAGCAGGCTGTAATCGGTCAGATCAATGGATTTGTTGATGGCATAATCAGCTGGGAGTACCACAATCCGGAATACCTGATCCTTGGTTTCAGCCGGCAGGAGGGTAGTGAAGTCCACCGTACCATCCAGGAAGATCCGCACATCTCTTTTGGTGTAATCAAAGTTGTATTGCAAAACCCCATTCTCCAGCATGATGGTCTGGGGCATCAACCTCCAGACATCCCTCTTCTTTCCGTACTGATTGGTGGTCTGTTCCCAGAGCATATAGACCAATACCACATCGCTGTCGTAGAGGATGAAGTTTTTGGGAAATTCATAACTCAGTCTGAAATTATTCTGGGTTGTGAAATCCCCTTTCACTTCAAAGACTGAACCCAGGATGGAATCGTCGAAATCATCATAATAAGGCCGCCCTTCATATTCACAGGCAGTGAATAAAACCAGCGCCAATCCGAAAAAAATACCTTTGAGTGTTTTCATAGCTATATGAGTTTAATGACCCTTGTTTTACCAAAAAGCCCTTACAACATTAATGCCATTTTGTTTAAAACCGGAAAGAATTTTTACGATTTATATCCGGTTAATGTCGTAACTTGCATGAAGTTATTACTGTTCTGAAAAGTGAAAAACTGGATTCTGATCACAATTTTCCTGGCCTGCTTTTATGCAGGCAAAGGGCAAAATGCCAGGGTGGTTCTGGTCAATCATGAACTTCGGTGGGCCAGTGAAAGCAGGTTTCCGAACTATTTTCTCGATCAACACATCCGTGATTCTGTTTTCAGTGATACACGCATCGAATTGATGAAAATGCTGCAGACTAAGGATGTGACATTCCCTGACGGGGTAAAGTATAAAATCATCAATGGATTCGGAAATCAAAAGGTTGAAATGCCGGGAGCATCATCTGGTACTGACACGGAAATAGCCATCTTTTCCTTTATTACCCGGGGAACCGTTGGTTTTGCGGTCTTCTGGAAACTGAATATCCTGATCCGGAGGGGAGGGCAGATGGTATGGGCAAAAGAAGTCGTACATGAGCTGGAGTATTATGATGCATCGGGTTACTTTTCTTCCAGGAGGTGGCTGTCACCTGAAGAATTTCGGTCAGTTTTCGGACGGCTGGTAAAAGAAGCCCTGGGTACCCTGCCGGAATCGGATGAAAAAATTTTGCTGGGATCGCCTGAGAAAAAAGAACAGCTTGTCAAATCCCTGTTCCCTGATTCACAACGTATGCTTTTAAAAATCCGCGGAGAATGGATGACTGCCGGGAATTTTGCTGCTCTCATTGAATCCGGAAGTGATACCCTGGCCAGGTTAGATTACAGGGAAGGTTGGGAAACTGAATCGGTTAGTGTATCCGGACCAGCTCTTTTTGCCGCCCTTTTTACTGAAATTACAGGGATTGATGTGGCCTACCAGCAAAAGGTGGTCAGGGAGAAAAAGGGCACCATGCGATTCCCTGACGGGAAGAAAACCAAAGTCAGGCTCAGTTGGATTGAATTTCAGGAGAGAACTGTGAAGGATGAGGAGGGCACCACCCGGATTACCGAACCACTTGTCACCCGCCTTTATGACGAAGGATCAAAGACAGGAGAGTTTCTTTACACCTCCAGGGAACGGGTACATTTTACGGATCAGACAAAAACAAAATTCAATATTTTTACAGGGTACCAGGATGAAAATACACTGGGAACAGAATTTACACACAGGATTGAAGGTTACTGGGGGGATACTCCTATTTTTGCTGAGATGAATGAATTTCACGGAATTATTGAAGTGGCTGCCGATTCGGTTCTGATAGCCATGATGGTCGTACAGAATGTCAATCCTGACAGTCATTCTTTCGGAAAAGCAAAACTGGCAAAAAATAAAAAGTTTGTGACTTCAAGCTCTGCTGTAGGTAAGCAATCCCTTGACAAAGCGGAAAAGGTGGAATGGTACCCCCTTTATTTACGGACAGGAGCTACGGCAGAGGTCGGAGAATTATGCATGAAAATCCTTTCCTGCCTTTTCAATGGAATGGGAAATGCGGTCCAACCGGAAATTATTCAGGAATGACATAAGGCGCAATAGTCCGGATCATCATCACATCAAATTTAAATATGAAAAAAACAGCTTTATCAACTTCATCTTCCGGATTACGAAACATTATACGTCCCTCGCTGGGTTTCTTACTTGGTTTTTCCGCATTAAACGCTTTCGGGGGCGGATATTACGG
>Ga0116193_1002376_pt1 | contig 14369 bp, 12 predicted proteins | sample AD_UKC115_MetaG_FD_89892 | JGI IMG/M metagenome (GOLD analysis project Ga0116193, IMG submission 89892) | Active sludge microbial communities of municipal wastewater-treating anaerobic digesters from Hong Kong - AD_UKC115_MetaG | ecosystem: Engineered > Bioreactor > Anaerobic > Digestate... | reverse complement strand
TATGCTGCGGCGGGTTTCGATGGCCCGGAGGCGGGCAAAAGAAAAATGCTGCCGGTAGCCGGGGGTATTTTTCCACCAGCCGTCGTTGGTGATGACAAACACCAATCCGGCGCCCTTCCGGACGAAACGGGCCAGGTAACCGCCAAATGCCGACTCGTAACAGATCAGGGTAGCCACCTGGGTGCTGTCGCTGGTTATAAAATTGGTCGGTTCGGGCTGGATTCCCAAACTTCCGGTCGTTCCGCCCAGGTTGATGATGAACTTTTCGAGGAAACGCAGGTACTTCCGAAATGGCATCTTTTCTACGCCACTCACCAGAATCGATTTGTGGTAAACCTGCAATCGGCCGGCGTTGTCGGTAAAAATGGCCGAGTTATAATAATCGTAACGGGTAATCCCGTCGCGCATCAGCCGGGCGGAAGCAGGAACTTTTTCCCCTTCGCGGTAGATATGGTAGGTGGAGGCGCCGATTACCAGGGCAGCGCGGGGGCTGGCCGCCGTCAATCCCGCCAGGCGGCTGAACTGCGGATAAAGCGGAATATTCTCCTCTTCCCACTGCTGTTCGAAAACCGTTTCGGGGCCCACAATAAAATCTGTCGTGGGGGTTATTTCCGCTTCAGCCAGACGGATAAACTTCTCCAGTTTGTCATTGACCGCAGCATCGTCGTGCTGCTCCGAATAGGGGTCGATATTGGGCTGCACCACTACGATTTCGCGAGGATCTTCTTTTTCAGAATAAGCGTTGTAACGGTACAACGAATAAATTACCGGGAGCAGGACAACAAATCCCAGCATGGCAACCTGCCACCGAACCGTTTTCAGCCGGCGGCTGGCGGCATACCGGCGGAGAACTCCGAAGAGCAGCAGGTTTACCATCCACACCCAAAGCGATCCGCCGAGGACACCCGTAAATTCGTACCATTGCACCACTTTTACGTTATTGGCAAATCCGTTCCCCAGCGTCAGCCAGGGCCATTCGATCTCCCAGTGGTAGTGGAAATATTCAAAACTGAGCCAAAACACCACGTAGGCCAGGTATCCCAGATTTCCCTGCGTGCGGCGGCGCATCAGGTGTGCCAGCCAAAACACCAGCGACATCAGGAAAGAATTGAGGAAAACCACCAAAACCGCCCCAACCGGCGTGGCGTGCATCACCCACCAGGTGGCAAGCCCGTTCCAGACCAAAAAGGCCAGGTAAACATGCCCCCAGTACGACACAATTTTAAAACGCGACTGTTCCCGCACAAAATAGTCGTCGAGCAGCAGCAGCGGCAGCAGGCCAACAAATAACACCCACCCGGGAAACCCCAGCCAGGCCAAACTCAATATAACTCCGGAAATTACAGAAAGTAAAAAACGTATGCTTCGATTCATAGTCAGACGGATTGATTGGCAAATATCGCTTTTTTACGCCGTTTTTCCCGTTCAAAGACGAAATCGATCCGCCCCAGCATCAATCCGCCCCACCAGGCCTGGTTTACGATTACGGGCCGGCCGGCTTTATTCTTCACCTGCACCGGTTCGGCCAGGAAACTGTGGGTGTGTCCGCCCACAAACAGATCGGTATGGAAAGTTTCAGCTGCCAAAACAAGATCGCTGATCCGCTGTTCTTCGTATTTCAACCCCACATGCGAAAGACAGACGACCAGATCGCACTTTTTGCCGAGAGCCAGGAATCGCTCCATCTCGAGCGCTACCGCCAAAGGTTCGGAATAACGTGTGTTTCCGTAATTATTTTCCGAAACCAGCCCTTTCAGCTCAATTCCCAATCCATACACTCCCACACGGATCCCCGATTTTTCAAAGATTTGCCAGCGGGGAATCTTACCGCCCAGAATCGTATCGGAAAAATCGTAGTTCGAGCAGATCAGCGGGAAACGCGCATGCGGCAGTGGTTCCAGAATACCTTCCAGGCCATTGTCAAATTCGTGGTTGCCCAGGGTTCCGGCGTCATACCCCGCCTCGCTCATCACCTTTAAGATCAGCTCTCCTTTAAAATAATTGAAATAAGGAGTTCCCTGGTACATGTCGCCGGCGTCGAACAGCAGGGTGTTCGGATTTTCCAGGCGGCAGTTGCGGACATACTGCGAAATACGCGCCAGGCCGCCTTTTCCGGCATAACGCGGGTTTTCGCCGTCAAACGGCTCGATATGACAATGCAGGTCGTTGGTGTGCAGAATGGTCAGGGTCACCAACTCCTCGCGCGCCAGCAGTCCGAGCGGCGAAGCAGCCGCCAGCAGTCCGGCCGAACTGGCTGCCATATTTTTTACAAAATCTCTTCTATTCATGGTAAATCCTCCCATCCAAAACGGGTGAAATATGCTCGCCACGCTCCTGCATGGTTTTCAGGTGCCGGATGATCACATCCCTGATTTTCTCCGAGCTGTTTTTGAAATCGGTGCGGTTGAGCAACATCTGCATATTATCGCCGCCGGAAGCCACATAATCGTTGGTTACCAGCCAGTAAGCAGCATTTTCATCCAGGGGTTTTCCGCCGATCATAATTTTTACTGCCCGGTTTTCACGGATTCCAAAACGCACTCCGCTGACGCTGTCGCCGCCTTTCGAAGCCAGTTCATTCAAAAACGCCTGCACATCGGCGCCTTTCAGCTTCAAAAAGACCATCTCATTTTCGAAAGGCATCAATTCAAAAATTTTTCCGACGGTAACCTCCCCTTGGGGTAAAAAAGTGCGGATGCCGCCATAATTAAAATAGGCCAGATCGGGTGTGATGCCCCAGCCGCTCTGGCGACTCGAAACCGCCCCCTCTTCACGCAGCAGGTCGGCCAGAAAATTGGTCAGCAAACTTTCGGGTTTATCTTTTACCAGCTCGGTTTCCGCCACGGCAAGTACCTCAGCCATATCTTTTTCCAGCTCCTGCTTGTAGGGCAGGTAAAACCGGACCAGCTGACTGTCGACGGCGGCAAGTTTTTCCGAAACCGGATGGTTTTCGGGAATTGCCCGGGCCATTTCGAAAGGGGTGCGGCACGAAAAGGCGAGCAGCCAAACCCCGGTTATTAACAATACACTCTTGATAGATCGATACATTTTCTGAATCGTTTATTGAAACAATGCGCTATTTTAGCCATTATGTTGTTATGAAGAATAACAGAAACGAAAATTCATGATTTTTTCAAACTTAAACAGCAATTTTTACAAGAAATTTTTCTTTAGCCTCCTCTCTTTATTTTTTTTAGTGACCAGCTTGCCGGCGCAGGAACTCCCGCAGGAAGTGGTAGCCAAACCTGGCGACGGCATCTACCTTCTGCTTAAACGGAACGGCCTCTCGGCCAACGACCTGAAGGATTTTATCGAACTGAACCGGCGGGCGCTGGGCCCCAACAATACGCTGATCTCCGGCCGGAAGTACAAACTCCCGCAGGCTGCACAAAGTTCCTCCTCCGCCCCGGCTGATTCGGCAACTCCGGTAGCTGCGGTAGCTTCCACAGGCGAGGCTTCCGCAGGTGTGGTCAGGAAATTTGAGATCTTCGGAAAAAAGTATGAGAACGTCACCATTAAAAACCAGGAGCTGAAAGGAGCCATCTACTATTTGGTGTCGGGCCACGGCGGCCCCGACCCCGGCGCAATCGGAAAATATGGCGGGCACACCCTCAGCGAAGATGAATATGCCTACGACGTCACCCTGCGGCTGGCCCGGAACCTGATTGAAAGTGGTGCGACGGTTTACATCATCACCCGCGACCCCAACGACGGCATTCGCGACGAAAGTTTCCTGAAACTCGACAAGGACGAAGTGTGCTATCCCAACCAGACCATCCCGCTCAACCAGCTGCAGCGGCTCAAACAGCGCACCACCACCGTCAATAACCTCTTCCTTCAAAACCGCGGTTCGTTTCAGCGGATGATCTGCATCCACGTGGATGCCCGCAGCCGGGGAGAAAACATCGACGTGTTTTTTTATCACGACGAACGCAGCAAAACCGGCTCACGCGCGGCCAATATCCTGAAAAATACCTTTCTAGAAAAATACAACCACCACCAGCCCAACCGCGGCTACAAGGGTACGGTTTCGCACCGTAACCTTTACGAGGTTCGCAATTCGCTGCCGGTAACTGTTTATATTGAATTGGGAAACATCAACCACTCCCGCGATATCCAGCGGCTGATTATTGCCGACAACCGGCAAGCGCTGGCCAACTGGCTCACGGCCGGTTTGATCAGGGATTTCAACACCAACAAGTAGCGCGCTTTTCAAATCGATGGGAAGCAACTTCCCGGTGAGCGGGCTATTCCGTCAGAAGCTGGCGGGGCACAATTGCCCGGATACTCCACCGCGGTCAGGAAAAGTCCGTGCGGCGGAGCAGATGCACCGGCAGCACAACGGTCCTGTTTTTCAATGATTGCAGCCACATCGGCTACGCTGAGCTTTCCTTTTCCCACTTCGAGGAGCGTCCCCACCACTGCACGGACCATGTTTCGCAAAAAGCGGTCGGCCCGGATGGTAAAAACCAGCTGCCCGTCTTTCTCTTCCCAGCAGGCCGAATAAATCCTGCAAATATTGGTTTTTGTGTCGCTGTGCAGACGGCTGAAGCTGGTAAAGTTGGTATAACGGAGTAATACGGCAGCCGCTTCGTTCATCTTTTCCACATCGAGCGGAAGCAGGTAGGTGTAGCCCGTTTCGGTTGAAAACGGATCTTTGCGCCGGTTGATCACATAACGGTAGGTACGTGACAGGGCGCTGAAACGGGCGTGTGCCTCGTCGGGAACCGGCCAGATGCGGTGCAGCGAGATGTCGGGAGGTAAAAAACGGTTGAGTTTGTGAACCAGGTCGGCAGGTTGAAACGGAAGCGAATCGGTTTCGAAGTGGGCGACAAAACAGGTGGCATGAACGCCGGAATCGGTGCGCCCGGCTCCGGTCAGCGCAATTTCGCGCCGCAAAAAAACCGAAAAAGTCCGTTCGAGCACCGACTGCACCGACTCGGCATTCGGCTGTATCTGCCAGCCGTGGTAGCGGGTCCCTTTAAAACTCAACTCAACAAAATAACGCTGTGCCACAATTCTCCGATTTTGGTGACGAAGATAAAACTTTCGTCCGACAACATTACGGATCAGCCGCGGCGCTTACTGACAAAAACAGCCGTTTGGCCGACATTTTGACACCGCCGGCAGCAGATTTTTTTCACCTCCTGCCAGCGCTCTTCTGAAAAGAAAACTAAAAATCAGACTTTTACACCCACCACCGATCCTTCTTCCGCCAATCCGGTATTTATTTTGATTACTGGTTAACGCAATCAAAAAAATGATTTGTTGAACAGAAAACGAAATTGTTGAACTAAAGTTATGGAGGATAAAACAATGAAACCTGTCAGAAGAAATCCGTATTTTCCATCGTTTTGGGACAATTTCTTTTCCAACGAAATGATGGATTGGAACAACTCGAATTTTTCGAGCACCGACACTACCCTGCCGGCTGTAAATGTCAAAGAAAATGACGAAACTTTTGAAATCGAAGTAGCTGCGCCGGGCATGAACCGCGAAGACTTTAAGGTAAAGCTGGAAAATAACCTGTTAACCATTTCTTCGGAAAAGAAGGAAGAAAAAAAGGAGGAAAACGGGCGCTACTCCCGCCGCGAATTCAGCTACCAATCGTTCCAGCGGAGTTTTACCATCCCCGAAAATCTGGTGGAAGGCGATAAAATTTCGGCCAGATACTGCGAAGGAATTCTGTGTATTACGCTCCCCAAAAAGGAGGAAATAAAGCCAAAACCGGCCCGCGAAATCAAAATTTCGTAGGTTGTCAACCGGGTAGTTCCAACTGCCCGGTTTTCCTTTTTACAGGCCAAAAACAGGAATCCATTCAACGCCCGGGAAGTGTTAAAGAAATCAAACCGCCGGAGAGCTTAAAAAATTTTAACTAAAATAAAACCGTTATATTCAGGCAATCCTTTATTTTCGTGCATTTGAAAAAATTAACCATAATAAATCGATAAATAGCTGCCCTATGGATCAGGCAATTGACATTAAAGAACTTAACGAGCGTATTCAGCGGGAAAGTTCATTCGTTGACATGATAAGCATGGAGATGAACAAAGTGATCGTCGGCCAGAAACACCTGGTTGAAAGTTTGTTAATCGGGTTACTTTCCAACGGCCATATCTTGCTGGAAGGCGTGCCGGGGTTGGCAAAAACACTGGCAATCAAGTCGCTGGCACAAACCATCGACGCCAAGTTTGCGCGTATTCAGTTTACCCCCGACCTGCTGCCGGCCGACTTGCTCGGCACCATGATTTACAGCCAGAAAAAAGAAGAGTTTTCCGTGAAGAAAGGCCCCATTTTCGCCAACTTCATCCTGGCCGATGAAATCAACCGGGCGCCTGCCAAAGTACAGTCGGCACTGCTCGAAGCCATGCAGGAACGCCAAATCACCATCAGCGACCACACCTACAAACTCGACGAACCCTTCCTGGTAATGGCTACCCAGAACCCCATCGAACAGGAAGGAACCTACCCGCTGCCCGAAGCACAGGTCGACCGTTTTATGCTGAAGGTGGTGATCAACTATCCCAAAAAAGAGGATGAAAAGCTGATCATCCAGCAAAACCTGCTGAAAAATTTTCCGGAAACCAGCACCATCCTGAAACCGGCCGATATCCTTAAAGCCCGCGATGTGGTGAAAGATGTGTACATGGACGAAAAAATCCAGAAATATATCGTTGACATTGTGTTTGCCACCCGCGAGCCGGCCGAATACAAGCTGGAAAAATACAAGGATATGATCAATTACGGCGGATCGCCCCGTGCCAGCATCAGCCTGGCGCAGGCAGCCAAAGCCTACGCCTTCATCAAACGGCGCGGGTATGTGATCCCGGAAGATGTGCGGGCCGTGTGTTCCGACGTGATGCGCCACCGCATCGGGCTGAGCTACGAAGCCGAAGCCAACAACATCACTTCCGAAGAGATCATTGCCGATATTCTGAATACGGTTGAAGTGCCTTAACCGGCCACGGCAAGCCTGCTGCTGCCGGCTATTCGTCATCGGGGAGGGAGTCCGCTGCCGGATCCTTTCCTTCACCGGGTAACGTATTTTACAGAAAGGTATGGAAACATCTGATATTTTAAAGCGGGTACGGCAAATCGAAATCAAATCGCGCGGCCTTACCCGGAACATTTTCGCGGGAGAATACCACAGCGCTTTTAAAGGGCGCGGGATGGCTTTTGCCGAGGTGCGTGAATACCAGTTTGGCGACGATATCCGCAACATCGACTGGAACGTAACCGCCCGTTACAACCATCCCTACGTGAAGGTTTTCGAAGAAGAACGGGAACTGACCGTAATGCTGCTGATCGATATGAGCGGATCGCGGGAGTTTGGTTCTTTCGAAAAGTATAAGAAAAACATCATCACCGAAATTGCGGCGATCCTTGCCTTTTCGGCTATTCAGAACAACGACAAAATCGGGGTGATCTTCTTTTCGGAAACCATTGAAAAATTTATCCCGCCCAAAAAAGGGCGTTCGCACATCCTGCGCATCATTCGCGAGATGATCGATTTTCAGCCCAAAAACCGCGGCACCAACGTTACCGAAGCGATCCGCTACCTGACCAATGCCATCAAAAAGAAGTGCACCGCTTTTGTCATCTCCGACTTTATTGACCCGGGCAGCGAGCTCGAACGGGCGCTTTCGGTAGCCAACAACAAACACGATGTGGTTGCGATCCGCATTTACGACGAACGCGAAACCGAACTCCCTCCCATCGGAATGGTGAAGGTGAAAGATGCCGAAACCGGCCGCTACCTGTGGGTAGACAGCAGCAGCAGCCAGGTCCGTAAAATTTACCGCAACTGGTGGCAGCAGCACACCGAACGGCTGCAGGGAATTTTTATGCGCTGCGGCATCGATTCGGTAAGCGTGGACACCCGCGAAGACTATGTAAAATCATTGATGAACCTGTTCAAAAAAAGAGGAGGCTGACCATTGAAAACACTCAGAACATATTTAGCGCCCCTGCTGCTCATCATTTTACCGGCTTTTTCGGCCATGCAGGCTACCGCGCAGCAGGTGAAGGCTACAGCCACCCTCGATTCGACCAACATCCTGCTGGGCGACCAGATCAACCTGCGGCTCGAAATCATAAAACCCGAAAACCTGAAGGTGCAATTTCCTCAGGTTTCCGACACACTGGCAGGTAAAATCGAAGTGCTGAAACGTTCTTCAATCGACACCCTGAAAGTCGAAAATGAAACGTTCCGCAAGCTAGTGCAAACCTATCTCATCACCTGTTTCGACAGCGGAGAATACCGGCTTCCGCCATTCCGTTTTATCACCGAAGCCGACGGACGCCTCGATTCGGTCGCCACCAGCGAAGTGGTGCTGAAAGTACACAGCATGGCCATCGACACCAGCCGCGGTCCAACCGATATCAAAATGCCTTACGGCGCACCGCTCACCCTCAAAGAGGTTACTCCTTACCTGCTGGGCATCATCCTGATCGGCTCGCTTCTTTTCCTGATCCTCTATTCGGTCAAGAGAAAAAAGAAAAAGATGCCGTTATTTGCCAGGCCGCCCAAGCCCAAAGAGCCGGCGCATGTAATTGCCCTACGCGAACTCGACCGGATCAAAGATGAAAAATTGTGGCAGAAAGACAAAATCAAGGAGTACTACAGCCAGGTTACCGACGTATTGCGCAGCTACATCGAAGAGCGGTTTGGCATTCCGGCCATGGAGCAAACCAGCGACGAGACCCTCTCTTCGTTCCGCAGCCGCCGCGAGCTGCTGAGCGACAAATCGCTCAACCACCTGGACCAGATCCTTTCGCTGGCCGACCTGGTGAAATTTGCCAAATATCACCCGCTGCCCGACGACCACAACTTCACTTTGGTCAATGCCTACTTCTTTGTGGATGAAACCAAAAAGGAGGAGCCTAAAAAACCGGAAAAAACAGAGCCTGATTCAAACGGGGCCGAAGAGGTGGAACTTAAATAGAACGATCATGTTTGGAGACTATATATTTAAAAACCCGGACTATTTTTACCTGCTGCTGGCACTGATTCCGGCGCTGGCATGGTACATCCTCCGGCAGAAAAAAAACACGGCCAGCATTCAGCTGTCGACCACAGCGGCCTTACAAAAGGCACCGCGCACCATCCGCCATTACCTGCGTCATCTGGTTTTTGTTTCGCAGATGCTTGCCTGGGCGATGATCGTGGTGGCGCTGGCACGACCGCAATCGTCGAGCAACTGGGAAAATGTAACCACCGAAGGGATTGACATTATGATTGCGCTCGACATTTCGAGCAGTATGCTGGCCCGCGACTTTACGCCCGACCGGCTGGAAGCGGCCAAAAAGGTGGCCATGGAGTTTATCTCCGGACGCGAACACGACCGCATGGGGCTGGTGGTTTTTTCGGGCGAGGCGTTTACCCAGTGCCCGCTCACGACCGACCGCGCCGTGCTGCTCAACCTGTTTCGCGACCTGAGAAGCGGCATGATTGAAGATGGAACGGCCATCGGAAACGGCCTGGCCACTGCCGTAGCCCGCCTGAAAGACAGCAATGCCATCAGCCGTGTGGTAATCCTGCTTACCGACGGCGAAAACAACCGCGGTGAAATTGCCCCGGTAACCGCTGCCGAAATTGCCAAAACATTCGGAATCCGGGTGTACACCGTGGGAGTGGGAACCGTAGGCACTGCCCCCTACCCCGTTCAAACCCCTTTTGGCACCCAGCTGCAACAGGTCGAGGTCAAAATCGACGAGGAGACCCTGCGGAAAATCGCGCAGCTCACCGATGGGCAGTACTTCAGGGCGACCGGCAACACCCGTCTTGAAGAGATTTACCGCGAAATCGACCAGCTGGAGAAATCCAAAATTGAAGTTAAAGAGTACAGCCGCAAATCGGAAGAATTTTTTCCGTTTGCCCTGGCCGGGACAATCTTCCTGGCTGCCGGGCTGCTGCTGAAAACCACCTTATTCAGGAACATTCCTTAAAAAATGGAAACGATGGAAATGTTCAGATTTGCCAATCCGGAATATTTTTGGGGACTGCTGATCATCCCCGTGCTGATCCTGCTCTACATGGTAATGCGGATCCGCAGAAACCGGGCTTTGAAAAAATTTGGTCAGAAAAAAATTATTGCCACCCTGATGCCGAGTGTCTCGGGATTTCGTCCGGCTTTTAAATTTTTCCTGCTGCTGCTGGCCCTGGCCTTCTTTATCCTGGGAATGGCGCGGCCGCAGTACGGATCGAAGTTAAAAACGGTAAAACGCGAAGGGGTGGAGCTGATGATTGCCCTCGACGTGTCGAACAGTATGATGGCTGAAGATATCAAACCCAACCGCCTCGAACGGGCCAAACGGGCCATCGACCGGTTGATCAGCCGCCTGAAGGACGACAAAATCGGGCTGATTGTGTTTGCGGGCGAAGCCTACACGCAGTTGCCCATCACCACCGACTATTCGTCGGCCCAGCTGTTCCTGTCCTCTGTCAGTCCTGAAATTGTTCCCCGCCAGGGAACTGCCATTGGCGCCGCCATCAACCTGGCGATGAAATCCTTCACTCCGGATGAAAAGGCCGGCAAGGCCATCATCATCATCACCGACGGCGAAAACCACGAAGACGATGCCATTGGCGCCGCCAAAGCAGCGCTGGAAGAGGGAGTTACGGTACACACCATCGGGATGGGACTACCGCAGGGCGCTCCTATTCCGGTTGTATCCGGCGGACAAAACGACTACCGGCGCGACCGCGAAGGCAATGTGGTGATCACCAAACTCAACGAAACGATGCTGGAACAGATCAGCGCTGCCGGCGGCGGGGTTTATGTCCGCGCCAACAATGCGCAGGTAGGTCTTGAAACCCTTTTCGACGAGATCAACAAAATGCAGAAAACAGAAATGGAAGCCCGCACGTTTTCGGAATATGAAGACCAGTTTCAGTATTTCCTGGCGGTTGGGCTGGCGCTCCTGCTGCTCGAATTTCTGCTGCTGGAACGAAAAAATAAATATTTCAGAAGAATAAAGCTGTTTTCATAACCTGAAACAGCAGTTGCTGAACAAATGAAGATTGGGAAATTAAAATACGGTGAGATGAAAAAAGTAGTGCTCCTCGCTTTGCTGGTAACCCTGCAGTTGCTGGTTTTTGGCCAGAATGAGCGGAAATATGTGCGAAAGGGAAATTTTTATTACCTGATGGGAATCCGCGATACGACCCAAATTGACTCGGTCCGTTTTGGAAAAGCCGAAATGGAATACCGCAAGGCGCTCGAAAAAAAGCCAAACGACCTTCAGTGGAATTTTAACCTGGCCGACGCCCTTTACAAACAGATGAAATTCAAAGAAGCCGCCTCTACTTTTGAAGAGATCGCCAAACAGAAAGAGGAACCGGTTGAAAAAGCGCGCGCCTACCACAACCTGGGCAACAGCCTGCTTATGCAGCAGCAGATCGACGAAAGTATCGAAGCCTACAAAAAAGCGCTGCGGCAGAACCCCACTGACCTGGACACCAAATACAACCTGGCTTATGCACAAATGCTGAAACAACAACAGCAACAGCAGCAACAAAACCAGGATCAGAACAAGGATCAAAACCAGGATCAGAATAAAGACCAGAACAAAGATCAAAACCAGGACCAGAATAAGGATCAGAACAAACAGAACCAGGACAACCAGCCGCAGCCGCAAAACAAAATTTCCAAAGAAATTGCCGAACAACTGTTGCAGGCGCTCCAAAACGACGAACGAAATGTTCAGGATAAAGTAAAAAAAGAGAAAGCCCAGCAGGCCCGGCAGGCAAAGGTTGAAAAAGACTGGTAAATTTGAACCCGTAAGCTGAACCCTAAAAAGGATCGAAAAATGCTGAAAAGATTATTATTTCTATTTGTTGTTTTGTTCGCATCGCAAAGCGTTTTTGCCGATGAAACACGCTTTGTCATGTCGGCGCCCAATGCAGTTTCGGCAGGCGACCAGTTCCGGTTGTCATTTTCGCTCAACACCAGCGGCGGAACCAACCTGAGACTGCCCGACCTGAGTAATTTCGAGGTTTTGATGGGGCCCAGCACCTCGCAGTCGTCGAGTGTGCAGATTATCAACGGACGAACGACCCAGAGTGTGGAATTCTCCTACACCTACATCCTGCGGGCAGTCAAGGAGGGAACATTTACCATCCGCCCGGCATCGATTGAAGTAGACGGCAAAATCTACCAGTCGAACCCGCTCACCATCCAGGTGGTGAAAGGCCGGCCGCAGCAACAGCAGCAGCAGGGCGCCGCGTCATCGGGCAGCGAAGCCGGTGAAGCGCCTTCGGGCAACATCAGCAAAGACGACCTTTTCATCAGGCTCGAACTGAACAAGCGCAATGTTTACAAAGGCGAGCAGATCATCGCCACAGTAAAACTGTATGCCAACCCCAACCTGCCGCTCTCGGGTTTCGACGAGGTGAGCCTTCCCACCTACGAAGGTTTTTACACCCAGGATATCGATATTCCGCAGCAGATCAACTTCAAACGCGAAGTTTTCAATGATAAAATTTACCAGGTCGGGGTGCTGAAAAAGACAATCCTTTTCCCGCAGCAATCGGGCACCATCACCATCAAACCTTTCGGATTGGCAGTTTTGGTGCAGCAGCGAGTCCGGGCACGCAGCTTTTTCGATGACTTTTTCAATAGTTTTCAGACCGTCAAAGCCAAGGTTACCGCCGATCCGGTCACTGTTTCGGTGAAGAATCTCCCGCCTGCCCCGGCCGATTTTTACGGAGGTGTTGGTAATTTCAACCTCTCTTCGGAAATCAGTGAGCAGGAGGTGACCACCAACGATGCCGTCACCCTGACACTGACAATCAGCGGAACCGGAAACATCCGGCTCATCCAGTCGCCCAACATGGAGCTTCCGCCCGATTTTGAAAAATACGATCCGCGTGCTACCGACAACTCCCGCGCTACCGAAGGCGGACTTTCGGGGACAAAAACCGTGGAATACCTGTTTCAACCCCGGTTTGAAGGAAGTTACACGGTGCCGCCCATCTCATTCTCATTTTTCAACCCGGCCACCGGGCAGTATGAAAAGCGCACCACACCCGAGTATAAACTGAACGTCAAAAAAGGGACCGGCGCACAGAATGCCACGGTGGTCAGCGCCCTGCGCAAACAGGATGTACAGTTGATCGGACAAGATATCCGGTTCATCAAACAAAATAACGAAACCCTGCACCTGCGCGGCTACACTTTCTTTGGCAGTACCGGCTTCTGGGCGGTTTACATCATCGGTCTGGCAGCCTTTATCGTGGTGTTTGCCATCTACCGCAAAAAGGTGAAAGAGAACGCCGACCTGGCGCTCGCCCGCAACCGCAAAGCCAACCGTATTGCCCGCCGGCACCTGAAAGCAGCTGCCGGTCACCTGAAAGCACAGCAGTCGGAGTCGTTCTACGAAGCGGTGCTGAAAGCTTTTTGGGGTTATCTCAGCGATAAACTAAGCATCCCGATGGCCGAGCTGAAACGCGAAACAGCAGTGGAAAACCTGGAAAAAAGAGAGGTGGAACCTGCTCTCATCCATGAGTTTCTGGAAGTACTCGACCAGTGCGAATTTGCACGGTTTGCCCCTGCCGGCGGAAACCAGGCGATGCAGGAGCTTTACACCAAAGCCGAATCGGTAATCAGCAAAATGGAAAAACAAATCAAACGGTAATCAATTATGAAACGATATTTCATCCTTATCCTTTTATTATCGGGATTTGCTGTAAACGGACAAAACGCCGAACAGCTGCTCGAACAAGCCAACCAGCACTACCTGGCCCAGGAATTTCAACAGGCGGCTTCGCTTTATGAACAGATCCTGTCCTCCGGAAAAGAGTCGGCACAGGTTTATTTCAACCTGGGAAATGCTTACTACAAAACCGGCGATATGAACCGGGCGATTTTAAACTATGAACGTGCCCGGCTGCTGGCTCCGCAGGACGAAGATATTGCGTTTAACCTGCGCATGGCCAACCAGTATGTGGTGGACAATATCGAAGAGCTTCCGCAGCCCTTTTTCCTGAGATGGCGCACCACGCTGGTCAACCAGGCCTCTTCGGGCGCCTGGGCACGTCTGAGCGCCGGATCGTTCATTCTTTTTCTGCTGTTGGCCGGCCTCTTCCTCTTCAGCCGTACCACCGGCCTGAAACGAATCGGCTTCTGGACCGGAGTTGTGGTGCTGCTCTTTTCGGTCCTCAGTTTTTCGTTTGCATCGCGGCAGCAGAAGCTTCTTCGCGAACGTAACCACGCTATTGTTTTCTGCCCCCGCGTGACCGTAAAAAGCTCACCATCGCAGGCCGGCACAGATCTTTTCCTGATTCACGAAGGACTCAAGGTGCAAATCACCAACACGCTTAACAACTGGAAAGAGGTAAAACTGGCCGACGGAAACAAAGGCTGGCT
>Ga0116193_1002373_pt1 | contig 14376 bp, 14 predicted proteins | sample AD_UKC115_MetaG_FD_89892 | JGI IMG/M metagenome (GOLD analysis project Ga0116193, IMG submission 89892) | Active sludge microbial communities of municipal wastewater-treating anaerobic digesters from Hong Kong - AD_UKC115_MetaG | ecosystem: Engineered > Bioreactor > Anaerobic > Digestate... | reverse complement strand
TTATTGCGAAATTATTGAATAAGGCGAATGATTTATCAAAAGAATTTAATGGTTTTATTGAAAAAATTGATAAAAGAGAAGAGATTCTTAAAGAGCAATCAAAAAAAACAGATAATTATGAAACTAAGCTAGCAAATTATACTTTGCAACATGAAAAGGTGCTGAAAGATGCACAAGACTTAATAGATAATGCTCGTCAGGCACTTGAATATTCAACAGCTCAAGGCTTAAGTGCTGCTTTCCAAACACAATATAATGAAGAAAATAAAGTTTGGAAAAGAATTTCTTGGCTTATAGGAGCATCTGTCTTTGCTTTAGCAGCAATAGGCTTAGGAATATGGATTGTCGTTTCTGCGACAACTGGTACTATGCAAGGCAATATTTATGCCTTTTTAGGAAGATTCTCGATGATTCCTCTGATAATCTATGCTGCTATTTTCTGTACACAGCAATACACGAAGCAATATAATTTAAAGGAAGATTATGCTTATAAAGCAGTATTAGCTAAATCAATTATTGCATTTTCGGAAGAATTAAGAGGAAAAGATGCTGATAGTTATGCTAAATATATATCAACTATGCTTAAAGAAATCCATCAGTACCCTTTAGGAAAAAGTATAAAAACAAAAAATGCTAATATTGAGGATTCTTCCAATATTATTGTCAAACTGACAGAGTTAGTTAACTCGATTCTTAAAGGAGGACAATAATTTCAATAAATAATTAGTGCGTCTTTTTATTCAAAAGTAACAAGTAACAAATGTAAAAAAATCAAGTGCTGTTTGTATTTCAATTGGCACATTTAAATGAACCTTTAAATTGAAGGTATAAGAACTTTTGGGTGGTGGAGAGTTGTGATGTTTGATGCCAGGGGCGTAGTGACAAGTTTATGAGATTTACGCTGATAATCAAAAACTCGCACCACTGTTGCGAGAATTATGGAAGATGCCAACTCAATAGGAATGAATGACAACCGAATCGTGAAGGCAAGGCACCCCTTTTAATAAAACTGTAAACTTTTCCCAACTAAAGACAGACGTGTTAAGCAAATTGGCTTTTGTTTTACACGTCAAGAGGAACGTGTCAATGAATTTATGGTTTGCTTAACACAATAGATTTATAATCTCAAAGTAACTTGGTGATATATTAACTAGTCAGAATTTCCGACTGATTTGTTGGAAGGTGGAAGACAAGAGGAAAGATAAATCATGTGTTTACTATTCTCGGAGAAAAGAATGTTGTCATTAAAGAATGTGAGGTCATTATTGCCATGGTGACTTTTAATAATATAATTATAGTTGATAAAATAGCAGATAGTTTACATGTGAACGGAAGAACGATTTAGAAACTCGGGCGAGATTAATATGTTCGATGCGGTTCGAAAATTTCGAATTCCTGCGGAAAAATGGGATGAACAAGGCGTACACATCAAATTATTAGAGCAATTAAAATGATGATAATCGTATGAAACTAAATAATAACATCCGAATACTAATTATCCACATAAGGAAAATACTAATCGACTCAATTTGAGTAGATTATATAAATATATACAGATATGGACAATGCATTATTGTCTTTTATAGAGCGCTATAAGAATAATTTGTATGGCTCGGATGGCATCTCAATACCTTTCGCATAGTGTTTACCTTTTACTTTCTGCGCTGCGATGGGGAATGCGTACACTTGGGGACCATAAATGAAAAACGTATTAACGGATGTACACCAAGCCTTATAAACTTGCAATGATTAATATTTGTTTGGGTTGTGATGTTTTTCTTGAATATTATTTTAATTTTGCAATTGTATTGTTTTCCTGTAGAATATGAACATGAAAACATATATTCTCTTGCTACTTACTTGACTATGATACTTTGAAACTAGATATGGAATTGAATAAATAAACATAAGTCTAAAATGAAAAACAGAAAAATGATTCTGCTGGCGGTATTGTTGACCACCGGCCTTGCTGCTTTGGCGCAGCAACCCTATACCTCGACCTATCAGGAAAAAGAAGTATTCAAGAATGATGATGTAGTGTTCCGTCAGATTGATGCCCACACATGGGAAGGAAACGGTCATCTCATGGCCAATGAAAGTCTCTATCTTATTGAAGGAAACGACCGTGCCATCCTTTTGGATGCCGGAACCAAGATTGCTGATTTGGACAAGATTGTAGCCAAACTGACAACCAAACCTGTCACATTAATTGCTACTCATGTACATCCTGACCATACCGGTGAAGCCATCAAGTATTTCCCTAAATTATATCTCAATGCTGCCGATGTAGTGAATATTCCTCAGATGATGCCTCAATACAAAGGAGAAATTTGCTATCTGAAAGACGGTGAGGTGATAGATTTGGGTGGTCGTCAGATAGAAGTACGCTTTGCTCCCGGACATACTCCAGGCTCTACTGTTTTCTTTGACAAGGCGGCTGGATATGGTTTCAGTGGAGATGCTTTCGGAAGTGGCAATCTGTTGGTTACAACCAATATATCCACGGTACTCAGCACTTGCCAGCGTATTAGCAGTATCATGGAAAAGGAAAACATTAAATTTATGTATCCGGGACATTATATGGGCAAGAATCCTGAAACTCTCCAGCGGTTGAAAGATATGATAGGTCTCTGCAATGACATCCTTTCGGGAAAACGTGTAGGAGAGAAGAATCCTCATGGCATGATAGGTCTTGATACAATTGTCAATGATTTCGGAGTTCGAATTAACTATAATAGCAAAGAAGGTGTAAAATGATTAATCGTTTTAAACTTTTTGACGCAGCGACAATCATATATAAATTAAAATCGATATTACTATGAACAAAAGATTATTTAGTATGGCTATAGCAGTGTTGCTGGCAACAGTAGCATTCGCTCAGCAGGCACTTTTCTCGGGAAATGACATTGTTTCTCCTGAAGTGAACAATGACGGTACAGTTACTTTCCGTCTCCTTGCTCCCAAAGCAGTGAGGGTTCAGATAACGGGTGATTTTCTTCCCAATGTGAAGGTACAGACTCCCCGAGGTGAAACGGACCAACCCGGACTCGTGGATTTGACAGAGGATAAGAATGGAGTGTGGACCTATACCAGTGAGTCTCTGGCCCCCGAACTTTATTCCTATAAGTTCAAGGTGAACGGCATGGATTATCTGGATCCATCCAATGTGTATATGTGCAGGGATATTGCCACTTATATGAACATTTTCATTATAACAAAAGATAAAGGCGATAAAGGCGACCTTTACAGCGTAAATGCAGTGAAGCATGGAAATATGTCGAAGGTATGGTATGACAGTCCTACGCTCAAAATGAAGAGAAGAATGACGGTCTACACTCCTGCAGGCTATGATAAAGGCGGCAAATATCCGGTTCTTTATCTGCTTCATGGAGCGGGAGGTGACGAAGAGGCCTGGCCTACATTGGGTCGTGCCGCTCAAGTTCTTGATAATCTGATTGCAGCAGGTAAGGCAAAGCCGATGATTGTGGTAATGCCTAACGGTAATCCTAACTGCGAAGCGGCTCCGGGTGAATGGTCAAAGGGTATGTACAAGCCTTCGTTCATGGGACATGCCACATCCAAACCGGTAGCCTCTATGGAAGCTAGTTTTCCGGACATCATCAAATATGTGGAGAGTCATTACAATGTCTTGAAAGACAAGAAGAACCGTGCCATCTGTGGCCTTTCCATGGGAGGCGGTCATTCCTTCAGTATCTCCAAACTGTATCCTGACAAGTTCGATTATGTGGGCTTGTTCTCTGCAGCCGTGTCACTGAAGAATAACTTCCAGCTTTCTGATGCCAATACCCCCCAAGCTGATGCCGACCCGGTTGTGGCAAAGCAGCTCAAAGCCTTGTTTGCGGGTAATCCGAAACTCTATTGGATAGCAATCGGCAATGCCGACTTCTTGTATAAAGCCAATGCCGACTATCGCAAGTATCTCGACAAGCAAGGTTATAAGTATGAATATTATGAGAGTGATGGCGGTCACATTTGGCGTAATTGGAGAGTTTATCTCACCATGTTTGCCCAAAGATTATTTAAATAAAAAATTAGTGTCATGAAAAAAATATTCATATTGCTGCTGTTCGTTTTAAGCGGTACGCTCATTTATGCACAGACATCATCAACTCCTTCAGAGAATAGGGCAGAATCCATCAAGACAGTGTTTGACTTTCTGAAGAAGTGTCCCTGCTATTTCCTTGCTACGGTAGATGGTGACAGACCTCAGGCTCGTCCATTCGGTTCCCTTAATATTTACGACGGGAACCTCTACATTCAGACAGGAAGAAAGAAAAACGTGGCAAAGCAGATAAACGTCAATCCTAAAGTATGCATTTGTGCTATCAACGGCAACCAGTGGATTCGAATCAATGCAGAGCTGGTAGAGGATAATAGGGTGGAGGCCAAGCAGAGTATGCTGGATACCATGCCGGGGTTGAAGAAGATGTATTCTGCAACAGACAACAATACGGTAGTATATTATTTAAAAAATGCTGATGCTACCATTAATGGTGGCGGAGGAAATCCTATAAAAATCAAATTCTGAAATAGTTTATTAGTCAACGGTGTTTTCGATAGGGATAGTTTTGTTATTAGTTATATGTTTTGAAAGCTGTAACGTTCTGGTGAGAATGTTACAGCTTTTGGTATATCAATATTTTTTTACTTTTGTCGTAAAATTAATCGCCGCAAAGAAATATTAAAATTTCAAAACGATTTTAGCACTTCCAAAGGAAATAGACAAATGGAATGGCAAAGAACGGGGTCATGAATGCCGACATCCAATAGGCTTGCTTTGCTTTGTCACCATGCCATGAGGGGGGAATGAGGAGGAATGCCAGTATAAGATTGGCAAGCGGCCACGACATCATTATAAGCAGAATCTCAATCATATCCTTTTTCATAAAAAGTAAACGATTAATATAGCAATAAGTAAAGAAGCCGTTATAACACGGCTTCAGGGAGGTTCCGGTCAAAACTTACGTAATGACCAAATCCATTGCAAATATATAAATTAAAATTGAAACAACAAATAAAAGCAAAAAATATTGATATGACGACACTCATCACAATCTACATCGCCGGCATGGTGTCGTTACACTCAATATTACTTCCTGATATTGTTTCTTCCTGAGTCGTTTTTTTACTTGGAAAGGCTCTAAGACGCATCAAAACAACTCTTCGTCTGAATCATCGGAAGAGGAAGGCGGATAAAATATCTCATTGAATTATATTTTCAAACAAATATACAGTGAATGAATTTTTATAACAAATGTTCCAAAAGGAAAAAACAGGCATTTAAAACCTTTTAGTGAGAATCTTGCCCTTTTTGTTTGGATTAATCTTAGGATTCGTAGAAGTGGTTATCGTTATTTCCCCTTTTATAATGATTGGTCTCTTAGCATTTTCTTCACGTTTTTTACGTTCTGCTTTTTCGTAATAGTCTGTACTAAAAAGAATATTCATCATGACGTAAAAGAAGACACCTGACATAAGGAAGAAGAAAAGACTCCATCCTTTGCTGTGATTTATTACGAGAATAAACAATGCAAAGTTCAACAAGAAACCGATAAATGTGTATATAGCAGCTTTTATACTCATATATATATTTTCTCCAAATATAGCAGTTCAAATAATAAAAAACAAGTTTTTCTGCCAGAGAAAAGAACTTTCTCTCAGGCAGAGAATGCTTTTTGTATATAATCAACTGCGCAGGATGACGGAATGTAGACTTCGCAAAAATCTTTGTTTATGGAGCATTTTCAAGCTTCCAGCAAGAACTCAAATCCTTCGGATTCGGAATTCCAACGAAACCCTTCAAACTCGAAAGTCTTCAATTCCTCGGGATTGGTGATGCGGTTCTTCAGAATGTAACGTGTCATGGCACCCCGGCACATCTTGGTATAGATGACGATGGTTTTCTTTTTCCCGTCTTTTATGATGTGAAATTCAGGAGTTACTATTTTCACTTCTTTGGCGACTTTTTTCCAGTCCACCAGATTCTTCATTTCATCGCTGGCAAGATTCACCAGAATGCCGTCATCGGCTTTTATCTGTTCGATGAAATAATCTGTCAGTATTGGCTTCCAATAGTCGAACATGCTTTCCCCTTTATTCTCGGGAAGCAGCACGTTGCCTTCTAGTCTGTATTTCTTTATCAAGTCCAGCGGACGGAGCAGGCCATACAGAAAGGACGCAATAAGCAGATGTTGGTTGGTGTAGAGGAGTTCTTCTTTTGAGAAGCTTTCGGGGGCAAGCTTTTGGAATACCATGCCATCATAAGAAAATACGGCTGATTCGCGTTTGCTTCCAAGATCGAAGAAATGCTGGTAACGCGACCAGTTTTCCTGAGCGATGTCAGCATTCGTTTTCAGCAGTTCTTTTAACTGAGTAGGAGAGTAAGCTGCCATCTGCACGGCATTCTCGTTGGCTTGGAGCTGGAACTTGGGCTCAGTAGCGAAAGACAGGGTTTGAGTACTGTTGCCCGTCATTATTTTTGCACAGGATATATAGATTATCATAGGCCTGATGATGTTATTCTTGTGGTTGGGATTCCCGGCTACGAACCAATTCGATGGATTCCTTTCCGGTGATATGTTCTATCGTCAATTCGATGATGCACAGCCGCTTGAATTCCTTGTCTATTTCCATTTTTCGTCCTTCAACCTGAGAAGGAGAATATTTTGCAGCTAGAATTTCAATTGCTTCTCTTTTTTCATCTTCATTTTGCAGAATATGTATTTTCCCGAAAACAATAACGCTGCGGAAATAAGTAGTATATTTTTCAGGAATGATTTCGTCTTTTTCGATAACACAAAAGGATGCCTTTTCATTGCCGTTGATTGCATCTATCTTATGCCCCGAAAGAGCACTGTGGAAATAAATTCTGTCTTCATGAAGAACATAACTGATGGGTACGGCATAAGGATAGCCGTCGTCACCGTGGAGGGCAAGAACTCCGCATGTCATTTTCTCCAATATGGCAAGGCTCTTTTCCTTGCTGAGTAGTTGCCTTTTTCTGCGCATTTCTCTAAACATAAGTTTCGCTCGTTGAAATTATACAATCTTTAAACCAATGATGGATATTATCAATGTTGAAATAAAGAAAATTCTTCCAAGAGTAGCCGGCTCATGAAAGAAAAAAATTCCTACCAGAACTGTACCTACAGCTCCTATACCCGTCCAAATCGGATAGGCGGTTCCTAGGGGAAGAGTGTGGGATGCCTTTGCCAGAAGAGTCATACTCAGGATAACGGAAATCAAAAAGCCGATGCCCCAAAGATAATATTCTGTCCCGCTGACTTCTTTCATCTTACCTAAACAAAAAGTAAATCCTGTCTCAAAAAAACCGGCAATTACCAAAATAATCCAATCCATTATAACTCAATCTTTATATTTCCCACAAAATTAATGATAATATCTGACAATTTTGCTAGTTCCGCAAAAAAAGCACCTTTATATATTTTACAGCAATTATTATACAAATTACTGAAATTCGTTAAAAATAATACGATTATTAGAAGAAATAATATATATTTGTCAAGTTATAAAAACGACAAGGAGGCATATTATGAAAAAAAACAAAATGATTAATCGCAGGGACTTTTTAAAGAAACTGGGAATAGGTGCCGTGACAACGGCTGCCGCTATGGCAGCAGGGCCGGTATGGAGTTTGACTACCGAGGAGGAACGAAAGGGTGTGAAACCCGCCTTTGGTTCGATGGCGGACTCTACCGATACCATGACATATCGTATCAACCGTCATACGGGAGACAAGGTATCCCTTTTGGGATATGGCTGTATGCGATGGCCTAGCAAACCCGGAACTAAGGAGCTTGATCAGGATAAAATCAATCAACTGGTTGATTATGCAATGGCTCATGGGGTTAATTATTATGATACTGCACCGGCTTACGGAGCTTCTGAAATTGCTCTCGGCAATGCCATTCACAAGTATCCGAGAGAAAAGTATATGATAGCAACCAAAATGTCCAACTTCAATCCTTCGGATCAGTCACGTGAGGCCTCTATTGCCATGTATCACAATTCCATGAAGAGAATTAAAGTGGATTATTTCGATTATTATCTGCTCCATGCGATAGGAGGCGGAGGAATGGAAGCCTTTAAAGCCCGTTTTATAGACAATGGAATTCTTGATTTCCTCTTGAATGAACGAAAGGAAGGCAGAATCCGTAATTTAGGATTTTCCTATCATGGAGATATTGAAGTCTATAACTATTTGCTTGCACAAGACATTAAATGGGATTTTGCTCAGATTGAACTCAATTATGTGGATTGGAAATATGCACAGCAGATGAATCCTCGCAATTACAATGCGGAATATCTATATAATGAACTTGAAAAAAGAGGCATACAGGCTGTTATCATGGAACCGATGCTGGGTGGACGTCTTGCAAATCTAAATGATAATTTATCCGGAAAGCTGAAGGCTAAAAGACCGGATAGTTCTACTGCATCATGGGCTTTCCGTTATGCCGGCACATTGTCAAATACATTGACAGTTCTCAGCGGTATTAACAGAATGGATCATCTGGAAGAAGATATTAAATTGTATTCACCGTTGGATCCTTGCACCGCATCAGAAATGGCTCTGCTGGAAGAAGTGGCAAAAATATATAGCAGTTATCCGATGATTCCATGCACAGGTTGCAAGTATTGTATGCCTTGTCCGTTCAATCTGGATATTCCTGCCAATTTTGCATATTACAATAAATGTGTTAATGATGGTACCATGCCTCCGACAGACATAAACGATCCGAAATATAAGGAAATGGCAAAGGCCTTCCTGGATGGTTATGCCAAAGCGGTTCCTGATGAAGAGCAGGCATATCATTGCGCTCATTGCAATCATTGTGTTCCGCACTGCCCTCAGCGTATTCACATACCGGAACAGATGGATCGCATAAAGAAAATGGTTGAAGAGATGAAAAAGAATGTAGGTTAGCGAAAGCTAGCCTACTTTTCTTTTATAAATATTGTACGATTTTTTCCAGATAAAGACGGTCTGTCTCGTCAAAAGCATCAAGGTGGTCACTGTCAATATCGAGTACCCCGATGAGGGTTTCTTCATGAAATACCGGTACGACGATTTCCGAACGTGAAGCCGAACTGCAGGCGATATGTCCCGGAAACCGGTCGACATCGGGAACAATGAGTGTGCGGCGCTCTTTCCAAGCCGTGCCACAGACTCCTTTGCCAAAGCGGATGCGGGTACAGGCAATGGGTCCTTGAAAAGGGGATAGTACCAGCTGTTCTTCTTTTACCGTGTAGAATCCTACCCAAAAGAAATCAAATGCTTCCTTCAAGGCTGCAGCCATGTTTGCCATATTGGCAACCAGGTCTTTTTCCCCTTCAAGCAGGGAGATTATCTGAGGAAGAATTTCCTTATACTTGTCTTCTTTACTGTGAGCTGTGATAATTAAAGTTTCTGCCATATTGGTTATTGATTGATTTTTACGTTTTTACATTCAATGTCCTTTATCAGGCTTTTGTCGATATTGCCATTTTTTGCTTTGATGGTAAGATTCTCGAATTTAAAGTCCGATAAAATATATTGGTCGGATTTTTCAACATCGAAAAAGATATCGCAATCCAACTGAAGATTCCGTAAAGTAACGTGGTTGGAATAGGACAGAGGAATTTCTTTGGCTCCTTTTAAATCAAAAAACTGAGTCCAAGGTTTGATGTAAAGTACTCTGTCAACATTTCCTGTTATGCCTTCCACTGTGATGTATTCGTAAAGCTGAGGCGTATCGGGGCGCATCTTCAGCCAAAGCAGACGGTTCAGGCCGTTGACCTTGCAATTGCGCAGAATGATGTTGCGGTCATGAAGGGATTCGCTTCCGCAAGTGAGTCCGCCGTGACAAAATCCATATTCGCAATCTTCTACGATAATGTTGGCATTGCTTCCATTGTTAGGATCTTTGTCGGCACTAGGGCCTTTTCCGCCTTTAAGAACTACTGCATCATCATTGACCGACATATAGCATCCCTTGACTAGAATGTTATTGCAGACGTCGATGTCGACAGCATCCGTACTCGGACCTTTTACCGGGCCGTCTACTACGGAAGTAATTCTCAAGCCAAGAAGTTTCACATGGTCACACTTGTACAGATGAGTAGTCCAAAACGGAGAATTCATGAAATGAACTCCGGAGAGCTGTACATTCTTGCAATTGGACAGATAGACCAAACGGGGGCGGAGTTCGTCCATGTTGGTACATTTCGGAATAACCGAACGTCTGATCCAGAATGAACGCCAATAACGTTCACCGTTTCCGTTGAGGGTTCCTTTCCCTGAGATGGTGAAGCCGTCGAGTCCATCGGCATTAATCAGTGCAGAGAAGTATTTTAGAGTCTGACCTTCCATGCGTGTTGTGACGGCAGGGAAGTTGCTGATATCATCCGAACCCTTGATAACGGCTCCTTCTTCCAGATAGAGATGGGTCTTGGGCTTAAAAAAGAGTGCGCCTGACAAGTAGGTGCCTTGGGGAATGACAATTACACCTCCGCCGTTTTGTGAAGCTTTGTCGATAACAGCTTGTATTTTCTGAGTCTGGATGATCATACTGTCTTTGGACACGCCGTAGTCCGTAATGATATATTTGGTGCCGAGAGTGTCGATACTGACAATCTTGTTTTCACTGAACCATTTCGGAACAGGTGTCCCGTCGGGAAACTTTCCTTGTCCGAAGGCACAGATACTAAAGAAAATACAAATGCTTAGTGTTGATAAAAGTGTTTTCATAATTGGTGTGCTATTTGATGAATTAAAAAGAAAGCCGGCTCGATAAGGACCGGCTTTCAAAATATTTGTTTATTCCCATTCAATGGTAGAAGGCGGTTTGGACGAGATGTCGTAGGTTACTCTGTTAACCCCTTTCACCTTATTAATAATATCATTGGAAACCTTTGCCAGAAATTCGTAAGGCAGATGTGCCCAATCGGCTGTCATAGCATCCGAACTGGTTACGGCTCTCAGGGCTACGGCACGTTCATAAGTGCGTTCATCACCCATGACCCCTACACTCTGTACCGGTAGGAGGATCACGCCTGCCTGCCAAACTTTGTCGTATAGATCCCAATCACGGAGTCCTTGAATGAAGATATCATCAGCTTCCTGGAGGATATGAACTTTTTCAGCCGTAATATCTCCTAAAATGCGGACAGCCAATCCAGGGCCCGGGAAAGGATGGCGGGTGATGAGATGTTCAGGCATACCCAATTCACGACCTACACGGCGTACTTCATCCTTAAACAAAAGACGGAGAGGCTCGCAAAGCTTCAAGTCCATATTCTTTGGCAGACCGCCTACATTGTGATGACTCTTGATGGTCATTCCTGTGATGGACAAAGATTCGATGCAGTCCGGATAGATAGTTCCTTGGGCAAGGAATTTCACGTCCTTTATCTTATGTGCTTCTTCATCGAATACATCAATGAAACCCTTACCGATGATCTTGCGCTTGCGTTCCGGTTCGGTTATACCTTTCAGTTCGTTGAAGAATTTCTCGCTTGCATCCACTCCGATGACATTCAGTCCCAGGCATTCGTAATCGTGCATTACATTCTTGAATTCGTTCTTGCGGAGCATTCCATGATCCACAAAGATGCAGGTAAGGTTTTTGCCGATGGCTTTATTGAGCAGAACGGCTGTGACGGAGGAATCGACTCCGCCGCTTAGTCCTAAAACTACCTTGTCGTCCCCGATCTGTTTCTTGAGAGCTGTTACCGTAGTTTCTATGAAAGAGGCTGCATTCCAATCCTGTTTGCTTCCACAAATGTCCACAACGAAATTCTTCAGAAGCTGGGTCCCGTCTTCCGTATGGAATACTTCCGGATGAAACTGAACGCCCCAAAGCTTTTCTCCTTCTGCCTGATAGGCAGCAATTGCTACTTTTTCAGTAGAAGCGATTATCTTGAAATTCTCAGGAAGAGCTGTGATTGTATCTCCATGGCTCATCCATACCTGCGAATTTTCTCTTACATTCTTTAATAACGGATTTGAACTGTCGAATTTTGTGAGGCGGGCACGTCCGTATTCACGAGTGTTGGCAGCTTCCACTTTTCCTCCGAATTCGTAGGACATGAATTGTGCTCCGTAGCAGATTCCCAAAATTGGATATTTTCCTCTCAACTTGCTGATGTCCATTTTGAAAGCACTCTCATCATAAACTGAAAAGGGGCTTCCGGACAATACGACGCCTATGACAGACGGATCGTCGAAGGGGAACTTGTTGTAAGGGATGATTTCGCAGTAAGTGTCCAATTCACGGATGCGTCGTCCGATGAGCTGGGTGGTTTGTGAACCGAAATCAAGAATGATAATTTTCTCTTGCATATACTAGTTATTTTCCCGCGTTTTCTTTCAATAAATCACGGATCTCTGTTAATAATGTTTCTTCTTTGGTAGGAGCAGGAGCTGCAGGGGCCGGGGTTTCTTCCTTTTTCTTGTGCAATTTGCTTATTCCTTTGATTACCAAGAAAATTGAAAATGCGATAATCAGAAAATCAACTGTGTTCTGAATGAAAGTCCCGTAGTTGAGAGTTACAGCTTCTATAGCTGTCCCGTCGGCAGCTGTGGAGGCAGGTTTCATTACCCATTTCAAACTGTTGAAATCGAAACCGCCCAAAAGCAGTCCGATGAAAGGCATCACGACATCTGCTACTAGAGATGACACTATTTTGCCGAAAGCGCCGCCAATAATTACACCGACAGCCATATCAATGACATTGCCTTTCATAGCAAAGTCCTTGAACTCCTGGATAAAATTACTTTTTGCCATATTTTTAAAGAATAATAATTAAAATTTTGTGCGAATATAAAAAGATTTTCTTAATTTTGCACCGCGTTTGAGAAAAAAGAATGAATATTGATAGAAATTCAATTTTTGAGGGCGTTAAACGTAGATTTTGAGAATAAATATTTTTAAGTATAACCTTTAAAAATTAAACAAAATGATTAAAGTAGGTATTAACGGATTTGGCCGTATCGGACGTTTTGTTTTCCGTGCAGCTCAGACAAGAAACGACATTCAGGTCGTTGGTATTAATGACTTGTGCCCAGTAGATTACTTGGCTTACATGTTGAAGTATGATACAATGCACGGACAGTTTGAAGGAACTATCGAAGCAGATGTTGAAAAGAGCCAGCTGATCGTTAACGGTAAGGCTATCCGCGTAACAGCTTGCAAAGATCCTAATGAATTGGCATGGGACAAGGTAGGTGCTGAATATGTTGTTGAATCAACAGGTTTGTTCCTTACTAAGGAAAAAGCTCAGGCTCACATCAATGCCGGTGCAAAATATGTTGTTATGTCAGCTCCTTCAAAGGATGATACTCCAATGTTCGTTTGCGGCGTTAACTTCGACAAATATGTTAAGGGTACTCAGTTCGTTTCTAACGCTTCTTGTACTACTAACTGCTTGGCTCCTATCGCTAAGGTTTTGAATGATAAATTCGGTATTGTAGACGGTTTGATGACAACTGTTCACTCTACTACTGCTACTCAGAAGACTGTTGATGGTCCTTCTATGAAGGATTGGCGTGGTGGTCGTGCTGCTTCTGGCAACATTATCCCTTCTTCAACCGGTGCTGCTAAGGCTGTTGGTAAAGTTATCCCTGAATTGAACGGTAAATTGACCGGTATCTCAATGCGTGTTCCGACTTTGGATGTTTCTGTTGTTGACTTGACAGCTAACTTGGCTAAACCTGCAACAAAGGCTGACATCTGTGCTGCTATGAAAGAAGCTGCAGAAGGCGAATTGAAAGGTGTTCTTGGCTATACTGAAGATGCAGTTGTTTCTTCTGATTTCTTAGGTTGCACTTTGACTTCTATCTTCGATGCTAACGCAGGAGTTTATTTGACTGATACTTTCGTTAAGGTTATCTCTTGGTACGACAACGAAATCGGTTACTCAAACAAAGTTCTTGAGTTGATCGCTCACATGGCTAAAGTTAACGGATAATCGTTATCTTATTCATATAATTAAAAAAAGGCTGTTCCATTGGGACAGCCTTTTTTATTGCCTGATAACGTGATTATTTGGTAGATATCTTCAATATGGTAATGGAGTAGGGTGCCAAAGTGCATTTGAATGCTTTGGATACTTTAGCTTTTGAAGTGACAGGAACGATATTCTTAGGTTGGTCTATCGTATTCGTATCTTCGGGATGAGCCGACTTTAATTCTACTTTCATGGCTTTGCTTTGTATGCCAGAGGCACCTTCTATATTGAAATCAACGGTTTGACTCTTTCCAACCACATTGATTACTTTGAGAAATACATTGCCCGTATGTGAGTCTTTCGTGGCTACATAATAGATTTCAGGAATATCGATTGGTTCTACTT
>Ga0116193_1002372_pt1 | contig 14379 bp, 7 predicted proteins | sample AD_UKC115_MetaG_FD_89892 | JGI IMG/M metagenome (GOLD analysis project Ga0116193, IMG submission 89892) | Active sludge microbial communities of municipal wastewater-treating anaerobic digesters from Hong Kong - AD_UKC115_MetaG | ecosystem: Engineered > Bioreactor > Anaerobic > Digestate | place... | reverse complement strand
GGCCAAGGGCCAAGGTCGTTTTATTCCGCCGTTAGGAAAGAGCCTAAAAATCTTTCTCTTCTCACATCCCTTTCATCTCATCCTAACCTGGGGAATGAAGGTGGCTCCACAAAAACAGACCTTTTTGGGGGAAAATTGCCTTGAAAAACCGTTTGTGTTGTATTAACACGCATTGGACGATAGAATGACAAAATTGTCCAATATAATGACAAAAAAGTCCAAAAAATTTTATTAATCATTTGATTTACAATGTTATTCCTATGAATGATACATTTAACGGATTTGGACTTTCTTTTCATGATTTTGCATCGTAGTTGTATATAAAAAGGTTATTTTACACTTATTTTGCCAACGTTGATTAACCTTAAGTGGACAATCAAGAGGTGTATCATTTATCTAATATCTAATATATATCATCAAACATGGATGCAAAAACTAACAGTGGAAAGTACTACAGACCTTTATTGGCTGCATGTATTTTGTTAAGTGTCGGAGCTGGCGGATCACAATCTGCAGCTGCGAAGTCAGCACCTGGAAATGATGTTGCTGCTGTAACCCAGCAAAAGAATGTCATTACCGGAGTTGTGAAAGATCAGAATGGTGAACCTTTACCTGGCGTCAATGTCATTGAGAAAGGAACAACCAATGGTACGATGAGTGACGTAAATGGACATTATTCCTTAAATGTCGCAAGTGGTCGTTCCATAATCCAGTTCTCTTATGTAGGTTTCCGTTCACAGGAAGTGACTGTCGGAGCACAGAAGATCGTTTCGGTCAATATGTCGGAAGACTCACAGTTGATGGACGAAGTCGTTGTCATCGGTTATGGTACGCAGAAGAAAGGTGATGTCACCAGTTCTATCGCCAATGTCAAGAGTGAAAGCTTCGTAAAAGGTGCCGTACAGGATGCCGGTCAGTTGGTACAAGGTAAGGTTGCCGGTTTGAACGTTACCATGCCTAGTGGTGACCCGACGGCCAGTACACAGATTATGCTTCGTGGTATTTCATCATTCAAAGGCGGCACGACGCCGTTGATCCTTGTGGATGGTGTTCCCGGAAGTTTGACCACCGTCGCTCCGGAAGACATCGAATCGATCGACGTTTTGAAGGATGGTTCTGCAACCGCTATTTATGGTACTCGTGGTACCAACGGTGTCATCATCATCACGACCAAGACCAGTCAGAAGGAGATGCCTCCTACGATCGACTACTCCGGTTATGTTTCTGCTTCCACTACGTTGAAGACACCTGATTTCATGACAGCCAAACAGCTTCGTCAGAAATGGGCTGAAGGTTACACCTTCTCCGGTGCCGACTACCAGGACTTCGGTTCTGATACCGACTGGCTGGGCGAAATCACCCGCACAGGTATCAGCCACGTACATAATCTTTCCATCCGCGGCGGCAGCAAGCAGACCAATTACACGGCCAGCGTCAACTACCGTAAGAATCAAGGTACATTCATCAAGTCTGATGACGAACGTATGACCGGTCGTTTCGATATCAACCAGTCGATGTTTGATGACAAACTGACATTGAATGCATCCGGAATCGTAGGTGAGGAGAACCATCCGAACAGTTTCAATACGTATGCCTATCGTGAAGCTTTGATCCACAACCCAACGGAACCGATCAAGAACGAAGACGGCACTTGGTTTGAACGTGATATCTATTTCTATGATAACCCTGTTGCATACATCCGTGAGACATTGGGCGACGCCACAAACAAAGACATCCGTTTCACCGGCGGCGCAACCTTCCGTCCGATCAAGGATTTGACGTTGAAAGCTTCTTTCACGCACAAGAGTGAATCCAGTATCAGCGGTTACTATCAGACACACAACCACGTATCTACTACAAAGAACGGATACAACGGTTATGCTTACCGTTATACAAGCGAATATAAAGGTAACCTCGGTGAGTTGACCGCCAACTATGTAAAGAGCTTTGGCAAACACAATATCAACGGCTTGGTTGGTTACAACTACGAGAACAATACATGGCAGAATTTCGACGAGATGAACTACAAATTCCCGACCGACGGTTATTCCTATAATAAGATGGAAGCCGGTCAGGCACTGCAGGAAGGTAACGCAAGCATGTCCAGCTACAAGTCATCAGATGCCCTGATCGGTATCTTCGGTCGTGTCAGCTACAACTACGATGATCGTTATCTGTTGATGGTCAGTGTACGTCACGAAGGTTCTTCCAAGTTTGGTGCAGATCACAAGTGGGGTACTTTCCCAGGCGTATCTGTTGGTTGGAGAATCAACAACGAATCATTCATGAAGAAGTACACATGGTTGGATAACTTGAAGCTGCGTGCCGGTTTCGGTATCACAGGTATCAACGTTGCCAGTCCTTATACTTCATTGGCCAGCTTGAACTATTCCGGTGCCTTCCTTTATAACGGTTCTTGGGTTAAGGAGTTGAACTCCGTACGTAATGCCAACCCGGATCTTCGTTGGGAGAAAAAGAACGAGTTCAACTTCGGTTTGGATTGGGGCGTATTCGGTGACCGCTTAGGTGGATCTATCGATTACTACATCCGTGAGACACACGATGCTCTTTGGGATTATAACGTTCCTGTTCCTCCGTATCAGTACAGCTCTATCCTTGCCAATGTAGGTAAGTTGCGTAACAGCGGTCTTGAGGTACTCGTTCGCGCCGTGCCTGTCAAGACAAAGGATCTGGTTTGGAGTTCCAACGCTTCCTTCTCAACGAACCGCAACAAACTGCTCTCTATCCAGAATGATAAATTCCAGATGACCAACGACTGGTTCTATACCGGTTACACGGGCGAACCTGTTCAGACCACAACACATATTGTAAAGGTTGGTCAGCCAATCGGTACACTTTGGGGACTGAAATCCGTTGACATCTCAGACGATGGTCTTTGGATCGTTGAAAGCAAGCCGGATGCCAATGGCGTTCGCCAGCACATTCTCGCAGGTGATGCAACCAGTGAAGACTGGCAGAAGCTGGGCAATGGTATTCCTAAGTATTATGTAAACTGGAATAACACGGTAAGTTATAAGGGATTTGACCTGAGCGTCAACATGCGTGGTGCCTTCGCTTATCAGATCCTGAACTTCCAGCGTATGTTCTACGAGACAGCCAAGCCAAGTATCAACTACAACCGCTTGAACTCTTCTTTCAAGAAGATCTACGGAAAGAGCGTACTGTTGGATGACCAGCGTTACGTCAGCTACTATGTAGAAGACGGTGATTATTGGAAGATCGACAATGTCACATTAGGTTACACATTCAACCTGAAGGGACAGAACGTCATCAAGAACCTTCGTATCTACGGTTCTGTTCTGAACCTTGCAACCATCACCGGTTACAAAGGTCTGGATCCTGAAATCGCTACTTCTTCTTCTGATTATGGTGTTCTGGATGCAGGTATCGACCATCGTGATAAATATCCGACCGTCCGCACCTATACATTCGGTATGAACTTAACATTCTGATAACTTTAAATGAAAATAGTCATGAAAATATATAAATATGGAATTTATGCAGCCTGCTTAGGTTCATTACTGACTTTAGGCGGATGCTTAAACCTGGATGAGACTCCTTATTCCGAAATTACAGAAGAGTCTTATGTTCCGACGGAAGCCGATGCTGTTTCTTTATTGGCAACAGCTTATTCTCCTCTCCGCTATATCATGGACTGGCAAGGTCTGTTCGATCTGGAAGAGGAACCGGGTGATGTCATCGTCACTCCAGTTCGTCCCAATGGTTGGGATGATGGCGGTACGTATCGTCGTATGCACCTGCATACATGGGACGACCGTGAATGGCAGCCTCAAAACACCTACGAACATTGCTTCACAGGTATCAATAATGTAAACAAGGTCCTGAAGAAAGCTGACGAAGGCTTCTTCCCTGACAAAATCAAGACCGGTGTCGTAGCTGAGCTGCGTGCCGTACGTGCCTTGTGGTATTCTATCCTTTGCGATAACTTCGGTAATGTGCCGATCGTAACTACATTCTCCGCTGATATTCCTACTCAGTCAACCCGTCAACAGGTTTATGATTTCGTAGTCAGCGAACTGAATGCTGCCATTCCGGATCTGGAATCGGATGTCAACACTTCTACTTACGGTCGTCTGACGCAGTGGGGCGCTCGTTGCCTTCTGGCTCGTATGTATCTGAATGCAGAAGTTTACACCGGTACTCCTCATTGGAAGGAAGCTTTGGATCAGTGCAACCTGATCATCAATTCCGGCAAGTATTCTTTGGCAAGCAGCTATCTGGATATCTTCAAGACCGACAACTCCAGTTGTCCGGAGATCATCTTCGCCGTTCCTTATGACGAAGTTTACAACTCAGGTTCTGAAGCTTTCGGCGCTCACATGAAGTTCCTCGATTCACAGCATCGTCTGGTATTCAAGATGCAGTCAACACCTTGGAACGGTAGTGCAGCCAATCCTCAGTTCATCAACAGCTATGATCCTGCTGACAAACGTATGAAACAATCCTGGTTGCAGGGTGATCAGATCAACGCTACGACAGGTGCTGTTCAGTTCACACTGACGAACAAGATCCCGAGCATGTACAAATCCGATTATCATGATGGTTATCGTATTGGTAAATATGAGATCAAGGTGGGCGCTAAATCCCGCTTGAGCAATGACTTCCCATACTTCCGCTATGCAGAGGTTCTGTTGATGAAGGCTGAATGTCTGATGCGTCTGGGTCAGGACGAACAGGTTGCTGCTGACTTGGTTTCTCAGGTTCGCGCCCGTTCATTCGACGATCCTGCCAAAGCTAAGGTTACGATTGCCGACTTGAAGGCTGACAGTAAGATCAAATACGGTATTCTCGATGAGAATGGCAACGTATCGGATCCGGGCAATCAGACTCCGGTTAAGTTTGGCGGAATCTATGACGAATACGGATGGGAAATGTGCGCTGAGGCTTATCGCCGTACCGAGATGATCCGTTTCGGAACGTACAGCACCAAGAGCTGGTTCAACCATCAGCCGATCACCGACGGTCACACTCAGTTGTTCCCGATTGCCTATACAATCTTGAACACGAACTCTAATCTGAAACAGAATCCGGGATATTAATCCCTTCTGTTGATCCATACAAACAACGTGGGGGCGGAAAAGCTCCGTCTCCACGTTCCTTTTCTTCTTTCGGGCGATGACAATCTGTTTTTCGATCGCTCTTTTTTCAAATTCATTCATCACAGATGTAACTCTCAGGGTCTGTTACGATTGGCTCCTGAAACGTTACATTCGAGAAATCTTAAAACCATGTTGAAACAACTGACAATGGCTTCTGTATTCGCTATCGGACTCGTATCCTGTGGAACGGTATCCGAACAGTACACATCCGACAAACCTATCGAAGAGGTGCCTTTCACGGAGGTTCATATCACGGACAACTTCTGGGCTCCGCGTATTGAAACCAACCGCACAGTATCGATTCCTTCGGCTTTCCATCAGTGCGAGATCAATGGTCGTTTCGACAATTTTGCTTTGGCGGGTGGCTTGATCAAAGGAGAACACAAAGGTGATTTTCCCTTTGACGACACCGATCCTTACAAGATCATTGAAGGTGCAAGCTATTCTTTAGCCGTAAAATACAATCCCCAGCTCGATGCTTATCTCGACAGCGTCATTACCTTGATCGCTGCGGCTCAGGAACCGGACGGTTATCTGACCACCTGCGTCACCAACAAGTGCACGCGGCTCTATCGTTGGTGGGGAACACATAAGTGGGAAAAAATAAACAGTCACGAACTGTACAATAGCGGCCACTTGTATGAAGCAGCTGTAGCTCATTACCAGGCTACAGGCAAACGCTCGCTTCTGAACGTGGCCATAAAAAATGCAGATTTGGTCTGCAAGACGTTTGGACCAAACGAAGGACAGATTCATCGTCCGAGCGGTCATCCCATCGTTGAGATGGCTCTCTGCAAACTCTACAAAGTCACAGGAGATCAGAAGTATCTCAAAATGGCCCGTTACTTCGTCGAAGAGACAGGACGAGGCACCGACGGCCACAAGCTGAGCGAGTACAGCCAGGATCACAAGCCCATTCTCCAGCAGGATGAGATTGTGGGCCACGCTGTCCGCGCCGGCTATCTCTATTCAGGCGTGGCCGACGTAGCTGCTCTGATGCACGACACGGCGTATTTCCATGCCTTGGAACGTATTTGGAATAATATGGCAACGAAGAAGCTATATATCACCGGAGGTATCGGTTCCCGCGCGCAAGGCGAGGGCTTCGGCCCCAATTACGAATTGCATAACCAGTCTGCTTATGCGGAGACCTGTGCTGCGATAGCCAACGTCTTCTGGAACTATCGTATGTTCCTTGCGACCGGCGATGCTAAATATATAGATGTATTGGAACGTGCCTTGTACAATGGCGTTATCTCCGGTGTTTCTTTGAGCGGTGACAAATTCTTCTACGATAATCCGCTGGAGTCTTCCGGTCAGCACGAACGGGCCCGTTGGTTCGGTTGCGCCTGCTGTCCCGGCAACATCACGCGTTTCATGGCTTCCGTGCCGAAATACATGTATGCCACACAGGAGAACAGCGTCTTTGTCAATCTCTATATCGGAAGCCGAGGCAAGGTTTCGGTGGAAGGCGACTCGGTGAACCTGGTTCAGGAGACCGATTATCCGTGGAGCGGTAAGGTCAAGCTGAATGTCAATCCGGCGCAGGCGAAGAAGTTCGCTGTCAAACTCCGTATTCCCGGTTGGGCAGGAGAGGAGCCGATTCCAAGCAGCGATCTCTATTCGTTCACCAAACAGCTCAGCAGCAAGACGGTTGTGAAGGTCAACGGCAAGAAGGTGGCTCTGAACACTTCGTTGGGTTATCTGACGCTGAACCGTGAATGGAAGAAGGGCGACGTCGTCGAGATCTCTTTCCCGATGGATGTCAGAAGAGTGAAAGCCAACGAGCATGTACGTGCCGATCGCGGATTGCTTTCCTTCGAACGCGGTCCGGTGATGTATTGCATGGAAGGTGCCGACATGGCCGACGGTCATGTCTTCAACAAATATATTCCCGAATCGGCTTCGTTCAAGGCCACCTATCTCAAGGACAAGCTGAACGGCATCATGGAACTGGAGAGCACGGCGAAGGAGATCAGTCGTACGGCCAACGGCGCAGTCAGCGAACGCGAAGTGCCGGTCAAGCTGATTCCCTATTCTACGTGGTGCAACCGCGGAGCATATGAGATGGCTGTCTGGATTCCTCAGTCGGCACAGTATGCACGCGCCATTCCTGCATCGACCATCGCATCGAGAGCCAAATGCTACGCTGTGGTGAATGCACCGATTCAGAAAGACGGTATTCCGATCGAACGTCGGGAAGAATGTTATGGCGTCAACGACCAGTGGAATCCGCAAAGCTCGGATGATATGAGCAAGCCGTATTGGTATTTCTGGTTGCAGCAGGGTATGAAGGAGACGTTGGAATACGCTTTCGACAAACCCGAACAGGTGAAGAACGTGGAGGTTTACTGGCTGGACTTCGACCATTACGACGGCAACTTCCGTGTTCCGGAAAGCTGGAAAGTACAATACAAGGCAGGCGACGCCTGGAAGGATGTTGAGGCAAAGTCGCCCTATCTCTGCAAGAAGGATTGCTACAACACGGTAGATTTTACGCCGGTGACCACTTCAGGACTGAGGCTCGTGATACAGCTTCAGAAGAACGAGTCGGGCGGCGTCATTGAATGGATAGTCAATTAATTAGCATCATATAATACACTTTATTTGATTGAATATGAATATGGCGAGATGCAGGTTTGGTGTGAATCATGGCCTGCATTTCTTTCTTTAAAACGAACTAAATTTTATGAACATGAAAAAGATATATGCTTTGCTGGCTGTTTTATGCCTGAGTCTGGTTCCTTCCCTGCTCTCTGCACAGGAATCTTATAAAGTGACGTCGGTTCCGCCGGAACTGCATTTCGATTCCTATTATACGAAGTATGTCGATGCGGGCGGATTTCCGGTCGTCGCCTCTTCCAAAGTGCGTGACGAAGCGCTCATCAAGGCTGCCCAGATTGTGGGTGGCATGCTGGTCAAGTCGCCCGATATCGCTGCTTACATGAAGTCGAAGGGATGCAAGGTGATGATCATCGGCGAGAACGAAGAGACGCTCGACCTTCCGGAATACCGTTGGTTGGGAAAGACAGAGAAGGACCGTGTCTTCTGGAACAAACGGGCCCGCGGCTTCGGCGGCGCTCCTGAAGATTCGCTCAGTTCGAGCTGTGGCGAGGAGAATCTGATCTGCCTGCCGAGCGATCGCTATGTGGGCGAGAATATCCTCGTGCATGAATTTTCGCATATCGTCCATCTGGTCGGCATCGTCGGCCTGCACCCCGAGTTCAACGACGAACTGCAGAAGCTCTACGACCATGCGAAAGCTACAGGACTTTGGGCAAAAACGTATGCGTTGGAAAACAAGGAGGAATATTTCGCTGAGACCGTGCAGTCGTTCTTCAACTGCAATCGCTGGTCGGCTGAGCCTAACGGCGTGCATAATTCCATCAACCGCCGCGAGAAACTGAAGCAGTACGATCCGGAAATGTACAAGCTGCTGGCACGTTTCTTCCCCGAAGATGCCAATTTGCCGTTGTGCAATGTGATCCACGAATAGTATTATTTTCTATATTTGCTATATCCTAAACACATACCGATATGAGACAATACATCTTGGCAGCGTTGGCTGCAATGAGTCTGCTGGCTTCGGCGCAGACGAAGGATTACGGTTATCCCATCACTCCGGTGCCGTTCACCAGTGTCAAGGTGACAGGCGACTTCTGGAGCCAGAGACTGAAAGCGAGTCGTGATGTCACCATCCCTTTGGCTTTCAGCAAATGCGAGGAGACGGGACGTTATGATAACTTTGTCAAGGCTGCTCATCCCAGCGATACGAACAAAGTGCCCGGTTATCCTTTCGACGATACCGATGTCTATAAGACCATCGAAGGTGCTGCCTATTCCATCCAGACATTCCCCAACAAGAAACTGGAGCATTACATCGACAGCGTGATCGTTCTCATGGGCAAGGCTCAGGAAGCGGACGGTTATCTCTATACGGCTCGCACGATGAATCCGAAGCATCCGCACGAATGGTCCGGAACGCAGCGCTTCGAGAAGGTGGAAGATCTGAGCCATGAGTTCTACAACCTCGGTCACATGATCGAAGGTGCCGTCGCCTATTATCAGGCAACGGGAAAGCGGGCTTACCTCGACATCGCCATCCGTTATGCAGACTGCGTGGATCGTGCCATCGGCGACGGACCGAATCAGGTGGTTCGCGTGCCGGGACATCAGATTGCAGAGATGGCGCTTTGCAAACTGTATCTGGTGACGGGAGAGAAGCGTTATCTCAATCTCGCGAAGTTCTTCCTCGACAAACGCGGCAATACCGAACATAAGGATGCCTACAACCAGTCGCATCTGCCGGTGCTCCAGCAGACGGAAGCTGTGGGTCATGCCGTTCGTGCCGGATATATGTATTCCGGCATGGCTGACGTAGCTGCTCTGACGGGCGACACGGGTTATGTGCATGCCATCGACCGCATCTGGGAGAATGTAGTGGGGAAGAAGCTCTACATCACCGGCGGCATCGGTGCTACCAACGACGGCGAAGCTTTCGGCAAGAACTATGAGCTGCCCAATATGTCGGCTTACTGCGAGACCTGCGCTGCCATTGCCAATGTGTTCTGGAACTATCGTCTTTTCCTGCTTCACGGCGATTCGAAATATTTCGATGTCCTGGAGCGTACCTTATACAACGGACTGATCTCAGGCGTTTCGCTCGACGGCGGTTCGTTCTTCTATCCCAATCCGTTGGAATCCATCGGACAGCATCACCGTCAGCCGTGGTTCGGTTGCGCCTGCTGTCCTTCCAACATCTGCCGTTTCATTCCTTCGCTGCCGGGTTATATCTATGCTGTGAAAGAGGATGCCGTTTATGTCAATCTCTTTATGGGCAATACGTCCAACCTCACGGTGAAGGGCAAGAAGGTCGTCCTGAAGCAGACCACCGATTATCCGTGGAACGGCGATATCCGCATCGACGTCACGCCGGCCGGAAAGCAGTCGTTCGCCTTGAAAGTACGTGTTCCGGGTTGGTGCCGCGGCGAAGTGGTGCCGAGCGATCTCTACCGCTATTCCGATCGGAAGGATCTGAACTATTCTGTTTCGGTCAACGGTCAGAAGGTCAGCGGCGAACTGGTGGACGGTTATTTCGTTGTCAGCCGCAGCTGGAAGAAGGGCGATGTGGTTCAGGTGCATTTCGATATGGAACCGCGTACCGTCGTGGCCAATGCGAATGTGGAAGCCGATCGCGGACGTATCTCCGTGGAACGCGGACCGCTGGTTTACTGTGCCGAATGGCCCGACAACAATTTCGACGTGCTCAGTGTCATCGTCAATCAGAAGCCGAAGTTCTCGGTTGAGAACAAGCCGGAGCTGCTGAACGGAATCACCGAGATCAAGACCGACGCGCAGGCATTGAGCTATGGCGAAGACGGCAAGCTCGCCGCCAAAGATGTGACGCTGACGCTCATTCCGTATTATGCATGGTGTCATCGCGGTTCCGGAAAGATGGAGGTCTGGCTGCCTCAGGAAGCCAGTGCCGTCAAGCCGTCGAAGCCTGCCACGCTGACGACCACCGCCAAGATCACAGGTTCGCTGACCGAACGCTCTTTTTCACCCATCAACGATGGACTGGTGCCCGTCGTCCTGAACGACAACTCCATTCCTTATTACCACTGGTGGCCGAAACTCGGCACCACGGAATGGCTCTCGTATGAATTTTCCGAACCGCGCACGATCTCTCTTTCCACCGTCTATTGGTACGACGACAATCCTTGGGGCGACTGCCGTGTTCCGGATTCATGGAAACTGTATTATAAAGACGATGCCGGCAACTGGCAGCCTGTTGTGAATCCTTCGGGTTACGGGACGAAACAGCTCGTGCCCAACGAGGTGAAGTTCCTGCCGGTGACCACACGCGCCATCAAGCTCGAAGTCGTGCAGCCGAAGGAGAAATCCAGCGGATTGTATGAATGGAGTGTAGAATAAGTTTCGACTGTTTATATAAGATGAAGATAATGAAGAATTGCATTGCTCCTGTCGTGATCCTTTCCGCACTGATTGCTTGCGGATCCGTACATGCACAGGGAACGGCGGCTGATTACGCCCGTGCCTACGCTCTTCCCACGAAGTATCGGAAGGCTGTGTTTTACAACAATGTCCGTCCTTCCTGGATGCAGGAGACGCATAAGTTCTGGTATGTACGCAATACGCCGGATGGCGAGAAGTATGTGATCGTGGATGCCGACAAGGCCGACCGCGTCGCTATGCCCGACACCATGCAGCAGCGTATCCTGGCTGAACGCAACCGTCCGCGTCCGAAAGAGGAGTATTGGGGAACGACGTTCGACGAGCGCATCGGCGATTCCATTCCTTCGCCCGACGGACAGAAGATCGCCTTCGTCAAAGGCAACAACGTCTATGTGAAATTCAAGGCTACCGGCGTGGAGAAAGCGCTCAGCATGGATGGCTCATTGAACGAGTATTATTCAGCGCATCTCAGCTGGTCGCCCGATTCCAAGAAGGTGGCTACCATGAAGTTCCGCCCGGTGGAGAAGCATTACATCTATTTCGTGGAGTCGTCTCCTGCAGACCAGCTTCAGCCGAAACTGCACCAGCGTGAATATCCGAAAGCCGGCGATGCTCTGCCCACACGGACGCCGGTCATCTTCAATGTCGAAACGGGACAGCAGCTGATTGCCTCCAACGAACTCTTCCCGCATCAGTTCGAGGTTTCCGGACTGGATTGGGCGCCCGACAGCAAAAGCCTGCTCTTCGAATACAACCAGCGCGGCCATCAGGTCTATCGTGTGCTCAGCTTCTCCGCTGAGAACGGCGCCGTGAAGACCATCATCGAGGATACCAGCAACACGTTTGTCAACTACGTCCGCCATTTCCGCCACGACACGGAAGACGGCAAGGAGATCATCTGGATGAGCGAACGCGACAACTACAACCATCTCTATCTCTTCAACCGCGAAACCGGAAAACTGGAGAAGCAGATCACGAAAGGTCCGTGGTATGTACGCCAGGTGATCGACGTGGACGAACCCAGCCGTACGATCTATTTCGCTGCAAGCGGCATGAATAAAGGCGAAGATCCTTACTTCGTACACTATTACCGCATTCATTTCGACGGCAGCGGCCTCGTTGCCCTGACGCCCGAAGTCGGCAATCATGAAGCCTATTTCAGCAGAGACAACAAATTCCTGGTCGATACATGGTCGCAGGTTGACGTAGCTCCCAAAGCCGTGCTCCGCGAATCGAACGCCGGCAAAGTCGTCATGCCGCTCGAAGAGGCTGACATCACGCAGCTCAAGGCAGCCGGATGGCGCGCTCCCGAACAGTTCGTTGCCAAAGGTCGCGATGGCAAGACCGATATCTACGGCGTCATCTTCCGCCCGTCCAACTTCGATCCGAACAAGAAATATCCGGTTCTCGAATATGTCTATGCCGGTCCCGGCGATGCTTATACGCCGAAAGACTTCATGCCGATCTGGTGGTATCATCAGACCATCGCTGAACTGGGCTTCATCGTCGTACAGGCCGACGGCATGGGAACTTCCTACCGCGGCAAGGATTACGAGAGCATCATCTATAAGAATCTGAAAGATGCCGGCTTCCCCGACAGAATCGCCTGGATCAAAGCCGCCGCTCAGAAATATCCCTATATGGATATCGACCGCGTCGGAATCTTCGGCGGATCGGCAGGTGGTCAGGAAGCGATGGCAGCCGTCCTGTTCCATCCCGATTTCTACAAAGCGGCCTATGCCGGCTGCGGATGCCACGACAACCGTATGGACAAGATCTGGTGGAACGAACAATGGATGGGATATCCTGTGGATAGCAGCTACGTGGCTTGCAGCAATGTGGAGAATGCCAAGCTGCTCACCCGTCCGCTGATGCTGATGGTGGGCGAGATGGACGATAATGTCGATCCTTCCACGACCTATCAGGTAGTGAATGCCTTGATCAAAGCCGGCAAGAATTTCGACCTGCTCGTCGTTCCCGGCAGCAACCATACGCTGGGCGGACCGTTCGGCGATCACAAACGTTTCGATTTCTTTACGAAGCATCTGCTCGGCGTCGATCCTCCTGCATGGGATCAGATCGATTACGGCACTACGAAATAACCTCTTGTTTTAACTGTATCGAGAATCCACCTGAGACGAGTCAAATCGCTTTGGGTGGATTTTTATGTTCCTATGGAAACCCGCCTTGCCTGCTCTTTCCGTATCGTGGTATGTATTCGATGTAGAGAAGCTGAAAAAAAACAGAAGTGACCGGAGCCTTTAGTGAAGGATAAGAAATCCAACCCAGTACTTCAACCACTTCTTTTGCAAAGGTATAAAATTTTTGTGATAGGCGTTATCGATATATCGCTGACAGATACTTGCGAACGGTTTGAAGGCTAACGACAGTCATCGTCGTGAAAAGCCTCATAAATTGCCTGAATGAGCAATCCAAAGAAGCCTACACCAAGGAGTATTGTAATAATCCAGGCAGCAGCTACAGCGATAACATGTAATAGAAATCCGATGGATTAATACAGCAAAAAAACATACTGTTTTTATCAGTGCTTCTTTGTACAAAGATATTTAATTCGTATGTTTGCGATGTCAGAAATGACTGTCAGAAATGACTATGAGAGTAAGTTCCTCTTGCGAGCAAGACTTTATCGACACTACTCGGACAAAGGTCGCGCAAGCGGCCTTTGTTGGTTATGTCTTGGAAATCACCGTACGACGCAGACCTGCCAGACGATTCAGTCCAGAAGGTCTGAAAGGAAAAACATCTCTCTTGGCAAATCACCGCATGGCGCAGCCTGGCGACTATCTGTAGAAATGACATTTTACACGCATAATTCAGGCATGGCGCAGCCTTGGCGCATTGTAGAGACGATGACAAAACATTGTTGATGATGCATAAGAGGGCAAAAACTTCGAAGATCCGCACAAAACAATCACCAGTGTCTACTCATTTTCTGTAAACACCGGTGGAATATTCTTTACAAGCTATAATAGTAATCTTTAATTTTTTGAGCCATTAATTGTCTTCTCTCTAGTAGAAATTCTTCATAATTGACATGATCCATATCTACAATAGTAGAAGGGATACAATTCTGTGCCATATTTTTTAAAAGAAGATCTTTATCTGTTATATTACCATAAACAGATTGTTTGGTCTCACATTGATTGAATGCCTTATTAAAATAGGTATTAGGAGCATCATCGGATACTTTTTTATTAACTTGTGTATCGAGATATGTATAATTAGCAATCTGATTATATTT
>Ga0116193_1002371_pt1 | contig 14381 bp, 11 predicted proteins | sample AD_UKC115_MetaG_FD_89892 | JGI IMG/M metagenome (GOLD analysis project Ga0116193, IMG submission 89892) | Active sludge microbial communities of municipal wastewater-treating anaerobic digesters from Hong Kong - AD_UKC115_MetaG | ecosystem: Engineered > Bioreactor > Anaerobic > Digestate... | reverse complement strand
ATGAACAAAATAAGGATCTTTCCCCGGGTACAGGCCGCTGGCACTGAACCAGATCTGTCTTTTCTTTTCATCCACTTGCTGGATGCCGCGTACCACCCATTCGCCTTTAGTTATCTGGTTTTTCACCTTCCCGGTCTGGCCATCAATCAAATACAGATGATGCCAGCCGTCCCGTTCGGACAGCCAGATAATTTCGCGACCGTTGTCGATTTCGTAACGAAAATGACGCCCGCCATTGAACGTTTCCGGTTCTTCGGAGATTAAAGCTCGTGTCCGGCCGGTGGTTGCCTCAACTTCAATTACCCGGTAAACTTGATGACCACGCTGGTTATATTCGAAGGTCAGGGTGCGGCTGTCTGCTCGCCACTCAAATCTGGACAGGGTCAGGGGATTGGGGAAAAGATCATCAGCCAGGTTGATCTGGCGGGCCGGGTTGATGTCGAAAATTACAGGTTGTTCCAGGTCAACGACGTCACCGGGTTTCGGGTAGAGCATGGTTAGATGTTTGGGCTGGATCTGATCGTCAGGTGCACTTTCTATATAATGAACCAGCCGGCGGTATCCGGGACGAACTCGATAGACGGCGAATTTTTTAGAGTCTGGTGCCCAGACAATCGAGCAGGGGTCATAAAAATTGCCTTCTGAGCCATCGGTGCTGAGTATGACCAGCGGGCCGCCTGAGGTCGGTCGCACAGCCACATTGAAATTATGGATTAAAACCTCCCACTGGCCATCGGGCGACTGCCGCGGACTACGGTCTGCCGGCACTTCCAGATCACGAACAACACCAAAGCCCCGTGGCTGGCAGGGGAGGCGAGGGTCGAGCCTGGAACAGGTATAATCTGACAGGCGGCAGGTCCACCACTGGCCTTCCCAGGGGACCGTGCCTGCATTAAACTGGATAGAATTGCCATCGTCTGAAAAACGCAGGGCGGAGAAAGGCAGGCGGTTGGCGGCTACCGGCTCGCCCAGCTCCTTGGACAGGGCGGCCGCCAGACGGGCGTGATCGAAAGCCGGTCCCTTTTTCAGTGTATCAGCATCAACCATAATATACTGATGACCGCCCGCTATTGTTTTTCGGTAATAAAAGCGGTGAGAGGTTCCTATCCAGGCGGCCGGCTCGGCCACATTTTTGGTAAGATATTGCCATTTTTCACGAAGACTCAGGGCGCGCTCGTAATCAGCACCGGTCACCCGGGCCTCAACTCGGATGGCCACCAAGAGCAGGGCCGTCAGGGTGATAATCAATAAGAGCAGCGGATTTCTATTGTTTTTATTTTCAGCTAACCGGGAAGCGGGGCCGGGAAAGCGGTGGTGGTCGTTTGATACTTTTGACTTTAAATTAAATTTTAAAAAATTCATAGCATCTCCTCTCGCTAATCGCTAATATCTAATATATTAAATTATGAAAATTATTAAAACAAAATTAAAATAGACTGGCTGCAAGAAAAGGCTTGACCGGCTGTCTTCCGATTTCTCCCTTACGGCCAGAAACGATGAGCTGGGTGAGCTGGCTTTAGCCCTGCGCCTTAATGACAATTATGCCAGGCCCCATGAAGGTCTTTCGCCTCTAACGGCTTTGATAAAAGGTAAAATGCCGGCCATTCGGAAAATAATTATTGTACTTCACTTCAGGCACCTTACTTATATCTGTGCTATCTTCTTTAAAATCTGTTGGCTCTGGTTTTCCTGCTTTCAGCTTGTTCACCTTATAAATTAATTGGCCCTTCCGCTTCGGCTACTTGATCGCGCCCCAGTTTTTTCGCCCTGAAAAGAGCCTGATCGGCGGCTGGCAGCACTTCAGCCGGAGTCTTCCCGTGTAAGGGGAAAGAAGCTACACCGGCAGACATGGTGATTCTGATAAGCTTTGTCCCGCTGGCCAGAAACTCCAGGTTTCTGGTGACCTGCAGAATCAGGGCGGCCCGCTCGGACGCTTTTTTAAGATCTGTCCCGGGCATGACCACCACAAATTCTTCGCCGCCAAAGCGGCAGACTATATCTTCAGTCCGGACGGTTCTCTGCAACTGGTGGGAAATAGTTTGAAGAGCCAGATCACCAGCTTCATGCCCGTAAGAATCATTGACCGCCTTAAAGTGGTCAATATCAAACATGATTATGGACAGGGGTTGGTCCAGACGCCTGGCCCTGGCGAATTCTCTCTCCAATGTCTCCTCCAGATAGCGGCGGTTATAAAGGCCGGTCAGGAGATCACGGATTGATTGCTGGCGCAGTGATTCCCGCAGCCGGATATTAGCCAGGGAGGAGGCTACTCTCTGGGAAAAGACAGTTAGAAGTGACTTTCTGGTTTCAAATTCCAGCAGGTCGGTGGCCTCTGCTCCGGAACAGCAGATGACCGCCAGCAGGCCGATTGTTTCTCCGCCTGAAATGAGCGGCAGGCAGGCTGTCCTGCCTGGTAACTTAACGATGTCGTGAAAGTGAGGGCAAAGAAAAGCCTCTGTACCGGGGTCAACAAAGTGTGGAGATGATTTCCTCAGAGCCCAGCAGTCCTCGAGATTAAGAATCGGCTCGACCTTCTGGGACAGATTCCAGGCGGAGGTGAGTTCAAGAAAATTTTCTTTTTCTGGTCGGAGATAAAAGAGGCCTGAATCTTCGGAGAAAAGTTTTTCGGCATAGTTGATGATAATATCTATGGCTTCTTTTTCTGACCTGGCCAAAGAAATAGCTTCGCCCATTTCCGCCAGCTGAACGATATCGCTGTTTCTTTGTTCCAGCTCGGCAATAGCTTTTTCCAGTTTGTCTTTAGCTTCAGCTAAGGCTTTTTCCTGTTTTTTTCTCTCGGTAATCTCGGTCAGGACAGCCAGGGCTCCGGTAAAGCGGCCGTCAGCATCAACCCGCGGGGCAGCACTGACAATAACTGCCTTTTTGCTGCCATCAGGAAAGATCAGTTCCAGGTCGTAAGTGTCACTAAAACCCTGTTGACGGCGTAGAGTCTGCTGGCGAATATATTCAAAATCGGCAGGAGTGGTAAACTCCTTCAAACTGCGGCCTTCCAGATTTTGCCCTGGATCGTTAAAAATTTTCCGGGCAGCTGGATTGGCAAAAACAAATCGTTCACAGGCATCAATTATAACCACTGCTTCGCCCAGCGACTCTACCATGTGGCGAAAAAGTTCTTCACTCTCTCTGAGTTTACGGGCTATGGCTTCCGTTTCTTCCACCTGCTTCTGTAATTCAGCTGTTCTTTCTTCCACCTTTTTTTCCAGGGTTTCTTTGGCTTCTTCCAGATTTTTCATGGTTTTCTGGAGTTCATCCAGTCCATAATTAAAAATTGAAGCTAACTGCCCCACTTCATCGGACGTAGTTACCTCGAGTCTCAAGTCGAGATTACCGGCAGCAATTTCGTTGACTGTCCTGGCCATCTGACGCAGCGGTCGGGTGACCAGAACGCTCAAAAAATAAATGGTCAAAAGCCCAAAAGCAAAGATAAGAAGAGAACTCGTCAAAAACCCCCGGTTGATCCGGGCCATCTCGGCCTGGATGAGTTTTAAAGAAAAACCGGCCGCGAGGTAGCCGACTGGTTCTCCCTGATGTTCAATCCCGGTATAAAGGTTATAATACGAACCATCACTGCTCAGAGCAGTCTTTTTTAAATCAGCTGAAGGAGGAAGAGTAGAATCCCGGGAAGTCAAGGGCAGGTGAGTGGAAGTAGCGGGCTGAATTTTTGATGCCGATTCTGAGGCGGATGAAGAGGTCGCCGGTGGGTTGAGTGGCCGCTGGTAGCGAACCAGTTCCCGGCCCGTGGCATCAAAAACCACCAGGTAGTCTATTTCGGGAATCAAGCTTAAGCTGTTCAAGACCTCAATCATATTATCCTGGTCATCAAAAATTATGGCTGGAGCCAGGCTATAAGAAGCAATTTGACCGATAGAGCTGGCTTTATCCTGCAGGTTTCTCAATAAACTGAATCGGTAGAAACGAGGTCCAAGGATGAGGAGGGCCAGGCAGGCTAATATCAGGAGAGGCAGTGAAACCAGCATAAATTTCAGGACAATTGGACTGCGATAATGACCGGGAGGGCCTGGCGGCGGGGCTAAAGCAGCTGGAGAGCTGGCAGAAGGAGAATTGGAATCAGGCGAATCCAGGGTAAGAGAAGAGGAAGCAGTGGAGAGAAGACCCCGGTCGGCTGGAGATTCATTTCTGATTGGTGATTCCATCAGCTTTCCTTACGCTTTCTTTATATTGACCAGATGTAATAGTCGGGAAGAAAAATTTAAGCCCTGAGCTCTGGCCGCCTCCAGATTGATGATGATCTGGGGTTTAGCCCCGGTCAGGGAGAAGGCCAGAGCGACGCCGGAGTCGAGCTGCTCCGGATTGGCAGTAAATGTACCTAATTTCAACTTGGAGCAGAGACGGCAGATATTCTTGACCAGTGCCAAGTTTTTTTTCGAGCCAAGCGTGCCTAAATAAAGGAAATCAACCGCTTCCTGGCGAAGTTTTTCTTCAAGGAGATGCGGCGGGAAAGAATCAAGGTCAATCTCGACTATGGCCACCGGCAGCTGGCCAATTCTGATAGGCTGCTGTTTCAATCGGTTATTGAAGGCCAGCCAATCAGAGGTCAGCCAGGAAGAAATCGGGTCAGATTTCTGACTGACAATCCCGATGATAAAAAATTCCCCTGATCGAGTCCTGGTACTGGCCCGGCGCTCAAACTTGAGAACTTTGGCCAGCAGATCAAGTTCTTTAGCTGGATTAGAATAATAGTCAATAGTGACATTCTGAAGGTCGGGAGTGAGGGCAGATAAGAAAGCCAGTGGAAAACAGCTAGAGCCAAATTCGGTCAGAGGAGAAAACTGGTTGGCAGAGGCAGGATAAGCAATGGTAGAAAATGACAAAAATAAAAGTGAGAACAAAAGCGGCTGAACTGATAGCCACCGGGTGACTGCCTTCAACTTTCTTTTCCTGCGGGCACACCTTACCATGATCACTATCCGCTGTCAAACAGCGAGGATAAAATCTATTGATAAAGTTACAGCTATTTTTTACAATGAGGGCAATTTAGAGACGGCTGGAGGCAAAAAATGTTTAAAGGCTTTCGAGATTTTATTATGAGGGGTAATGTGGTTGATCTGGCTGTCGCGGTCATCATCGGAGCGGCTTTCAATCAGATTGTCAACTCGATGGTAGGCGATGTGCTGACCCCGCTGATCGGAGCCATTTTTGGTCGGCCTGATTTTTCCGGTATTGTCCTTGGGCCCATTTTTCTGGGGAAGTTTGTCAATGCGGTGGTTAACTTTTTTATTGTGGCCGTGGTCATTTATTTTGGAATTGTTACCCCGATGCAAAAGCTCCAGCAGAGGCTGGACAAGAAAAAAGCTGTCCAACCGGCTCCGGCGCCTTCTGAAGAAGTCAGGCTTCTGACAGAAATTCTGGAGACACTTAAAAACAAATAGTTATCAGTTGCGGCGGGCTGCAGGCGACCAGCTCCTTGTCGACAGCTTGTTTTTTTCTGAATCACTAAAAATAGAAAAAATATTGGCCGGATGGTAAGCTATCACCTCATGGCTTTTATCTCAGTCCCTGAACAGAAGAAAAGCGGAAAAAGCCGATCAGTGGGCCAGGGGTAGAAGATAAAAAAACCGGTGCTGGAGGTTACCGGTCGGGGCCAGTTAAAGACAGAAGCCGCAGGTGATATATTGGCCTGAGTTGAGGCTAGCCTTTTGACCTATCGATAAAAATAAAAAAAAATATAATAAGAGAAATCTGTTGACCTGACCCTGCTGCTGAGAGGAGAGATGGATGAAAAAGATAAACTATAAATTTAGCAAGGCGTTGATTACCGGTGCTTCTTCTGGTCTGGGCCAGGAATATGCCCGCCAGCTGGCTGAGACCGGTACCGACCTGATTCTGGTTGCCCGGCGTCGAGAGCGCCTGGAAGCTCTGGCGGCAGACCTCAATGCCAGGTATCGAGTTGGCACTGAAGTTTTTCCAGCTGATCTCAGTGTGGATGAAGATCTGAACAGTGTCGCCAGGAAAATAGCTCAGACCCCGGAACTCGATCTCATGATTAATAACGCTGGTTTCGGCGGCCACGGTCAATTTCACCTCGATGAAAAAGGTGAGGCTGACCAGATGATTAAGGTCCACGTGGTAGCGACCACCATCTTGACCCGCGCTGCCCTGCCGGCCATGATGGCCCGCCGCCAGGGAGCAATCATCAATGTGGCTTCAGTCGCTGCTTTCTCTCCGCTTTCCGGGACGATGTATAGCTCGACCAAAGCTTTCGAGCTGATGTTTTCTGAAAATCTCCAGACTGAACTCTATGATAGCGGTATTAAAGTCCAGGCTCTATGTCCCGGTCTGACCCATACGGAATTTCATGAGAGAGCCGGACTTAATCTCTCCGCCGTTCCAGAGATCTTCTGGATGAGCGCGGAAGAAGTGGTAAGAATTTCTCTTCGTGCTCTCCGTGGCTATAAGGTCATTATTGTCCCTGGCAACATCAATAAAATCATGACTTTTTTCCTTCGCTGTCCCTGGACATTTAATCTGATCCATCGCGCTTCGCGTCAGAAAAAAATAAGAGAGATGGCCGATCGCAGTTTGAGATGAAGATCAAAGAAATCAGACCACCCGGTCAAAAAAAATCAAGAGCCAGGACACTGCTGCTTCTGTCCGGCGGACTGGATAGCTTGCTGGCCGGGAAAGTCCTGGAAGAGCAGGGAGTGGAGATTGTTGGCCTGAGTTTTGAAAGTGTCTTTTTTGAGGCCAGCCGGGCGGTGGTGGCGGCTGAAAAACTAAGCTGGCCCTTAATTCTGGCTGAGATCACAGAGGAACAGATTCGGATTGTTGAGCAGCCTCGTTATGGCTATGGCCGGCATCTCAATCCCTGTATTGATTGCCATGGCCAGATGGTGAAACTGGCGGCCGGGCTTCTTCCTCGCTACGAAGCTGATTTTATCTCAACGGGCGAAGTTCTGGGGGAAAGGCCCATGTCTCAAAACAGACAGGCGCTCGAGCTGGTTGAGAAATCAGGTGAAGCCAGAGGGCTTGTCCTCCGGCCGCTTTCGGCGCGTCTCCTGCCCCCGACCAGACCGGAGGAACTGGGCCTGGTCAATCGCCAAAAGCTTCTTGATCTTTCCGGCCGCTGTCGCCAGCGGCAGATAGAGCTGGCCCGCCATTATGGTCTGACTGATTATCCTGCTCCCGCTGGAGGGTGCCTTTTAACCGATGCCGTTTTCTCGGAGAAGCTCAAGAAACTCCAGAACTGGCGAGGCGCCTGGCGGCGGGAAGATATTGAGCTCATCAAACATGGCCGCGTTTTTTTTGAAGATGAGGGGCTGATCATTGTCGGTCGGGACGAGGAAGAAAACAAGAAATTGGAAAGCCTGGCCCTCCCTGGCGATCTCCTTTTGACCCTGCCTGATTTCAAAGGGCCACTAACTGTCGTCAGATTTAGAGATAAAGATAGCTTAGTCGTCAGTCAGCGGCGGGAGGAAAAAGATAGGCAGGCAGTCGAAGCCGGTCAGGCGCTCGGAATATTTGACCAGCCACTGCTAAAAAAAGCTACTCTTCTAACCATAAGATACAGCCGCTACCGGCAGGCTGAAGAAGCGGCGGTTATTCTTGTCTCACCTCTTCCAGCTCAAAGCAGAAAATTTAAAAAAGAAGAATGGGAACCTTATCTTTAAGACCTTTTAAGTTCAGGCCCGTCTTAAGCCCAGGCCTTTCCTTAGCCACTAATTTTTCAGACCAGAAATTTGTAACCGGGTATAAAACAGGTACAGGTATAAGACAGTTATAAGAATAGATAAGCAGATAAAAGTAGAAAACAAACCCTCACCTGCTTGCTTATTTATTAAAACTTAAATATTTTGGAGGCAATAAATCCACTGATTTATTTATTCTTGCCTTTGCCCTTTTTTTCTGACTTACCTTTTTGCTCTCCAGCCTTCCCTCTGTCCGGTCCATCTCCTTTATTTTTTTGCATCTGGATCGCCTCGTGGATATCTACAAAGCCCAGTCCTCTAGCCCTCATTTCCATTATCCGCTCCGGCTCTGCCTGATGAGTTTCAGCTAGAAACTTCAGGTTGACCAGATTGATAATATCCTCATCGCTTAATATGACTTCCCCCCATTTTTTCTGCCCGTGGTAGTGGCGATAATAACCATAGGCTTTACCATAAGGAGGTCCGATTTTAGCCACAGTGACCGGAACGAAAAATACTTCTGGACTGAGCCCGAAGTGTACCGATATATCCCACCAGCTCAGGCCTTTAAGCCGCAGATCAATAATGAGTGCTGGCTCAACCCTGGCCTGTCTGGCGATAAAGAAGACCACCGGTAAATCTTCATCGGCCAGGCGGTAGCGACTTCTGATATCAATGACCGTCTCTGAGGGAACATTAAAATACTTTGAAATAGAGAAATAAAAGCCAAGCAACCGGCCATCGGCGAATGATACACCCAGATTAACATTCTGGGCAGACAGGGGAGCTGGTCCTGAGAAAACTTCCAGAATCAAAAAGAAAATAATAACAAGAAGCCAGCTGGCTATCTGTTTTGATTTCCTGTTCATTTTCATTATTTTCCTCCTTTATGAGCTGATATCTGCTCTTCAGGCTACTTCCTTCCTGAAGAAGCCAGTTTCTGTCCTTATAGCTGTTTACACTGATAATTATAAATCTGATTGAGCTGGATTTGAAGAATCTTCAGGTCCATATGTAATTCCAGGCCCGTGGCTTGATCGCTGATAAGCGAAGGACAAGCCTGGCCCCCGGGTCCAAACCTTAATAGCCACTCGGCCAGGACTCGGGTCGAGCTGAACAGCGGCCAGAAAAATACATGGATCATACGGGCTAAGACTAAAGCCAGGTTTTTAACTCAATTGATGGCCTTATTAATCAATTGACAGAGAAGGTGGGAGTGAATATATTAGAGAAAAATAAAGCTCGTCTATGACAGGTAAAAACTGGCTAAAATCTAAGGTAAGAATAAAAAGGAGTTATTATGCCCACTAAACCAAAGAGTCCTTATCTGCCCTTTGGCGACCAGCAAACTGCTCCCTGGTACGGCAAAGACATTCTTTCCGTCAGGCAATTTACCCGGCCGGACCTCGAATATATCTTCAGTGTCGCTCACGAGATGCGGGTGATGGTGGAGAGAATTGGCACCTTTGATTTACTCAAGGGGAAAATTCTGGCCAACTTATTTTATGAGCCCTCAACCCGAACGTTTGCTTCCTTTATGGCTGCCATGCAACGCCTGGGAGGGGCGGTTATTCCAATCAGTGAAGTGCGTTATTCTTCGGTAGCTAAGGGGGAAAGCCTTCCCGACACAGTGCGCACACTGGCTGCCTATGCTGATGTGATTGTCATCAGGCATCCCGAGGTTGGTTCGGCTGCTCTGGCTGCCCGCTATGCCGGCAAACCGGTGATTAACGCTGGAGACGGCGTGGGTGAACATCCCACTCAGGCCCTCCTGGATGTCTTCACCATCAGAGAGGAACTCGGACGCCTGGATAACCTGACTGTGACCATGCTCGGTGATCTCAAGTACGGCCGAACAGTTCATTCCCTGGCTCGCCTGCTGACCAGGTTTGAAAACATCAATCTCCATTATGTTTCACCCGACGCCCTGCGCATGCCGCCTGATGTCATTGAGGAGGTAGCCGAAAAGGGTCTGCCTCAGAAAGAACACCGTACGCTGGAAAGCGTTTTGCCCGAAACTGATGTTCTTTATGTGACCCGGGTGCAAAGAGAAAGGTTTGAAAACCTGGAAGAATATGAAAAGGTCAAAGATGCTTATGTCATTACGCCGAAAACGCTGGCAGAAGCCAGAGAACGGATGATTATCATGCATCCACTGCCGCGGGTCAACGAAATTTCCATGGAGGTGGATAAAGATCCACGCGCTGCTTATTTCCGGCAGATGGAGTACGGGCTGTATGTCAGGATGGCCCTTCTGGCCATGGTGCTGGGCAAAGCCTGAAAAATTTCCAGGAGTCAGCCGGCCAGGACGACTTGAGCCGGATAAAAATTGTGGCCAGCAGGAGGCGAGGTATTTCCCTTTTAAATAAAGTGGGTGCGAATTCGCAGCCAGTGCCTCGGAAAGAAAGACAATCCGGGTGCTTCTTTAGATCTCATTTTGCTCCCGAGAGGAAAAGCGACTGAATTCTTATTTTTTCCTTTTCCAATAAGCTGATAAAACGCAGCTGGTTTTAGCTTTTTTCTCTGCCTATCCTTGGCCAGAATCAAAAACTTCCTGGCTATTCTGCTGGCCGACCAGCAGCCTGGTCGAGATAATAGCCGATAGCCGCATAGCTTACCCAGTGGCGCAGAGAAAAGGGTGCGGTTGTTCCCAGACCGATTTTTTTCAGGGGCAGAGCACCTTCGCTGTAACTATCGGAATAGCGGATGAGTTCTCCTCTTAGCTTCCGGCCGGTCGTCTCTTTGATAATCTTTTCCGAAGCTAACAGCCCGAAAGGAATTGAATATTTACCACACCAGTAGGAATTTTTATAGTCGAGATAAGTCTTACCCCAGAACTCAGCGGTCAGGCCGGCCACCTTCTGTTCATTTATAATTCCTGTCATATAACTGGAGATCAGTTTCTGGTCAAAGTCACGTGCCTTTTCCCAGGCTTCCTGTCCTTCGCCAAAAGCCAGGTTATTGAAGTCCTGGCCATAATGGTTGCCGTCGGCTGAAATCAAAAAGAAAATATCACGGCCTGCCACGAGTTTTTTCTCTTTCATATAATTGGCAATAACCCGGGCCAGCTCGCTGCTTATCTCTTTCATTTTATCCAGAGGCATGGGCGCCACCATGATGGGTGTTATTTTAACTTCCGGGTTGAAATATTGAAGGAAAGGCAGCAGGGCTTCAATCGAATGTTCGAGCTGGTGAGCGTGACTGTTAACAACAAAATAGTCCGGTTTTAAATTCTTTTTAATATATTCACGCAGCGGTGAAATCTGAACTGGCTTTAAAACTCCTGGCCATAAATCATAATCGTCGAGAATTAAAACACTATCGAGACCTTTAATTTCCTGACGAACGGTGCCGTGAGTGACGCCGAAAATAACCACCTCTTTGGTTCTGATCAGATTGAAAAGCGGGTAATAAACACGCCCGGCCAGGAGATAATCGTCATGAGGTGAAATGGCAGCCACCAGCCCTTCACTTCGAAAATTTTCTTTTTCGCTGGCGGCCAGATAGTCAACCAGAATCTTCATGCTACTGGCATTCCAGCTAAAACCAACATCGTCGCGCACCGGTCTGATCCGGCTACCAACCTGTTGCCCGGCGGCTGAAACGTCTGACCAGGTTAAAGAGCCGATTAACAAAATGACGGCGGCTACGGACAAGCAGAAGAAAACTAATTCTTCAGCTGACCCTTTCCTGCTTTGTTTTTTGTTTTTACCCCGGTCCATGGTCTTTTCCCCTTTCCGGACAAAGCCTTTCTATCTGTTAAAGGCAAATGAAGCAGGCTGTTGTCCACCAAATTTAATCGTGTCTCTCGTCTATTTTATAGCACAACCGGCTCATCTCTTACAGATCTCAGGGAGTTTGTCTCTCTTTCCAGCCGCTTGTGGACTGCCTGAAAAAAATTTTTTTGCAGGGATAACTTGTTTTTGAATTATATGCTATAATAGCACGTCGATTATAAAGGTAGAGGGCATGGGCCCTTATCGGCATACTCCTCTCCTTTATAACGGAAACTTTAAAAGGAGAGTAGAGTATGAACATCTACGCAGGAAATCTTTCCAGAGACCTGACCGAAAGCGAATTGAAGGAAGCCTTCGAAGCTTTTGGTGTGGTCACCAGCGTTTCCATCATCAAGGATCGCTACACCGGTGAATCACGAGGCTTCGGCTTCGTGGAGATGCCCAATCAGGAAGAAGCTCAGGCTGCGATCAACGGCCTGAATGGCAAAAACCTGAAGGGCCGCACCGCCACCGTCAATGAAGCCAGACCGAGGCAGGACAAACCCCGCTCCGGTTTTGGTGGAGGACGTGGCCGCAGCTCCTCTGGTGGACGCCGCTATTAATCGAATCTAAAGATCAGTTAATAGCTTAAACCGAAAAAAAGAGCCAGGTATTAAGCCTTGTCCTTGGTTAGAACCAGATTCTGGTTTTAGCCAGAAAAGGTAAAGTACCTGGCTTTTTTTATGTCTAAAAATAGCTGGTGAAATTTTTTGTAGATGGAGAGTTCTATTTTGAAGTTAAAGCCTGACGGAATTTCTCTGGATCGAAAATCTGCAGGTATTTGACGATATTGGTGTAAGTGTTGTTAAAGCCAAAGCCGCCCTGCTGCATTTCGCGGATAGCTTCCTCTTTGGACCAGTTTTGCCTGACGATGCGGTAAACGGCGACGAAAAGTCCTGTTCGGTCAGCACCGTAATGACAGTGGACAAGGTAGGGCCCATCGTCCGGATTGCTGACAATTTTAAGGAATTTCAGGAGATCTTCTTCTTTGACCTGGCTGGCCTTAGAAGGGAGGGGAAAATATTTTAAATTCGTTCCGGCCATATATTTCTGGTCATACTTTCCGCCGCGAAGATCAATTACCGATTTAATGCCGAAATTTTCCAGTTCCTTAAAGCCCTCGGCTGTTGGCTGGGCACTCCGGTAGAGTTCCTCACTTACCTGATGAAAGTTGGGAACACCGGCCAGCTTGACAGGTTTGGCCCAGTGTTCAGGGCGCGGAGCCCTGTTCTGGCAGGCTGGCGAACTGGCCAGAAAAAAACTGGCTGCTACCAGCAAAAACAGCCAGGACTGGAGCCGGCGACTGTTCTTTATATAAAAAGCTGTCATCTTCGCTTTCCTTTTTGCCTTTACATTATAGGATAAAGGTCAGGGCGTCAATTTCTTTCTGTTTTTTCTTAATCTGAGGTGTAGAAGCTCAAAAAGCATTTTAACCGAACTGCTGAGAAGCTTGACCCGTGAGTCCGGTGAATTTATCCAGATGATCGGAACCTCAGCCACTTTATATCCAAGTTGCCTGGCCAGAAGCAGAACTTCCACGTCAAAAGCAAAACCGGAGGTTTTTATCCTGGCAAAAATTTCACGGGCAGCTTCTTTTTTAAATAATTTAAAGCCGCACTGGGTATCTTTAAAGTCAGGAAGAACCAGCCATCTAACCAGGCGGTTAAAAGACTTACCCATCGTTTCTCGGAGGCAGCTCTGCCTTTTCCTGATTTCTGAGGCGGGCAGAGCCCTTGAGCCGATGACTAAATCATAATGTCTGGCGACCAGCGGCCAGAATTTTTCCAGCTCCTCGATCGGCGTTGACAGGTCGGCATCGGTGAGCAAAATCAGTTCACCCCGGGCCTCGAGAGCCCCTTCTTTGACTGCTGCTCCTTTGCCTCGGTTTTTTTTAAGAGAAATGACCTTAGACCAGGTCCAGCCAGCCAGTTGACTTCTGGCCAGATCGGCTGTCCCATCCTGACTGCCGTCATCAACCACTATAATTTCCGTCAGCCATTTCTGGCCTCGGGCGTAGTCCATAATTTTCTGCAAAGTGGTAGCAATTCTTCCAGTCTCGTTATAGGCGGGAATAACTATGGATAGAAATATGGTCTCCTGGCTTTGGACTGCAGTTTGATTGGCTTTGACCGGCAGGTTAATTTCTCCTCAACTTATTTTAACCAGTTAGCCTGAGCTGCTCAGGCTTATGGAAAATATTTATTAATGAAAATTATGGCCAGGACAATCAAAATAAAAAAAAGATGAAAGCCGACAGAGCAAACTCCGCCGAGATTTTCCTGGCCCGTCTCAGATCTTCCGGGAAATGCTTGCGGTACTCGGCATAGGTGATGAGAAAGGCAGACAGGGCAGCTACCGGAGAAAAAATCAGGGCGAAAACTATGGCCTGTCGCAGCAATCTTTAACTTTCCTGGAGTTTATAATTACCTCAAGATTATAACAGAACTCAGCCCAATCTCTAACTGGATTATTGGTAGTTAAGACTCGAGCTAGAAAGCGTGGACTGGCTTTTTTGGCTACCTGAACCGTCCGGATAATGTTAAAATAAAACCAGAGAAAAAAAATAGATCCAGGATATATTAAGCCAGGTACGATGAAAAAGTCTGCTAGTTTTTTCTATTTGGTCTTGAAAAAATTCAGGGGCAGGGCCAGAAATCAGGCTCTGGTGGGAACAGCCAGCTGGCAAAAGGTTTTGGTGATGGTGATGATCTGGCTGGTCGGTGCCAGCCTATGGCTGCCGCTGGTAGCTGATGAGTTTGAGCTCAGGCTACCCTCAAACCTTGAACGTCGCTGGCCTGGCCCGGATTTTTTTGCCTGCAATTTTGAGGACTGGCAGATAAAAGATGGCGGCCTTCACTGTCTCCTCCCGGCCATCAATCGCTATGTCTATTTTTTAAGCGGGGAGATAGAAGGACAGACTGGCCGCTTCGAAGCCAGT
>Ga0116193_1002369_pt1 | contig 14383 bp, 20 predicted proteins | sample AD_UKC115_MetaG_FD_89892 | JGI IMG/M metagenome (GOLD analysis project Ga0116193, IMG submission 89892) | Active sludge microbial communities of municipal wastewater-treating anaerobic digesters from Hong Kong - AD_UKC115_MetaG | ecosystem: Engineered > Bioreactor > Anaerobic > Digestate... | reverse complement strand
ATCGTATGCTCAGTATACCATTTTTGCGCCTGCATACCGATGTGTGGCGAGCAGCGATGTTTTCCCCGAGGACGGTGTCTGTGTGACGAATTTCAGCTGGGCTGAGTACCCTTCCCCCTCTGAAACTAACAGCAAATAGTCAACTCTACGACCTAAGGTGTTCTCAGGTATACTGATTCATATGGGGAATGCCACACGGCTACAAAAACTTCGCCGGTTTTTGCTGGCCAAGGAAATACTGATGATCAGTCTCGCGCTCATGAGTCTAGGCTTTCTCGTGATGGAGCACATAGATGGCTTATCCGAGGAGCAGCTGAGGGCCGTAGAGATATTTGAAGTGGGCGTTGCCATCCTTTTTCTCTCGGAGTTTTTGTTTGAATGGTATTTTGCACGAGACCGACGCTATTATCTCAAATATCATTGGTTTTATCTCATGGCTGCCGTACCGATCCCGACACAAACATTTGAAGTGTTGCATGGTATACGGCTACTGCGTCTCGTAAAACTGCTGCAAATATTTGCACATCTCCGGTATGAGCGCAATACGCGTCTGTTTGAGAAATGACCCGCTCTTGATATACCCACGAGTTTATTCTGTGCGGACGCTCCCCGCGTAATAACTCAGGGTGAGCCCGCTCCACATCCTTCTGTATTTTTTGAGTCGTGATACCGCTTGTGAATTCTCGCAGGTGGCGGTAACGGCACCCAGTCAAGAAGCTTAATAGAGCTCATGGCTATGATTGCGGCTAGTGATACGCTGAGGTTATGAAAGGTTTTATGGGGTGGCTACGTGGGCGTTTGCCTCCAGCACTCAAGGTTCGACGGAGTGATGCGGTGCTGATACTCTGCATGGCCTGCATGGCCGGCCTTTTGCTAGCGCGCTTGCACTGGACGGTGCCCGGCTGGTTTGTAATTTTACTTGGTTTGTGCGCACTAACGGGGATAAAAAGATCGGTTTTTTACTTCTTTTTTCTCGCATTGTTTGGGCTGAGTCTCGGGGCGTGGCGGGGTGCTGCGTATATGCAGTCGCTCCAACCGTACCAAGAATTGGCTGCGCAGAAAGTGACACTCACGGGGAAAGTCAGTCTCGATGCTGTCTACGGAGAGCACAAGCAGCTCAGCTTTGAGGTCAAACGAGTCAGATTCACTGCCCACCAAGTGGTTGAAGCTCCCGGTACTGTTAAAGTCAAAGGGTTCGGCGAACTGGCGGTGTACCGCGGTGACGTACTTGAGATAACGGGCAAGCTATACCCAACCCGTGGTGGCAAACAGGCGACCATGAGTTTTGCGCAGTTTAGACGGATCGGTAGCGAACAAACTTGGATCGATAGTTTCAGGCGACAATTTGTGGCTGGGATGCAAACGGCGCTCCCTGAACCACAAGCGTCATTTGGCCTCGGTATCTTGATAGGGCAGCGGAGTACCTTGCCGTACGATGTCACGCAAGCGTTTTTAATGGTGGGCTTGACACACATCATTGCGGTCAGCGGATACAATCTGACCATATTGATTGATGCTGCCCGTCGCTTGCTTGAGAAACATTCAAAGTATCTCATGGTGGTATTTGCGGCAGGGCTGATGACATTTTTCCTACTCATCACTGGTGCGAGTGCCAGTATCGTTCGGGCTGCTGTCGTCAGTGGACTCGGACTTTTGGCTTGGTGGTACGGCAGACCGGTACGACCAATGGTCATTATCATGCTCGCGGCGGCTATCACAAGCTACGCAACCCCAGTGTATTTTTGGTCAGATATCGGCTGGTGGCTCTCGGTTCTCGCTTTTTTCGGTATTTTAGTACTTGCCCCGCAGCTTTTGGCCCGGCTGTACAAAAAAAGGGAAGCTCCTGTGATCGTGAAAATGGCTGTAGAAACCCTAGCCGCTGAAGCTATGGTTATACCACTCATCATGACCATATTTGGCCAAGTGTCTTTGGTTGGGCTGGTAGCAAATTTGCTCGTGGCGCTTTGTATCCCGCTAGCGATGTTATTTAGTTTTGTAGCGGCAGTGGCCGGTGCATTGATCCCTCTTTTGGCAGGGTGGTTTGCTTGGCCTGCGGGGGTGCTCCTGACGTACATGATCGACGTTGCGATCCTGCTCTCGCGCATACCGCATATTTTTCAGACCAATGTATACCTGAGCTGGGCGGACATGACGCTCTGCTACGGTCTACTACTCGGTCTGATACTGCTACTCTACCGACGCATCCCGGTCTGGTATGAAAAACTAGCGATTGATAAAAAGTAGTGAGATACTACTAATCATGGATGAGCGCAAGAAATTTGGTAAATTACAACTCTTTGAGCCAGTCGGCACCGTTCGTCATTATCCCAAAAAAAGCACTGTACTATTTCAGGGTGAGGTGCCGTCCCAAGTGATGATTTTGCGAAGCGGTCTCATCAAAGTCTATGGGATCACCAGTGACGGAGACCAGCGTACGGTTACGATCTTGGGAGCTGGAGATGTTTTTCCGATGTCGTGGGTGTTTGGTAAGTCGCCGATTTGCATTTATTACTTTGAGGCGATTACTGATTGTGTTGTGCTCGGAGTGAGTCAAAGCCAGTACGAAACTATGGTTGAAGAACACGCCGAGTTAAAGGACCAGATTTTTAAAAACTATCTTTCGCACTATGTCGCCGCCACCATGCACGTCTACGCACTAGAGCATTCATATGCGCAGGACAAAATTATCTACATTCTGCAGTATCTCGTGACGCGTTTTGGTGAAAAACAACCCGATGGTAGATGCAAAATTGGTTTGCGGCTGAGCCATCAAGATATCGCAGAGATGATAGGTATTACGCGGGAGACGGCGGCGGTAGAGCTGCACAAGCTAAAAAGCAAGGGACTGATCGATTACCACCGGTTTACGTATTGTGTTGATATGCCGAAGCTATTTCGGTCTGATCGGGGTGATGAGTTCGAAGGTATGGAGCTGGCGCAGTAAAACAAATGTGTCGGTAGTGCACGTCGTAGAAGCATGAGGCAAGCTCTAACGGCCTTTTTCAGATGCACAAATTGAAACCAAGTCGTTCGGCGTACTACGGCATTATTGAGCGGGTCGCATACAAGTTTGCACGTGTAACATGTTCGGTGCGTCCCCCCCGCAGAACGACTTGGTTTTGTTCTCGTCTAGACAGAGCTGATATACTAACAGATAGAATTAGGAATGGAGGCATATGTCTGGGCATAGCAAATGGTCGACTATCAAACGGCAAAAAGGCGCAAAAGACGCGGCACGGGGGGCGGTATTTACCAAACTCGGAAACGCTATCGCTATTGCAGCACGAGCAGGGGTTGATCCCGAAACCAACTTTGCTCTGCGCCTAGCTATGGATAAAGCCAAAGCGGCCAACATGCCAGCCGCAAACATTCAGCGTGCCATAGACCGCATCAAAGACAAATCTGCCGCAGACTTGCAGGAGGTGCTGTACGAAGGGTATGGACCGCGCGGCGTGGCCATTTTGGTCGAAGTAGCGACGGATAATATCAACCGTACATACCCAGAAGTTCGCCTCGCGTTTAGCAAACATGGTGGTAACATTGCTGAAAAGGGTGCGGTAGCATTTCAGTTTGATCACAAAGGCATTATCCGCGTGCGCGAGACTGGCGACGAGTTTATGCTTGCAGCTCTTGACGCAGGCGCCGAGGATGTCCAGGAGGAAGACGGCGAGTCAGTAGTGTATACAGCAGCAACCGATCTGGCCCGCGTGCGCGATACACTGAAAGCTGCAGGCAAAGAAATTACAGAGGCTGAGTTAACCTACGTGCCGAACAATACACTTGAAATTACCGACCGCGATACTGCCGGCAAAATCATGCGCCTCATGGACGCGCTCGAAGACATCGATGACGTGGCCAACACACACGTCAATTTCGACATCGACGAAAGCTTACTAGGGTAGGATTATCGTGTGAAGCTCTACCGTTTTAGCCCTATCGCATCGGAAACGGATTTCATGGAGACGATGCGCTACCTGCATCAGGCATCGCATCGTTTGTGCAAGGAGATTACCGGCGGCTATTTGCAGGTGCGGGGGAATATCGGGATATTTTGCCATTATTATGATGAGTTTACGTATCTGACGGACTTGCGGGAAAATATCTGCGGGGGTGTATCTGGACTACAACGGCAAATATCTTACTTTAAAGCGGCCTATAACATTCCCTGAGCGTGGCGATGTCCCGGCAGCAACGTATGAGTATCTCTACGTTCGTCACGTAGATCCGTATCAATCGCAAGTCAGCGATGTTGATTTCGTCATGTCTGAGGAAGACTTTGAACGGTACAAAAGTATGCTAGACATCGCTGAATTTTCTCACGGCATGCGCCTTTCGGACGGTCAGAAGAAAACATGATTGAGTTATGGCTGCCGGATCGAGACATGCTATATTATGTCGCCGAAAATCGCATGGTCGATATCGTGTAGCCCAGCCGATACTCGTGGCGAGTTTGCTCACTGTATTTCGGTCGGGAGCCGTGGTATGATGCGGACATGAAAGAACTGAAACGAGCGACGACAATTTTTCTTACCTTTTTGCTTGTAATTGCGGTGGTCTCGGTGGTGCTTGCGTTTGTGCCAGTGCGTAAACGCGTCATAGATGTGCCGAAGGGTTTTTACTACGGCGAAGCGACAAACCAAGCTTTCACGCAGGCTGAAGCTACATTCACAAGAAAGTGGTATGGATTTCCGGCGACCGTTGCTGAGCGAGAGGTTGTAAACTATGCGGCTGGCAATTACGAAAGCGCAACCTACGAAATCCAGCGGTTTAGCTGGTTTTATGCGCTCGTGAATGTAGTATTCTGGCTGGGTCTGACAGCGGCATTGCTCGCGCCGGTGACAATTTTCTGGCGACCGAAGAAGAAAGTCGCGACACCTTCCATCCCAGATGCAGTGAAATCATCAGAGGGAAAAGATTCATCCCAGGTGAAACCAGATGCGAATACTAGGGATTGATCCCGGGACGGGCATACTCGGTTTTGGGGTTATCGAAGTCGCAGGCGGCAAGGAATCGCTCGTCGACGCGGGGGTAATACGCACGCCAGTGCACGAAGACGATGCGGTGCGCCTGCAGACGATTTTCGAGGAGCTCAGCGACATCATCGTGCAAACCCATCCTACACACATGTCGGTAGAAAAGCTGTTTTTTGCGCGGAATGTCACGACGGCCATCACCGTCGCCCAAGCAAGGGGAGTCGTGCTGTTGGCCGGCAAACAGGCGAACCTAGAAATCTATGAGTACACGCCGTTGCAAATCAAGATGGCCATCACCGGCTATGGTCGCGCAGACAAAAAACAGATGCAGGAGATGGTTCGCATACACCTTGGCCTTACAGAAGTACCCAAGCCCGACGACTGCGCCGACGCCCTCGCCGCCGCCCTAACCCACGCCCAGTCCCGTAAACTCTAGCCCCGTGCTGCTCAAGGACAGTCCTTGAGCAAGGTTTCTGAGACTGAAGTCAGCCATGTGCAAGGTCTAGGTCGATAGCCTCAAGTGAACGTTTGTAGTCTTCATGGTCCGCGACAAAATCGAGATATTTTTGGCGATTTCCCTCAAAGAAATCTAGAACATAATTAGGATTAAACCATTCAGCTGTAGCCTTGCCCTGAAAATATTTGATGCTTGAGTATGGATAGTCTCTCCATGACTTTGGGTTCAAATGGACATAGCGCGATATGTGCAGCAGATAAGAATCACTCATGATTCTGGATGCGAGATACCTGCTTTGAAATAAGGGGCCTAAACGATCGTATTTTTGGTTGAAATATTTACTGTAGCTAGTCATGACGGCCGACATGAATGCTCTCATGGCCTGTGGGTTGTCGTGCTGGTATAGAAATAAATGGATGTGATTGGGCATGAGACAAAACGTCAAGAGATGTATCTCTCCAGAAAATGTGCGGTAAGGTGGGTGCTTGGGGCGTGGAACTGCTTTTGGCGAAAGGTATCTTTTGAGCAATGACAGAAAAAAAGCGTAATCATTGTCGTCTAAGAATATGGCTCTCTTATTTACGCCTCGCGAGTAAACATGATAGTAAGACTGAGCCGCATACTGCTTGACCGCATTTCTAGTAGGCATACCAGCAGTATATGCTCAAGGACTGTCCTTGAGCAAGGAGGAAGTGAGATAATGGGGGTATGATTGCAAGTTTGCGAGGTATGGTAGAGAAGATGGTAAGCGGGGTGGTTCTGGAGGTGCATGGCGTTGGCTATGGGCTGCAGGTAACGAGTGAGGATTTTGGCACGCTTGCCGATGGCAAGGAAGCGAAGCTGTATGTGTATGAGCATATACGTGAGCAGGGGTATGACTTGTTTGGGTTTAGTAGTGTTTCGTCAAAGGCGCTTTTTGAGCAGCTGCTCGGCGTCAAAAATGTTGGGCCTAAAGTTGCGATGGCGGTGCTGGATATCGGCGCGGAGCCGGTCGTGCGAAACGCGATTGCTTCTGGTGATGTAAAACTTTTGCAAAGCGCGAAAGGAGTGGGCAAGCGAGCTGCCGAGCAAATCGTCGTGGAGTTACGCGATAAAGTCGGTGGCGTAGCGAGCGCTGACGCCGAAGCAATCGTAACGCGCGGCGGTGTCAACGCAACAGATGAAGCGCTGCAGGCACTGATGGCGCTCGGCTATAGTGAATACGACGCGGCAGCAGTCTTACAAAAAATTGACCCTGCCTTGACAACAGAAGAGCGGATTAAACAGGCGCTCAAGGGCTAAGCTATGCCAATCCCGACTAAAACGCTCGCCTCAGGCTTCTCGCTCCCAGTCTATGGGCTCGGAACATGGGAGATGGGCGGTGATCATTTGGCGGCAGATTATGCGCAAGACGAAAAGTGGGTACGAGCGATCCGGCATGCGCTAGAGTCTGGCGTCACACATATCGATACTGCTGAAATGTACGGAGTTGGGCATACCGAAGAACTAGTCGGACGCGCAATACAAGACGTGGATAGGCCTAGCCTGCAGATCGTCTCAAAAGTAATGGGGGATCATCAGGGCTATGATGACCTTTTGCGTGCATGCGAGGCGAGTCTCAAACGCCTTGGAACCAACTATCTCGACGTATATTTATTGCACCGGTTCCCAAGCTCGGGCACCGATATTCGCGATACGATGAAAGCGATGGACAGACTAGTAGCAGAGGGTATGGTCCGAAATATCGGCGTATCGAACTTTACGGTCAACCGTATGAAGGTGGCTCAGGAATGTACTGGGAACAAGATTGTTTGCAATCAAGTGCACTACAGTCTGGGCTGCAGAGAGGTAGTACAGAGGGGCGTGCTTGAGTACTGCCAGCAAAATGACACACTAATCACCGCATGGGGACCGCTCGGCAAGGGTTTGCTCAAAACGGCTAATGTGCTGCATCAAATGGCTGATAAATATGACAAGACACCGTACCAAGTAGCGCTCAATTGGCTCATCACTCAGTCGTATGTCGTTACTATCTCCAAAACGTCGACTCCCGAGCACTTGACAGAGAATCTCGGTGCTCTCGGGTGGCAACTACTCGCCGAAGACTGGCAACGATTAGCAGATGAGTTTCCTCACCAAATGATGGTCTCAAACCGAGTGCCGCTCGATTATGAAGCAATTAGGGAGCCGTGAAGATGATGAAAGCATTTGTGGCGTCGAGAGTTTCGGGAGAGGAGCGTGAAAGTTTGATTGCTTTTCTCCGCGAAGTTGACAGGGCTCTCCGTGCGGCGGGGATAGAGCCGTACATCACTGAGCTATCGGCGTCGCAGCCCGATGATGGCCAAAAACTCCAGCGCGCTTTTCGACATATCGATGAAAGTGAAGTGCTGGTGGTTATATACAAACCCGGCCTACCCAGCGAGGGTATGTCAGCAGAGGTTGGGTATGCATATGGCCGAAAGCCTGTGTGGATTTTTGCCCAAGAAGGCTCTGCGTCCAGCCTATTTGCGCTTGCAGATAAGGTGGTGTATTGGTCAGATGAAACTGTGCTCATGCACGATCTGGAGGATGCAGTATGAAATGGCAAGCAGAGGTAACATTCAGACGATTTTTAGCTGCAAACGTCGCGGCACTCGAGGAGCAGCGTGGAACGCTCGGTTTCTTTCTCTTAGCGGCCGTATATCTTACATGGGTTTATACACTTTTTACGCACGGTAGCATGACGGTGCGAATCGTATGCGGCTTGATTGTCTCCACTTTGGTTATTTGTGCTGTTTTTCTGCTGCGCACGCTGCTGGTGTTTCGAGCATTCTTACGGGTGAATGAGGGTAGTCGCCTCAGGCAGTATGAGCTAAGCGATCAATACCTGAGAGTGTCTGGCTCGGACGGTGAAATCAAACTGGAGCTTTCAAAACTCGACTTTGTGAGGTTAACACCGACGTGCATGGCCATTCGCTACAAACAGGCCCGACGCTTTGGTATGCGCACCGTATTCTTTGCTACTGCTACCGAATGTGAGCGGGCCGAGCAAATCATAGGAGCAAAGAAGTGAAGCCGCCAGATGTTAAACTCTCAGATGGAGTGAAAATACCCAGTGTAGGTCTGGGGCTATGGCAGGTCAAAGACGAGGCGGAGTTCAGGGCTGCTTTTACCGCCGCGCTTGCGGCGGGCTATACGCACTTTGACAGCGCACAGGCGTACGAAAACGAGCAATTTCTCGGTCGGTGCTGGGCGGAGTCGGGCTGGCAGCGCGAAGATGTATGGCTGACGACGAAGGTGCGCACAGAGACGATTGCGGTCGGGGGAACACGTTGGAGTATCGGGCGCTCGCTTGAGCGGCTGCAAACGGATTACGTTGACTTGTTGCTGTTGCATTTTCCGGTGACAATTGCGCGCAAAAGGGCCTGGAAGGAACTGGAAAAAGCCAAGGCCGAGGGCAGCGCAAAGTCAATTGGCGTGAGTAACTACACCATAAAGCACCTCGAAGAAATGAAGTCATACGCAGCAGAGATGCCAGCGGTTAACCAAGTGGAGCTACACGTTTTCTTGCAGCAGCCAGAGCTACTCGAATATTGCTGCGAACACAATATCGTCGTGGAGGCGTATAGCCCACTGGCACATGGCAGGAAAATGGGCAACCCGACCATCATCGCCGTAGCGCAGAAGCACCACAAAACGTATGCTCAAATCATGCTGCGGTGGTGTGTACAAAACAGGGCAGTCGTACTACCCAAATCCATCACCCCTAGTCGTATCAAGCAGAATATCGAAATCTTTGATTTTGAGCTTGATGACGAGGACATGCACCGCCTCGCCCAGCTCGACCAAAACCTACGCACATGCTGGGACCCAACTCACGTACCCTGAACTGTTTATCTTTCTTGTGCTTAGCTCAAGGACTGTCCTTGAGCAGGGTATAGAGAGCGGAGCGGTGTATGCGACAAATGGAGCTGATTTGCTAAAAGGATTTTATGGGCGGTTGCTCGCTGCATCGGCCATTGTCGATGTCGCGATCAGCACTATTATCGCTGGTCTGCAGCGTCTGTATTTGCAAAAACACCCAGACTTAGTAACCGAAAATCGTGGAGCCGGCAGTGATCAATCGTGAATAAAAATCATTCTGATCCTTATCTTATTTTTTATTGGTGGGTCAATGCTGATCGGTCTGTTGTTTCGCCGAGCGTTCAGTAACCGCTAGGGGGGGTTCTAGAAGGCGGGCTTTTTTGCAAGGAGCAACCGACGACTCACAAGGAATGCGGTCCACCTAGAGCTGCATCACACAAGCAAACGAGTGGCAGCATTTTCTGATCAATGTTTTTCATTCGCCCCTCCAGTGGCGGCGCAGGAACAGGAGGTGTGTCATAATAGAAGGAGCTATGGCGATAGAGCGAATTGTAAACACTGCAGGCCCCTCGGATGATGACTCGGCTGATGAGATAGAGTTTGAGATCAAGATCCGACCGCATGATTTTGCGAACTACATCGGTCAGGAGAGGTTGAAGAAAAATATTGAGCTGGCGATAGTCGCTGCCAAAAAACGGAGCGAGGCGCTTGATCATGTGCTCCTGTATGGTCCGCCAGGCCTCGGTAAAACCACGATGGCTATGGTGATTGCGCATGAAATGGGTGCGCAAATACGCATAACATCCGGGCCGGCGATAGAGCGCGCGGGAGACTTAGCCTCACTGCTCACTAACCTGCAGGACGGCGACGTGTTGTTTATTGATGAGATTCACCGCTTGCACCGGACTGTCGAAGAGGTGTTGTATAGTGCGATGGAAGATTTTAAGCTCGATATTATGCTGGGAAAGGGTCCGAGTGCGCGGTCACTTCGACTCGATTTGCCGAAATTTACTCTCATAGGAGCGACGACACGGACTGGTGCTCTCGCGGCACCGCTGCGTGATCGGTTTGGGCATGTGCACCGGCTCGAATTCTATACTCCAAGTGAAATTCAGGCCATTATCACGAGGGCGGCAGGAATACTCGGAGTGAAAATTGGATCAGAAGCAGCGCTAAAGCTTGCGGAACGATCGAGACTGACGCCGCGGATTGCCAACCGGCTCCTGAAGCGGGTGCGGGATTATGCTGATGTGAACGGTGATGGTATCGTTGACACGCATATTAGCACCAAGGCCTTGGAGCTTTTAGAAATCGATGAGCTGGGACTTGACCCAGCGGATCGCATGATTCTCCTCGCTATCATCGAAAATTACAGTGGCGGACCCGTGGGCGTTGAAACCATTGCTGCGATGACAGCAGAGGAACGAAGTACTATCGAGGATTTCATCGAGCCATATTTGCTACAGATCGGTCTCATCGAGCGTACGCCTCGAGGACGGAGGGTGACGCCTAGGGCATATACCCATCTAAAAAAGAAACCAAGTACAGGGAATTCACAAGCGGAACTGCTATAATAGAGCCCATGAGTTATGCTACGCGGCACGTATCTGAAGCCGATGACCAAATGTGCCACCAGAGGCTGCCCATGGGGGAGCATGAGGCGGTACTCGCCGTCTATCGGCACCATTGGTTTGCCTATGCCTCGATACTCTTCATCGCCATTTTGGTCGTAGCGATATTATTTGGACTCACCTACGTACTGATTACTCAAGGCGGCAGCGACAGTATGTTTTCGCAGTATAAAACAAATGTGCTTATGGGTGTAATTTTTCTGTCTGTGCTTGTCATGCTGTTTTCGCTTATCCCGCTGTGGATGCGTTCTCAGGAGAAGTTGATCCTAACGGACGAGGCGCTGTACCAGACGCTGCAGCCTAGTCTTTTTTCGAGCAAAGTATCACAGCTTAATCTTGCGCATTTGGCTGATGTGACGGCGCAGCACGATTTTTTTGGGACTATTTTTGGGTTTGGTCATGTCACCATAGAGACGCCGGGGGAGCAGGACAACTACGAGTTTTTCACTCTGCCGAATGCTCGGGCGGCAGTCAAGGAGATCATCGAGGCACACGAAAACTTCCAAGCCGCGCTAGAGAGCGGACGGCTGCCGACGACATTTCGTGGAACTCCGGCCATCACTGCCAATATGCCCCAAGCACCGATCTCTATTGATCCGCAAGAATACCGGCAGTTCCTAGCTTTTCAACAGATGCAACGCGAAGCGGCGCAGGCTGCGAGTGCGAGACCGACTAGCCTAGGAGCATCACAGCAGCCGACGGCGCCACAGACTCCGACGCCGGATCAAGCTGAGCAGCAGGCTCAAAAATGGCAACAAGATTGATTGCGCCCCTGTGCTAGAGCGGCTCTAGGGTTACTATTTGAGGGGTCGCAGGTAACAGAGGAAGGTTACTGGAAGGGATTGTTGCGGGCGTCGTTGAAAAGCGCCTGCACTCGAACACTGTTGTCTTCTAGGCTGTGCAGCTTCTCGATAGTTTTATTTGATATCTTGGGGCGGGAGACCTTTTGCTCGGCCGAGGCTACTTCGGCTTGAGTTGGTGTTGCGCTGCTCAGGACATTGATCCGCCACACGATGATGCTATAGAGTGTGGTGAGCAGGACGAAAAAAACTAAGCTCCGCGATGCGTTGAGTGAACGAAATAGTCCGCGAAGAGCGTGTTTGGCTGATTGGGTGTCAAGATTCATATTCATGGCTTAATATACTCGTTTACGATAAGGGTAAATGAAACATAATCGGCATTTTGAGGGTCGGGCTGAATATTGACCGAGCTAACTTGGGCGGTTCGGCGATTGTTTTCGAGCTTGCGTAGAAATGTCATGAACGAGCTATAGGGGATAGTATGCGCGCCGTCCTGTGTGATCGTGATCGGGAGAATGTACACGCTACTGATACCTTTGACGGGAGTGAGCTGCGTGAGTTTTGTAGAAGACTTTGCTGCTCCAGTACCGCCGAGTGATGAAGCGGGAAATGTGATCGAGCTCAGGTTTGGAATGCCGCTGTCTGCGGCGATTTTCACGATCTCGCCGATGGTTTGTGACTGGTCTTTGTCTTGGGGGACGATAGCTTGTGCAATATGATTGAGCTCAGCATAGCGGGCAATATCAGCTTTATCTTGTTTGAGTGACTGCTGTAGATCTGATGCGACTTGACTCTGGGCCTTCAGGCTATTGAGCTCCTTTGATTTTTTGACGAGTACTTGATTGGCCAAAAAGCCAGAAGCTATCAAGGATGCTCCGAGCAAGACGGTGAGGGCGGCGAGGAGATAGCTGAGTTTTTTGCCATTCATTTTCAGCTGGCCTTCTTCGTGTTTCCGTTAAATGTATACGAATTATCAGGGGCAAACAAGGCACGGATAACGACATTGCAGTTATAGGGCGGGGTGCCGTTGGAGCAGTTGATACTTACTATATCTGCTTTGGAAAATAATTTGTTGCTGGGATCTTGCAAATTGGTGTGCAGTTGAGCCGCCGCTGCATAATCGACTGCTCCTGCCGTGATGTCGACTCCTCCTTGGTTCTGCACAAAAACGAGAGAGACAAGTCGAGTATTGGCGGGGAGCAGATGAGTAAACTGTCTGAGCAGCTCCGAGAAGAGAACCTGTTTTGACAGAACATCAACAGCAAGGTTTAGGTTGTTTGACATGTCTTTTACTTGCTTCTGCACGCCGCGGAGGTTTTGAGACTCCAGCTGCTGGTTGCTGCTTGCCACTTGCTTTGCGTAGTCCTTGACCGACTGATCTAGGTAGAGATACCCGACTGCCGTAATGGCAGCTACGCCCACAATGCCGACGGCGAAAGCAGTTATCCAGTGCATAAGGTGCAAATTGAGCCTGCTGGACCTATAAACTTGTTTCAAATCATGCGGCAGGAGATTTATCATCAAAATGCCTCCTCTGGCTTTAAGAGGCTGAGACCGGTCGCAGTGACATATGACATACGTTCGTCTTGGCTGAGTGGTTGCAAGTGTCCAAAATCAATGAAATTTGAAGGGTCAAAGGCGCGGACGGGCAGGCGCAAAGAATGCGTCAGGTACTCGGCGAGGCCAGGCATATTTGCGCCACCCCCAGTCGTAACTATTTGGGCTATTTTACGTTTACTCTCAGAGCGTTCTTCGTAGTAGCGAATGCTCCTCTGTAACTCCTTGATAAGTACTTCCAAGCTCGGCTCAAGCGCCGCTTCAATCTGCTTCTGTTTTTTGCTGAGACTCAGGCCATATTTTGTCTTGATGATAATTGCCTCGCGCTCTGTAACATCGAGAGCTTGGCTTATAACCCTTGTGATTTCTTCGCCGCCGCATGACGCGACACCACTGACGATTGGATTTTGGTCGTATACCGTGATATCGGCACTCTCGCTCCCGAAATCTACGAGGACGCTCGGTAGATCACTCTGAGTATCATGCGAGAACAGGCTTGCACTAGCGTTGCTGGAGGTTTGAACGATAACTACTTCTAGCCCAAGCATGCGACAAAGCGTCATGTATGACTCAATAATTCTCCGAGGTACAGCCACGATGAAGGTTGCCCATTTGTCTTTACCGGATGGGACGGTGGTGTAATCAACGTACAGGCTGGCAGCTGCGGCTGGTATGTATTGGTCAACCTCGTTTGCGATAGCGGCCTCTAGCTCCTTTTCGGTGAGCTTTGGGAGCTCAACTGCCCGCGTGAACGCACGGGAAACGGGTACTGAGATAGCCACTCGACGGGTAGTTATATCTCCGATGAGGCTGTGCTGAAACAGCTTCTGGACGGCGCCAGCTACGGCTTCGTAATCAGTGATTACGCCGTTATCTATGGTATTTGTCGGGTACATGATACCGCCGTAGCCAATGACTCGCGGTCTTTTTTTATCGGCTTCAACTTGCATGACGCGGACCATATTGCGGCCGATGTCTAGGCCAAATAGCGGCTTGTCCTCAAAAAAATATGGTGTTTGTCGGGCTATAGGCACTTTCGTGGTGGTTTTTCATAGGTTTTTCCTCTGTTATTGACCAATAAGTAATGTCGGTAGACATTACTTATCTATGAAACAGAGAGGTTTTCGGTATTGTTTGTGGTGT
>Ga0116193_1002367_pt1 | contig 14396 bp, 10 predicted proteins | sample AD_UKC115_MetaG_FD_89892 | JGI IMG/M metagenome (GOLD analysis project Ga0116193, IMG submission 89892) | Active sludge microbial communities of municipal wastewater-treating anaerobic digesters from Hong Kong - AD_UKC115_MetaG | ecosystem: Engineered > Bioreactor > Anaerobic > Digestate... | reverse complement strand
GAAAAAAAGAGGCAGTCACGAAAACCAGGAATCCACAAATCCCGTCTACCCGACCGTCTACCCGACCGTCTACCCGACCGTCTACCCGACCGTCTACCCGACCCCGGGAACAGTGCTCAAAGATCGCAATTGGGCCATTACGGACATTCAAGCAAAACTTCTTTGTTTTCTCATTCAAGAAGAATCGCGAACCACCAGTCGCGCCAACCTCCAAAAAGCATTGGACCTCAGCGCCAACACTATAAAATACGCGCTAAAAGCGCTCCTATCCGAAGGGTTCATCATCAGCACGAAGCGCTACGCAAAGGGTCGTTTTCAGGGGTTCTCCTACACTCTCAATGATTCTCTTTGCGCCGAGTTTCTGAAAAAAAGAGGCAGTCACGAAAACCAGGAATCCACAAATCCCGTCTACCCGACCGTCTACCCGACCGTCTACCCGACCGTCTACCCGACCGTCTACCCGACCGACCCTGAGCCCCCCCAATCTGTACCCGACCGTCTACCCGACCGTCTACCCGACCGTCTACCCGACCTCGACCCTAGTAGTAGTAGTAATATATATATATATAAAACTACTACTACTAGGGAGGACCCGTCTACCCGACCGTCTACCCGACCGTCTACCCGACCGTCTACCCGACCGACCGAGTGTGAAATCGAACAAGTCCTGAACACCGTCCCGGAATTAGGGTACTGGAGAGAAAAGGGACTGACCGCACGACAGGTCGAAGAATGGATGAAAATATCGGACACGAATCTCTCCGATATGATTCAGTCGCTGTGTCATTGTCGGTATGAAATGGTGGATATGAAGCTGGAAGAAACCAAGCCGGTGGAGAACGTGTTCAATTGGTTTTTCAGGATGATTGAGAGGGTGGGGCATTACCCGGCTCCCAAGGGGTACAAATCTTTCCTGGCAAAGCGGATAGAACGAGAGCGCCAATTGATCCAGGATCGGGAAAGAGAGATTGCGGAGATCGAGGCGATTCGGGAAAAGAAGCGGAGTCAGGAAAGGGAACTGGCCTTTCAGAGGATGATGAACGAACCGGAGGGAGAGCTTTTCCGGGCCTGCGTGGATCGACTTCCGCCCATGGCCAAGCAAATTGACCGAAATGGCCGCATGTTCGAGGAAGTGATGAGAAGTACGTTCGAAGAGTACCTCCGGGAGAAAGAACAAGACCATGTAATAACATCATGATATCTCGATTGAGACGGACGAAGATTTCAGACCGGCCTCAGAAAGTCGATCAACTGGCTCCATGAAGATGGGGAGAGAGTTGGGGGACGAAGGATCTCTTCTTATGCGAGTACGGTCAAGGTCTCCGACCGAAGGTGTGCTGGTTGTTGACACCGTAACCTAACATACATGTCACATGACATCTTTTGTACAATGCTACAAAAGAGAAAACGGCATTCGGGAGCGTATGGAGAGTCGGGAGGAGGTGGGTGCTTGAGGGGACGCCGGCAAAATTGTCGTGCACTGAGGTAGGGGCAAGGGGTTTTTCCCGGGAGGATGGAGTGCGGAAATGGGAAAGGTGGGATTTGAGGGGGGACTAAAATTTGGCACTAAATTTGATAAAGACCTAGGAAATTTGTGGGGTTTGGAAGCAACACATCGTCCCGTTTTTTTTGCGAAGAAAGGAGGCTTGTTGAAGGAACGTTGCCTTCGCTTGAGGGACTTGCGAAGGGGAATTTGTTGTCTGGTCATTCGATGAGCTTAGCGATCTTGGTAATGGAGCCATCAAGGCAGAATGAACGATCCACCCTCGTAACCCACCAACATTTCATAGCACAAACTCTTAGGAGGAAGAATCAAATGTCCAATTATTACATGTATGATCGCTGTAAAGAAGTAACTCCCATGGAGAGAATGTTTGCATGCATGAACGGGGAGAAGACGGACCGAGTTCCCATTCATGTATATCCACGGTGGGCGGGCCTGGAATACATCGGGGTCACTTTCAAGGAAGCCTGGGAGGATCCGGATCTGTACGTAAAGGGGCAGATCATGGCTCAGGAGCGGTTCCAATACGATTGCGTCATCGACTACGACATGATGGGACCCGTGGAAGAAGCCATTGGAGCCACCCTGAAGTATCCTGAAGACGATGTTCCTCAGATCGCGGAGCCCTTCATCAAAACCAAGGAAGACATGAAGAAGGCCAAATGGAAGTTGGACCCCCGCAAAGACGGAAACATGCCCAAGGTCCTTTACGCCATTCGCCGTCTCAAGGAAGAACTGATCAAACGGGGGAAAGGAAAGCAGCAAGTGCCCATCATGACGTGGGGAAGCTGCCCGTCCCGAACGGCCGCCTGTTTGACCGGCTTCAAGGAATGGTTCCTCATTGTTGCCAGGGACCCGGATTGGGCTGTAGAACTTATGGAAAATGCTCTGGACGGATGGCTCCAGATGGTCATCGCAGCCCATGAAGCCGGTGCCGACTGCGTGTGGGTCAACGATCCCGTCTCCTCCGCCGACTGCATCTCCCGGGAACATTATGAGAAACTGACCCAACCGTACGAGCGAAAATTCATCGAAGCCATCCGCCGCGAAACCGGCATGAAGATCATTTTTCACCCCTGCGGCAACTGGCACGATCGCCTGGATCTCATTTACCAGAACCAGGCGGACGGGTACTTTCTCGGCCCCATGAACATCGACCTTTGCGTGGAAAAAGCGGTGGAGACGAACCAGAAAGGTTTGTCTCGAGTGAAATTCCTCAACGGCAACTACGGTGCGGCCACCAAAACCTCCACCGCAGATCGGAAGCCGGTTTCCTACGCGACCACCCTGAAGTTCGGGACCCCGGACGAGTTACTGGTTGAGTGCAAGACCGTCATCGACACCGTCGAAGGTGCGGACATTCGATGTATGCTCGGTCCCAACTGCTGGGAACCCAAAAACACCCCCTACGTCAACCGGGATGCGACGGTCTTCGCGGCACGGAAGTTTGGCGCATACAAATAGCCAGGAGGAACAAGGTGAGCATATTAGCGGAAATTCAAAAGGCAGTTTTCGATGGAGACGAGTCCAAGACCATAGATCTCGTGAATAAGGCCCTTGCCGAAGGAATTGCGGCTCAGGAGATCGTGGACAACGGGCTTGTGAAAGGACTCCATGACTGCGGCGCGGGATATGAAGCCGGGCAGAAGTTTATTCCGGAGATGCTCATGGCCGCGGAAGCCATGAAGTCGTCCATGAAGATCTTGAAGCCTCACCTGTCCGCCGGGTCGGAAGGAGGCAATCTCGGCAAGGTAGTACTCGCCACCGTGGAAGGCGACGTACACGACATCGGCCTGGAACTGGTTGCCACCATGCTCGGGAGCGCCGGCTTCGACGTGGTCTTCATGGGACCGGATGTTCCCACGGAGAAGATCATCGCCACGGTCAAGGAAGAAAAGCCCAAGTTGCTGGGACTCTCGGCCCTTCTGACCAATACCATGGACGTGATGCCCTTCATTCTCAAGAAGCTCGAGAAAGAAGGATTGAGAAACTCCCTCAAGGTGATCATCGGCGGAGCCCCGGTGTCCCAGGATTTTGCCGACCGGATCGGGGCGGAAGGTTACGCCTACGACGCGGCGGCAGCGGTCCCTGTTTCCAAGAAGCTGGTGAGTCAGCTCGCATAGTTCCTTGAATTGCCTGTACCTGGTATACTTGCTTCCATCAGGAGGAACCGGGTACAGGCATCAACATTAGGAATCGAAAGGGGGACCTGATGAAGAAGGAAGAAGAAAAGAAGAAGAGTTCTCTTACCGAAAAGACAGTATCCCGAAGAGATTTTACCAGGATTGCAGCCACGTTCGGCTTTACCTCGACGTTCCTTGCCTATCATGGTCTGGCTCAGGCAGGCACGCCTCCCACGGCCATGATGCTCGCCCAAGCGGCCAAGGAGACCGAGCAGGAACGAGCCAAAGTCAAAGCCAAGGTAAAGCTCCGTTACGGAACGGCAGGCCATGATATTGAATCCACCTGGGTCGCCAAGGTCGGCACGTATGATTTTGTCAGGGACCTCGAGGAAAGGACCGACGGGGCCATCCAGGTTCAACTGATGGAAGCCAACTCCATCTGCGGTGAAATGACCTGCGCGGAAAAGTGCATCCAGGGCATCATCGATTTATATCTGGCTTCCACGAACAATGCATCCACCACCTGTCCTTACCTGAACATTCTGGACTTCGGGGCCCTCTGGCCCAGCCGGGCTTCTCTCTATTCTTTCGCCATGGACTACCGAAGCGAAGATCTGCTCCGGGAACCCATGAGAAGGTTGTATGGCATCGAGATGCTTTTCGGCGACTACGGCCTTCGCGGTTTCTTCATGAGCAAGGTCAAATACGGCCAAGGAACACCGGCTCTCGATACCCTGGACAAGCTCAAAGCCACGGGAGCCAAGATCCGCACCACGGGTACCCTCTTCGGCCTGAAGAGCATGCAGCTCATGGGGGTGAACCCCGTGGCCATCTCCTACGAGGAAGTGGTGGACGCCGTGCGGCAGGGAGCCATCGACGGCGCCGAAGCCTGGGAAATCCCCTTCAACATGATTCATTTTACGGAATTCACGGGTCAATACCTGTATCTCAAGTACTGCTCCGGAAACTGGGTCACCGGGATGAACGTCAAGAGCCTGGACAGGATCCCCGCCGATCTTCGGGACAAGTTCATGGAGTCCTGCTACCTGGCGCAAGTGGCGACCTTGGGAAAAGAAGAGGCCTCCATTTACGTCAAGGCCGGCTCCGGCGAGCTCGCCGATCCCCCTCCGGGCAGCGAGCACTGGAAATGCAACATCCGCAACATCCAGTGGTCCAAGGAAGAAATGGACAAACTCGAGAAGGTGATCTCTCCCAAGCACAACCCCCAACCCTGGGCCGAATGGAGAGAGAAACTCAACAAGATGTACGGTCGAGGAGACGTCTACGAGAAACTCTATGAAATCGCCCACGAGGTTCCGGCCTCGGCCTACGCCATCGACATCATTCCCAAGAGATGGTGGAAGCCGAATCCGCCCTGGTGGAACAAGCCGGACACGGCCCCCTGGAGGAGGGGAAGCGGTTATTTCGCCATGAACTTGGAGAGAAGAAAGCAATAAGAGGGGTCTTGATGTCCACAAAACATCCGTCTTGGGAGGAAGACGGATGTTTTGTGGTTTCCGGAAGTTGGGTGGAACCTTCGCTTCCTCATCGGACATTTTCTCCGGACTCACCGGTCTGTTTCATCCTGTCTGTTCGCGATCGGATGGAGGCGGCCCGTCATCCAATTATCGAAAAACCTGCAAGCATGCTCCTGCGCTTGAAGGGGCAAGGTGGGGAACGCTATGGCAAAACCAAAATGGCTTACCTATCTCGACAAAAATGTCGAGAACGTTCTCATATTTCCCATGTATTTCTTCATGATGATGATCATGGCCATCGACGTCATCCGTCGAAACGTGGTGCACACCCAATGGGCCTGGGGAAACTACGTATGCATCAGTTTGTTCGTGTGGTTCTCCTGGCTGGGTTGTTCCTACAACATCAAGCAGCGAGCCCACCTTCGGCTGAGCAGTCTTCGGGATATGCTCCCGAAAGGGGCCCAGTTCGGACTCTTGATGTTGGACTATGTCCTCTGGATTGCCTTTGCCGCCATTGCCGGCTACTTTTCCTGGTTCCAGATCGTACGGCTCTATAACGCCGGGAGCCTGGTGTACGGGGCCGAGTGGATCCCGCAATGGGTTGTCCCCCTCTGCATCCCGGTCTCCTTTACCGTCATTGTCTTTCGGGTCCTTCAATGCGCCTGGGAAGACATCCAGGCCATGATCAAGAAGGAGCCGCTCCAGACCCAACCCAGGGGAGGGCTTGAGACCCAGGTGTAGCAGGGACCGGGCGATTAGGACGGATTGAGGGATCGGGGGGGAGTGCCGATCTCTCTGGGCGAGAAAGGAAGGCATCCATGGATGAAGGAACTTTGCTCTGGCTTATTACCGGCCTTACGGCCGTGTTTTTCGTGGTGGGAGTGCCGATTTTTCTCTGCATCGGCGTATGGACCACCCTGGCCTCCCTGGCCATCGGGTTTACCATCAGCAACATCGGGATCACCAGCTACCAGGGCATCAGCAGCTACGCCCTCCTGGCCATGCCCCTCTTCATCCTGACGGGGGACCTCATCGGGGCGGGAGGGATCGCCGTCAAGCTCTCGGCCCTGGCGGCCGCCATCCTTCGTCCCATTCGAGGGGGGATGGCCCTGGCCACCATCATGACGTGCAGCACGTTTGCCGCCATTTCCGGCTCCAACTCGGCCACGGTGGCCACCATCGGCCGCATCATGATCCCGGAGATGCAAAAGCAGGGTTACAATCCCGCATTTGCGGCAGCCAACGCCGCCTCGGGTGGGATCGTGGGGATTTTGATTCCTCCCAGCGTCCTCATGGTCATCTACGGGTTCATGACCAACCTCAGCGTCATCGATCTGTTCACGGCAGGCTGGGGACCGGGGCTTTGCGTGAGCCTGGGGCTTGCCGGTGCCGCCTTGTTTTCGGCCCGGAAGAACAAATGGGGGGAAGTGGGCCCCTTTGTGTTCAAGGATGTGTTCAAGGCCTTCTGGGGCGCCAAGTTCGGCATTCTTGCGGTTTTCCTGATCCTGTTTCTCATCTACGGGGGCTACAGCTCGCCCACCGAGTCTGCGGGGGTGGTGGCCTTCTACTGTCTTCTGGCGGGCATGTTCCTGACCAGGGAGCTCAAGCTGAGGGACATTCCGGAGGTGTTTCTTTCGAGCGGCCGGGTCAACGGCATGCTGGCGCCGGTCATCGCCATTTCCATCGTCCTCCAGCAGGTCTTCAACATCATCGGGCTCCACGAGGGAGTTTATGACCTCATCCATACGTTCAAGGCGCCGAGCCTCATGCTCCTGGCGATGATGGCGGCCATTGTTTTCTTCGGATGCATCATGGAATCCATCTCGGTGTGCATCATCTTATCGCCGATCTTTGCCCCCATCGCCGTTTCCATGGGGATGAACCCCTACCATTTCGCCCTGACGTTCATCGTGGGATTGTCCTTGGGGTTCGTCACGCCTCCCTTCGGGCTGGACCTGTTTGTGGCCTCCGGGATCACGGGAATTCCGTACGGCAAGATCATCAAGTGGATTCCCCCTTTCCTGGTCGGGATTTGTCTGGCATGGCTCGCCGTTGCCTTCATCCCGGCCATCTCCCTTACCCTCTTCAAGATCGTGGGAGGCGGAGGTGCAGCGGCAAGCTCGGGGTTCTGAGGATTTCCCCTTACCCAAGGGGAATACCTCCCACGGAAGGTAAGAATTTCCCCCGCTTTCTCCTGTTTTCCCAAGGACAAGACGGGATACAATAGAAAGCCCTGCCTCCCGGGACCTTTCCGGGGCAGGGCTTTTCTTCTTTGACGGAGTCGTGGCGGAAGAGCGACCCACGCAATGTACGGACATGCAAGGGCATGATATCGAGGGAAACCGGACCATGAGCACTCTCCATCTCCTGGGACAATTCGTCTACGGGTTTCTGATCTTCTTCGTGTTTTCGGGGTTTGTCTTCATGTGGAAGTCGGCACAAACCGGGGGGGTCGTCAGTCACCGGGGGATTTTCCAGATAGTTTTTGCCCTGGGATGCATCTTTGCGTTTGGGTTCACCTCCATGGACAAGGCGCATCTTCTCTGGGCGGTTCCCCTGGGATACCTGATCTCGTTGACTCCCCTGGGGAATTATGTGGGCCGCATGGTTTCTGCCTACGGGGCCCGAAAATAAAGGTCTGCATCGCTCGGGTCCTTCCGGCGTTTGTAGGAGAAGGACCGACAACCCTCATCCTTGAAATCCTACCCGAAAATCAGACTGTTCCCGATGGTCTTTTGAGGTTTTCCATGCCATTTTCACAATGCTGAAGCAGCATTTCAGCCGCCTGAACAACGATCCGTCCAACCGATGCGCCTCCGGGGGTGATCGAGGAACCCATGCAGCTTTTTCCCTTTTCAAGCCTTCGCAGCCGGCTGATCCTGTTGATCCTCCTGGCGGTGCTTCCCTCCTTAGGCATGACGCTGTACACGGGACTTGAAGAACATCAGATTCAAATGGCCCAGGTGCAGGAGAACACCCTTCGCCTCACAAGGCTTGCCGCCGGGGACCTGGTGCAGGTGATTGAAGGGGCGCGACAGCTCCTCATCGGCCTTGCCCAGCTTCCGGAGGTCGGCCGTGGAGATTCGGAGGTGTGCGGCACCCTGTTCTCGAACCTTCTGAGGCAGTATCCCTACTACCTGAACTTGGGAGTCATCGATTCCGCAGGAAACCTTTCCTGCAGTGCGCTGCCTTTTCAAGGACCCGTATCGATGGGAAGCCGGGTGTATGTTCGAGGCGCCATCAACACCGCGAGCTTTACCATCAGCCCTTATCAAATCGAGAAAATCACCGGGGAGGCGACCATCAATTTCGTGTACCCGGTTTTGGGGGGTCGGGATGAGGGTCAGAGCGCCGTTTTTGCGGCCCTGGATTTGAAGTGGTTCAAACAAATTGAACTCGAGGCGCAATTGCCCAAAGGGGCGGAGTTGATCGTTGTCGATCACAACGGGACCATCCTGGCCCGGTACCCGGAACCCAACCAGTGGGTCGGCCAATTTGTTCCGGCGGAGCTCATCGTGCAGGCGGCGATTTCCCGCCATGGGGAACCCTCCCTGGTGGAGACGCGAGGGGTGGACGGCGTTCGCCGACTTTATGGATTTTCCGTGGTTCGAGGGTCCCCGGATTCGGATATCTATGTGAGCATCGGCATCACCAAGGAGGCGGCCTTTGGCTCGGTCAACCGCATGTTTGTCAGGAACATGGTCGGTGTGGGGCTGGTGGGTGTTTTGGCCCTTGCCGCCGCATGGTTGGGTGGAAACGCTTTCATTCTTCGGAGGGTTTCCCGCCTGGTGAATGCCACCCAAAAACTGGCTTCCGGGGACCTGAGCGTCCGAATCGGTCCGCCGTACGAAAAAAAGGACGAACTTTGCGTCCTGGGACGTTCCTTTGATGAAATGGCGGAATCCCTGGAGCAGAGGACTTCCCAGCTCCACCAGGCGGAAGTCCGGTATCGGACCCTGGTCGAGCAGATCCCGATGATTACCTATATCGCCCCCCTGGGAAGGGTGGGCAATCCCCTCTACATCAGCCCTCAAGTCAAGACGATTCTCGGGTTTTCCCGGGAAGAATGGCTTACCGATTCCTTCCTGTGGCTCAAGCAGCTTCACCCCGAGGACCGAGAACGGGTGCTCCGGGACATCTCCAACAGCGCCGTGAACCACCGGGGGGGAGGCTTCTGCCTGGAATATCGGATCTACTCGAAGGAGCAGCGCCTGCTGTGGGTCCGGGACGAAGCCGTGGTGGTTCAAAACGAGGATGGGCAGCCGCAGTTTCTCCAGGGCATCCTGCTGGACATTACCGGACGAAAATCCAGCGAGGAACAATTGAGACGCTCCCATGAGCGGCTGCGGGACCTTGCTGCGCACATCGAGGCGGCCCGGGAAGATGAGAGAACTCGAATTGCCCGGGAGATCCATGATGAGCTGGGGCAATCTCTCACGGGACTCAAGATGGACGTGGCCTGGGTTGAGAAAAGACTCTCCGCATCGAGGGATTCCGGAGCTACGCCGTTGTTGCTGGATAAGATCCAGTCGATCAAACAGATCATTGCCGCCACCATTCAATGTGTCCGCAAGATCACCACGGAGTTGCGCCCGGGAATTCTGGACGACTTGGGGCTTCTGGCGGCCATCGAATGGCAGGCCATGGACTTCCAGAACAGGATGGGGATTTCGTGTGAATTCCTGGCCCTTCCGGAAAGCCTGGAGGTGGATGGGAAGCGGTCTTCCAGCGTTTTCCGAATCTTCCAGGAAATCCTGACCAATATCGCCCGACATGCCAATGCAACCAGGGTTTTCGTATGCCTGAAGGAGGAAGCGGGAAGCCTGGTCCTCGAGGTGAAGGACAATGGGCGCGGGATCACCGAAAGAGAGGTCCGAGGAGGCAAGTCCTTCGGCATTCTGGGGATGCGGGAAAGGGCCCTTTTGCTGGGAGGGGAATTCGACATCCGGGGGGCCCAGGGACAAGGAACGACGGTCAGGGTTCGCATTCCGCTCGAGGCACCAACGGACAACTAGGGGATCGGGGGGGACCATGGTAAGAGTTCTGGTGGCAGACGATCACGCGGTGGTCCGTCACGGACTGAAGCTCATCCTGGCGGAAGAATTTCACCTGCTTCACTTCGGGGAAGCGCGCAACAGTCAGGAAGTGTTGGAGCAGACCTCCGGACAGGAATGGGACATCGTGATCCTGGATATTACGATGCCCGGAAGAAGCGGGCTGGATGTGCTCAAAGAATTGAAGCAACTGCATCCGAAGCTTCCCGTTCTGGTTCTGAGCATGCACCCGGAAGACCAGTTTGCGGTGCGTGTCCTCAAGGCGGGAGCCTCCGGTTACATGACCAAGGAAAATGCTCCCGAGGAACTGGTCAAAGCCATCAAGAAAGTGCTGGCCGGAGGAAAGTACGTGAGTGCCGCCCTGGCGGAGAAACTGGCCTTCCAGATCGAGATCGATCGTGAAAAACAGCCCCACGAGAGCCTGTCGGATCGGGAATACCAGGTGATGCGCATGATTGCCTCGGGAAAAACCGTGAAGGAAATTGCCGACGAGCTCGCCCTGAGCATCAAAACGATCAGCACGTATCGAACAAGGGTCTTGGAGAAGCTGAACATGAAAACCAATGCGGAACTAACCCACTATGCGGTCAAGAATTGTCTTGTGGACTGATTCCTGTAGGACAAAAGCCGACAACCGCAAACCGTGAAGTCCTACAGAAATATCAGGAACAAGCCGACAGACTTTCCCTTCCTCGATGCTACCTTCCACCTTGCCCGGAAACCTCGCTTATACGTCATGAAAAGATGTGATTCACAACTACGCGAGAGGATTGGTTCTATGCGTCGAATGAAACGATTTTGGCTGCCTGTTGTTGTGGTACTTCTATCCGCCGTCTTCCGGCCCGCCTCTCCGGTGCCGGCGGCTTCCATGGATCGGCTCACCGTCTCCGGGGCTTTTCTGAACCCTCAGATGAAGCCGGTGAAGGAGGTGGAGATCCAGGTCATGGTGAACGGCCGGGTGGTGAAGCCCGCCAGCAAGGACGAAGAGATCTCCTCGGGCAGCAAGGGGGCGTTCTCGGCGCAGTTTCAGTTGCCGCCGGGGACTCTTCCTGCCTCCAAGGTGGAGATCAAGGCGCAGAAGCCTTCCTGGGAGCCCCTTCCGCCCACGGTTCTCAACGTTGTGGAGTCCGGGGTGGACGAACAGGGAAACCGGCTTTTTGAAACCGCCCGCAATTTCACCCTGGCCCGGGCGGTGACTCCCGCCTTCTGGATCGCCACCTTCATCCTCCTGGGGGTGTACGTCGTCATCAGCTTCGAGTGGATGCACCGGACCCTGGCGGCTCTCCTGGCCGCGGCCCTCATCCTGTTTGTCACCTACACCCTGGGAAGCTACGACAAGTCCTTTTACATCCTCTCCTTCGAGGACGCCATGGGGGCCATCGACCTCAACGTGATCTTCCTGCTCCTGGGGATGATGATCTTCGTGGGAGTGTTGAAGAAGACGGGCATGTTCCAATTCCTGGCGTACAAGTCCTATGCCTGGGCCCGGGGGAACGTGTTTATCCTGTCCGTGGTCCTCCAGGTCTTGACCGCGGTGATTTCGGCCTTCCTGGACAACGTCACCACCATGCTCCTGGTGATCCCGGTAACCATCGAGATCGCCCTCACCCTGAGGGTCCACCCCCTGACTTTCCTCATCCCCCAGGTCTTTGCGTCCAACGTGGGCGGCACCGCAACCCTCATCGGCGATCCCCCCAACATCCTCATCGGTTCCTACACCGGCCTCACCTTCGGCCAGTTCGTCACCAACCTGAGCTTCCTCTGTCTTCTCTGCCTGGTTGTCTCCTGCTTCTACTACCTGTGGTGGTACAAGAAAGACTATCTTAAGGCGGAAGTGAAGGACGTGGAAAAGACCATTGCCCAGCTCCGAGAGCAGTATCAAATCACCGACCGGAGACTCATGGTCCAGGGCCTCATCCTCCTGGGTTTCACCATCCTGCTTTTTGCCCTCCACGGCTTTTTGCACATGCAGGTGTCCGTGGCGGCCCTGATCGGTTCCCTGCTGCTCCTGGCCGTCTCCAAGGTGGAAATCGTGGAGATGCTCGAGCACGAAGTGGAATGGCCGTCGCTCATGTTTTTCGTAGGGCTTTTCGTGGTCATTGCCGGGGCCGAAGCCACGGGGTTGATCCAACAGATCGCCAACCTGGTGCTCGATGCCTCCCGGGGCAACCTGACCATCGCCGTGATCCTGATCCTCTGGGTTTCGGCCATTGCCTCGGCCTTCATCGACAACATTCCCTTCACCGCCACCATGCTGCCCATCGTGCTCTTCCTGAGCGAGAGTTTCGGCCTGCCCAAGGACAACGTGCTCTGGTGGTCCCTGGCCCTGGGGGCGTGCCTCGGGGGCAACGGCACCATGATCGGGGCCAGCGCCAACGTGGTCACCGTGGGGATGGCGGAAAAGGCGGGCTACAAGATCTCTTTCGTCGAATACATGAAGACGTGCTGGTGGCCCATGATGATCACCGTCACCATGTGCATGGTGTATCTGTTGGTCGCGTATTAGCGGTCGGCAGTTAGCGGGGAAGGGAGAGGAGGGGGAAGGCAATCCCCTCCTCCACGGATCCCGCCTCCAGGAAGTGAAGTCGGAAAACTCTTTGTAGGACAAAAACCTACCCGGCCAAAGGGTGATCGTCCTACCTCAGAATCAGACTCCCGCCGATACCGTCTCTTTACAGACCATGTCACTGTAGCCCTAAAACAAGGAAGGACCTCGATCTTCTCGAAAAGAAGACCGGGGAGGACAAACGGTTGCATCCCAGCCGCCACAAAGTTTGAAGGAGGTGAGTCGAAGATCGAAGGAGTTTTCGGGGTTGCACGCGACAAAGCTGGGCGGGTTCCGGGCAAACGGGGATTGAACGGAAAAGGAAACGGAGTGATCGTATGGCAAAACCAAAATGGCTTACCTACCTTGACGAAAATATCGAAAACGTCCTCATATTTCCCATGTATTTCATGATGATGATGATCATGGCCATCGACGTGATTCGCCGGAACCTGGTGCATAGCCAGTGGGCCTGGGGAAACTACGTCTGCATCAGCCTGTTTGTATGGTTCTCGTGGCTGGGTTGCTCCTACAACATCAAGGAGCGGGCCCACCTGCGGCTGAGCAGCCTTCGGGACAAGCTCCCGAGGGGAATTCAGTTTTGTCTCCTGATGCTGGATTATGTCCTCTGGATTGCTTTTGCCGCCATCGCCAGCTACTTTTCCTGGTTTCAGATCGTACGGCTCCATAGCGCCGGAAGCCTCGTATACGGGGCCGAATGGATCCCCCAGTGGGTCGTGCCCCTCTGCATCCCCGTTTCCTTCACCATCATCGTATTTCGGGTATTTCAGTGCGTTTGGGAAGATATCCACGCCATGAGAACGGGGGAACCGCTCCAGATGCAACCCAAGGGGGGGCTCGAGACCCAGGTGTAGCAGGAAACGACCGGTAATGAACGGCTTCGCTTCCCAGGGGCGAAACCGTTTTTTCTAGGAAAGGAAGGAATCCATGGACGAATCAACCTTGCTCTGGCTTATTACCAGCCTTACCGCTGTCCTCTTCGTGGTGGGAGTGCCGGTTTTTCTCTGCATCGGCGTATGGACGACCCTGGCCTCCCTGGCCATTGGGTTTACCATCAGCAACATCGGGATCACCAGCTACCAGGGCATCAGCAGTTACGCCCTCCTGGCCATGCCCCTCTTCATCCTGACGGGGGATCTCATCGGGGCCGGAGGAATTGCGGTCAGGCTTTCAGCCCTGGCGGCGGCGCTTCTTCGTCCCGTTCGAGGGGGCATGGCCCTGGCCACCATCTCTACCTGCAGCATGTTTGCCGCCATTTCCGGGTCCAACTCGGCCACGGTGGCCACCATCGGCCGCATCATGATCCCGGAGATGAAAAAACAGGGATACAACGTGGAATTTGCGGCAGCCAACGCCGCCTCGGGCGGGATCGTGGGGATCTTGATTCCTCCCAGCGTTCTCATGGTCGTGTACGGGTTCATGACCAATCTCAGCGTCATCGACCTGTTTACCGCCGGTTGGGGGCCGGGAATCTGCGTGAGCCTCGGGCTTGCCGGCGCGGCCCTGTACTGGTCCAGGAAACACAAATGGGGGGAAGTGGGGCCCTTTGTGTTCAAAGATGCGGCCAAGGCTTTCCTGGATGCCAAGTTCGGCATCGGTGCCGTGTTTCTGATCCTGTTTCTCATCTACGGGGGCTACAGTTCTCCTACGGAATCGGCGGGGGTGGTGGCG
>Ga0116193_1002365_pt1 | contig 14397 bp, 7 predicted proteins | sample AD_UKC115_MetaG_FD_89892 | JGI IMG/M metagenome (GOLD analysis project Ga0116193, IMG submission 89892) | Active sludge microbial communities of municipal wastewater-treating anaerobic digesters from Hong Kong - AD_UKC115_MetaG | ecosystem: Engineered > Bioreactor > Anaerobic > Digestate | place... | reverse complement strand
CGGTAATATTGAAAGGCAGAGTAAAAACAATTTAAATTTTCCTCCCGGGTTAGTTATAGGGCATAGATAAATTTTAATTATGATTGTTAGTTGTTATGGAGAAGAATTATACTACAATTTTAATTTTTTTTCTATATTCTAAAAAATAAATGTTACTTGCATTTTTATTTTTATTTTGTTAAAATATTTTCAATAAATTAAAACCTATATCTTAAAAGACAATTTAAAAATTGAAGGAGAATGTTTAAATGACACAGATCGTTGAAGTAAAAGCTCGTGAAATACTTGATTCAAGAGGTAACCCGACAGTTGAAGTCGATGTAATTCTAAGTTCAGGTGAAATGGGCCGTGCCGCAGTTCCGTCAGGCGCTTCGACTGGTACTAACGAAGCTCTCGAATTAAGAGATGGCGATAAAAAAAGATTCCTCGGCAAAGGTGTATTGAATGCCGTAAAAAATGTTAATGAAATCATAGCGCCTGAAATAATAGGAATGGACGCTACCGAGCAGGCTAAAATTGATAAAGTTATGCTCGAACTTGACGGTACGGAAAATAAAAGCAAACTCGGCGCTAACGCCATTCTCGGCGTTTCATTAGCCGTTGCCCGCGCTGCAGCTTCGTTTTTCAATATTCCGCTTTATCAATACATCGGCGGCGTTAACGCTAAAGAATTGCCGCTTCCTATGATGAACATATTAAACGGCGGCGAACATGCCGATAATAATATAGATTTCCAGGAATTCATGATAATGCCTGCCGGCGCAAAATCAATAGCTGAAGCTATTAGAATGGGCGCTGAAACATTCCATAACTTAAAATCGATATTAAAAGCTAAAAAAATGGTAACTGCTGTCGGCGACGAAGGCGGCTTCGCTCCTAATCTTGAAAATAACGAAGAAGCTATTAAAGTTATAATCGAAGCCATTAAAAAAGCGGGTTACGAACCGGGTAAAGATATATTCATAGCTCTTGACGCAGCAGCTTCAAGCTTTTACAGTGAAGAAACAAAAAAATATACATTGAATTATAAATCAGAAAACAAAATCCAGAAATCTACCGATGAAATGATCGCTTACTACGAAGATCTTTGCGCTAAATATCCTATAATTTCAATCGAAGACGGCCTCGCTGAAAGCGATTGGGACGGTTTCAAAAAATTAACAGCTAAAATAGGTAAAAAAGTTCAGATCGTCGGCGACGACCTTCTGGTTACAAACGTTAAATACTTAAAACGCGCTATAGAAGAAGGCTCATGCAACGCGATATTGATTAAACTCAATCAGATCGGTTCATTGACCGAAACACTCGATGCTATTGAAATGGCAAAACGCGCTAATTTCACCGCTATTGTTTCGCACCGCTCGGGCGAAACTGCCGATACTACAATCGCTGACCTTTCAGTTGCAACAAACGCCGGCCAGATTAAAACCGGTTCGATGTCAAGGACTGACAGAATAGCCAAATACAACCAGCTCATCAGAGTTGAGGAAGAATTGGCTGAAGTTGCTAAATTCCGTGGTATCGAAGTATTCTATAACCTTAAAAGAAAATAATTCATCGATATTTTATATAAATTTAAGGTAATTTCGATAAAATAAATAATAAGCGGGGTTTGGAATGCAGATTAAAAAAATATGTGCTTTTCAGACCTCGCTTTTTAAATATTAGGGGCAGTATGGATTTAAAAAATGAGATTAAACATCTTAAAAAAATAATTATATTCGAAAACCTGCAGGAAAATGACATTGAAGAAATGCTTTCATACGCTAAAATTGAAACCTATGAAAGCGGTACTGTCATATTTAAGGAAAAAGATCCCGGGTCTTCACTTTATATAGTATTATCAGGAATGGTAAAAGTTTACCGCGACCTTGCTGACGGCTCTTCGCATGATATCGCGAACTTCAAGCAATATGAATTTTTCGGCGAAATGTCGTTTATGGATAATCAATCCAGAAGCGCAAGCGCTCAGGCCCTCGATAATACAACTTTAATAAGTTTTGACTCTAAAAATTTTGAGAAATTTTCGGAAAAATATCCTGCCTCAGCTTTTAAATTTCATAAAAATATAATAAGTGAAATCCAGCAGCGCCTTAGAAAAACAAATGACCGGTATTCTTACCATTTTATTTGGGGCAAGATGATGAAAGACGCCTTGAATAAAAATTATGAAGAACTTGTTCAATCTAATGTCGAATTAGCTTCGAATAAGAATTTCCTGTATAATGTTATAAATAATTCTACTGAAATTATAATAGTTCTTGATAAAAATGAAAATGTAATGATTTTTAATTCAGGCGCTGAAAATAACCTGGTCATAAAATCTAATGATATAATAGGCAAAAATATAGCTTCGTTTTTTTGCGATAACAGCTATAATATCTTTTTAGAAAAAATTAACTCATTTAAAATCATTCAAAATTATGAATGTGAGTTAAAAAATTCTATCGGACAGAAACTTGCCGTGAGTATTTCCGCGTTTGTATTGAACTGCGATTCATTTAACAATTACGGCGACGGCATAGTCATAATGGCACATAATATAACTGCCCGCCGTATTCTTGAAAAACAGATATTGCAAAATGAAAAAATGATATTTTTAGGGAAGGTCATTTCCGAGATAATTCATGACATTAGAAATCCTCTGACTATTATACAACTTTCGTCTGAATATATCGCTTATCGTCTGAATACTTATTTTGATGAAAAATTAAATCAAAATATGACGCAAATTGAGGAATCGGTAACGCGCATACAGAAAATAATGTCGAATACTCTTGAATTCGCCCGCGCCATACCTAACTCAAAGAAAGAGTCTGTCAATCTTATAGATATAATCGATAAATCGATTAATATATCTAAAATTGGCAAAAAGCTTGAAAAATATGAAATTATTTTAAAAAAAGATATTAACAGCATGATAATGACCGGCAACGCATCGCAGCTTGAACAGGTTTTTATAAATCTGATCTCGAATGCAATACAGTCTTTTAACGATGATACTACCGGCCAGATTACTATCGGCCTCGCTGTTAATAAAGAAAATTATATCGTTACTATTAAAGATAACGGCTCAGGAATTTCTTCTGATATCATGCCGCATATATTCGAACCGTTTTTTACGACTAAGACTTCGGGCGATGGTATCGGGCTCGGGCTTTCTATTTGCAAAGCTATTATAAATCAGCATGATGGAAATATTACATGCAAAAGTGCTGTCGGCGAAGGCACTGAATTTATTATAACATTGCCTAAAATCCATCTTAAATCGGATGCTAAATCTGAAGTTATGCCGAAAAAAGACATTTTTAACGAAGAATATAAAAATAATTCTATAGACTCGCGAGATTTATAAAAACCATATTAATTATTTCGACGAACTTCCGATAAAATATCTATGATAAAAAATCATAGAATTTTACGAAAAAAAATTGCCTTATTATGCCTTTATTTAATGGCACTGATAACATCGATTACAGCCGGCCTGCCGTCGGTATTTGCATCTTCGACGCCTGTATTTGAGTCTGAAAAAAGAATAGGCGTAACCAACGATGCGATGGCTGCCGCTTCTGCATCTAAAGATTCTAAAGACTATTTTGAGGATTCTAAAGTCACAGAAGGAATAAAATATACAAATATTAAAATTTCCAAGCAGGATTATAAGCAGTCTTTGCATCTGCTTGAAATTGATTTTAAAGCTGACTCGTTCGAGCTTGAATCGGTTTTCGGAAAAGATTGTCTCTATGGCAAAGAAACCGTTTCCTCGATGGCCAAACGCAAAAATGCGCTTGCAGCTATAAACGGATCGTTTTTTTCGTCTAACGGCAATCCGCTTGGAATGATTGTCCATCAGGGACGCATTATAAAAGAACCTATTCTGGGCCGTACTGTTATGGGAATTACGAAACAGGGCCAGGTATTTTTTGATAACCCGAAGTTCGATGCCAGGTTTTTTTATAAAAAACTGAAGTCTAATAAAGCTGTTGCTTTAAATTCAAATGGTACTGATAACGCTAATAAACAACAGGCAAATTCAAGCGATACTAATGAAGCTTACGAAACTCATTTTGTCGAACTTGACGGAATAAACAGAAAGCCTGACGAAGATGAAATCATAGTTTATACGCCTGAATACGGTAATTCAACTATGACAAAGTATAAAAACTCGGTTGAAATTGTTGTCGCCGGTGAAAAAGTCGTGTCGATTGCGCGCTGCAATTCAATAATACCGCCTGACGGCTATGTTATATATGCCGGCGGCGTTATGAGTTCCGAATTGCATGCAGTTACCTTAAATGACGAAGTTTACATGGAATTATATGCCAATCCTATATGGGAGCAGGCTGAGTTCGCCGTTAGCGGCGGTCCGCGCCTGATAAAAGACAGCGAAATTGTCAATGCGGCTTCGGCTGAAAAATTCCGTGAGGATGTTGCCCGCGGCAGGGCGCCGCGTACCGCTGTCGGTATTACAAAAGACAATAAAATGATTTTTGTATGTGTTGACGGCAGACGTAAAAATGCGGCCGGTATGACTTTACGCGAGCTTTCTAAATTTATGCTCAGCCGCGGTGTCGTTGATGCCATGAACCTTGACGGCGGCGGTTCTACAACTTTTTATTTAATGGGCAAGGTTATGAATTCGCCGTCGGACGGCCATGAAAGACCGGTATCACAGGCGTTGATACTCAAACCGAGAAGTGCGCCTGAATCGCTGGCAAAAAAATCGGCATGTCTCCTCAAATTGAAAATAAACACTAAAATAAGCTTTATTTAGATTATAATTACATAATTGCATAAAACAAAAAGAAGAGGTTAAAAAATAAATTTTACCTCTTCTTTTTGTTTTATATCATTTTTGAAATATTTTTCATAATATATGCTTTTTATTTTATTGTTGCTTTAGGTTGCTTTTATTAAAATTTAGCAGTTTTCTTTCATGAATAAAATTTCATTTTATGCTTTAATTATTCAAAAATATTAGTATTGCTTTTAAAATCGTATAAAGCCAAAATAAGGTTTTTCAAAAAACAGCCGATTATATTGTGATAAAGTTTATTATTTTTATATATGAGGTGTTTATAAATGCCCCGAGTTAATTTTAAAAAACAATTATTAAAAGTAATCGCTAAAATAGTTATTATGATTGCTGTTACAGTTAATATGCTTATCGCGGCAGATATGGCTTTAGCTACCGGTGAAGTTAAGATAATGAAAGTCAGCGATGTAAAAGTCGGCATGAAAGGTATAGGCCGTACCGTTGTAAGCGGTTCTAAGATAGAAGAATTTGAAGTTGAAATTTTAGGCGTACTAAAAAATAACAAGCTCGAGGATACTCTTCAGATTTCGGGTTCGTCGTTTTTGGTGCAAGTTTCTGGCGATGTAATAAAAAAATCAGGCGGTATAGCGGCCGGAATGAGCGGCTCGCCGGTTTATATAGACGGCAAGCTTGTCGGCGCCGTTTCTTCGGGATGGGTAATGACCGATCATACAATAGGCCTGCTGACCCCGATAGAAGAAATGATGTCGCTTTTTAAGTATATGAAACAGCCTTCTAAAAAAATTGACGTTAATTCGCTTATTGAAAGAGATGCTTATTTATTTATAGATAAAAGTCCTAAATTACCGTTTGGATTGAAAGGCGTAATTATAGATGGTGTTGAATTTGCTTGTCCCGCAAAAAAACGCGGTGATACTTTCAATAATTTAGAAAATGGCTTCATGAAATTTGCACCGGCGGCTTCGCCTCTGATTGTTACCGGATTAAATGGCCGTAATTTCGATTCGTTATCGGCTGCGGCTAAAAAATCAGGCTGCGGAGTCAGAATGATGAACCTTGAATCGCCTTCGGCACAGACGATGTCAGATGATTTTAATATAGATAAGCTTATGCCTGGACACGCTGTAGCGGTACAGCTTGTGCGCGGCGACATAAACATAACTGCGATTGGAACTTTGACATATATCAAAGATAATATGTTTCTGGCTTTTGGTCATTCATTTTTGAAAAACGGCGATTCTAACTTTTTCTTTGCGCCGGCTAATATTTACTATTGTTTTTCATCGCAGGAAATGCCTTTTAAAATAGGCGCTCCCGGAAAATTGATCGGCAGCGTTAAAGTCGACAGAAATGAAGGGATTGCTGGAACAATAGGTGTGATGCCGCATGTTACGACCGTTAATACCGTAATCAACGACCTGGACCATAACATAAAAAAATCGTTTTCAAGCCAGGTTGTTAATGACAGCAAAATGTTCGCCGACCTTTTGCAGGCCATATTGACGCAGTCTGTTGATGAAGGAATTAACCGTCAGGGCGAGGGATTTGCTAAAGTTAAATATTCGATTACCGGCCGGTCCGAAAAATCCGGTGAATTTAAGATCGAGCGTAAAAATTATTTTTATAACGATACCGATATAGCGGTTACTGCGATCGAAGAAATACTTTCGGTTATAAGTTTTATAGCATTAAATCCGTTTGAAAAAGTCGTGTTTTATGACGTAACTGCGGAATTTGAGATTGCCAAGCAAAATGCCGTCGCCAAGGTGACCGAAATTTCGACGACCGCCGATTCGTATGAAAAAGGTTCAAGCCTTGAAATCACTCTAAAGGTCGAGCCTTATTATGGAAAATATTTTTTCGAAAGCTTTACCTTGCCGATACCTGTAAACCTTAAAGACGGCCGCTATAATTTAAAAATAAAAAACGGAGCATATACTTCTGACGTAACGCTCGATTCTACGGATTTTGTCGAAAAAGAAGGTAATTCGCTTGAAGTGCATTTAAAAAAATATGTTTCGTCGTTTAAAAATTATGTGGCTAAGCTTAATTCTCAGGAAAAATCAAATTATGTTGTATTTGAGTTTGAGCCGGCAAATTCCGAAAATGCTCAGCCTGGAATTGACCAGTCCTGTAATGGTACGGCACCTGAAAATATTATTGGCGGCCAGTTAAAAAAATTCGAGAAAGATAAGGAAAATGCTAAAAATAAGGAAAATGAGAAAAATACAAGGAAAGAAGATAAAGAAAACAGACTGAAAATAATGCCCGACCGCGGGGAACATTTTTCAGCATCGGTTGTGACGAAAGATGGCGTGAAAAATACCGGCCGCTATATAAAAATAATTTATAAACCTAAGCATGCGCAGTGTAAAACCGGCAATATAAGTCAGATTATATCCGAGATGAAAGCCAGGCTGAGCGAGGAAAATCCGCCGGCTGAAGCTGAGAATTATAAGATTTTTAAGAGTTTCGAGTATATTATTGAGCCGTTTGAGGCGCAGTTTTCTATAAATATAGGAAATACTAATGAAAATTTAAATTTGTTCGATAATAATGTTAATACAGGCGAAGAAGCTGAAAAAATAGAGTAAATTTTTACATTTCAGGATAGAAGATGATAAATTTTTTTATTAAACAAATTAAAGGAATGATAAAAGGCCTCGGCGAGATGTTTTTAATGTCTTTAAGCGGGTTGCTTTTTGTACTTAAAGGCAATGTAAATATAAGCGATCTCATAAACCAGATGTCTGTTATCGGTGTTGATTCTTTATTTATGGTTTCGGTTACCGGCCTTTCGACAGGTATGGTGCTTGTCGTGCAGATGGGAAATCAGATGGTTAAAATGGGCGCCGAATCTTACGTCGGCGGCATAGTTTCACTGTCGCTCGCTCGTGAGCTTGCCCCGATTTTGACATCGATTGTGGTTGCCGGCCGAATCGGTTCAGCTATGGCGGCCGAACTCGGCACCATGACAGTAACAGAACAGATAGACGCTTTGCATACTCTGGCTGTAAGTCCTATTAAATACCTATTCGTACCGCGCGTTCTCGCTGTGGCGTTAATGCTTCCGATTCTTACGATGTACACAAATGTTATAGGCATGGCAGGCGGTATGCTTGTCGCCGTTTCTCAGGTTAATATATCAATGATGACGTTCCGCGAATCGATACTCGCTAACCTCGCGCTTTATGACGTTTTCGGCGGGCTTGTTAAAGCTTTTATATTCGGCGGCATAATAGGCGTTGTAGGATGTTACAAAGGATTTAAGACCCACGGCGGCGCCGAGGGCGTCGGCAAGGCAACCACAAGTTCCGTCGTTCTGGCTATTATGCTTATACTTGTGGCTAACTACTTTTTGTCTGTATTGATAGTAAATTTTAATGATAACTTTTTTGCGAAATAAAAAGGTGATTTAATTGAATCCATTGGAAGAATTGGGAATATCTTCTATAAAAAAAGGCGAGACGATACTTTCGGTCAAGAATGTGTTTAAAACTTTTCAGGATAAAAAAGTTTTGAACGGCCTCTCGATAGACGTTAAAAAGGGTGAAATTCTTGTTATTATAGGCCCGTCCGGCTGCGGCAAATCAGTTTTGCTCAAGCATATAATAGGGCTTTTAAATCCTGATTCCGGCAATATTTATTACGGAAGCCATGATATTACCAAATTCAGCGAATATGAGCTGAACCGTATGCGCATGACATTCGGAATGCTGTTTCAGGGGGCGGCGCTTTTTGATTCGTTGACGGTAGGCGAGAATGTTTCATTCGGACTTCGCGAGCATACAAAACTTTCAAAAGCTGAAATAGATAAAATTGTCGAAGAAAAGCTGACATTAGTAGGAATGCCCGGAATTGCCAATTTAAAGCCGGCCCAATTATCCGGCGGTATGAAAAAACGTGTCGGCCTGGCTCGCGCTATTGCCATGAACCCGGAAGTGCTTTTATATGATGAGCCGACTACCGGCCTCGATCCGGTTATGACCACTATAATCGATAAATTGACGATTGATATGAACAAAAAACTTGGCTGTACTACAATTCTGGTTACACATGACATGAAATCCGCATTTCGAATCGCTGACAGAATTGCAATGCATTTTAACGGCCAGATAATATATTCAGGAACCAAGGATGAAATAAAAAATTCCAGCGATCCGATAGTAAGACAATTTATTGACGGTACGGAAGAAGGCCCGATTACTCTTGCGCATACTAAGGTAAATGGCCATTTTAACGGTAACGGCAATGGCAATGGCAATGGCAATGGAAATAATGGTAACGGCGAATAAAAATTTTAACATAAATTTCAAGGGAGAATTGTAAAATGAATTTTACGAATTCGATGAAAGTCGGTATAATGGTTTTTATAGCTTTGTTTTTTATGGCCGCCACGGTTTTTATAATCGGCGACATACAATTTTTTAACAAGCGCTATAATATAACCGTCAAATTTACGCATGTCGACGGCCTCTTAGAAGGCGCCAAAGTAACTTATGCCGGCGTTAAAGTCGGTAAAGTCGAGTCAATAAATATAAAGGGCGGCAAGGTATTCGTGCAGGCCTCGATAACGGATAAAATAAAAGTTCCGGTCAGCGCGCACTTTACGATTGACACATCAGGCCTGATGGGCGAAAAATATCTTGGCATCGATGTGGATCCTGAAGATACAGAATCGGTGATTTTAACCGACGGCAGGGAAGTTACAGGTACGGATCCTATGCGCCTTTCTAAACTGCTGAGCGAAGGCGATCAGATAATGGTTAAACTAAAAGGCAGCATGGATTCTGTACATAAAATTCTTTCGGATGATAAAGTTATAGATTCTGCCCGCGGTGTAGTAATAAACGCTTATGAAGTTTCATTATCGGCTAAAAATGTAATGGCATCATTCGAGGATCGTATCGAAGGGATTCAGGATAATATCGAAGAGCTTATCAAAAATTTCGGCGATGTAGGCCGCGCCTTTTCAATGCTGATTGATGATAATAAAGCTAATATTCATGATTTGATTCAAAACTATAAAGATGTAGGCGGCGAAATTTATGAAGTTATAAATGACAATAAGAAGAACGTCACAGCCATGATTTCAAGTTTCAAAAAGACCGGCGAAAGTTTAAATAAAATTTTAACTAATATCGAGGATAACGGCAATACCGCTGAAAAGATAAAAGAAATTCTTGAAAATTTCAGGAATACTTCGAAAAATGCTGAAAAAGTTTCTGAATCTATTTACAATATATTTAAAGACGGCACAGTTGAAGCCGAGCTTAAAAGCTCTGTAAAATCAATATCAAAAGTCGCCAAAAAAGCGGATTCTTTCCTTTCGAGTTTTAAAAATACGGCGCTTAAACTAGTTTATACATGCAGAATGGACAAAAATGATAAAAAGACCCATAACGATATGGCGGTTAAAATCAATACAAGCGGCGACAATTTATTCTTGGTCGGCGCCCGCGATATAGGCAATAAAAATTATGCAGACGTGCAATTTTGCCTGAATAGCGATAAACGTCTTACCAAACGCATGGGTTTGATAAAATCGAAAGTCGGATTCGGCGTGGATTATAAATGGAAACCAAATATGCTTTATTCAGTTGATTTTATTGATACGCAAAATACTCAGGTAGAAACTACTTCGGTTTATAAATTAAGAGATAACATTTCAATTCAGTCGAAAGTTGAAAATGCGTTAAAGAAAAAAGAAAGAAATTATAACTTAGGTGTTCAATATAATTTCTAAAAGTTAAGGCAAACATGGTGAGATAAAATTAGTTCCGGCCGAAAGCCGGATAAATAAATAAGTTAAAAGTTAAAAAGATTAATGATAAGATTAATAAAAAGTTTAGCGTTTAGAATAAAAATTGTAAGATTTGCCAGAGCGGCGGCTAAGATATTAGCCGTCATTCTGGCTTTTTCTTTAGTTTCTATATTCGCTCAGTCATATCTTTTTCAAAAAATAATGTCTTCGGAGATAATTAAAACTGTCGGGCCTTCATTAAGCGTTAGAGCCGTCGGAGCAGGTATAATTGATTTTTCGTTCGACTCTGTAAAATTTATGGATATATCTTATTCACTCAAAAGTTCCGGCGCAAATTTTGATACGAACGCCGTAATATTAAGGGCAAAGTCGTTTAAAGTATTTTATGACTTTTACGAAAGCTTGAAAAGTACTGCGAAATTTAAATCGTTGCTCATCAAGGAACCGCAGGTAAATATTGTCGAATTAAATGAATTCTTGAATTTAATTTCCGGTATATCATCGAGTTATAATAAAGATATTGTTTCTAATTTCGAAATTCCTGAAATTAATATAAAAAATGGGACATTATCTGCCGGTAAGTATGAATTTAATAAAATTTCATGCGATATTATCCCGGGCGGCGATTCTTCTTTATTTTTTAATGCCAGCGCTTATTTGAAAAACGGCAATTCATATTTGAAAGCTTTCGCTAAAATTAATACGCGGACATTCGATATCAAATATTTCATAAGTGCGGACAAAATTTTAATTGAAAAATGCCCTGAAATAATAAAGCTGCTTTCTAAATACGGCGTTAATAATTTTATTTCAGCTGAAACATCCTTAAAATTAAGCGGCAGTTATTCCAGATTTAAAGAATCAGGTGAATTAAAGTTCAATTCTTCGATTAAAAACTTTAAAAATAATTTAAATGTAAGATCAAAGGTTATTGAAGTAAAACAGGTATCGCCGATGTTTGTGTCAGGCTTTGTTTCGTTTAATAATAAGGGAGTGGCGGATTATAAAATTGAAACATCGACCGGCGAAATTATGGTTGATGGTATAAAAGCCAATATAAAAGCTGATTTTGAGATTGGCGGCAAGGATAAAATTTCGGCTTATTTTCAAAAAATAACACCTGAAATGATTTCTGTTATTTGTAATAAAAAAATATTTGATTCGGTTTGCGCCATTATGCCTGATATTTCATTGTCATCTGTTTATTCCGGAAATAAAATAGAACTTAAAATGGATATTGCCGGTAAAAAAACATCCTGGCGCCGCGAGCTCCTGGATTTTAATTTCATGGGCGGTACTGCCGTGTGCAGTTTAGATGCTAAAAATTTATTTGACATAAAATTACTATCATTTTCGCTTGATTCAAAAGCTTGCGTTAATAACTCGAAAATTGGCAATTTAAAGGTGTTATTAAAAACACCTGAAAAATTTGATATATGTTTCGAAGGATATGGAGAAGGCGAATTGTCTTTTGCTGATAATTACTCAAACTATATTTTAAAATGCCTTTTTAAAAATAATAAGTTTTTGAAAAACTCATCTTGCAGAGAAGTCGAACTTTCCGGAAGTTTTTTTGACAATAAGTTTTGCTTTACCGCGAATGGTTTTAATCCGGCTGAATTCTTGAATTATATTTCTTCGATTTCCAATTATCAGGTTAATTCATTAATTTCTAATCTGAAAAAATCCTGGTTTGCGCCGTTATTAAATAAAAACCTCGACCTTGAAATATCCGGCTCATTTTTAAAAAATGGCATTTCCGCAAGGTTTATATCGCTTTTTAACGACAGGACTGCCGGCAGGACGCGTAATTTTGTCGAAGGCGAGCTTAACGCCTGGCTAAATAAAAACGATATAAATTATAATCTAAAACTTGAGTCGACATTTCAAACCTTGCTTAACACACTGCAATCTAACGGTATAGTTAAAAATATAAAAAATATAAATATTTTTAAGTTGGATAATAAAACCGTTGAAATTGAAATCTCAAACTCCAGAGATATTGATATGATAGTTTTCCATTCCGATTTTGGAAAGGTAAATATCGGGCTGGATAAAATTAATTTTGAATTGTCACCTTTATCATTTTTAAATATAAAAGGCTTATATGAATTAAAAAACAATGAATTTATAGCAAATATAAATATAATTCCGCAAAATGCTGATATTATATCCAGGCATTTCATTTCAATGCTTAATTTTAAATCCATTTCCATAAAAACAGAAGAAAATGGAAAATATTTATCATTTATGACTGAACATAATCAAAAGAATAATCATTTATCATTTAAATTTGAGGTTCCTAATTTTAAAAATTCGCTTACTGAGCTTAAATTTCAAAATGTTATAATCAAAAAAGATTTGTTTGAGTTCAGCGGCATTATAAATTTTAACATAAGTAAAAATATTTTCGGCGCAGCCGGCTTATTATCGATAAACCCCGTACTGATAAATAATGTCAAATATCAAAATATTTTAACTCGTTTCTGCGAAAGCTCAAAGGTAAATATTTCAGGCAGCATATTTACTTTTATAAGCGGCGGCAATATCGATATTAAAATTGAAAAACCTGATTTTATAGCGGCCGGGTTTAATCTTTTAGGCGATCTGTCGGTTGTTGTAAAAAATATGTCTGTCAATTCTGTCAATATAAGAAATATCGAGTTAAAAACTCCGGCCAGGGCTTCGGTTTATCAAGTAAAATCATCGCCTGACCCTGTCGACGAAATAGCCGGCTGCATTAAAGCTAAATCAAAATATTTGAAATCAAATGATAAGAAAAATACGAAGAAAGATAACGAAAATTATAATTTTCTTAAAATAGCCGGCGGTATAGTATTTTCAAAAAACGGAATAATCGATTCAGCAAATATTAATTATTCGTTTAAAATTTGTGAATTCTTCGAATTAATGCCCTTTATTGGATATTTCTATCATGACGTTTTGACGCTGGATCCAAAAAAAATATCGTTTATTTCAGAAATCTCAAATTTAACTGTTAACGGTCAACTTGGCTGTAAAAATTCAGCCGTTGTTTCCAATGAATTCGATATTTCGGTTAAGCATAAAAATAATTTTGACGTTTCGGGAATTTTTGCAGCCGATGCTAAGAATCCATTGATTTATAGGTCGAAACTCCTTAATTATTCTTTGAATGGCAGAACATATAAAGCATCGGCGTATTTTGACACTGAGCATTCGACTGGAATTTTAGAATTTTATAATCAAAATGTCTTACTCGGCGATTTACTTGAAAAAATATTCGGCCGGAAAAATTCTATTTCAGGAAATTTAAATATTAAATCTAAACTTTCATTTGCAGACGGGAAAATCAAAATTAGTACAAATTGCTTAGTATCAGATGCAAGAATAGATGTCGATGAGTTGAAATCCATCGTTAAAGATAATTCAAAACACTCAGGACTAAACGCTTTATTGGATATTAACATCAAATTTTCAGGTTCGAACTATATATTTAATAAGGACCTGCAAGCTTTAGTGGAAGGCGAAATAGATATTAACGGCGATGCGAAACAGCCTTTGATTTCAGGAAAGCTCGAAGGCAACCGCGGAAAGATAAATTATTTTGGAAAGGTTTTCAATATAACTTCATCTTCGTTTTCACTTTCGACTCTTCAGAAAGTTGATAACATAAATCAAGGATTGAACAATGGCAGCGCGTTTGAAAAAAAATTGTCAGGCGCTAAAGGTCAGAATAAGAATAATTATAGCTATAAATTGATGAATAACTTAACTTCGGCTGACCCGTATAAAGTTTTAACGCAGTCAAGCGTTAAAAATGCGTCAAATAGAGGCGAAAAAACTTCAATAGAAGTCGCCATGAGCATAAGCGCGT
>Ga0116193_1002364_pt1 | contig 14404 bp, 10 predicted proteins | sample AD_UKC115_MetaG_FD_89892 | JGI IMG/M metagenome (GOLD analysis project Ga0116193, IMG submission 89892) | Active sludge microbial communities of municipal wastewater-treating anaerobic digesters from Hong Kong - AD_UKC115_MetaG | ecosystem: Engineered > Bioreactor > Anaerobic > Digestate... | reverse complement strand
GGGCTGCATTGCTTTTTACCGCCTGTGTGAATGATATTGAAAAGATCAAAGCATTCAATCCGGCAGAGATTCTTCCCGTTGTACAGGCTGAGAATTTTGAAACCATCTACTCAGATTCGGGAGTGGTGCGGTTTCTCCTGAAAACACCCGAACTCAAACGCTTCGAGACGGATGAGGCAACGTTCGTTGAATTTCCGAAAGGGATTCTGCTGGTTAAATATAATCCGCAGAAACAGGTATTGTCGAGTATTTCAGCGCGCTATGCCAAGCAGTTTGTAAAGGAGCACAGGTGGGAAGCCAAAAATGAGGTGGTGGCCACCAACAGTGCAGGCGATACCCTGAAGACCGAACATCTGATCTGGGATGAGGAGGCAGGTAAAATATATAATAATGAGTTCGTACGGATTATCCGGCCGGATCAGACTCTTTCCGGAATTGGATTTGAAGCCGATCAGTCCCTGAATAACTGGAGGATTAGAAATCCGAGAGGGCCCATTTACGTTCAGATGAATCGTCAGAGAAGCGAGCCTCAGGATACTGTTTTCGGGAACCTCCCGGTACTGCGCCCTGTAAATATTAAAAAACCCTGACCGACTGTGAGCCCTCTGTTTGTCATAGTGATTTCGCTTTTAACGGCTGCTTTTTTTTCTGGAATGGAAGCAGCCTATGTCGCATCTGATAAAGTAAGGCTTGAACTGGACAAACAATCCGGGGCTTTTCATTCAGGATTTCTGCGGATTATCACCCGTAAACGGAGCCTGTTTTTTACCACCCTTCTTTTCGGATATTATTTTAGCCTGGTCGTTTTCTGCATGGCATCGGACCGGATTGCCGGCTCCTTATTTACAGCGTGGATTGGCCCTTCCTGGGTTGAACCGGTTATTGAAATTCTGGCGGCAACTATTCTTTTCCTGATTGTGGGGGAACATATCCCGCAGATCCTTTTCAGGCTGCATCCCAATTTTCTGTTTAACCTGCTTTCAATGCCCCTGTTCCTCTTTTATCTGGTTCTTTCTCCTTTTTCCCGGTTTACGGAATTTTTCATCGGGCTTATCCTTAAACTCAGACCAAAACGGAGGGCTGATCTTCAAAAAGATGAAAGCCGTGTTTTTACCATGATTGACTTGGATCATTTCTTGGGGGATGAGGCTAAAGACAAGGTGATCCCCGAAGAAAAAGTGGAAAAGGAGGTGATTCTCTTCCGAAATGTCCTCGATTTTTCGAAGGTTAAGCTGCATGAGATCATGGTCCCCCGGAACGAAATTGCGGTTTTGGATATTGATTCAGATATTGAGACCCTGCGGAGGAAATTTGTGGAAACCGGATTTTCCAGAATCTTGTTTTATGAAGGTAACAAAGACAATATTGTGGGTTATGTGCACACCTCCGCGATTTTCCAGAGAGCTAAAAGCATTAAACCTTTTCTTAAAAACGTCCTGATTGTCCATGAAACGATGGCCGCCAACAAATTGCTCAGCAAATTTATCAGGGAACACCGGAGCATAGCCCTGGTGGTAGATGAATTCGGTGGTACGGCAGGCCTGGTTACTATTGAGGATATCCTGGAGGAGATTTTTGGTGAGATAGAAGATGAATATGACAAGATCGATTTCACAGACAGAAAAATCAGTGACCGGCAATTTGTTTTGTCGGGCCGAATGGAAATCGATGACCTGAATGAAAAATACAACCTGAACATCCCGGAATCGGCAGATTACGAGACACTGGCCGGCTTTATTCTTGTCCATCACGACAGCATTCCAAAGGTAAATACAACTGTACGGATCGGTAAGATGAGCTTCAAAATACTGAAGGCTACTCTCACAAAGATAGAATTGGTCTATCTGACAATTCAGAATGACTGATATTCAATAACATAACAAAAAATATTCTCGGGGAAAGAATTATTATGATTCGGTAAGATAACACGCCGGAAGGGGAAAAAATCAGGTTTACTTCATAGATAATATTGAAAATTGTTATCTTCGTGGCTTAATTTTTTAAACCAGAACGACATATAATTATTGTTTATCAATGGCAACGTTACAAAAGATCAGAACCAACGCAGGAGTATTGGTGGCAGTCATCATAGGCCTGGCGCTTTTTTCATTTATTTTAGGAGACTTATTTCAATCCGGATCATCCATATTCCGCAGGACCCAGATGGAAATCGCCAATATTGACGGGGAATCTGTTCAATATACTGATTTCCAGCGTTCCGTGGAGGAGCTTGGTGACATTTACAAGGCCAACTCGGGGAAAACCCAGGTGGACGAAAACGATTGGATCCAGATCAGGGAACAGGTATGGCAGACCCTGCTGAGAGAAAAAGTCATGGGCAAACAATATGATAACATTGGTCTCGGCGTAACCTCCGAAGAGCTCTTTGATATGTTGCAGGGTACCCATCCTCATCCTATTGTCCAGCAGATTTTCACCAATCCTGAAACCGGGCAGTTTGACCGTTCCGCGGTGGTCAATTTCCTTAAAAACCTCGAAACAGGGGTGACCGAACAACAGAAAAGTTATTGGCTCTATCTTGAAAAACAAATCGTTTCAGAGAGACTGATTTCCAAATATAATAACCTGATCAATAAGGGAGTATATGTTACGGGAGCTGAAGCCAAACAGAGCATGGAAACCAATAACAAAAAGGTGAATTTCGATTTTATCACATTAAGCAACCAGGCAGTGGCTGACAGCAGCATTAAAGTGACATCGGATGAACTTTCGGAATATTACGAGAAACATAAATCGGAATTTAAGAGCGAAAAGACAAGGACCATTGAGTATATCAGCTATTCTGTCGTTCCCTCGGCTTCTGATTTTTCCTCAGCCGAAAAATGGATTACGGATATCAAAGCTGAATTTGCAGCCACCACGGAGAACATTCAGTTTGTCAATTCCAACTCTGATGTGAGTTATAATGATACCTGGTACAAGGAATCCACCCTTCCCGCCAATCTTTCAGCCTGGATTTACCTGGGGAATGCAGCTGTAAACGATGTATTCGGTCCATATTCCGAAGGAGGCTCCTTTAAACTGGCTAAGTTGCATGCCGTGGAGATGATGCCCGATTCAGTGCAGGCCCGGCATATTCTGCTGAAAGTAAATTCGCAAAAGGAGGTTGCTGCTGCCCAGGCTCTTGCTGACAGCCTTAAAAAGCTTGTGGATAATGGTGCTGATTTTGCCGCCCTGGCACGTCAATACTCCACCGATAAGGGATCGGCCCTCAACGGGGGCGATTTGGGTTGGTTCGGCAGGGGAATGATGGTGAAACCATTTGAAGATGCAGCTTTCAGCAGTAAAGAAAAGGAAGTGAAGATTGCTGCTTCCCAGTTCGGGCTTCATGTCATCCAGACCATGAAACTTGGTAAACTGACCAAACAGGTCCAGGTTGCCATACTTGAACGCACGGTTACTCCCAGCACCCAGACTTTCCAGAATTATTATGCCATGGCAGGGAAGTTTGCCAGTTTAAATACCACCAAAGCTGAATTTGATGCTGCTGTTGAAAAGGAAAAACTGACCAAAAAATTGGCTGTTTTGCATGAAGCCGACAATACTGTCAGTGGCATTGAAAATCCTCGTCCGCTGGTCAGGGCTGCTTTCAAAGCCAAGACAGGGACTATCCTGAAAAACAACGACGGTTCTCCGATTTTTGAACAGGGCAACGACTTTATCATCGCCACGCTGGCAGGTGCCACTGAAGAGGGTATTGCTCCTCTGTCGAGTGTAAAAGCAAGAGTTGAGCTTGCGGTTCAGCAGGAGAAAAAGGCTCAGGTTCTGGCCGACAGGATGTCAAAAGCGTCAGAAGGAAAGTCTGATCTGTTGGCTGTTGCCGGAGCGCTGGGCTGTAAAGTCAGCAGTGCTAAGGATGTAAATTTTGCCACCCTGTTTATTCCGGATGCAGGAATGGAACCGGCTTTGGTAGGCACGGCAGTATCGTTACAGCCCAATGTGATCTCGTCTCCGGTCAAGGGAGTCAGTGGGGTTTATGTACTGAAGGTGACTTCGGCAACCAGTGAGAATAATACCAACCTGCTTGCTGAGAAGGAGAAGTTGCAGCAGGAATATATGTACAGTGTCGGCAACCGTGTGATGGATATTTATAAAGCGGCTGTCAAAATCGAAGATAAAAGGCCTAAGTTTTACTAACAGGCTGAAGGTTTCAGACATAAAAATGCTGTTCAATTCAAGAGCAGCATTTTTTATATCTCAGGAAAGCATCTCCTTTATCCTTGCAGCAATCTCTTTCCCATCGGCTTTACCAGCCAGTTCCCTGGATGCCAGCCCGATCACTTTCCCCATGTCTTTTATGGTGGAGGCTCCCGTTTGTTGAATAATGGCAGTCAGGGCAGCAGTCAGCTCTTCAGAAGTAAGCGGTTTGGGAAGAAAAGTCTCCAACACGGTGACCTGAGCCATTTCCTGTTCTGCCAAATCTATCCGGTTCTGGTTCTGATAGATTTCAGCTGATTCCCTTCCCTGCTTGACGAGTTTCTGGACCAGTTTCAGGGATTCTTCATCGGTCAGTTCTGAACCGGCGCCTTTGCTCGATCGTGCCTCAATCATTACCTTTTTAAGATTGCGCAATGCTTCCAGTCTCTCTTTGTCCCGGGCTTTCATAGCAGCGATAATAGCTTCGCTGACTTGATCAAATAGTGACATATGCTGTTGTTTTAATCCATGTTCTTATAGAGCCAGGGATTGTTGTTCTCCCTGATTACCGCTTTCTTACCGGGATCGGCAGAAACCGTGTAGTTGGAATATTTCACTTGCCTTGCCGTGGACTGGGGGTTTACCTGCATCTGTTTCCTGACATAGGCAGGGATTTTTTCCAGATTGTCAAGTTCTTCCTCGCTCATCCGGGTATAATCATGCTTTGGATGACTGCCTGGACCTTCTCCTTCCGCTTTCATCTTTCCGGGCGATGCATATTGAAATTCATGCCTGTATAGCTGACCAGAAGGGTTGTCATTGCCGGAGGAGGGTCGCTTGTCACCCTCCGTTTCCGGGATTACGGACCTGTTTTTCTGCTGAAACGGTTTTTGCGGTTGATAAGAGGGCGAATCAGAAAGCACATGGGTTTCTTTCAACGGTTTCTGAATAGCCAGCAATTCCGGGATACAGGTGGTGCTGAACCCTGTGGCGATGACCGTCACTGAAATCTGGTTCCCCAGGTTTTCATCCGTGCCGTTGCCCCAGATAAGGTCAGCTTCAAATCCTGCTTTTTTCTGGACGTAATCGGTAATCTGACCAATCTCATCCATGGTGATTTCGGAAAGGCCGGAAGTTACATTTAACAGGATATTCCGGGCTCCTGTAATATTATTGTTGTTCAGCAGGGGAGATGACAATGCCCTTTCCACGGCCGTGATGGCACGCTCCTCTCCTTCAGCCAGTCCGGTCCCCATAATGGCAACGCCGCTTTGCCGCATTACGGTTTCCACATCGGCGAAATCGACGTTGATGTATCCATGCACGGTAATGATCTCGGCGATCCCTTTGGCCGCAATGGTCAACACATCATCGGCTTTGGCAAATGCCTGGGAAATCGGGAAATCACCGTACATCTCCCTGATCCTTTCGTTGTTGATAACCAGCAGGGAATCGACATACTGTTCAATCTCCTTGATGCCCTCAATAGCCTGGTTGACTCTCAGTTTACCTTCGCTGCGGAAAGGAATGGTCACGATACCCACGGTCAGGAATCCCATTTCATGGCAGAGCCTGGCAATCACGGGGGCTGCACCGGTACCGGTACCACCGCCCATCCCGGCGGTAATGAAAACCATTTTGGTGGTGGGTTCAAGCACATTCCTGACATCTTCGATATTCTCAATGGCAGCCTGTTTCCCGGTCTCCGGTTTATTCCCGGCACCCCGGCCTCCGGTCAGGGAGGGTCCCAGTTGCACCTTCAGCGGGATAGGGCTCGCGATCAGGGCCTGGGCATCCGTATTGCATATAACGAAGTCCACATCGCGGATACCCTGTATGTACATGTGGTTTACGGCGTTCCCGCCCCCTCCGCCTACTCCGACCACCTTGATAATGGATCCCTGTTTTTTTTCAAATTGGAAATTGATTTTTTCAGTTGTCATGGCTTTCCCCATAATTAGTGATAGTAAAACTGCAATTTATATGGTCTGGTCGTCCTCTTCGAAAAGTTTGCCGAATTTCTTGTAAAACCAGTTGTCCAGACTGTTCCCGGAGGGTTGTTCCGGTCTGGCAGGTCTGGTTTTTCGTGGTTCAGGACGCCGTGGCGGAACCTGTTCTTCCTTTTTATGTGTGGTCCAGTAAGACTGACTTTCGGATTCAGGACGACGAGGCTCGGGATCCAGGTCAAAAATCCGGGGTTGAGGATCTACCGGTTCGGGTTTTTCCTGAATCACAGGTTCCTCCCTGACCACATCTTCAGTCAGGGTATATGTCTTCTGCGTGTTGATTTTCTGCGGGCCCGGAGTGGGGGCATCCTTGAACCCGGTGCACAGGATGGTCACGCTGATGTTATCCCCGATGGCATCATCATATCCGTTCCCCCAGATAATATCGGCTTCAGAACCGGCTTCCCGCTGGAGAAACTCTATGATCTCCCCGATCTCCCCGATAGTAATCTCGTCGGTCCCGGAGATAATGTTCAGCAGTATATTCTTGGTGCCCCTGATGTCGTTGTTGTCGAGCAGCGGGGATTGCAATGCCTGCTTGACGGCATTCATCGCCCGGTTCTCACCCGATGCAAAACCGGTCCCCATGATGAAAACCTTGCTGTCGTGCATAACGGTGTAGACATCTGCAAAATCCACATTGATGTTTCCATGGAGGGTAATGATCTCTGCCACCCCTTTCACTGCGGTGGTGACAATATCATCGGCCAGTTTGAATGCCTGCCGTGCCGGCAGGTCGCCGTATATGGAGTGGAGCCGCTGGTTACTGACGATCAGCATACTGTCGGTATATTGACTCAGTTTCAGGATTCCCTCGAATGCCTGGTTATATCTTTTCTTTCCTTCAGCCGGGGAAGGAATGGTCACCACTGCAATGGTCAGTATCCCCAGTTCATGAGCCAGGCGCGCGATGACAGGTGCCCCCCCCGTACCAGTTCCTCCTCCCATGCCCGCTGTAATAAACAGCATTTTGGTGTTTCCTTCCAGTACTTTTTTAATATCGTCATAGTTCTCAATAGCCGCTTCCTCTCCCCGTTCGGGCAGGTTCCCCGCTCCCCGGCCTTCGGTCAGTGCCACCCCCAGCTGGATCTTTACAGGTACCGGACTATGCATCAACGCCTGGGCATCGGTGTTGCACACCAGATAATCCACATCTTTTATGCCCGACTCATACATGTGATTCACCGCGTTGCAGCCACCGCCGCCTATTCCCGCCACCTTTATGATTGAAGAGGTGGGACTGGAAAACTGGAATTTAACTTTTTCGTCTGTCATGGAATTCAGAATTTCGGGTTAGAATCGGTTTCATCTTCCTCAAATATAATCTCTATTTGTTGGGAAATTCGCTTTTTCAGACTGCTGAAAAATCTGTTCCCGGGTTTGGTGTTGCGTTCTGTGTCCTGTTGCCTTTCCGGCTGCCTGCTTTCCAATGCATGCCCGCCGTTCCGGAGTGCGATTTTCAGCATCCCCAGGGCTCCTAAATAGAGGGTTTTGTCCAGATCGGGCGATTCCGTCAGCCGCACCTGTGAAAATCCCAACCGTGCATCCATGCCGGTCCTGAATTTAACCAGCTGAAGCATGTTTACCATTTTGGAAGAGCCTCCCGTCAATACGATCCCCTGGGCCGACTGATCGAGGAATCCCGACTTTTCAATGTGATAAACCATGCTGTCAATGATCTCCTCCATCCTGGCCTGGATAATATAGGCCAGGGAACGGAATGAGATTTCCTTTTTCTCCCATCCTTCCGCAGCTGGAATCGATACAAACTTCTCTTCTTCAGCAAAATCACCGATAGCCTGTCCGAATTCGACCTTCAGCTGTTCTGCTTTTTTGAGCAGTATCGAATATGCTTCCTTGATATCCCTGGTGATCACTTCCCCTCCAAACGGGATCACCGCCATATGGATCAGTTTTCCGTTCAGGAAAGAGGTCATTTTGGTGGTACCTCCTCCGATGTCCATCACCACCACTCCCAAATCCCTTTCTTCACTGTTGGTAACGGCCTCGGCAATGGCCAGGGGGGAGAGGGTGAAAATTCCCAGCCGGACCCCGATCCTCGAGAGTGCTTTCTCCAGACTCTCCTGGTATGAGGCAGGCGCTGCCACAATGGTATAGCGGGCTGTCAGTTTCCTTCCTTCGTGACCGACAGGAACCCGCACATCAGGATCATCCCCAATTTCGTAGTTCCGGGAGAACATATGATAGATCCGGTGCCCAGGTTCCAGGGGCATGTGGGATGCCTCCCTTTCCAGGTAATCCAGGTCACCCTGTGTGACAATTCCTGATTCAATGTACCGGGTACCCTCGAAGATCACTGAATGAATGCCCATGCCGGCCATCGAGACATTCACAGTCCCGATCCTTTCACCGGTCTGTATTTCCAGTTTGTTGAGCAACTCTTTCAGGGCAAAGGAAAATTCGTCCGGATTCATCACAATACCCCTCTTAATGCCACGGGAGGGGACCATTGCCTGACCTAAAATCCTGATTCTGCCATTTTCGGTTTTCTCACCTGCCAGCGCAGTAATTTTTGTTGATCCGATATCAACGACAGCCGCAAATTCCAGTTTTGAAGTCATATCTCTAACTTTTTTTTGCAATTACCTGATTATCAAATTTTAAAATTATCCGGTTGTATTTCTTCCAGTTATAATCTTTCAGCACTTGTTCATAGAATGCCCGGAGATTCCTGAATTTTTTCTCCATATTTTCAGTAGTTCCAAACTCAATCAGCTGGTTCCCCACCAGTGTGGACAATATCAGTTCTCCGGCCCCGTTCACATGGATTTGTTTGATCTGGGCTTTCCAGAATTTGTTGTGCTGAATAAAGTCGACGAATGGTAACAATTCATCACGGGCCATGTCGGCAGAGATATTTCCAGTGGCTACCGGCACCTCTGCAGCATAATTGACCGACACGGGAATCCGGTATCCCTCCTTGTCCATATAATAGTTGCCCTGTGATGAAAAGATCCTCAGCACAGGTACCCGGTGTCTGACTTTGATGGTGACCACTCCCCTGAGCCCGGCGGTGTCTCTGATATAAGTCTTGTAAGCATCGGCTTTCAGGATTGCCCCGCTTTTCGCTACGGCCTTCTCTATGGCTTCTGTATTTATTTTTTCCATTTTTTCCCCGATAATCTGCTCTCCTCCCGATCTGGCCAGATGGATTATATCCCTTTCACTCAGCCGGATGACCTCTGATCCGCTGTATTTCACCGCAATCTGGCTGCATTTGATCCCTGCTGTTTCCCTTGCGGAAAAAGCGAGCAGGATAATGAGCCCGGCAATGAGGATGCTCCATCCGGTGGTGAAAATGACCTTTCTGATCGTTCTATTCATTTTGCAGCACGGAAATTATATCATCTGCCAATAATTCTATATCCCCGGCCCCCATGGTAAGAAGGATTTCAGGCCGGTTACGGCGAAGGTAACCGGTGATTCCGCTTTTTTCCATCAGCATCCGGTTTCCCGAAGTCATGAAATTCAGGATCACTCCTGAATGAATACCTGGAATGGGAAGTTCCCTGGCCGGATAAACCGGTAAGATCAGGACCGTGTCCAGTAAATCCAGGCTTCTGGCGAACTCTTCAGCAAAATCGCGTGTCCTGGTATAGAGATGGGGCTGGAAAATTCCGGTGATCTTTTTACCGGGATAAAGCAGTTTCACCGAGCTGATGAATGCTTCCAGTTCACGGGGGTGATGGGCGTAATCATCGATGAACAGGGTTTTCTGATCACGGTAGCGTATATCGAACCTCCTCTTTACGCCGCTATAGAGAGCAAGCCCCCGGCTGATTTCTTCCAGCCTCGCTCCTGCGGCGAAAGCAGCAGCTCCGGCTGCAACCGCATTTTCCACGTTATGAATCCCGGGATAGCTCATTTCAATAGCGGGCGTCAATCCTCCGGGTGTTTTCAACCTGAAGTGGTAGCACATGGTTTGCGGATTGACCCGTGTTTCCACGGCACAAAAGTCGCCATTCCCGGCAAGGGAATAACTATATTTAATCCGGTCAACTGGCAGGGAAAATTCCTGCTCCAGATCCTGTTTTACTATCAAACATCCGTTTGAACGCACCTGCCCGGCAAATTCCAGAAAGGAAGACCTCATCTCTTCCCGGTTGCCATATATATCCAGATGATCGGCATCCATGTAGGTGATCACAGCCACATCAGGGGTTAGTTGCAGGAATGAACGGTCGTACTCGTCGGCTTCGGTCACCAGCCATTCATCTCCAGGCTCCGGAAGGAGCAGGTTCGAATGGAAGTTTTTGGAGATGCCTCCCAGAAAAGCCCCGCATCCGGTTTCCGACAATTTCAAAATGGTGGCAGCCATCGTGGAAACGGTGGTTTTACCGTGTGTTCCCGCTACAGCCAGGCATTTTTTGCTGTTACAGATCATACCCAGTACCCTGGATCGTTTCAGCACAGGATAGCCGTTCTGCAATAACCAGTTCCATTCACCCATCCCGGCAGGAATGGCAGGGGTGAGTACCACCAGGGTATCGGCCGGCCGGCCTACCAGCTGTTTAACCATTTCACCGAGGTCTTCATAGTGAACGCGGATTCCTTCCCTTTCCAATTCCCGGGTGAGATCGGAAGGGGTCCGGTCGTAACCTGCCACTTCCAGTCCCAGGTGCCTGAAATACCGGGCCAGTGCGCTCATTCCGATCCCCCCGATTCCGAGGAAATATACATGTGTGATGTGGTCTTTTTCGTTCATTTTCTGATCAGTTTCAGTGCCTCATCCACAATCCGAGAGGTGGCATCGGGCAAAGCCAGCTTGCTGATATTTTCAGATAGTTTTTCCATCTCCGGTGGATTGTTAAGCAGGCGGTTCACTTCAGGGAAGAGCTTTACCCCAATTTCTTCGTCCCTGATCATGATGGCTGCCTCTTGCTGCACAAGGGCCATTGCGTTCCTGGTCTGATGATCTTCCGCCACATTGGGAGAAGGAATCAGAATAACCGGTTTGGCTACCAGGCAAAGTTCGCTGATGGTTCCGGCGCCCGCACGCGACACCACTATATCGGCCGCGGAATAGGCCAGTTCCATCCGATCGAGGAACTGGTGTATCTGCACGGTTTCAGGCAGGATGCCCTTTGTTTTTTCCGTCATTTCCCGGAAATACAATGAACCCGTCTGCCAGATGACTGAATATCCGGAATTCCGGATCACCTCCAGGTTCTGCAGTACGGCGTTGTTTAAGGATCGGGCACCCAGACTGCCTCCCGTGAGAAGAACCGTTTTCCGGTTCCTGTCCAGGTGAAACCAGGAAAGGGCCTCTTCTTTGCTCTGAGGGGCAGTCAGAAGGTTTTTACGGACGGGATTTCCGGTCAGGACAATCTTTGCTGCAGGGAAGAACTTTTCCATCCCGTCATAAGCCACACAAATGCAGCCTGCCTTATCACCCAGCCATTGGTTTGTCTTTCCTGCAAAGGAATTCTGCTCCTGGATCAATGCCGGTATATGGGCAGAAACCGCTGCCCTCAGCAAAGGACCACTGGCAAAACCTCCCACACCGATGGCTATGTCGGGTTGGAATTCCCTGATTATTTTCCGGGCCCTGTTCATACTTAGCCAGAGCTTCCACAGGAACCTGAGGGAATCTAATCCCGGTTTGCGGGGCATTCCAATTACCGGCAGTCCGGTGATGGGATAACCTGCGGCCGGGACTTTTTCCATTTCCATTCGTCCCAATGCCCCTACAAATTGAATTTCACAGTCGGGGAAACGGTTCCTAAACTCTCCTGCGATGGACAGGGCAGGGAAGATATGACCTCCTGTTCCGCCTCCGCTGATTATGATTTTGAGCTTTTTCATTATTTCATCTCCTGATCTTCATCCGGAACTGCCACCGTAACGGCTGGTTCCGCCACTGCCTTTTTATCTTTCTGGTTCTGATAGCTGACACTTAAAATGCACCCGAATGCCACCGAGGTAAAGAGGAGTGAAGTCCCTCCCATACTGACCCAGGGCAGGGGTTGACCTGTGACCGGGAATACTCCCGTGGACACCCCCATATTGACCATAGCCTGGAAAATCAGCATGAGGACCAATCCTGTCACCAGAAATGCAGGAAAGGTCCGGTTAGCCTGTTTTACGATCATGATCCCCCTGAAAAAGAAGATCAGATATAACAGCAGCAGGGCTATCCCGCCCAGTAGTCCGTATTCTTCAATGATGATGGCATAAATAAAGTCGTTGTAGGCCGCAGCCATGTAATTGGCCACATCCGAATTGCCCGGACCCTTGCCGATCATTCCTCCTTCATAAATGGCCAGTTTGGCATAATCGGCCTGGGTGATACCGGTTTTTGCCGCGGGGTCCCCCTTGAAAAACCGCTCGATCCTGCCGTGAATGGTAGCCAGACGGGCCGGGGGATTATCTATTTTCCCGGCCACAAAATACATAGCCGCCACCATGAGCAATCCTGCCAGGATAATGCCGGCGAGATAACTGACCGGAATCCGGCCTACGAACATCATGCTCATTACCGTGGCAAACAGCAAAGCGGCCGTAGAAAAATTGGAAAAGGAGATCAATCCGCAGAGAATACCTGATGTGATCAGGATCTTCAGGAATGACTTTCTCCGCTCCTCCGTCGATTCCTGGCTTTCCCCCAGCATCTTGGCGGTGTACATCACCAGGGCCAGTTTGGCGAATTCGGCCGGTTGGAAGGAAAAGATGACCAGATTGATGGTTCGTCCCGAGGAATCACCCGAAAGTCCGGCCAGTTTCAGACCGATTGCCAATACCAGCAATCCTGCGCTGATAAGGACCATTACCCTCGATACGACCGAATAGGCTTTAACCGGTACAACCTTGATCATGATGACCATCAACCCGAATCCCAGGGTCAGAAAAATCATCTGGCGGATCAGAAAATGAAAGGTATTGCCTCCTGCCTGCCTGAAAGCCAGTGCCCCTGTGGCACTGTAAACGATCAGGAGGGAGAATATGGAGAGCAAAAGAAGTACCGTCCAGATGATCTTATCCCCTCGGAGAAGATTTTTAAATTGAATTTCCATCATGCGGAAACTAAAGGTTCCTTACTTCCTGTTTAAACTGAAATCCTCTGTCTTCATAATTCTCGAACAGGTCAAAGCTTGCACAGGCAGGCGACAGCAAGACAATGTCCCCGTTCCGGGCCAGATAATAGGCTGATTTCACAGCTTCGGCCATGCTGGTGGTGTCCACGATATTTTTCACCACTCCGTCGAAAGCCTGGTGGATCTTTGAATTATCCACTCCCAGACACACAATGGCTTTTACCTTATCCCGGACAAGATCGAGCAACATGCTGTAGTCGTTCCCTTTATCCACCCCTCCAGCTATCCAGACTACCGGATGGCTCATGCTTTCCAGCGCATACCAGGTTGAATTGATGTTTGTGGCTTTTGAATCATTTACAAACTCAATCCCATGTACTTTCAGGAACCGTTCCAAACGGTGTTCCACACCCTGAAAGTCGGTCAGACTCTCTCTGATCCTGTCGTTGCGGATTTCGAGAACCATCCCGGAAATGGCTGCGGCCATGGAGTTGTAGGCATTATGTTTGCCTTGCAATGCTAAATCCAGAATTGACATGCTGAACTGATTTTTATTTAGGTTAATCAAAAGTCTGTTTTCAGAAATTCCTGCTCCGTCGCCTGTTACGGGATGCAGGGAAAAGGGGAGGCAACGGGCCTTCAGGTCTCTGCGGCTCATCTCTTCCAAAATGATCGGATCGTCAGCACAGTAAATGAAAAAATCGGTTGCCGTCTGATTCCGGGTGATCCTGAATTTGGAGTTCACATAGTTCTGCATTTCATAATTATACCGGTCGAGGTGATCTGGGGTAATGTTCATCAAAACGGCCACTTCCGCTTTGAAATCATAGATATCATCCAACTGAAAACTGCTCAGTTCGACCACATAATAATCATGGTCTTCTTCGGCTACCTGCCGGGCAAAACTTTTTCCCACATTTCCTGCCAGGCCAACACTGAGCCCGGCTTTCTGCAACATATGATAGATGAGCAGGGTAGTGGTAGTCTTGCCATTGCTCCCGGTTATGCAGATTTTGGTTGCCCCGGTGTATCTCCCCGCAAATTCAATTTCAGAAACGACTGGCACTCCCCGGGCCCTTATCTTTTTCATGATGTCGGCCTTCTCGGGGATTCCGGGACTTTTAACTATCAGGCCGGCGCTGAGGATCCTTTCAGGGGTGTGACCTCCCTCTTCCCATTCGATCT
>Ga0116193_1002363_pt1 | contig 14409 bp, 8 predicted proteins | sample AD_UKC115_MetaG_FD_89892 | JGI IMG/M metagenome (GOLD analysis project Ga0116193, IMG submission 89892) | Active sludge microbial communities of municipal wastewater-treating anaerobic digesters from Hong Kong - AD_UKC115_MetaG | ecosystem: Engineered > Bioreactor > Anaerobic > Digestate | place... | reverse complement strand
TGAGCGACTTGTCCGCATCGGGATTACATCTCTGGTGGTGGACGGATTCATGGAATTCTCACTCAACCGGAAACTCAGATGCCGTATATTCAAATTATGATTCAAACAGCGGGAATTCACTGGTGGCAACCGTGACATTCCCGACAGCCGGTACTTACTATATCTGTGCCGAGCTTAAGGATTCCTCTTCTGATGTAGTCGATCCTGTATACATAACAGTTACAGTCGAAGAGGATACAGCTGTAAAATCCGACATAAATGTAGCCAAGGTGTCAAATCTGTCTTCAGATTTTATTCTCGGCGTCGATATATCGTCTGCCATATCAGAATTTGACAGCGGAGTGGTTTACTATGACTATGACGGTAACAAGATAGGCAATATCTCCGATTTCTGTGTGTTTCTTAAGTCAATGGGAATCAACACTGTAAGAATCCGTGTATGGAATGATCCATATGATTCAGAAGGCAACGGATACGGCGGTGGAGACTGTGATGTTGCCAAGGCAAAACTTGTAGCCGATGCCTGTGAGAATGCAGGTCTGAATATGCTCGTAGATTTCCACGTATCAGACTTCTGGTGTGATCCTTCAAAGCAGACAGCACCAAAGGAATGGTCGAACTATACTCTTGCGCAGAAACAGGAAGCAATCGAAAATTATATCCTTGAGTCGCTTAATACCATAGACCCTAACAAGAATACAGTCACTATGGTTCAGGTAGGAAACGAGACAAACAGTTCGTTCTGCGGTGAAAGTTCAACCGTCAACATGTGCAAGCTTTTCGCGAGCGGCGCACAAGGAGTAAGGAGTTTCAGCGACAATGTTAAGGTTGTAATACATGTGACTAATCCGGAGAAATCCACTATTGTTACATGGGCGGCAAATCTTGCAAATAACAATGTCGACTATGACGTTATTGCAACAAGCTACTATCCGTACTGGCACGGTTCTCTGGATAATCTGGAGAGTGTTCTGAATACAGTAAGAACGACATACAAAGTCGATGTTATGGTGGCCGAGACATCATATGCATACACCCTTGAAGATTCTGACGGACACTCAAATACTGTCCGCGAAGGAAACAACGACAGCGGAGACAACCTTGTTCAGCCTTTTACGGTTCAGGGACAGGCAACGGCAATACGCAATGTCGTCGATACGGTTAACAAAGCCGGCGGAATAGGAGTGTTCTACTGGGAACCGGCATGGATTACAGTCGGAAATACTCAGGACCTGACCGGCGACGAGTATGACTCAAAGGTTGCCGCAAACAAAGCGTTGTGGGAAGCAAACGGCTCAGGATGGGCTTCATCCTATGCAGGGGAATATGATTCTGAAGATGCCGGCAAATGGTATGGAGGTTCTGCGGTCGACAATGAAGCAATGTTCTACCCGGACGGCACTCCGACTGCATCACTGAAGCTGTGGAAACTGCTGGCGACCGGTGCTGTCAATACAAATGTAACTGTTGAATCAATTGCCGATTCTTCAATAACTGTTGAGCAGGGGGGTACATATATCCTGCCGCAGACATGCAGTGTATCATATAACAGCGGTGTGATCGCCGAGAATGTCATCTGGCTTGATTCTGATCTGGCAAAAATAGACATTTCGACAGTTGGAACATATGAAGTCTCAGGTGTTGTTACTCTCAGCAAGAATGTGAATTCAGGCACTTATGCGGGTGCAACCACTGCGAGTACAAAGTGTACTGTAACAGTCAAGGCAGCTAATCTTATTACGGATAAGAATGACGCAGGACTTGAGTCGGGAACTAATTTTACTGTCGCAGGTTCAGGAATGAGCCAGCTGCCATATACAAATGAGCCGGCTAATGTTTATGACGGAAGTTCAGCTCTTCACTGGTACAGTTCTTCGGCATCGACAGGTACTCTCACTTACAATACAGCTATAATCTTGAATCCGGGTGTATATCGTTTTGAAGCTGAGACACACGGCGAAAAGTCGTCTGTTGCTCTGACTGTATCTGACAGTGACGGTAATATTATAGTTTCAGGCGACAGTGTCAGTGAGACGGGATGGCTTAAGTGGCAGTCTCCTTACGCGGACTTCACTGTTAACTCTTCGACAACAGTTACTCTCAGCGCGACAATTTCAATAGACGCAGGCGGCTGGGGAATACTTGATGCATTGTATTTGCATCAGACGTCAGGAGTAGTTCTGTTAGGGAGTATAGACAGTCAGGTACAAGGATTTACAATTGACAGTGCTTATATATCCGAGAATATTGGTAAGTTTTTCACAGCGGAAGAACTGTCTGTATTGTCAAAGAATCAGAATGCAGTTCTTGATATTCAGGTTCAAATGGCTACGGCGGCTGAGGTCAGCGCATTTACCAATTTACTGTCTGAGTACACAGCAGGAAGTCAAATATTCAGTATCAATGTTTACAAAACTTTGGGCGGAGTCAGACAACGTGTATATGAGCTTCCGGCGGGGATTAATGTCGCCATTGACACAGGCAGTCAGATAGCGGATCAGAATACAAACAACGTATACCTTGCAGACCTGCACAACAATAAAATAATACTGTACGACGGAATAATTAATGGCACAACAGCCTGCGGATGCATCAGCACTTTTTCCCCTGTTGCGGTTGTATACAAATCTTCAGCGTCAACCCCTTCTGTGACTCCGACGGTATCACCTGTGTCAAATCCTACAGCGACGCCGACTTCGGCAATTGCAGTGACGCCTACAGCCGAGGCTTCTTCATCTTCGTCCGCAGCGTCAACAAACGCGGCAACAGTCACAGTTACCGCTGCAGGAACCCGAAAAAATGATTCTGCTGAATCGTCTTCTGCCGATATAGTCTCTACCGGAGAAAAATATGATGAATTGTCTTTTGTAACGGCAGGAATTGCAATAACCATAGGCATTACCGGTATTGCAGTTATCAGAAGAAGAATCAGAAAAGAAGCCTGACACATCTATCTACCTTACCTCAGAAAACCGGATGCCGCTTGAGACATTCGGTTTTCTTTTTTCGGACTGATCCAATGAACATAAATTACCGAAAAAAATAACGAAAGTAATGATATAATATTCTTCCGTGGGTAAAAATACACGACGGAAGGCATAAATAATGATTAATATTGCGAAGAGAATAATGTCAGCATTTATTGCGGCAACCATCATTTTCTCCGGTTCTGCTCTTTTGACACGAACGGCTGAAGCTTCCGATTCAACTGCATATACATTGAGCGGTGAGGCACATGTTCAGGATTATGGTGACAGATCAGGATCTTTCGCCGATGGTGAACTTGTAATCGGAACAACGCATGAATCCAAAAGACTTGAGCGCATCTGTATCAGTCTGGTAAACAATACCGGCTATGAAGGCTCTATTACATATCAGGTACATGTCCAGAATATAGGATGGATGGATTGGGTTCAGGCCGGACAATATGCAGGTACGGAAGGTCAGTCACTTCGTCTTGAAGGAATCAGAATAAAGCTAACCGGGGATCTTGCCAAACATTACAGTGTGTTTTACAGCGTACATATCCAGAATTACGGAGATAATCAGGGATGGGTATCGGACGGCGCACTTGCCGGCACCACAGGGGAATCGCTTAGACTTGAGAATCTTCATGTGAAGCTTGAGGCGCTCGATTCTGTAAACGGCAATGAGTCGGTCAGCTACCGCGTGCATCGTCAGGATTACGGTTGGGAAACCGATTGGAAGAAAGACGGCGATGTTTCGGGAACTACAGGTGAATCCAAGAGGCTTGAGGCTATTTCAATGTCTCTTATCGGAACGAAGTACACCGGTGGAATCACTTACCGCACTCAGATTCAGGATATTGGATGGGAGAGTGACTGGGCAAGTGACGGTTCGCTTTCCGGAACCTGCGGGCAGGGGAAGAGACTTGAAGCAATTGAGATAAAGCTTACAGGCGATATAGCAGACTATTATGATGTATATTACAGGGTTCATGCTCAGGATTATGGATGGATGGCATGGGCATGCAATGGCGCAAGTTCGGGAACTTCTCGCATGTCCAAGCGCCTTGAGGCAATTCAGGTTGTGCTCGTTGCGAAGGGAAGTCCCGCACCGTCAGTTATTGAAGGAATCGCAAGCGATTGCTCAGAAGCCTATCACGAAGGCAGTGCTTATGTGTTTCCCGCATTATATGTAAGCAGGTTCCAGTCCATTCATCAGGATGATATTGCCGCAATTAATTCAGCTGTCGGGAGCGGTCACAGAGACTATCTGTATTCTGATGTTACGTCATCGACAGAACATGATTCAACGCAGACGATGAGCGACGCCGACTGGAACGCATGCGCGAAGTTTGCTTCGGAGAACTTCGATGCGTCGTGGTCTACCGGCGAAAAGGTACTATATACGCTCTACTGGATACACTACAACGTGACCTATGGATCAGGTTCTATGGATTATGCGGTATCGGTCTTCCAGAACAGGCGAGGCAGGTGCGCCCAGTATAACGGTGCTATATGTGAGATGATGTGCTATCTGGGTGTAAATAATGTCAGGCTTGTCAACGGATACCGTTCAAAATCAGCTACAAGCTTAAGCGGCAAATTCTCGCATTACTGGTGTGAGTTGTCGATAAATGGCGTGAATTATGTGGTAGAGTGCGGAAATACGAGTAATGATTCAGGCGATTATGTCTGGTATTATTTCGTAGAACCTTACGGAGTAAACAATGCCAAGAAGTACGTAAAGTGCGGATTGGTAATGCGATAATTAACACGAAAAGGGGAAAAGAAATGAATTTAGCAAAGAGAGTGGTTGGTATTGCATTGATGCTCGCTATGTGCGTGTCAGTTGTAAACATACCTGTTGCTGCAGATTCGGCCGGTAATCTTGCACTGGGCGGAAGTGCTCACGTTCAGGATATCGGAGACCAGAACGGAACTTATGCAGATGGAGTTCTTACATTGGGAACAACCGGGCAGAGCAAAAGGCTTGAGAGCATCACGGTGAATTTTACAAACAATACCGCGTATGCCGGAACGCTTGAGTACAAAGTACATGTTCAGAATATCGGATGGAGCGCTGACTGGGTAGATGCCGGTCAGTCTGCCGGTACTCACGGCCAGAGTCTCAGACTTGAAGCCATAGAGATGCAGCTTACAGGTGATCTCGCCAATCACTACGTTGTAATGTATCGTGTTCATATTCAGGATTACGGCGATGCGCAGGGTTGGAAGACCGGCGGACTTCTCGCAGGTACTACAGGCGAGAGCAAGAGACTTGAGCAGCTTCAGGTTATGATTGTACCTAAGGATCAGGCCAGTATAACGCCTTCTGTTCTTTACAGAGTTCACCGTCAGGACTACGGATGGGAAACCGAGTATAAGAGTGACGGACTTAAATCCGGAACTACAGGCGAAGGCAAGCGTCTTGAAGCAATCTATATGGATGTCTTTTCGCCGAATATCGCGGGCGGAATAACATATCGCACTCACATTCAGGATATCGGATGGCAGGACTGGGTTACCGGCGGCAACATGTCCGGTACCGAGGGGCAGAGCAAGAGACTTGAAGGAATTGAAATAAAACTCACAGGTGATCTCGCAGACAAGTATGATGTTTATTACAGAGTTCATGCTCAGGATTTCGGATGGCTTGACTGGGCCAAGAATGGCGAAACATCAGGAACTGTGGGAAGATCCAAGCGCCTTGAAGCCATACAGGTTGTTCTGGTTGCAAAGGGCGGAGCTGCTCCGGGTGCCGTATACGGTGTTAATACCGATATGCCGGGTCATGTCTCTTTGACAGGTTCGGATCGTATTATATGTCTTGATGCAGGTCACATCGGTGTCTATAATCAGAGTCCTGTTGTAAAAAGCTATTATGAATCCAACTTTACCTGGAAACTTCATAATTACCTCGCACAGGATCTTCAGGCATATGGTTTTATTGTAGTCAAGACCAGGGCGACTCAGGATACGCCTCTGGGAGTTTATGAGAGAGGTCTGTGCGCAAACGGATGTGATCTGTTTATCAGTATTCACAGCGATGCAAGTTCCAACCATTCAATCAATAATCCGAGCGCTTACTGTTCAATCAACGGACAGGCCGATGTGATCGGTGACAGGCTTGCGTCTACAATCCAGAATGTAATGGGCGTTCAGCAGTATGCACGTTACAACAGACACGGTTCTGGTTCAGTTGCATATGACAGGGATTACTATGGCGTTCTCAGAGGCTGTACAGATGTCGGATGTCCGGGAATTCTTCTTGAGCACAGTTTCCATACGAATGCTTATGCTGCAAACTGGCTGCTCAGTGATGAGAATCTTCAGAAACTTGCAGCAGCAGAAGCTCTGGTGATTGCACAGTATTACGGAAAAGCCTGATTAGCCGAGATTGAGCGAATCAATAAATAAACGAATAGCTGCCGCGTCTGATTTTCTCCAGGCGCGGCATATTTTTTGCGCCTGCGCTTCTGACGATACGGTTAGTGTTGCTGTGAAAGGCATGCCGGAATTTGAAGAAGAAAGCCTGATAAGAATAGAATCCGATCCCTGAAATGAATAACTGGCAGTTGCCGTAAGCAGACTCATCATTGTTTCTTTTAGCTGCAATGCAGCAGCAGACAGATGCTCGATTACCGGAGCATTCAATGAAGGTCTGAGGTCGTCAAGAATCGCATGACCGCCGGCCGTCACATGAAGGATCTCGGTTGATCCGACGGCTTCACCGGTGCCTGTATCTTCTGATTTGACATCCATGAGATTGCCGGCTACAAGTTCGTTATAGGCCTGGCTGAAAGTAAAGAAATCTGCGTACAGAGAATTGACCACCGCTTCCATCAAAGCGTGGTAACTGACACCGGGGACGGCGTCTACGAGATACAGAATGTGAATTTTCGCCTGGGCGATTGATATGTCAGCCATGCGCTTATTATACTATTATTGAATGCCTGCAACAATCTTGCAAAAATCGCGTATGATTTATCAAAATTTGCAATTTTACAGTTCAAGAATGCCACTTCGGGTGATATACTTTGTAATGTTTTTGAAATAAATCCAAACAAGGAGAAATCACATGATTACACTTGATTATTCCAACGTGCTTCCGTTTATTGGCGGCCAGGAGGCCATCGACAGAATGGAGCCACAGGTAAAGACGGCTTCTGATATGCTTCACAAGAAGAACGGTCCGGGAAACGATTTTCTCGGATGGCTTGATCTTCCTTCACAGTATGACAAAGAAGAATTCTCGAGAATTCGCAAGGCTGCTGCGAAAATAAGAAGAGATACTGACGTACTTATCGTTATCGGTATCGGCGGTTCATATCTCGGAGCGAGAGCGGTTATTGAACTTCTCAATCATTCTTTTGCCAATGCGGCATCAAAGAAGGTCAGAAAGAGTCCTTTGATTCTTTTCTGCGGTAATTCAATAAGCGCTACATATCTTGCGGATATGATGGATGTTATCGAAGGCAAGAACGTCTCGCTTAATATCATTTCAAAGTCCGGAACAACAACAGAGCCTGCAATTGCCTTCAGAATCTTAAGAAGCTACATGGAGAAGAAGTACGGCAAGGAAGAGGCGAAGGCACGTATTTACGCAACGACTGACAAGGCCAGAGGTGCGCTCAAGGGTCTCGCAGATGAGGAGGGATACGAGTCTTTTGTGGTTCCTGATGATATCGGCGGACGTTTCTCGGTTCTTACAGCTGTCGGACTTCTTCCTATTGCTGTTTCAGGCGTAGATATCAGAGAACTCATGAAGGGCGCGAAGGATGCTTCAAAGGCTTATAAGAAGATGCCTTTGTCAGAGAACCCTTGCTATCAGTATGCTGCAATCCGCAACTGTCTGCTTCGCAGCGGCTACTCCACAGAAGTCATGGTCAATTACGAGCCCTCTTTCCACTATATGACTGAGTGGTGGAAGCAGCTTTACGGCGAGTCCGAGGGTAAGGACAACAGAGGTCTTTTCCCTGCAGGCGTAGATAATACAACAGATCTTCATTCAATGGGTCAGTTCATTCAGGACGGTTCGAGAGTTATGTTTGAAACAGTAGTCCAGATTGACAAGCCTCGCCGCACTTTTGAGATTCCCGCAGACGAAGCCAACCTTGACGGACTTAATTTCCTTTCAGGCATGGACATGAATCAGGTCAACATCAAGGCTATGCAGGGTACAATTCTTGCACACGTCGACGGAAAGGTTCCGAACCTCCTCGTTCATATGCCGGATCAGACCGCATACTCACTCGGTGAGCTTATCTATTTCTTCGAAAAGGCCTGCGGTATCTCAGGATATCTGCTTGCGGTAAATCCGTTCAACCAGCCCGGTGTCGAGGCATACAAGAAGAATATGTTCGCTCTTCTTGGAAAGCCGGGGTATGAGAGTCAGAAAGCTGCACTTGAGGCCAGACTTAACGGCTGATTTGTATATTTGACAAATTGTTGATTGCCCCGGCCAAGCTTCGATGCTCGGCCGGGGCTTTTTGTATAAGGAGATGACAAATGCTTGGCAGAATATATAATCAGTGGCTGCTGCCGCTATTCTTTATTACTATCGGTGCCGTGGTAGCGGCTTTTGCGCTCGATGAATTTCTTGTGCCGTTTACGATTCTTGACGGAGGCGTTGTCGGCGTGTCTATGATAATCAGCCAGCTGACCGGGATAAAGCTCGGACTGCTTACAATTATTCTCAATATTCCGTTTATGATTCTGGGATACAGAAGGCTGGGATATGTTTTTCTGATAAAGGCTGTTTATGCCATGACTGTTTTTTCGCTGTTTCTTGGCTTATTTGAGAATACAAAGGCGGTAACGCAGCAGGATATCCTGGTGGTGGTTTTCGGCGGGCTTCTGCTCGGCATCGGTGTAGGACTTATTCTGAGATATGGCGGCTGTCTTGACGGAACCGAGATTGTCGCCATGCTTTTGGGACAGCGTACCAAAATGTCGGTGGGGCAGATAGTGCTGTTTTTCAATATTGTCATATACGGTGTTGCCGGAGCGCTTTTCGGCGCAGATCGTGCATTGTATTCACTGCTGACATACTTCATTACCTCCAAGATTATAGATATTGTCGAGAACGGAATGGAACAGGCCAAAGCAGTGATGATTATTACGGATCACGGCAGCGACATTGCGGAAAGAATATACAGTCAGCTCGGACGTACATGTACCAGGATGGAAGGAACGGGGCTTGTGAGCAACGGCAGAAAAACGGTGCTGTATTGCGTTATTACAAGAGTTGAAGTGTCTTCAATAAGGAAAATAGTAAGTGACGGAGACGTATCGGCTTTCGTCACAATATCGGATGTCTCGGAGATAATAGGAGAACATATCAAGAATTAAACGTTTGAATTGCTGATGACCTGCATTGATTTTAACCTTCAAAAAAACATCCCTCAGGAGGCTTTTCCTGAGGGATGTTCATTTTATTCATATGAAGTATCCTGAATCATTTTGCTACTATATTGGCGATTCTGCCTTTGACGTAAATGAATTTGACGATTGAACGTCCGGCGAGTGCTCCGGCGAGCCTTGAATCAGCATTGACTGCAGCCTCAACAGAAGCCTGGTCGGCATCAGACGGAATCTCAGTCTTGAATGATACTTTGCCGTTGATCTGAACGGCGATTTCAATAGTATCCTTTACAAGCGCAGCCTCGTCATAGGAAGGCCATTTCTGGTTGAAAACGGAGTACTCATTACCTAAGACATTGCACCAGAGCTCCTCTGAGAAGTGAGGCGCGAAAGGCGCAAGCACGAGAATCAGGTTCTCTACCGCATATCTGTAGAACACGGGCTTGAAACCTTCTGTCTGACCGTATTTTGTTATGGCATTGAGAAGTTCCATCATACGCGCGATTGATGTGTTGAACTGGAATTTCTCTATATCCGTCGTAGCGCTCTTGATTGTGTAGTTAACGGCGTAGTTGAGCACTTTGTCGTTATTGTCAAGAGTGAGCCCCGAGATGTCGGATGAAGCTGTCGCTGAGGCTTCGGAGGCAGCAAACTCTATGCGGCGGAAGAATTTGACGATAGCCTGAAGTCCGGTGTCAGACCACGGACCGCCGTCAGTATACGCGAAACCGAAGCCGAGGTAGGTCCTGAATACATCGGAACCGTATTTGTTAACATAGTCGTCCGGCATAATGGTGTTGCCTTTGGACTTGCTCATTTTCTGACCGTCCGTGCCGAGAATTGTTCCCTGATGAACGAGACTCGTGAAAGGCTCATCGAAATCGAGAAGACCCATGTCGCGCATGGCCTTCGTAAAGAAACGGGCATAGAGCAGATGCATGCAGGCATGCTCGGCTCCGCCTACGTATTTGTCTACAGGGCACATCCTATCAATGACATTCCTGTCGAACATTGCCTTGTCATTCTTTGAATCCGGGAATCTGAACTGGTACCATGAGGAATCGACGAAGGTATCCATTGTATCAGGATCGCGTCTCGCTTTGCCGCCGCATTTAGGGCATGTGCAGTTTATGAAAGACTCGCACTTGGCAAGCGGACTCTCGCCGTCCGGTGTAAATTCAACGTCATAGGGTAGAAGGACTGGAAGTTCTGATTCCGGTACCGGAACAGTGCCGCATTTCTCACAGTGAATCATAGGGATAGGTGTGCCCCAGTAACGCTGACGCGAAATAAGCCAGTCGCGAAGGCGGTAATTTACCTTTGTCTCGCCCATGCCGATAGCTGCGAGCTTGCCGACAATCGCCTTCTGCGCGTCGTGAATCTCCATGCCGTCGAATTCTTCGGAATTTACAAGAAAGCCCTTCTTCTCGCAGTAGGGAAGTTCATCATCTTTTCCCTTCTCTGACTGGATAACTCTGATTATGTCGAGTCCGTACTTCTTTGCAAAAGCGAAATCCCTGTCATCGTGCGAAGGAACTGCCATTACAACGCCTGTGCCGTAGCCGGCTATTACATAGTCCGCGGCCCAGATAGGAACCTTGCGTCCGTTGAGCGGATGAACAGCATATGCTCCGGTGAAGACTCCGGTTTTCTCTCTTGTTGTCGACATTCTGTCGATGTCAGTTACCTTCATGGTAGCTTTTTTGTATTCGTCAACGGCGCTTCTCTGGCTGTCTGTCGTCAGCTTGTCGCAAAGCTCCGACTCCGGTGCCACGACGACATACGTGATTCCCATAAATGTGTCAACTCTTGTTGTAAAGACTTCAAGCTTGACGGGCGTGCCATCTTCGTTCTTAAGCTGTTCACCGTTTTTCTCAACGAAAAGCGCTACCTGAGAACCCTCCGATCTTCCAATCCAGTTTGTCTGAAGCTTCTTTGTCTTCTCCGGCCAGTCAAGCTTCGGCAGGCAGTCGAGAAGTTCCTGTGCGTAGTCGGTAATCTTTAAGAACCACTGTGTCATATTCTTGTGAATGACTTCGTTTCCGCAGCGTTCGCAGCAACCGTCCGTTACCTGCTCGTTCGCGAGAACAGTCTTGCATGAAGGACACCAGTTGACAGGCGCGTTCTTTCTGTACGCGAGACCTCTGTTGTAGAGCTGTATAAAGAACCACTGGTTCCATTTGTAGTATTCAGGGTAGCATGTGGCAAATTCATAGTCCCAGTCGACCGTGGACCCCATAGCCTGAAGCTGGCCTTCCATCGTCTTTATATTCTTGAGAGTTGAATCCTTGGGATGAATTCCGGTTTTGATAGCGTAATTCTCAGCCGGGAGTCCGAATGCGTCGAAACCCATCGGATGAAATACATTGAAGCCCTGCATACGCTTCATTCTTGACCACGAATCAGTAAGTGAATAGTTGTACCAATGTCCCAGATGAAGGTTTGCGCCCGATGGATAGGAGAACATCTCAAGGCAATAAAGTTTCTTGCCTTTGGCGTCCGGGTTGAATTTGTAAAGGTTGGTGTCTTTCCACTTCTTCTGCCATTTCTTGTCGGTCTCAATTGAATAACTCATGGTATAACTCCTCTATTTACTTAATTTTAGCATTTAATTGTACACCTGTAAGAGCAAAATTTACAGCACGGAAAGGGCGCGTGCAGTATTATATTATTAAAGCAGGTGAGGATGAAACATGACCAGAGATGATGTTTTCGATTACATAAAGAAAGAGTATCTGACGGAGCCGGAATACCTGTGGAAGAGTTTTCCGGACTATGCGGTTATGAGACATGTCGGCAACCGTAAATGGTTTGCGGTCATAATGAACGTGAAACGCGGCAGGCTTGGCATGGATGAAGAAGACGCATACATCGATATTATTGTCGTTAAGTGCGATCCGGCATATGCTGACGAACTTCTTCGAAGGGATGGCTTCAGACCGGGGTATCATATGAATCAACGCAACTGGGTTACTGTTCTGCTTGACAACACAGTCGCGGATGGTGAGATTACGGAACTGATTGATGCAAGTTTTATTCTGACTCAGATCAGGGGACACAGGTAAAATTGTTGTTTATGATACTTATTCGTAACGCCTGATAAAATAATCAGTTGACAGAAATTGTGTTTCAGAGCGAAAATAGAAATGAAATAACATATATATGCATCCTGTATGTTCTGGTAGTGGCTTTAGATGTTACCGTGAGGAATAATATGAAGAAGACAGTTTACAGCAGAGGCGGATTTACAATAGCGGAACTCCTTATCGTTTTAATGATTATCGGAATTCTCGTAGGTGTAAGTGTTCCTGTTTTTACAGCTCAGCTGGAGAAAACAAGAGAGGCTACCGACATTGCCAACGAGCGTGACTGCAAAGCAATCGCAGTGTCTTCTTTCTTGAACGACGGTACAAACGGCACGTTTTTCTATGATGCCGCTTCGGGATGTCTGATGACAACTTCGGAAGATATAATTGTATATGGCAAAGGAACAATGGCCGGAAGCATCGCGGAAGATCATACCAAGAGCATTATCAGGTGCATTATTACACCAAGCGGATCAATTTCAATTACCTGGACCGTTGACGGAATCAACGGCAATGCCGATCTTGGTTCTTATACTCCATCGCTTTATCTTCTGGACGTATTCAACAAGCTTAAGCTTACAAGTTATCCTGTGTATTCCAATATAGCCGGCGACGCCAACACGCAGGCTGTTAAAGCTCAGCTCGCTGAATCGTTCGGTGATACCAATATCAACTCGTGGCTGATTGACAGGGAAAGCGGCTATCAGATAGTCTGGATTACTGATATTGATGTTTCTACCGTTCAGGCGGGATCTTATGTGAGAGTCATGCGATACAATACAAAGAAGAAGACTTATACGGCCGCTTATGTCAAGGTTACAACCACGACTGTTAACGGCGTTACCTATAACGTTCTTCCTAGAGCGATATCGACAGGTTATAAGGAAATCGCCGGACAGAATGACACAACTAAGCAAAGCTATTCTTCAACTCTTGCGGTATTTAACAGTGCGTCCTCGTCAATCTGATGAGAAGTTGATCGCTTAATATGATTGTGACTTACGTATTTACTCTGTCACTATAATCGCTTATCTGCAATAAACCTAAATGAAACGTGATTGTCACTCTATTTGAACCTCTTTTGATTGATTTTTGTCAGAGTGAATGTAATAATTACTTTGTTTCATTATGAATTTACGGATGCCGCAAAGCATCTGATCGATATATTAGAGGTGAATAATTATGGGTTTAGGCATGGAGATTGGTATTGATCTCGGTACCAGCAGTGTTTTAGTTTATATCAGGGGAAAGGGTATTGTCCTTAAGGAACCTTCCGTTGTTGCAATTAACAGTAAATCAGGCAAGGTTCTTGCGGTCGGTGAATCTGCGAGTCTTATGCTTGGCAGAACTCCGGGAATTGTTGAAGCAATAAGACCTCTGCGTGAAGGTGTTATTTCTGATTTCAGAGCCACGGAAGTTATGCTTAAGGCTTTTATCGGACGCGTTTGCACAGGCCTGAGAGCTTCTTATTTCAAACCGACGATTGTAGTCTGCGTTCCTTCGGTTATCACGCCGGTTGAACAGCAGGCTGTTGAGAATGCCTGCCGTCACGCGGGTGCCAAGGATGTTTTCCTTATAAGAGAACCTATTGCCGCTGCAATAGGTGCCGGAATTGATATAACCAAAGCATGCGGTTCAATGGTTGTAGATATCGGCGGAGGGACCACTGATATTTCAGTAATATCACTTTGTGAACCTGTTGTTGATGCATCGCTTAAGGTTGCCGGAGACAAATTTGATGAGGCTATCGTCAAGCATGTCAGAAAGAGACACAACATACTTATCGGTGAGAAGACTGCCGAGAAACTCAAGATTGAGATCGGATGTGCATATCCGAGAGACGAAGAGCTTACGCTTGATGTGCAGGGACGAAATATCATAACAGGTCTTCCTTCTACCGTGACGGTTTCATCTACCGAGATGCTTGAAGCTCTTGAAGAACCGATTACCCAGATATTTGAGGCGGTTCATAATGTTCTTGAGAGAACTCCGCC
>Ga0116193_1002359_pt1 | contig 14422 bp, 14 predicted proteins | sample AD_UKC115_MetaG_FD_89892 | JGI IMG/M metagenome (GOLD analysis project Ga0116193, IMG submission 89892) | Active sludge microbial communities of municipal wastewater-treating anaerobic digesters from Hong Kong - AD_UKC115_MetaG | ecosystem: Engineered > Bioreactor > Anaerobic > Digestate... | reverse complement strand
CGATTCCTCGCCGCTGACATACAGCACCTTGGTCTTGGCCGCCAAAGCCGCCGCGGTTTGCATCAGCAGCGTTGATTTGCCAATTCCCGGCTGACCAGCCAGAAGCGTGACCGATCCCGGCACCAAGCCGCCGCCCAAGACATCGTCTACCTCTTGAATACCAGAGGGCATGCGGGCCTCTGCCTGTTTGGCTACAGTAGCCACCGGCTGCGGCTTTAAAACAGAACCTTTGTCCGCGGCGGCCACTAGGGCTGTAGGAGTTAGCTGCTCCTCTAGTGTGTTCCACTCGCCGCAGTTGGGGCACCGACCCGCCCACGTACTGCTGGGCTGGCCGCAAGCCGTGCAAACAAATCGAACTGATTTTTTTGCCATAGTTATAAAATCCCTTCTTCCCCTTATACCCAGTGTAGCACGGACTATTGTGCGGCCGGCACGCTAGCGCTAGAAATTGCCTTAACGAGCGCCTGCTCTTCCAGGGCGATGTTGTTGCGGGTGGCGACTAAATCGTTGTAGTCGTTTATGATTTGTTTGAGTCTGGCTACGCCGTTGTTATAGGCGCTGACCTGGTAGTTATAGCTATCTACCTGTGCATTGTAGGCGCCTACACTGCCGCTGGCGCGCAGCTGTTGCATAGACTGCCGCTGGCGCTCTAAGCTGGTTTGCTGCTGGCGCAAGCTAGACTCCAGCGGGTCCATCTCTGCCTTCCAGGCTGCCAGTTGGGCATCGGCTTCTTTAACTTGCTTTTCGCGGGAGACAAAGGCGTCGTTGTACTTGGTAAAGGTGGCCACGACGGCCTGCCTATCTTGAAAATAACGCTTGTAATACGTCTCTAGCTCCGGCGGGAGTTGGGCCAGTTGGGTGCCAAAAATGGAGTGCATTTCATTTATGAGCGCATCTGGCTCAGACTTGCGGTAGGCATCTACGGTGTCTTTTACGGACTGATCCTGCAGGCTATCGTATACCGCTTGCAGCTGGGCATCGATTTTTTTGCGCTCTCTGCTAGACAGCCGGTCATACTGGGCGTGCAGCAGCTCGTGCGCGGCGGTGACCTCTTCTATACCCTCTAGCTCTGGCGCGTTGACATCCAGCACATAAATAGCGCGCTGATTGCCGTGGTAGCAGCCTAAAACGGCTGTTTTTTCTGAGCCGGCCGGACATTTTTTGGCAAAATCGGCCTTATTGCTGAGCTCCGGATGATTTACGTAGAACACGTTTAGGGCCGATGGCGTTAACTTTGCGTCATAGGCCATTTTGGCCACGGCAGCCGGCGGCTGGTAGCCCAGCATGCGCCATTGGTCATACAAGAACCAACGATTAGTAAGTAAGAAACCAATGACGCCTAAAGCTAAAAGTGGACCAAGAATCTTTTTCACTACCGCTATAATATCAGGCTTCCGTGGTAGTGGAATAGGCTAGCTGGCCTTTTTTGGCAGCCACCCGTACAATATCGCCGCGGTCATATTTGTCCGCCAATAGATTTAGGGCAATTTGGTCTTCTAGGGTGTCCTGAATCAGGCGCCGCAGTGGCCGTACACCGTTATGAGAATCATAGCCATGCTCTAGCAGATACGCCTTGGCGGCGGGCTTGAGCTCAATGCCAATGCCCTTTTTCTGCAATCGGGCGCGCAAGTCATCTACCTGCAAATCAATGATGCGGTAGATATCGGTCTTGGTCAGAGCGCGGAAAACAATGACTTTGTCTATGCGGTTCAGGAGTTCCGGCTTAAGCTGTTTCTTAAGCTCGTCGCGAACGCGGTGCTCGTTGACCTCGTGCAGTTCATCCAGGGCCTCTAGGTCAGAAACGCGGCGAGCGCTAAAGCCAAAGCTGGCCTCTTTTTGCAGCTGTTCTGCGCCGATGTTGCTAGTCATGATGACAATGGTGTTGGTAAAGTCTATGCGGCGACCCTTGGCATCTGTTAGGTAGCCATCTTCTAGCATTTGCAGCAGCATGTTAAAGACGTCTGGGTGGGCTTTTTCTATTTCATCAAACAGCACCAGGCTGTATGGTTGTCTGCGGATTTTGTCCGTGAGCTGGCCGCCATCGTCGTAGCCAACGTAGCCCGCCGGTGCGCCAACTAGACGTGACACGTTATGCGCTTGGTCAAATTCCGACATGTCAATTTTTACCAACGCATTTTCTGAACCAAAGAACTCGCGCGCCAAAACGCGGGCTAATTCTGTCTTGCCCACGCCGGTTGGGCCCAAGAAAATAAACGAGCCAATTGGCCGTTTTTCTGACGACACGCCGCTGCGGTTTCTGCGGATTGCCTTAGACACGGCCTCCACCGCCTCGTGCTGGCCAATAACGTATTTGCCCAATGTTTTCTCTAATTTAAGCAAGTACGATGCCTCCGACCGAATCACCTTCTTAACCGGCACACCGGTCATGCGTGCCACAACATCCGCCAAATCTTCCCCGGTCAACGTTAAGCGCTCTGTGCCCGGACCGTTCTTGGACAGTTCAGACAACTGCTCCTTAATTTGCTCTAGACGCTGCTTGTGCTTTGCGGCTTCTTCGTAGTTTTCTGCGTTGACGGCCTCGTTCATGCGCTCATCCACCAGGCGTTGTTCTTTTTGTAAGGAGCGCATTTCTGGGCTGGTCTTGGCTTTTAGGACACGCAGCTGGGCAGCGGCCTCATCTAATAAATCGATTGCTTTATCTGGCATGTAGCGGTCCTGCACATACCGATGCGCCAACTGCACCGTGTCTTCTAGGACTAAATCGCTAATAGCAACGTTATGGAAATCTTCATAGTGTTTGCGCAGCCCCTTTAAGATGGCCAGGGTTTCCGCTAGATTGGTTTCTGGCACCTGCACCGGCTGGAACCGACGCTCCAACGCCGCGTCTTTTTCTATGTGCTTGGTGTACTCGTTAGTGGTGGTGGCGCCAATCAGCTGCATTTTGCCGCGCGCCAAGGCCGGTTTAAGAATATTACCGGCGTCCATGGAACCTTCTGCGCTGCCCGCGCCCACAATAAGATGCAGCTCATCAATAAAGACAATGGTTTTTTTGTCATTTTCCAGCTCTGCCATGACTTTTTTAAGGCGTTCTTCAAACTCGCCGCGGTACTTGGTACCGGCCACCATGCCAGCTAGGTCCAGCATAATAATGCGCTTGTCCAGGAGGCTGTCAGGGACATCCTCTGCCACAATTCTTTGCGCCAAGCCCTCTACAATGGCGGTCTTGCCCACGCCGGGCTCGCCAATCAGCACCGGATTATTTTTGGTCCGACGATTCAAAATAGTAATAACTCGCTTAATCTGGTTTTCTCGCCCCACCACGGGGTCGAGCTTGCCCTGACGCGCTTCCTGCGTCAAGTCAGTTCCAAAAAAGTCCAGCGCGGTTTTGTGATTCTTTTTCTTAGAGCCCCCAGCCGCAACCGGATCACCACCGGTGTATGCTTTTTCATCTAGCAGCGCATCCAGTTCTGCGTGCAGCTTGTTCATGTCTACTTCCATGTCCCTCAGTAGGACTGTGGCGCGGGCGTTTTTCTGCCCCAGAATGCTGTGCAAAATGTGCTCCGTACCAGTGTACTGCTGACCATATTCCTGCGCTAAGTCATAAGCCATTCTTAAGGTAAGCTTGGCGGTTTCCGACAAACCTTTAGCGCCCATAGACACCACCAGAGTAGCCGGGTTCATACCCAGCGCCAGCTGCGCGCGCTCCATGGTAACTTTGTTGTCCCTGAGTAGTTTAGCGGCCGTCGATTCCGGCACAGCCATCATGCCCAGCAACAAATGCTCTGTGCCCACATAGGCACTATTAAAGACGCGCGATATGCCGTCAGCCTGCTTTAAACTGCCGAGCGCATTAATAGTCAGGTGATTCAAAAACTCTTGAAATTCTGGGGATGATGGTTCCATGCAAACTAGTTTAGCGGGTTAATTAGCACTCGTCAAGCCTGAGTGCTAATTTTCTAATTTGGACACTTAAAAACTACGCTCTCTGCACCCAGCTCGGCGGTACAGTCAGCACATTGGTCTACTTGGACATAACGCCGGTTTTGGTCCTTTCCGTAGTTTTCAACAAAAATAACGTCATGACTGAACTCGCTTGTATAATGTGGGCAGCTTGGGTCGTAAGCACGTTGAATATGCTTAGCAAATTCATCGTACTCAGACTGCCCCGGCCCATGTTCTAGCCATAATAGTTCACATTGTTCGGCGCAAATCGCTGGCACCTCAAAATGTCCTGCATCTCCTCCGAGCAATGGACATCTCTCTGACACGAATTACTCCCCGTGCTCTTCAATAGCCTCAAGTAAGCTAGATTCAAGCTCAGACTTCTTCTTGATTTTGCCTGGCTTCTTGGGCGCTGCAGCTGCGGGAGCGGCTGGAGTCTCAGCGGCAACAGGAGCAGCAGGAGCATCTGAAGCGGCCGCACTAGCGCCGCCATCGGACTCAATATCAAGTTCGTAGCCAGTCAATTTAGAGGCTAGGCGCACGTTTTGGCCACCCTTACCAATGGCAATAGACAGCTGGTCTTCTGGCACCGCCACATGGGCGCGCTTGGCGTTTTCATCGATTTTAACAGACGTAACTTTGGTTGGGCTTAGGGCGTTCATGATGTACTCAACCGGGTTGTCGCTAAAGACAATGATGTCGATTTTCTCTTGCTCGCCAATCTCTGACATAACTGCGTTGACGCGGGTGCCGTGACCGCCCACAAAGGTACCTACGGGGTCAACACCGGGGACGTTGGACCAGACGGCAATCTTAGAACGGACGCCGGCTTCGCGGGCCAGGCCTTTGATTTCTACGGCGCCGGATTCCATTTCTGGGACCTCGCCGCGGAATAGCCACTCTACAAACTCGCGGTTGCCTCGGCTTAGGATTAGTTGTGGGCCGCGGAAGCCGCGTTCCACATCTTTTAGGTAAACCTTCAGGCGCTGACCGGGGTAGTAGCGCTCGCCCTGGATTTGCTCTGAACGCGGCATGATGCCCTGGGCTTTGCCAAGGTCAATCCGCACAATGTTACCTTCTGGGCGCTGCACGGTGGCGTTAATAACGGTGCCGATTTTGTCCTCATACTCTTCCATGACAATCTCGCGCTCAGCCTCACGCAGGCGTTGCAGCACGACTTGCTTGGCAGTCTGAGCGGCCACACGGCCAAAGGTCTTGACTTCTTGGTGGATTTCAATCGTCTCGCCAACAGCGGCGTTTTTTCGCATAGCCTGCGCATCTTTTAGGGCAATTTGGGTAAATTCATCTTCTACGTTGTCTACGATTTCTTTAGTGACGTAGGCGTCAACATCGCCGCTGGCAAGGTTCATGGTAACGCGCACTTCTTGCTCGCGGTCCCCGTAGTCACGGCGGAAAGCGGCGGCTAGGGCCTGCTCTACCGCTTCTTGCACGGTTGCTTCTGGCAGGTTTTTCTCTTCTGCGATTGCCTTAATGGCGGTTACTAATTGTTTGACATCAAAGTCCATTTTAACTCCTTTATTTCATGAAAAAATCCGACCCTGTGGCCGGACGTTACCTAGCATTATACATGCTTATGATACGGTCGGCAAGCCTGCCTAGTGAAAGACATCAATTATTATGGGCGGAGCATTATTCCAGCCGGTATCAACATAGAGAAGCGGGGTCGCCAGATTCTTTGGAATCGCAAATGTGATTTCCCCACTTGTTGACTGGCCTGGCTTTAAGTCAGTTGCCGGCAGCGGATGCTGCACATGCATACTAGGATGAAGTGCGCTGTAATCACCGTCCGCAGACCTTACATACAGCTGAGTGACTGGAATAAAATGTTGCTTCTGATTGGAAGTATTGGTGACTGTTAATTTCATGACTAGCATGCTTTCCTGGGGACTAATAGCAAACGCCGGATCGGGTGCGGTTATAGTGCCAACGCTTTCTACCTTAGAAGTCAGGACGCCATTTTTACCTGTTTGCATTGAGGTGACTCGCAAAACAGGCCTGGCCGCAAAATGATATGCAGTAGATGCGCCCAAGGCTAAGATTGTCGCACTAAGGACACAGAAGAGTATTGCGCAGCGATAATGTATCGACTTAGAGCGAATCGTCTTGGGCGATTTTCTACGGCTTGTTTGGGTCATAGAATCCTACCCTAAACGCAGCCAGCTGACTAGTGGCGCCATTGTTAGTCGTTGCCGCCGTATGCCCATGAGTTGTGGAGCCTGAAGACTTTGCGTACCCAGGTATGGCAGCCGACCCAGCCAAGATGGCAGTGATGCTGTGGTTGCAGGTAGCGCTACTGTTTGCCAAGTTGGATGTAGAAGACGCGCTCCTTACAACAGGGTGGCTGGGTTGGTAGCGAGTAATATCTATTACCCAGTCGCCGTTCCATCCCCAACAGCTCGATGGCGAAGCATGCGCTGCTAAATCAGACCGCCCGTAGCAAGGAGTTTTACCACTGCAGTACACCACGACAGGTGCAGGTGCGCTCACGCTCAGCCTTGCCGTACCGGAGCTGCTTTGTCCTCGAGCGTTAGAGCACAGCAAAACATAATCATATACGCCACTGGCAGCAATCACGCCAGTTGACTGAGAGCCGCTTAATGCTTTACTGCCGGTCCATCTTCCTGATGCCGTACAAGTCGCCGGTCCGTTTGCAACCGACCAGCTTATTGTCGCTGAATTCCCTGCCACAATATTGACTGGGGAAACACTGATTGAAACTACAGGCGCAGGCGTTGCCGTGGGGGTGGCTGGAGGAGCTGTTGTGGTCGGCGGCCTATAGACCGTAGCAGTCGATGCTGTTGCCGTGGCTGGAGGAGCTGTCGCGACAGCTTTAGAGACAACATCAATTTTAACGCTCACCGTTTCCATACCGCTCGTATTTAGGCAGGTCATGGCATATGTCTTTGAGCCCTCGGTCATTATAGACGCCAAACCCTGCTGCCCACTTTCATTTTTTACGCCCGTCCAATCTCCTGACGCAATACAAACATATGGAGAATTTGTAGTCGACCACGTCAGTTTAGGTGAAGACCCAACTTGAATTGTACCTGCTGGGGCAGACAGTGTTACGTGGGGGCGACGCTGAGGGTCTCCGGTCCCAGCATCCTGACCAATAACGATAGCTCGGGCCACGGCATAGCCAGTGCCCTTATCGGTTTTGCAGGTAATCGTAAATAAATACTCTCCTGGGGCTAATAATGGCTCTGATTCAGCTGTTCCACTTGTTTTTTGATTACCAGACCAATCGTCTGAGGCGGTGCATGTTTTGGGATTGTTGGTTGCTTTCCATTTTATGACTGCTCTTGCCCCCTGCGATAACACGACATCCTGCACCGCTATTGTGACCTGCGGAGAGTCCTTGCCTGTCATGCCACTTTGAATCATGCCGCCACTTTGCTGCAGGCTATCATAAGTCGATTGACTCTGACTTTTTGGCTCTGGCGCGGGCAGTATATTAAAAACACTCGCCCCAAGCGTCACAAGGGCGCACAGAACGATTAAGCCGCTGGCAATTTTGAAAGATATTGTGCTTTGTTTTAAATTCATGTTTATTCTGTAACGGTTAAAGATGCAGACGCCTTGTATTGTCCGTTTGAGCTTTTACAAGTAATATTGTATTCCTTGTTGCCCGCCGATGTCAATCTGCCGGTGCTCTCTTGGCCGCTGACTGTTTTTGCTCCACTCCATTCTCCTCCAGCCTCGCATGATATGGTTTTTTCAGATGCTGCCCAGCTTATTGTTGCATAGCCGTTTTTATAGGTCTTATTTGGGGATATAGAAATTGCTACCTGACCATCAGGCGTTGCTGCTTGAGTTTGCGTTACCGGCTTACGAACAAAGATACCCATTATTACAATGAGTGCCATTCCCACAAAAACCACCACTGACACGATAGCAGTAGCAACTTTTAGTTTCATAAGAGCTCAAACTCCTCGCTATGGATTCTAGATTTAGCCACACCCTTTACTTTCAGCTGAGATGTAAATGATTGCATCATCGGCCCTGGGCCACACAAATAAAAGTCTTTACCGTCAAATGCACCGCTTATTACCTCAATATCATCAGCTGTTAAGTGTTTTCCCTGTTGGTCCGATGCGTACGGAATGATGCGCAAAGAATTTTGTTTCTGCAGCGCTAACATATTAAGCACATCAGTGCTTACAAATTCACTGGCCGTAGACACGCAGTAAAAAAGATACACCCTATAGCCTTGATCGGGCAAATCCTTGAGCATAGAGAGAAACGGCGTAATCCCAATGCCACCAGCTATCCACACCTGATCGCGGCACTTGTAGTTAACAAAAGAGAATCGTCCGTAAGCGCCCTCTATTTCAACCTCCATGCCTGGTCCCAGGTTGAGTAATCGCTTTGTAAAATCACCTAGGCTCTTTATACATAGCTCTAGGTATGGATCATTGGAGCTAGAGCTAATAGAGAATGGGTGCCAGCCGTCCATTGGCTCACCATTCAGGTCAAGAAGACGCATGTATACAAACTGGCCCGGTGTATACGTAACCCGCTGATTGTGCGGCCGCAGGGTAACTTTTATTATGTCGTCAGCGACCATTTCTGAACTTTCTACAGAATACCTATAACGGCGCAGTACAAATGAGCCCAGGAGAGTTTTGTATGTATATGCCAGAAGACCCAAAATAACCATCGCCAGCATGTAGTACCGTAGAATTTTTATTTCCGATGTGTCGCTGTAGATAAAAAATATATGGAGCCCAGATATTAAGAAAGCCACCCCCAGGAATTTATGAATAAACAGCCACAGCTGGTAGGGCAGCTTCACAAATAACGTGACCATGAGCATCACCACCATACCCCAGAAACCTATAATGCCAAAGGTTATGGCCCACTGCTCAAGAACCGCCTCGTGCACCAGGTTGTGAGTATTAAACAATGCGCTTAATGGAAGTAACCCGTTAGGTATAAGGGAGAGAGCCGCAGAGCGCATGCCTTCTGGTATCAGTGCAAGTGCCACAAAAAGTGGGTGAACCATGAGCCCAATAAAAGCCAGCGCCCCCACGATATGGTGGGCGATATAGACTCGGCTCAAGCCGCCAAACATCGGCTCTAAAAAGCGCAGCCGTGTGGACAGGACTAGACTTATTGCATATAAGACTGTGCCGACTAACCCGGAAAGTTGACTGATTTCTTTGTTTATACCGGCAATGCCAGCAGCGCCGTTTGGAACGGACTGAAGCAACGTCAAGAATACCGGCACCATTGTCAGGAGGCCCACAAGAGTCCATGCAATAACATGTGGCAGCTCAAAGTTGCGCATCAGGTTAGTTTCTGAAGTCTTGCTCATGGTCTTTATTCTTATGCTTAATAGTACTACATCCTTTATAAATTGGGTATGGTTACCTTAGAGCCGGGCGGCAGGATGCTACAATAAGTACACTATGTCTCAAGCCGTCAAACAACTGTATTTTACTTTCCAGCCACAAACATATGATCTTTCTCTTGAAATAAATGATTCTGCGCTGGCCTTTAGCGGGCAGGTGATTATTCTTGGCCGCAAAATCGGTCGCCCATCCAAGCGCATTACACTCCACTCCAAAGGCCTCAAAATCCAAAGTGCCCAAATTATTAAGCACGACAAAAATGGCGACCAAACCATAGAAATCAGCCGCATCAACCTGCAAAAATCATACGATGAAGTTCGCCTACACACGGACCAGCTACTCTACCCCGGCAACTACACGGTAAAGGTAGACTTTGAGGGCAGCATTACCCGCAACATGGAAGGCATTTACCCCTGCTTCTTTAAAGACGCCAAAGGCCAGGAGCAAAAACTCATTGCCACCCAATTTGAGAGCCACCACGCGCGCGAGGCTTTCCCCTGCATTGATGAACCTGCCGCCAAAGCCGTCTTTAATCTAACGCTTAAGACCGGCCAACACAAAGCAATCCTAGGCAACACACCAGTAAAAGAACAATCTAGCAAAGATGGCCAAGTCGTAACAAGCTTTGAGCCCACTCCTAAAATGTCCACCTACCTGCTGGCCTTTGCCTTTGGCAACATGGACTATCTGGAAAGTAAAACCAAAAACGGCACACTGGTCCGTTCTTACGCCACGCCGGCCAATACACCGCACACGCAGTTTGCGCTGGAAACCGCCGTCAAATGCCTAGATTTTTATAACGACTATTTTGCCATAGACTACCCGCTGCCCAAGTGCGACTTTGTAGCCCTGCCGGATTTTGCCAGCGGCGCCATGGAGAACTGGGGCCTGATTACCTTCCGCGAACAAGCCCTACTCGTAGACCCTGCCAACACCAGCCTATCCATGAAGCAATATGTGGCCAACGTCGTCGCGCACGAGCTAACCCACCAGTGGTTTGGTAACCTAGTCACCATGCAGTGGTGGAACGACCTCTGGCTCAATGAAAGTTTTGCCAGCTGGATGTCCTACCTGGCCGTAGACCACCTCTTTCCGGACTGGCAAGTCTGGACCCAATTTATTGCCGATGAACAGTCCCTGGCCCTTGGCCTAGACGCCCTGGAGTACACCCACCCAATCCAGGTTCCCATAAAGCATCCGGATGAAATCCGCTCTATTTTTGACGCCATCAGCTACGAAAAAGGCGCCAGTGTGCTGCACATGCTGCACGGCTGGATTGGCGCAGACGCCTTCCGGGACGGCCTGCGGCTGTATCTGTCAAAGCACGCCTACGCCAACACCACAGCAGATGATTTGTGGGCCGCCTGGGAACAAGTCAGCGGCCAGCCAGTGGGCCAGTTTATGCACACCTGGATTAGCCAGCCCGGTTATCCGCTGGTTCGCTACATAGACAAAGCCGTCAGCCAAGAACGCTTTTACCTAAACCCTGCCGCTCAGAAAGAAACCGCGGTTTGGCCAGTGCCGCTTTTGCCCAGTGCGGGCGCGGGCCAGGTACTAAATAGTGCTAGTCAGCCGCTTGATTTGGCCGATGGCGCCGTGCTTAATAGTGGCCGCACGGCTTTTAACCGCGTTGTTTATGGCGCCAATCATCTGGCCACTATAGACGTCGCCAAACTGTCGGAGCTAGATCGGCTTGGCCTTTTGGCAGACAGTTTTGCTAGCGCTAAAGCCGGCTACAGCCCTACCGTGGATGCGCTCAAGCTCCTAGAATCCTATGCGCAAGAAGACAATGTGGTGGTTTGGGATACCATCAGCGGCGCGCTTTCCAGTCTTAGGCTGGTCATGAACGATGAATTGCTTCGCGATAACATGAAATCATACGTCCAAAAGCTCACCGCCAAGCAGCTGCGGCGGTTGGGCTGGAAGGAATCGGCTACAGATAGCCACTTTGACAAATTACTGCGCCCAACCATTCTGGCGCTGGCCGCCGCAGCCGATGAGCCAGCAGTTGTAGAAGAAGCATTAAAACGCTTTAACTCTATGCAAAAACCGGAGGATATCCACCCGGACATCCGTGGCATCGTCTACGGCACTGCCGCGCGCCTGGGCGGCCAAAAAGAGTTTGATAAGCTCTGGCAAATGCACAACTACAGTACCAACAGCGAGGAACGAGTCACGCTGAGCGCTGCCTTGACCGGCTTTGAAAAGCCCGCACAGATTACCCAAGCGCTAGAGAAAATCATCAGCCCAGATGTCCGTCTGCAAGATGCCATGTACTGGGTGGCGTACAGCTTCATGAACCGTTACGCGCGCGCAGAAACCTGGCAGTGGGTACAAGACAACTGGCAGTGGCTCAAAGATAATCTGGGCGATGATTTGTCGTTCCATAGAATGCCGATGTATGTGGCGCGTGTGCAGTCAGACCCCAAATTCCTAAATGAATACAAGACGTTTTTTGACCCCAAGCGCACGCCGGCCATAAACCGCACCATAGACCAAGGCATTGAGACCATTCAGTGGCAATCTGCTTGGCGCCAGCGCGACCTGAGCGCCGTTAAAAAATACTTTCAATAAAACTGAGCACCGCAAACTCTTTGCCGCCCACCTCTATAGCGGCCAGCTGGTAATCACCGCGCCACTTGTAATCATCCACCCAGGTTTCTGCCGCAAACTGCATTTGTCGCAGCTTAGTCTGAGTTATGGCCTCTAAGCCGCCGCCTTGACTATCCGATTTTCTGTATTTAACTTCCACAAAATATACAACGTCGTTTTTGCGGGCCACTAGGTCGATTTCACATCTGGGGCGCCTATAGTTACGCTCCAAAATAGCATAGCCCCGCATCTCCAAATAATTGGTAGCGGTCAGTTCTGCTTTTTGCCCGGCGGCCGTGGTAGTCATGACTTACTACTATACACTGGTTTAAAACTAAACCGATGCACTCCTTGCAGCGGGCCATGCTGCCTTAGCGCCGCCGCGTGCTGCGCCGTGCCGTAGCCAACATGTTTTTCAAAACCATACTGCGGATACTGCTGGCCCAGCTTGGCCATGAAGCTATCGCGCGCCTGTTTGGCCACAATGCTTGCAGCGCTAACTGCCGGCACAGTTTGGTCTGCTTTTATCAGCGTTTCCACCTCTGGCATATCTGGCAAAAAGTTGTAGTTGCCATCAATAATAATTTTGTCCGCTGTGTGGTTTAGTTGCTCCACCGCACGGCGCATCGCCAGGCCCACCGCCGCTGTTAAACCCAGCTGATCGATTTCTTCTGCCTGCACCCAGCCTACGCCTACATAACTGTAGGCCAGGATTTCATCTGCCAATTGTTGCCGACGCTTTGCAGTGAGCAGTTTGGAGTCCCTGAGGCCACGAATCGTGTCGCGCAAGATAACAGCCGCGGCTACCACCGGCCCAGCCCATGGCCCACGGCCAACCTCATCGATTCCCATAACAATCATTAGTTCTATTGTACTGCATGTCTGGAGCCCGATTTCTAGAAGCCCACGCCGTGGGCCCTCTATGATACACAGCGGGGCCGTGCAATGGGCTTCTTGATTTTGGCCGTTCCTTGCAGAACTATAAAAAGTCCTGACCGCGCAATGGATCAGGACTTATTCAAAAAACTAAAAAACTTAGGCGGCAGCGTCGTGGCGGGCTGCAACTTCTGCGGCCTTGGCGTCTAGCTTAGCCTGCTCTTCTGCCTCTGCGGCAGCCTTGGCTTCTGCCTCCTTGGCAGTTGCTTCTTTAAGCTTAGCTTCTTCTGCTTCTGCAGCGGCGTCATGCACGTCGTTTACGGCGCGGCGATCAAAGTCCAGGCCCGTCATGCGGGCAGCCTTACCGGTGCGGTCGCGCATGTAGCTTAGGTAGTTACGGCGCACCTTGGAGCGCTTGGTAACTTCTACCTGCATAACAAGTGGGCTGTGCAGCAAGAAACTCTTTTCTACACCAATACCACCAGATAGGCGGCGCACGGTGATGCGGCTCATGTGACCACCCTTTTGATCCGTGCGGATAACCAAACCTTGGAACACCTGCACGCGCTCTTTGTTTCCTTCTTTAATTTTTTGGTGCACGCGAACGGTGTCACCACTGCGGACGTCTACAACGGCCGACTTCTTAAAACTGTCGTTTAATTGCTTAATTGTGTCGCTCATATCCACGCTATTGTAGCCTAAAATGACCTCTGTGGCAAGGGTTTAATTTGCAGACAAAACAATCTAATGATCTTCAGGCAGTGCAAGTTCGCCCGCATAGGCGGCAAGATTTCGGGGGCTTGCAGGATTTAATGCTTCCATTTCTGCGTCTAAGTCCCAGCTTCTGCCGTCAGGGTTATTATCTGGATTATCTATTCTTTGTTCGTAGCTCATGTCCTGTATCTCCCTTAATAATTTTAACTATGCAATTCCATTGCTTTCTGAACAGCTTGGCCGGGCTGAACGAACTCCACGTCAACTTCTGCTTCGCTAGTGACAGCTTTGCCTACCTTTGGAGCAAAATCTTCTGCTCGGTGCGGTCCCCAGCCTTCCATGTAAGCGCTACGGCCATATAAATCTTCCATTCTTCTGTCTCCAAATTAAAAATAAGCTTCCTGGTGAAGCTCTTTGGTTTGCCGGACTGCGCTGTACGATTTTTAGATCGTGGCTTCAACCATGCTGAAGCGCAGCCCCGAAAGACATAGAATCTTGACGATTGCGCACATCATGGTTGTCATTGCTAACTATTAAAGCATAGTTGTGCGGTGCAGACAACTCAAAACAATCTTTGAATTATATAGCAATTAGTATATAATATATTTATGTCTGCGGAGCTTTTATCAACAACACCACTCGTGGATAAATTCCTGGAATCCCTCAAAAATTATGAGGGAGCTGAATTCATGAATCACGCCGGTGAACTACACTGCCGGGGCGGCGCAATGCAAAAACCTGAATGTTTTGAGTATGGAGTTGGACCATCTAGGTTTGACTGTACGGGATTACTAATTAAGGCAGCTCTGGAAGCCACTGACGCTCATATAGATGACTGGAATAGGCGCCGGCGGCACATCCGGGAGTTACAGCCTTTGCAAATTTGGCGTAATGCAAAGATTAGCGCAGTTCCCATTAGCGCAGTCCTTTTGAGCGGCATGCGAACAGATCCAGCAGCAGGT
>Ga0116193_1002356_pt1 | contig 14429 bp, 7 predicted proteins | sample AD_UKC115_MetaG_FD_89892 | JGI IMG/M metagenome (GOLD analysis project Ga0116193, IMG submission 89892) | Active sludge microbial communities of municipal wastewater-treating anaerobic digesters from Hong Kong - AD_UKC115_MetaG | ecosystem: Engineered > Bioreactor > Anaerobic > Digestate | place... | reverse complement strand
TATAGGAAATATTGGCTGCATTAATCGTTTTATTACGAACACCTACCTTAGCTCCAAAACTGCTGAAGCGCTGGCGTAACTGGTCTTTGGTGAAAGTAAGTGTATCAGGCCGGAATCCATATTCATATTGTGTGTTACCATCATAATGGAGCTGACCCATCCATTCCTGTGTATTTTTTTCATTGTTAAAAATCCCGATGGCATTCAAACCCGTTTTACTTGCTTGTTGAAAAGGCAAAGGGCCTTTGGAAGAAGTATATTTCCCAAAAACATTTAACATGGAATGGACCCCATCTCCCATAGAAATTCCTGCTTGTAAATAAGGCGTCGTAAAATTCCCATAGCCAACTTTCACAAAATTGGAATTTTCCCAATGTACAATAGAATCAATAGAAGCAGCCAATGGTCTTAATGATGGGGATTCATAAGTAAAAAATAAATTCTGCGCAGGTACATGATATTGCAACAATGGTCTGTCTGTATCAGGTATTGGCGCCCCGGCGCTGAAATTTATTTTGGCTGATTTTTTTAATGAAGGCGTGAATGCCGAAGTAACGATAACCGTTTTTTGTGGTATGGTATCCTTTCCATTTTTATTTACAGCCTGTGAAGAACTGCGTTGGCGGTCCTGTGCAATAATTAATCCCGGAATAAAAAGGAAAAGGAAAAGTGAACTATATTTATGCATTGTTCTTTTTTTCTGTTGAATCATTTAATGGTTAATTGTTTTGACCGGATTGGTCAATTTTACTGTTTTGATTTTTTTCAGCTACCACCCTGTCCAATTTTTTTTGAGCTTCCGACTGTAATTCAGGAATTGAGGCATTTTCGACTACGCTTTTTAAAGTAGCCTCCGCATTGAAATAATCTTTTTCGGCAAAATAAATATCTCCCAGGAGGATATATGATTTGGTGATCCAATAATTATAAGAGCCCGATTTATTAATCACTTCAAAAGCAGCTTTTTCGGCATCGGCATATTTTTGCTGTGAAAATAAAATGACGGCCACTTCGTAACGCGCTTCAGCGGCATATTCCGATTTACCTAAATTAATCACCGTTTTATATGCATCGAGCGCTTCAAATACCTGGTTATTGAGTTGCGCACTTTTGGCAATGGCCATATTAGCCATCATTTTATCATCCGTTGCAATTTCTTTCTGTGTTAATAATTCCTGAGCATTTGAAACAGCATCCGCCCATTTTCCCAATTTATACTGGCTGCGCAACAATCCACGCATACTCTCCAGTTTATTCTCAGGTGTAGTAGCTATTTTTTTGAGCATACTAAAATATTGTTCCGCTGTGGTATAATCTTTCAATTCGAAATAGGCGATCCGCGCCGATTGCAAAGCAGCTTCTTCAGCATATTTATTCGGAGATTTGGCATTTACTAAATCAAAGTATTGAATGGCATGAGTAAAATCTTTTTTATCACTATAGATTAATGCTATTTCAAAAGCAGCTTCCACAGCATATTGGCCATTCGGGAATTTAGTGAGATAATCATTTAATCCCGCTAAAGCATTTTCTGTCATTTTATTTTCATAGGCATTTTGAGCGGAAATAAAAGTAAGTGAATCAGCTTCTGAGAAACTCACTTCCTTTCCATTTTTTTGCATAAAGGTGATGAAATCTCCCGGCTGATGTTTCTGTAGAAATATATTCCGAACATAGTTTACCGCTTCATCACTTTCATCTGCATTGGGGTAATTTTTAATGAGTTTTTGAAAATTATTTAATGATTCATCTGTATTCCCCTGGTTGAAATAGGCAATACCCAGTTTTAGATAAACCTGAGGTTTCAAGGCGCTGGCTGATTGGTTATTCAATAATGCATTCAATGGTGCTATGGAGGCGCTATAGTTTTCATTTGCTAAATATGTATTAGCAATTTCAAGATTGGCATCGGTGAGGAGATTTGATTTTGGATATCTTTGAGCAAGGTCTTGCAGGAAACCGATTTTTTGAGCATAATTTCCGGCGCCACCACTGATCATTGCTTTCTGGTATAAAGCATAATCTGCAGCCGGGAACTGATGACTGATCATAAGATCATACATCTGTACTGCTTTCGTATAATTTTTTTGCATAAAATAACAATCCGCTATTCGAGCATAAGCATCCTGTTGCAAGGGCGAGCTTACTGCATTGATATTGTTTACCACTAGCAGCAAGTTTAGTAATGCATAGGGATAATTTTCCTGTCGCATATTGCTATAACCTAAAGTATAATAAGCATTCACAGGAGAAACATCTTCATAAGAAACGGGTGATTTCAAATACCGGGACAGATAAAAATTGACTGAATCAAAATCATTGGTACGATAGGCAATTTCTCCTTTCCAGAAATCAATGAAGGGTAATTCTTTTTCATTGTATGCTGCATTCATTGCCTGGTTGAGTAAATCATTTGCCTGGAGGATCTGCTGGTCATTGATCAATTCTTCAGCACGACCCAATAATATTTTGGGATAGACCTTTTTAACCATTTCGGATTGCAAACCGATGGATTGCAAAAGGTTGAGTGCATCTTTAAAATTATTGGTGTTTGCCATTACGCGCACCAGTAATTCTTTTGCTTCATTGATATCTTCACCTCGTGGATATGCGGTCACATAATCTTTTAACTCATTCAGTGCAACATCTGAATAGCCCAGTTCGTAGGAAAGTTTGCCATAATTAAATTTCGAAATCTCCTTTTGTAAAAGGTTACTGCTATTGAGTGAACAAAATAAAAATGCACTTCGGGCGCTTGGTTTCATGTCCAGTTCCAGGTATGATTTTGCAAGCAGGTACATGCTATTCTGTGCCAATGAGTCCTGTTGACCGCCCAATTCCTTAAAACCGGTTGCGGCTTTACTATATTGACCTGCCTGATAATAACAAAAGGATAATTCATATAAATCTGCCCTGCTTACCTTTTTGGTACTACTCACATAAGTCTCAAGAAAGGGTAATGCATTTTTGAATTCTTTTTTCTCAAAATAAATATGCCCAACCAATTGTTTCAATTGTAAATCATAATATTGGTTGCCTGATTTTTTCAGAATATTCTCTGCATAATTCAAAGCCTGGTCACGATCATTATTAAAATAATATATTTCGGCAATATAATAAGGCACTACATTTTGATAGGGCGACTGGCTTTCACAAATTTTAAAACAACCCAGCGCTTCCGTATATCTTTTTTCACTAAAGAGAATAAAACCATAATAATAATTTGCATCCACATAATTAGCGTCACCCGGTATTTGCCTCACTGCATCGAGTAATGGTTTTGCTTCATTGAACTGCTGTTTTGTAAAATAGACATACCCTTCATGAAATTTCATTTGAGCTATTTGTCCATTATCCAGGTTTGACAATCCGGCTTTTTCATAATAAGTTAATGCATCTGTAAACTTATTTTTACGATAAAAATATTCAGCAAGGAAGTAGGACATCATTTCAATGCGAGGTGTATTATGTTCCAATGCAATGAAATCAATGGCCTCTTCTTTGGCTGTTTCGTCATTGAGTTGCAAGCCACTGATGATGGCATAATATTTAGATTCTTCCCAAATACTTACGGGTATATTACTTTTAAAGTCTTGTGATGCATACAGACTCTTAAAAAGAGGGTATGCCAAACTGTAATCTGTTTTTTGATAGAGATCCTTAGCCAATTTGAAAATTTCATCGGGATCATTATTCCATTTCGTAAATTGGGCTGACAAGGTAAATGAAATACAAACGGCAAATAAAAGGAAGCTATACTTCAGAGGGATTTTATGCATAATGTGGTGAACGGATCGTTGATTTAAATATTTTAATGATATTTATAATAAAACGTAAAAACACGCTAAAGATAAGTTTCATCACAGGCAAACGGTATATCAATGACGAAAATGTGGATAAAGTTTTGACCATTTTTTTTATTCACACCGGTGATTACATAATATAAATTCAAAAAACTATACTAAATGTGGTAATTTATTCAAATTCAATAAAATTGTTGTTGTCATCTATTCAAGTATTTAAATTCTTAAAATTCAGGGAAAAATGAGCTAAATAGCTCCAAATAAAATTGATTCAAAGATTTATTTGCCTCTCATTAAAGAAAAGTATTTGGTTATGTGAATTAAATGCCATTATTTTATATTTCTGTTTACGAACAGAAGACAATATCCATTATTCCTAAAAGAGAAACCTAGTACATGAAAGCTATTCAAAAAGTGCTTTTACATGCGCTGTTGATTTTTATCCTGATTTCGCCTACCATTCATTTACAAGCGCAATTAAAAGCGGACTTTACAGCAACCCCAACATCCGGCTGCTCCCCATTAATAGTTGGTTTTACGGATAAATCCACCGGTAAACCCACAAGTTGGAAATGGATTTTAGGAAATGGTGTTATTTCCACCGCACAATACCCGTCCACTACCTATTTTGAAGAAGGTGTCTACACAATTAAATTAATAGTTTCCAATGCCACTCAGACCGATTCCATCACCAAAACCGGGTATATAAATGTCTATGGAATACCTGATGTGGACTTCGATGCTTCGCCATTAAGTGGATGTTACCCACTTGATGTAAATTTTGTGGATAAAAGCACTACAAATTCAGGAAATATCAATTCCTGGTTATGGGATTTTGGGGACGGTAATACAGCTACTGTTGCGAGGCCAGTTCATACTTATACTTCATCAGGTTCTTTTGGTGTAAGCCTGATGGTCACCTCGGGTTATGGTTGTTCAAAAACAATTACGAAAAATAATTATATTAATTTATCACAAGGTGTTACTGCTGCATTTGCTGTGAGTTCCGCAGATATTTGCCAGGCTCCGGCGAGCTATTCATTCACCAATCAAAGTATTGGCTCCGGTAACCTGGCCTATTACTGGCAATTTGGAGATGGGGCTACTTCAAACGCTACTTCACCAAAACACAATTATAGTAACCCAGGAACATATACGGTTTTACTAACAGCCACCTCTTCATCCGGATGTGTAGATACGGCTTCTGTAATCATTAATTTCAGTTTTCCCAAATCTGCTTTTAATATTTTGCCAACAATATGCGCCAATCAGCCACAATTTATTTCGAACAATACAACACCCACGCCTGTTTCAGTTAATTGGAACTTTGGAGATGGTACAAGTTCTACGGAATATAGCCCAACAAAGACTTATACCAAAGCCGGCACCTATCAAATTAAATTAGTGAATGAATTTTCAGCAACTTGTAAAGATTCAATCACAAAGATCGTAGAGGTTATTGATGGCCCGGCAGCATCCTATAAGGCATCTGATACTGCCAGCTGCTCAGTTCCTTTTACCGTAAACTTTACAAATACTACAAAAGGAAATGCCGTATCTTTTTTATGGGATTTTGGAGACGGTACTACATCTACGGAAATTAACCCGACTCATACTTATACGAAAAATGGCGATTTCACCGTATCGCTGACTGCAACAAATTCAAATGGTTGTCAAACTGTTGATAGAATTGTCGGATACATCAAAATACACCCATTATCAATCAGCGGTTTCGAAAACTTACCTGTAACGGGTTGTACTCCATATATTATTCATCCAATTCCCATTGCGAATGCTTCTTTGACGAATGCTACGTACTTATGGGATTTCGGGGATGGCGCCACTTCTACTTTACCTAATCCATCTCATACATATCAACTTGATGGAGATTATACCGTTTCACTTACTTTAACGACTACAAGTGGATGTACTACTACGTTTAAAATGAAACATGCAGTTGTTGTAGGGCATAAACCTACAGCAGATTTCTTTGCAGACCCATTAGATGTATGTGCAAAACTACCCATCACATTTACCAGTACTTCCACCAATGGCCCAATTACTCAACTGGAATGGCATTTTGGAGATGGCGCTATTTCCTACGAGAACCCGGTCGCGACACACAAATTCGTTGATACCGGCTATTTCACTATTACTTTAATTGCATTTAATAATGGATGCCCGGATACTATGGTAAAAGAAAGATATGTGCATATTAAAGCCCCTGTAGCAAAATATACTTTTGAAAATAATTGTACAGACAGGCAATCCGTGAGTTTTAAAGACAAATCTATTGATGACAAAACCTGGCAATGGAATTTTGGGGATGGCAATTTTTCTTCTGATCAAAATCCGGTCCACACGTATGCCAGTACAGGATCTTATGAAGTTATACTTTCTGTTGCAAATGACGCTTGTGAAGATACAATGAGAAAAACAATCCAGGTGGTCAATGAGAAGCCTAAATTATCAATAACCCCTTATGCTAATTGTCGCAATGTGGATATTTCTTTTGAAGTAAAAAATGTAAATAAGGAAAACATTATAAATACAACATGGAATTTTGGAGATGGAATTATCCAGGTAGTGAATAGCACCTCTGTCATGCATAGCTATGCTAAATCAGGTACATACATTGTGTCTGTAGTGGTACAGGACATACTGGGATGTACGGATACACTTACTGAAACGACCGTTGTCAATATTTATGGGCCTACGGCAAAATTCACATCACCAAAAACAACGGGTTGTATTAAAGAGCTTTTTGATTTTACGGATGCTTCTACTACAGATGGCACACATGCCATTCAATCATGGACCTGGGATTATGGAGATAATACGATAACTACCTATAATGCGGCCCCATTCCAACATGCCTATCTCAATCCAGGTTATTATGATGTGAAATTAACCATTCAGGATAGCTATGGCTGCACTGATAGCATCCGCAAAAAAACATTTATTAATATCACTAAACCAACGGCATCTTTCAATTTTTCTGATTCTGTTGTATGCCCGGATAAAAAAATAAACTTCACCAGTACATCTGATGGTATTGAATTAAAATATTCCTGGGATTTTAAAGATGGTTCCGGTTCTTCCAATGAAAATCCAAACCACACATATACTGTCCAGGGGAAATATTATCCACAACTTTTAGTTACGGATATCAATAATTGTCCTGATTCAATAACATCAACAACCCCTATTATTGTTTCCATTCCATCACCAAAATTTTTAATGAGTGATTCATTTTCAACTTGTCCACCATTAAATGTAATCTTTACAAATAAGTCCCAAAATTATGCCTCCTATACCTGGGATTTTGGCGATGGAAATACATCCACAATTTTTTCTCCATCTCATTTGTATAACACGGCAGGTACATTCCAGGTAACTTTAAAAGTAACCGGAAATGGGGGTTGTGTTGATTCCCTCACCAGGAAAGTTGAAATTAAAGGGCCTTCCGGTAACATCAGTTATGACCCGATTAACAATTGCTTCCCCAATGAAACTTCATTTATATCCAAAGCACAAAATACAAGTCAATATTTATGGGATTTCAGCGATGGTACAACCATCACAACAAGTACCGGATCAGCAACACACACCTATGCACCTGGTACTTATTTACCCAAGATTATCTTAAGTGATGATTTTGGTTGCGAGGTTCCCATTAAAGGTCTGGATAGTATTCATGTTTATGATATTACTGCCGTACCAACTGTATTCAATAAGCAATTCTGTGATTCCGGAACGATTATTTTCACCGATTCATCTTATTCCAATGATTCTATTCAAAACTATCACTGGATTTTTCCGGATAATAGTACAGCTGATGGAAAACAGGTTTCGCATTTATTTACGTCCAGTGGCACATACAATATATCTCTAATCGTAACAACCAAAAATGGTTGTTCTGATACAGCGCAATTAATTACACCATTTTATATAGCATCCTCACCAAAAATAAATATCACCGGTGATAGTACCGGATGCACACCATTTACAGTAACCTTCAAAGGAAATGTAAATGCTTCTGATACATCTGTTCTCAATTGGAACTGGGCTTTTGGGAATGGGGCCGTTTCTAACCTGCAAGATCCACCTCCGATTACCTACACACTTCCAAACCTATATGCGGTTTCTGCCATTGCCAAGAATAGTGCAGGCTGTGCCGATACTGCATATAAACAAATTAATGTTTTGGCTCCGCCTAATGTTAGTGCCGGGATGGATACAACCATTTGTAAATTTGGAACATATGTTTTACAACCGAATGGTGCCACCAGTTATATTTGGGATCAAAATCCATTTATCAGTTGCACAACTTGTACGAACCCGATTGTTTCGCCTGATTCTACTATGACCTTTGTTGTTCATGGATTTAACAGCTTAGGTTGCCAGGCTTCCGATTCCATAACGGTTCAGGTTATACAACCCGGTTCTCTTAAAACTATGGACAATGATTCCCTTTGCATGGGAGGAACTATACTATTACATGCAGAAGGATCCACACAATATCAATGGTCACCAGCTACTTTCCTGGACAATCCATATCAGGCAAACCCGGTTATGCATGCCACAAAAGATACCATAATCAATTACCAGGTTACAGGTACTGACCGGAAAAATTGTTTTATTGATACAGGGAATGTTCGCATCAAAGTTTATCCAATTCCAGGAATGCAAATCTTGAAAGAAAACATTACCCTGCAAGCTGGTCAAAGCGTCAAAATTGAAACAACTGCCACACCTGATATTACTCAGTGGAAATGGGAGCCTTCAACAGGATTAGATAATCCGAATTCAGCAAACCCGATAGCCAGTCCTTTGCAAACCACGACTTATACTTGTGTAGCTATTAATGGTGGTGGATGTATTGCGCGTGATATGGTAACTGTTCATATCCTCTGCGATAAGAATAATATCTTTATACCAAATACTTTTTCGCCTAACAATGATGGGATGAATGATGCATTTTACCCCAGAGGCACAGGATTATTTAGTGTCAAATCTATTAAGATATTTAATCGTTGGGGTGAATTAGTATTCAGTAATAATAATGTGCAGCCTAATGTAGCCGGAGATGGATGGGATGGAAATTATCAAGGGAAAAAGGCGCCATCAGATGTGTATGTATATGTTATGGAAATAATTTGTGATAATAGCAAAGTAATTCCCGTGAAAGGAAATGTAACATTGATTCGGTGATGCTATTGGGGATGTGATAACGTATTTTTTATTTCTTACATAAATCCAATATCCAACATGAAAAATCAAAAATGGTTTTTTATTATCAGCTTATGCTGTATTTCAGGCATTGTGCATAGCCAGGATGTGCACTTCTCGCAATTCTTTGATGCGCCACTATTGCGTAATCCTTCCCTGGCAGGTATATTTAATGGGGATGTACGTGCCCAGGGTGTATATCGAAGTCAATGGGGTAGTGTAACAAGGCCCTATCAAACGGGTAGCTTTGATGTTGAAATCAAGAAACCCATTGGCCGGGCCAACGATTTTATTACCTATGGTATGCAAATTCTGTATGATCGTGCAGGTGATATAAATTTTACCACAACAAATATTTTGCCTGCAGTCAATTATCATAAATCACTCAATGGCAATAAAAGGAAATTTCTGTCCCTCGGATTCATGGGTGGATTGGTGCAAAGAAGGATTGATCGCTCAAAAATGACTACCAACAATCATTTTGACGGCTTTGGATATAACCCGGCACTACCGGATGGAGAAACGTTTCCTACATCCAATTATAAGTATTGGGATGGAAGTGTCGGTATATCCTATAATTCATCACTCGGGGAAAGTGAAGTGAGTAATTTTTTTATTGGGCTTGCGTATCATCATTTCAACAGACCCGTAAATTCTTTTTACAAAAACCCTCCTATTGAATTAAATCCAAAATGGGTCGCATCAGGTGGTGTTAAATTATTTGTCAATGAATTCTCCTATGTAAGCTTTCAGGCTGATATTTCCATGCAGGGAGATAATAAAGAAATTATAGGAGGCGGAATGTATTCAAGGAAAATTGGGGATGATATGGATAATCCTTTATATACCTTACATCTTGGCGCCTATATGCGCTGGAAAGATGCCATCATTCCGGTTATCAAACTGGATTATAACCCTTTTTCCATTGCCTTCAGTTATGATGTAAATACATCAGCGCTGAAGACAGCAAGCCAATATCGAGGAGGTTTCGAACTCTCCATTGCTTATATTGGTTTTGATAAAATTGGTTATTCCACAAAAGATGCGGTTCTATGCCCTAAATTTTAATTTTAAAAAAAATTGATGATCAAATTTTACATTATTTAAATCATACCTTAGCGCCATTAAAATAAGAATTATGTCAATTAAAATTGGAGACTTAGCGCCGGATTTTACCTTAATGGATACTGAAAAAAATAAAGTGTCCCTTGCTGATCAAAAAGGGAGTAAAGTACTTTTACTATTTTTCCCAATGGCCTTTACAAGTGTATGCACGACAGAAATGTGCAATATGCGGGATGATATGGCCAGATATGAAAGTATGAATGCAAAAGTTTTTGGCATATCTGTGGATTCACCTTTTACGCTGGCAAAATTTAAAGCAGATCAACAATTGAATTTTACTTTATTAAGCGACTTTAATAAAGAAGTCTCTGAAAAATATGGATGCCTCTATGACACTTTTATTGGCTGGATGAAAGGTGTGTCCAAAAGGTCAGCTTTTTTGATAGATGAAGAGGGAATAATTCGTTATGCAGAAGTATTGGAAAGTGCAGGGGATCTGCCAAATTTCCAGGAAATCAATTCGATTCTGGAGAAGAAATAGCCTTTATTTAATAAATGCTTAAATATTAATTTTTGCACAATAAAAAAAATTACTTATTTTTACTACGTTTATTATGTGATGAAACCAATTTTACATAAACATACCCGGATCATTCGTAAATCGCTGCTCTTCATTCTATTGATTGCAGCCGGTTGGGCATTCACCCATTCGGGTAATGCTTTGGCATCATCAGATATACAGGTGAAAATTGTAAAATTTTACCCCAACCCGGCTACTTCCTATATTAATTTTGAGTTCCCTGCAAATATTGACAGGACTTATTCCATTGCTATTTATAGTTTTTCAGGTAAAAAAATGGAAGATGTACCCGTATCATCCTCTAAAATCTCCATCATTTTATCAGATGACTTTTATCGGGGGATTTATATCTTCCAATTGCATGACAAAAATGGAAAGCTTGTTGAAGCAGGAAAATTCCAGGTAGCCAGATAAGTTTTTTCAAACACCATTCTCACTCAGCAAAATTTAAAAACAAAATCGGTTTTTGTTAGTTTGTAAAGTCCATCATTCATTAGTTCACGATCAACACGGGTATAGAAATCCGGTGTCTCACCTGGTTCACCGTTTCACCATATAAAAAATCTTTGAGGCCTTTATGCCTGTGAGCTCCCATCACCAGCATATCTGCATGTTCTTCCTGTACGATACGCACAATTTCTTTGACCCTGCTTTTATATCCCAGCTGAATTTTGATATCATAACCTAACTCTTTTAAACGGGTTGCATATACTTCCAATCTTTGTAAATCAGTTCTCGTTTCAGCATCATCTGCCTGTGCTCCAAAAAACCGTGCTGCCGCTGTTTCTACAATATGTAATAAAATATATTTTGCGTCCTTTCTTCCTTGCGAAAGCGCAAAAGCTATTAGTTTTTCATCGTTGTTTGAAAAGTCAAGTGCAATGGCAATATTCTTTAATACCGGGGTTTCTAAATTCACCAGTGGTTGCACATCACCATGCATAGCAGATTTAATCCTTGCTTTTTTCATAATAGGAATAATGATCATCATGATAAATAACCATGCAAAAAGCATGGCTACACCAATTAATAATATTTTGAGGCCAGTATGCCCCCTCTCCTGAAAGAGTGGCAGGCACGCTTCTGCAACCATTTTAATATTTAAAAATATCAATACTGTAGCCACTAACCAGGATAATATTTTTACCCATAGAGCAATGGCATATTTACCCATTGTACTCTTATCACTCACAAAAAATATTAATGGAATGATTGCAAAGCCAAGCTGGGCACTTAAAATAACCTGGCTTAATATAAGTAAAGAATCCAATTCCTGGTCTCCATAAACAAGGATAACAATCATGCTGGGAATGATGGCCAATAATCGGGTTAATAAACGGCGCATCCAGGGATTGATCCTTAGGTTCAAATATCCTTCCATAACGATTTGCCCCGCCAATGTACCGGTAATCGTAGAACTCTGTCCGGCAGCAATAAGAGCAATTGCAAATAATATGGGAGCCAATTCACTTCCTAATAAAGGCGCTAAGAGGGTATGCGCATCTTCAATTTTGGCAACTTGTGTATGGCCTGTTTTAAAAAATACGGAAGCAGCTAAAATTAATATGGCCGCATTTACTAAAAAGGCAGCATTTAAAGCAATGGTACTATCAAAAAAATTAAACCGTAATGCCTTTTTTATTCCACTCTCAGTATGTGCAATTTTCCGTGTTTGTACTAAAGACGAATGTAAATATAAATTATGCGGCATTACGGTCGCGCCAATAATGCCTACCGCAATATATAAAGCATCGCCACTGAGGGCAGTGGGAATAAAGCCTTTTAAAATTTCATGGCCACTCGGTTTGGCAAGAAATATTTCAACTAAAAATGATCCACCTATTATTAAGATCAAAGCAATGATAAATGCCTCCAGGCGGCGCATTCCCAGCTTTTGAAACCAGAGCAATAAGAACGTATCTAAAACAGTGATGCATACGCCCCATAAAATGGGTAATCCTGTAAGCAAATGGATGCCTATGGCCATCCCTAAAACTTCAGCTAAGTCACATGCGGCAATAGCTAACTCCGCCAGGATGTATAAGCAAAAATTCACGAGTCGCGGATACATGTCCCTGTTTGCCTGTGCAAGGTCTCTCCTTCTTACAATGCCCAAGCGGGTACTTAAACTTTGTAATAATAATGCCATGAGGTTACTCATGATCAATACCCAAATAAGGCTATATCCAAATCGGGCACCTCCCTGTAAATCAGTAGCCCAGTTTCCGGGATCCATATAACCTACACTTACCAGGTAAGCCGGGCCAAAATAAGGAAGCCATTTTCTCCACCCTTTTTTGGTAGAGCTTGTCATATCCACTGATTCATGTACTTCACTTAATGAGATATGATGATGCTTTTGGTTGTTCATCTTTCATTATTTTACAATGAGTGATTTGGTAATCGCCTCACTCAGATGCAGCGTTTTGTTTTTACCAACTTTCACTTCTATGGATTCATCAAAATCAAATCTTTTGATTACTTCTATCATTGTTCCAAGCTTGATGTCAAAATGTTTCAATAATTCCAGTAATTTAATTTCCTGGCTGGCTACTGCTACTACCCGTAACGGCTTATTTAATGGCGCCTGTGCGAGGCGTAATTGTTCCTGATGAGGCATTTTCCCTTGAGCATCCGGGATGGGGTCTCCATGCGGATCTACTTGTGGAAAGTGTAAATATGCATCCAGTTTATCAATTAGTTTCTTTGAACTCACATGTTCCAGTTCTTCTGCAATGGCATGCACTTCATCCCATTCAAAATGTAATTTTTCGGATAGAAAAAATTCCCATAAACGATGGCGGCGAATAATATCCAGTGCCAGCTTTTTACCCTTTGCCGTTAACTGAATGGATTTATAGGGAGACCAGGAGATCAGCTTTTTTTCTTTCAATTTTTTCAGCATATCCGTAGCTGATGCCGGCTTTGTATTCAAGGCACCCGATAAGGCGCCGGTGGATAGAGCTCCCCCCTCCTGCAAATGAAAAATAGACTTAATATAATTCTCTTCAGCAACAGAATATTTAGTCAGCACGTAAATTTATTTTAGGCAAATCTAAATTTATTTTTATAAAAAACATTTATTTTATAAAATCTTTATCATTTTTAAAAACCTAGCCATACAAAAGTTATAGGAGCGGTAAAAGGTTGTATATTTTTAAACTTATCTTTGCTTTCTTTAAAATTTATTTCATGAAATACCTGACACTTATCTTTTTCCTGATCATCGGAACATATATTCAAGCCCAGCCAGAACGTTGGCAGCAACGTATTTCTTATAACATTGATGTCAAAATGGATGTACATACCAACCAGTTTACCGGTACAGAGAAAATCAATTATTGGAATAATTCTCCCGATACACTTACCCGCTTATTTTTCCATATGTATTGGAATGCATTTCAGCCAAACAGTATGATGGACATTCGTAGCAGGGAACTGGGGAAAACAATCTTAGCCACTTCTAAAAAAGGAGAGCCTATCAGAGATTGGGATAGCCGTGTCCGGGACCGAATTTCTAAACTTACTCCTGATGAAATTGGCTACCAAAAAATAATTAATATTAAAGTGAATGGCCAAGCTGCCAAACTGATAGACCATGAAACGATATGGGAAGTCCAGATCAGTACACCCATTTTACCTCATTCAAAATCTACTATTGATCTTTCCTTTATGGCCCAGGTACCTATTCAAATAAGGCGAAGTGGACGAGATAATGAAGAGGGAATCCGTTACAGCATGAGCCAATG
>Ga0116193_1002355_pt1 | contig 14429 bp, 7 predicted proteins | sample AD_UKC115_MetaG_FD_89892 | JGI IMG/M metagenome (GOLD analysis project Ga0116193, IMG submission 89892) | Active sludge microbial communities of municipal wastewater-treating anaerobic digesters from Hong Kong - AD_UKC115_MetaG | ecosystem: Engineered > Bioreactor > Anaerobic > Digestate | place... | reverse complement strand
GGCGGCTGGAGTTCGCCCGGCGCGGCGTTCGCGGGCCGCAGCACGTTCAGGCCGCGCACGCCGCCGAAGAACAGCTCGCCGTTCGTGCCGGCCGCGGCCGCGCCGCCGTTGAATTCGTAATCCTGCAAGCCATCCTCGAGCGAGAAGTTGCGCACGCGGCGGGTCGTGGCGTCGTAACGCGAGAGGCCGCGGTTGGTACTCAGCCAGAGCCCGCCGTCGGCATCTTCGAGGATGCCGTAGATGGTTGAGCTGGCCAGACCGGCCGCCGCCGGCACGCGTTCGAAGTGCGCGGCGCCCCCGGCATCGATGCGGTCGAGACGATTCAGGCCGCCGTGCGTGCCGATCCAGAGACTGCCGTTGCGGTCCTCGTGAATAGCCCGGACCAGGTTGCCTGAGAGCGAATCGGGATCCTGCGTCACGTGCCGGAAGGAACTCACGCGTCCGCTCGCTGGGTCGAGCAGCGACAGGCCATCGAACGTGCCGGCCCAGATCCGGTGTGTGCGGTCGATGCAGATGGCGAGCACCATGTCGTGGGTGAGGCTCCCTGCATCGCCCTCGACGTGCCGGTAGGATTCGATGCGGCCGTCCTGCGGCCGGTAGTGGAGCAGCCCGCGCGCGCGCGTACCGATCCACAGGCTGCCGTCCGCATCGCGCGCGAGACTGCGCACCTCGGCCGATTCACCGTCGGCCGGCAGGCCGAGTGGCATTGTCGTCGCCTGTCCGGTCGCGACATCGAGCCGTTGCAGGCCGAGATTGCCCGCCACCCAGAGATCTCCGGAACCGGCGGCGAGCAGGCTGAAGATGCGCACCTTGCCGCCGTAGCCGGCCGCATGCCGCAGCGGCGCGGTGTAGTCCTCGAAACGGTCGGTGGCGCGATCGTAGGCGAGCAAGCCAGCGCCGTCGGTGCCGAGCCAGACCCTCTGTGTGCTCTCCGGCAGGACCGCACTGACGTTGTTGATCGCGACGTTGTCGTGCTGATCGGTGAGGTCGGCGACGTAGGCGAATGGTGCTCCGACTGGGCGGGTCAGGGCGACGCCGCGCGTGCCGCCGCCGATCCACAGCAGGCCGGTGCGATCGATCATCAGGGTCGCGACGAGTTCCTCGGGCAGACTGCCGGGCATGGTCGGCTCATAGCGCTGCCAGTCGGCTCGGCCGCTCGCCGGATCGAAGACGACCAGACCCTCGCCGCGCACGGCGAGCCAGAGCCGGCCGGCGGCATCCTCGGCGATGTCCCAGACGCTGCGGTATTCCGGCGCCTTGTCGCGCGGCCACAGGCGCTCCGCTTCCGCACCGTTGCCGGCGACACGGTAGAGGCCGTCGCGCGTGCCGGCATAGCGTCGCCCGTCGCGCGCGACCCAGGCGCTCAGCACGCCGGCCTGCAGCGCGGGCGCCGCGACGCGCTCCACCGTGCCGTTCTGCCGGTCGATGCGCAGCAGCCCTTCGCTGGTCGGCGCGAGCAGCGTGGCCGGACCATCGGGCACGAAGCGGCGGATCGGCAGCAGTACGGAGCCGCTCGCCGTGAACCGGTAGACCGGCGTGCGTGTGCCGCGGCTCGGATCGTAGCGATCGATGCCGGCGCGCGAACCGATCCACAGACGCTGGCTGCTCTCGTACCAGAGCGCAGTGATGCTGTCGGTGCTCGCGGCGGTATGCAGGCTCTTGTCGTCCGGCGCCGCCGCCTCGCCGCCGCCCAGGCGCGTGACGAAACCGCTGGCCGGATCCAGGCGCGACAGGCCGCGCGAACCGGTGCCGACCCAGAGCTGGCCGTGCTCGTCCTCGGCGAGTGCGGTAACGAAGCTGTCCGGCAGGCTGTGCGGGTCGTCCGCAACGTGCTCATAGAGCCGGAATGTGTAGCCGTCGAAGCGGTGCAGGCCGCCCTGGGTGGCGACCCAGACGAAACCGTTACGGTCCTGCAGCAGCGCATGCACGGTGTTCTGCGCGAGGCCGCGCTCGCCACTCAAGCTGCTGAAGTAGTAATCGCGCCGGGCGGCGGCGGCATCGCCCAGGGTGGCGAGCAGCACGAGCAGGGCAGATGCCAGGCGAAGCCAGACATGCCGCATTGCAAGGCCCTGCTGCAGAGCGACCCCCATGCGCGCCGATCTCCCCCGGCACTCCCCGGTGCCGCCCCGGCAGTGTAGGCAAAGCGGCAGCCGTGTGTCATGACACGGCCGCATCCGGCGATGGGCGAAGCCGCTCCTGTGCCTGCCCAGGCTCGTGACAGGCCGGCTCGCCATCGGCCGCTGACGTCGCCATGGGACGTCAGCGCGCATCCCGCACGCCGTCCGATCCGCACAATCCGCTCCGGTGCGGTGCCGCGGCCCTGCTAGAATGCACCAGTCCCGCGGGTGCCGTCCGATGAGTGCCGATTCCACCGTTTCCCATGCCGAACTCGGTGCCGTGCTGACCGAGCTGCGCGTCGGTGTCGGCGCGAGCGACTTGCACGGTTCGCTGGCCGGCTATCTCTGCGCCGGCGGCCATGCGAGCGCGGCAGACTGGCTCGACAGGCTCGCGCTCGAGACGGACGCGGCTGGCAGCCGGCCGGCGCTGTTGGATCGCCTGTTCGGCGAATGCCGTGCGCAGCTCGAGGATCCGGACCTCGGTTTCCAGCCGCTGCTGCCGGACGAGGATCGGCCGCTGCCCGAGCGCGCCGAGGCGCTGGTCGAATGGTGCCGCGGCTTCCTCGGCGGCATGGGACTGGCCGGCGTGGCCCAGGGCCACGCGCTGTCCGAGGACGGCGCCGAGATCCTGCGCGATTTCGGCACGATCGCCGGCTCGCACTTCGAACTCGACGACGCCGAGGAGGACGAGAATGCGCTGTCCGAGGTCGTCGAGTTCATCCGCATCGGCGTGCTGCTGCTGCACGGCGAGCTGAACGCCGCGCCGTTGCGCAAGACCCTGCATTGATGATCGGCACGGCCGAATTCGCCCGCCGCCGTCGCCAGCTGATGCGCATGGCGGGCCGCGACGCGATCGTCGTCGTGCCGGCGGCCCGCGAGCGTCTGCGCAACGCCGATGCGCCGTATCCGTACCGGCAGGACAGCGATTTCCATTACCTGACCGGCTTCCCCGAACCCGACGCGGTGCTCGCCCTCATCCCCGGCCGCACGCACGGCGAGACCATCCTGTTCTGCCGCGAGCGCGACCGCGAACGTGAAGCCTGGGATGGGCCGCGCGCCGGCACCGAAGGCGCGGTGCGCGACTGGGGCATGGACGACGCGTTCCCGATCGACGACATCGACGAGATCCTGCCCGGCATGATCGAGGGCCGCTCGCGGGTCTACTACCACTTCGGTCGCGACACGGAATTCGATCTGCGCCTGATCGGCTGGGTGCAGCGCGTGCGTGGCCTGCGTCATCCGGATGCGCGCGCGCCGCACGAGTTCGTCGCGCTCTCGCACCTCCTGCACGACCTGCGCCTGTACAAGTCGCGCGACGAGCTGCGCGTGATGCGCCATGCCGCCGCCATCACCGCCGAGGCGCATCGGCGCGCGTTGCGCCTGGTGCGTCCCGGGCTTGCCGAACACCGGGTCGAGGCGGAACTCCTGCATGCGATGCGCAGTGCCGGTGCGGTGCCCGCCTACGAACCGATCGTCGCCGGCGGCGCGAACGCCTGCGTGCTGCATTACCGCACGAACAGCGCCGTGCTCGGCGACGGCGACCTGCTGCTGGTCGATGCCGGTGCCGAGTACCAGTGCTATGCCTCCGACGTCACCCGCACCTGGCCAGTGAATGGCCGCTACAGCCGCGAGCAGCGCGCGCTGTACGAGGTCGTCCTCGCCGCGCAGGTCGCGGCGATCGACGCGGCGCGTCCCGGGCGGCCGTGGAGTGCCGTGCACGACGCGGCCGTCGCGGTCGTCGCGGCCGGGCTGTGCGAACTCGGTCTCGTCCGCGGTGATGCGCACGCAGCGATCGAATCGGGCGCCTACCGGCGTTTCTTCCCGCACAAGACCGGCCACTGGCTCGGCCTCGACGTGCACGACGTCGGCGATTACCGCATCGACGGCGAGCCGCGCGTGCTGGAGCCAGGCATGGTGCTGACCGTCGAGCCGGGCATCTACGTGCCGCCGGACGCGAAGGGCGTGGCCGCGAAATGGCGCGGCCTCGGCATCCGCATCGAGGATGACGTGGTGGTCCGCCGCGGCGCGCCCGAGATCCTCAGCGCCGACGTGCCGCGCGAGCCCGAGGCGATCGAGGCGGCGATGGCCGCTGCCGCGCGGATCGTGGCGTGAGGGAATTCCGTCGCCGCCCGCCGGTCTGAGCGGCTGCCGCGTCCGGTCCACATTCCGAGGGAACGCATGAATCCAGTCCCGGCCCTGCTCGCCGTGTTGCACGGCATCGCCGCGCTCAGCGAGCCGCTGCATTTCGGCCTGTTCGGCGACCTGCACATCGCCCGTCCGGGCGCCACCGTGCGGCAGGTCGCGTTGCTCGTCTCCGACCGGCCCGGCTGGGCCGTGCCCGAGGAACGCATCGCGCAGGACCTCGCCGGCTCGGGCACGCTCGTGATTGGCGTCGATCTCGCGGCGTATCTTGCGGAACTCGCCGGCGTGCACGGCCGTTGCGCTTATCCGGCCGGGCACGTCGAGGAAATGGTCCACTGGGTCGAGCGCCACGAGGCGCTGGCCGATTACCGCGCGCCGCTCCTGATCGGACGCGGCAGCGGCGCGGACGTGGCCTATGCCGTGGCCGCACAGGCTCCGGCCGGCACCTTTGCCGGCCTCGTCACGCTCGGCTACGACTTCGACTGGCGGCTGGCCCGTCCGCTCTGCGCCGGTGACGCCGGACCGGTCGCTGCCGCCGAGGCCGGTCGTGGCTACCGGATCACACCGGCGCGCGGTTTTGCCGTCGACTGGCTGCCGCTGTCGTCGGCCGCGGATGGCCCGCTCACCGGCGCTTCGCCGCCGGTACGCGCCATGCTGTGGCTGGCCGACGGGCTGGGGCGATATCTGGCCGGCAGCGCCGCCGCGGCAGCCGCACCGCTCCCGGACCGCATCGAGCGCTGGCAGCGTCCGCGCGCGGCCGCGCCGGTGGCGCCGGACGTCGCCGACCTGCCGCTCACCGAGGTCGCCCCGCAGGGCACGCCGAACGGCCGCGTGGCGATCATCCTCACCGGCGATGGCGGCTGGGCCGGTCTGGATCGCGGCGTGGCCGAGGTGCTTGCGCGCCAGGGCATGCGCGTGGTCGGTTTCTCCACGCTGAAGTTCTTCTGGAAGACGCGCACGCCGGACGAAGCCGCGGCGGCCGTGGCGCGCGTGATCGACCACTACACGGCCGGCGCGGCGGATACGCGCTGCGTGCTGATCGGCTATTCGTTCGGCGCGAGCCTGGTGCCGGTCGTGATCAACCGCCTGCCGTCTGCCGCGCAGGCCCGGCTCGAGGCCGCGTTCGCGATCTCGCCCGATCCCGAGGCGGTGTTCGAGGTCAAGGTCGGTGACTGGTTCGGCGGCGCACACCACGAGGGAGCCGTGCCGATCGCGCCCGAAGTCGCCCGGCTCGGCGCTGCGTTCTACTGCATCCACGGCAAGGACGAGGACGACAGCATCTGTCCGAAGCTCGATGCCGCGCACACGCGCGTGCTCAGCCTGCCGGGCGGTCATCACTACGACGGCGACTACACGGCACTCGGCACGCTGATCGCGGACCGGCTCGCGAAATAGCCGGCCACCGGAAAGCGCGTTGCCCGTATTCGACTCACGCCTGGCGTGGAGTCCATCCGTCAGCCGTCCATCCAATGCGCAGGGTTACCCTCGCCTCGCGCTTGGCATGGAGTCCACCCGCGGATCGTCCTGGCGGACGCACTCGTTCCCGCGAACGCCCCTCGATTTGCGGCTCCGGTGACGGGTGTCCCCGCGGGCTTCGGTTTCTTCGCGCGGCGACGTTACTGGGCAAAGCCCGCCGCGGCGGGTTCCCCTTGATTGTGGAGTCCATCATGGCGCCTTCGGTCCGTTGTCTGTGCGTGATCCTGCTGGTCCTCTCGCCGGCCCTTGCATTCGCCACGCGCTGCGAGATCGGTGGCGTCGAAGTGAATACCGACAATGGCGCGACCACCGCCGGCAAGACCGGCCTCCTCAAGTGCTACCGCCCGGACGGTTCGCTGTGGCGCGAGCAGGAACTGCGCGACGGCGAATACATCGGCCTCGACAAGCGCTATGACGAGGACGGCTCGGTACATGAGCGGCGCATCAATGCCCAAGGCAATACGCAAGGCGTGGCGCGTGAGTTCCACCCGAACGGCAAGCTGAAGTCCGAGGGTGAGTACGACAACGGCCGGCCGGTCGGCGTGACCCGCAGTTATTTCCCGGATGGCCATGTCCAGGCGCTGCGCTACTACGAGAAGGCCGGTACGAGCGCCGCCGTGACGCTCGAATACAACGCCGACGGCAGTCTCAAGGATCTGCGCTGTGGCAAGCGTTCCTTCCTCGCCGAGGACAAGACGCCGTGCGGCTTCGTCGGCGAGAGCACGGTCGAGCTGCACGACATGAAAGGCCGCCTGGTGGAGCGTCGCGTCTATCGCCAGGGTGAGGTGCAGCGCATCGAGCAGTTCGGTCGCGACGGCCGCCTCGCGGCTTCCGTGGAAACGACGGCGCAGGGGCGCATCGAGCGCACCTATCATCCGGACGGCAAGCCGGCTCAGGAAGTCGTCATCCGCGACGGCTGGAAGGTCTCGACGACCGAGTGGTACATGAACGGCAAGGTCCGTTCGCGCACCACGCGCGAGCCCGTCGAGCGCGAGGCGCGGACCGTCGTCGATCAATATCGCGATGACGGCACGCCGGCCTATCACGAGGAATCGATCGGCGAGCGGCGCGTGCAGAGCCGGAAATTCGCCGCGGGCGGGGTGCTCGAGGAGGAAGCCGACTACGCGCCGGAAGGCTATCTCGCCACGCGTCGCAAATACGCACCGGACGGCCGCGTCGTCGCCGAGGAATCCTTCTACCCGGATGGCTCGCACCGCGCCGGGCCGCGCATCGGCGGTGCGCCGTGATGCCGGTGCAGGCCGCTCAGCCGCGCAGCAGGTTGCGATAGCCGCCGGCGACCAGCGCGGCAATGTCGGTCAGCAAGGCGGGCACGAACAGACCGCGCGGATAGGCGAGATACGCGCCGATCCATTGCGGCTGGAACTTTTCCTTGTAGCGGCGTACACCCTGGTAGTTGTAGAGCCGGCCGCCGTAGCGGAACGCGAGTGCGGCCAGCCGCTCGTTGAGCCGCGCGTAGGGGCTCGCGCCGACGTTCGACAGCGGCGCCATGCCGAGACTGAAACGCGGATGGCCTTGGCGTTGCGCCCAGAGCAGCACGTTGGCGAACAGGAAGTCCATGCTCGAGCGCGGCGCATCGGGCAGATGGCGCATCAGATCGACGCTGGCGGTACCGTTCGGCCCGTAAGGCGGCAGCACGTTCGCAAAGGCGACCAGCTCGCCCGCCCGGCGTACGACCGCGAGCGGACTCCAGGCGAGATACTGCGGATCGAAGCGGCCGAGCGAGAAGCCCTTCTCGCGCATGGCCTTGCCGGCGAGCCAGGCATCCGAGACGCGTTCGGCATCGGCGGCCAGCGCGGTATCGAACGGCGGGTGCAGAATCTCGAATTCGAGCTGCTCGCGTCCGGCACGGTTGAGAGCCTGGCGCAGATCCTCGCCACGCTTGCCCGACAGCGAGAAATCGGCGAGCGGGAGCACCGCGAGTTCACCCAGCTTGAACAGATCGAAGCCGTGATCGTGATAACGCGACAGTTCCGGTTCGAGTACTTCGTAGAACACCGGGCTGCAGCCGAGACTGTCGGCATAGCGGCGGAAATCGACGATCGCGCGGTCGATCGCCGTGCCGGGTCCGCAGGGTGAGCCGAGCGCGACCAGCCGGTCGCGCACGCTGCCGTAGGCGACCACGGCCTGCCGGTCGGCGGCCCAGAACAGGTGCTTGTCGCCCATGAAAGTCAGGTGCGCGAACTCGCCGCCGCCGTAACGCCGGTAGATCTCGCGGGCCTCTTCCATCTCGGCATGGTCCGGCAGTGGCGCACGCGGACGGCGCACGGCGAAACTCTGCCAGATCAGATACAGCACGGTGCCGAGCAGGGCCGCGGCAAGGCCGCGCGCGAGGCGCGAGGAATGCTCGCCGACGCCGACGTAGAACAGGTCAAACGAGTCGTCGCCGAGCACTGCCGCCACACCGATCGCGAAGAACACCAGCACCACGGCGAACAGGCCAGCGTACCAGCCGAACGTGATTGCCGAGGAGAGGCTCATCGCGCGCTGCGTGAATGCGTTCTTGCGTGTGCGCAGCAGCAGGGCCACGCCGAGCAGGAAGCTCGCCTCGCCGAAATGCAGACCCTTGGTCACGGCGAGCAGCGCGGACAGCACCAGCAGCCACGAAGCGAGGCCGTAGGCGACGCGCAGGCGGCCGTCGATGCCGCGCGACAGGCCGAGCAGCAGCACGCCGGACAGCACGCTGAACCAGTTCGAGCCTTCGAGCGCCAGGATCGGGATGTAGGTACGTACGAGCTCGGCACGTTCGGCGAGGCTCGGGATCGACGCCGAGGCGAGCTGTAGAGCGCCGGCGGCGAAGGTCAGGATCGCAATCAGGCGGATGCCGAGATCGGCGAGCAGGCCCGCCGGCAGGCCGAGCAGGCCGAACAGTGGATGGCCGGCGAGGCGCTCGCGTAGGCGGGCGAGCAGGGGCAGGCGCGCTGCGAGCATGCCGGAGCCGGTATACAGCGCGAGGAACAGTGGCAGCAGGTAATAGGCCAGCCGGAACAGGAACAGGCCGGACAGGATCGCCGCCTGGTCGTAGCCGGCTGCGGTTAATGCGAGTAGGATCAGCGCGTCGAATACGCCGAGTCCACCGGGTACCAGGCTCACGAGCCCGAGCACCGAGGCGCCGGTGAACGCGCCCAAGAGGATCAGCGGATCGACCGTCAGGCCGCTCAGCCGCAGGCAGGCGTGCAGCACGCCTCCCGCAAGCAGCCAGTCGAGCAGCGACAGCCCGGCGAGCGCGAGCTTGAGGCCGAGCCCAGGCAGAGGCTGGTCGGCTGGCAGCCAGCGCATCAGATGCCGCTCGCGGGTGAGCACCACGTACAGCGGCAGATACAGCGCGGCCGCGCCGAGCACGGCATAGGCGAGCCAGCGGGCCACGCTGCCCGGTGCGATCGGCAGGGTGCCCGTGGCGAGGGCCAGCACGACCAGGATCGACAGGCCGAGCGGCAACGCGAGCGCCTGCATGCCGATCAGTGCTGCAGCGCGCGACAGACTCACGTCGCGTGCGGTGAGCCCCATCAGGCGGATGCCGGCACCCATCGCACCCGACAGGTTCAGCGAATTCGCCATGCCATTGGCGACGAAGGCGAGGCGCAGCAGCTCGCGGCGCGGTACACCGAGCCCGAGCCAGCGCGCGATCAGCACGTCGACGAAGCCGGTGAACGCCACCGCGAGCGTCGCCAGCAAGCCGACGGCCAGCGCACGCGAGGTCGGCACGGCGATCAGCGTGCGCTGCAGCTGGCCGAGGTCGAAATCGCTGAACTGCTGCCAGCCGAGCCACACGGCCAGGGCGAGGAACAGCAGTGGCAGCAGCGTGCGTACGAGACGCGCCAGCGGATGACCGGTACCGCCACCCGTGGAGGAGGGTTGTTCGTTCATCGACACGATCCATCGTCCGCCGACGCGGCGCATGGCCGGTCCGCGACCGGCCGCGTCCGCCGCGGGGGCGCCATCATCGTCGTGCGCCCCGGAGCTGTCCAGCGTATCGTGGGCTCGCGGCCCATGCCGTTGTTCGTTTCAAATGCAGCGCAGCATTTGCAACCATGTCGGTTTGCGGGAGACCCCACATGTGTCGTCAGTTCCTCAGGGGCGTGGTCCTCGGTGTGTTGTTTCTACTGTCGCCTGCCGTATGGGCGGCGACCCACTGCGTGCAGGACTTCGCCGGACTGCGCGCCGCGCTGGATGACTTCGATGCGGGCAATTCCACGATCATCCACCTGGTTCAGGGCACCTATGCCATCGATAACAGCCAAGGCCGGGTTCTCGGCGATTTCGGCGGCTACACCATGGATGCCTCGATCCAGATCATCGGTGGCTACGTGCCGGGTTGCGGCAGTCGCGTGATCAATCCCGCGAACACCGTCATCGACGGCCAGAACCAGCCGGACAGCCACCTTCACTTGTGGGGAAACGGCGATCACGTGCTGATGGGCATTACATTCACCCGCCTGACTTCAACTTTCATGACGGTAGCGTTGCGTCATGGTGATGCGGATGCCTCCGGCAATACCTTCACCGTGAAGTACTGCCGCTTCATCGGCAATTCGGGTTCTAATGCCGCACTCTTTCTGGACCCCGCTGGATCGGGAGGATCGAGCTCCGCGCGCACCATCGTCTGGAACAACCTGATCGCGAACGGCACCGGCAGCGGCCCGTCGATGGTTCTCAACGTGGTGAAGAACGCAGTCATCGACTTCACCAACAATACGGTGGCTTTCAACAGCCGGAGCGCCGTTTTCGAAGCCGCCACCCAGGACCCGCCATCCAACGCAGACTCTACATTGCGGATCATGGACAACATCTTCTGGTCGAATGGCACGGTTGATCTTGACGTCAGCGACGTATCGTCGAAGGGCCTGACCCCGAGCGTGGCCTACAACATCGTCGGCACGCTCGCCGGCACAATCCAGCCGACCACGTCGAACAGCAACCTCGACCCGAAGTTCGTCTCGCCGGGTGTCGATTACCGCTTGCAGAATGCCTCTCCGGCCGTGAATTCCGGCGCGTCCTACCAGCCGGCCGGCTTCCCGAGCCAGGACATCACCGGTGGGCCGCGCATCGTCGGCAGCACGATCGACCGCGGTGCCTACGAGTCCTCGTTCGACGATCTGAACGACTTCATCGTCACCAACACGGGCAATACGGGGCCTGGCAGCCTGCGTCAGGCGATCATCGGGGCGAACACCAACCCGGGCAAGTCGCGCATCCTGTTCCAGCTCAGCAGTTGTCCGGCGGTCATCAATCTGACCAGTGCCCTGGATGCGATCACGACCGACGTGACCATCGATGGCTATACGCAGAGCGGTGCCACGCCGAACACGTCCTGGTCATCCTTCGATGCGAATCTGTGCGTCGTGCTGAACGGTGCTGGCAGCCTGGCGAACGGTCTGCGTACCACGGGCAATGGACGCGTGACGGTGCGCGGGTTGATCTTCACTGGCTTCACGGATGCCGCCATCCGTTTCGATGGCGGCAGTGGTCATTACGTATCCGGCAACCAGATCGGCGAGGTGCCGCTGACGGTGCAGAACAAGGATGGCGTGCGCGTCAGTGGCAGTGCCGGCAACGCGATGATCGGCGGCGACTACAATGATCCGGCCGTGGTGAACCTGATCGGCGGCAACAGCGGTGCTGCCGTGAGCATCGACAGCAGCGCAGGCGGGGTCGTCGTCGCCAACAACCGGATCGGCGTGCTGGCCGATGGCTCGGGAGGGGCCGGCAATACTACCGGCATCGCCATCTTCAACTCGCCAGGCAACACCATTCAGTACAACACGATCACTGCCAGCGCCAGCTACGGCGTGACGATTGGTGGCTCCGCGGCGACCGGCAACATCGTTCAGGACAACACGGTTGGCAGAGACCTCGGCAATGCCTGCAGTGCGAACGGCTCGGGCGGCGTGCTGATCAGTTTTGCGGCACATGACAACACCGTCGGTGCTACCGCGAATTCCACCGGCGGCGGTAACGAGATCGCCTGCAACAGCGGGCCAGGCGTGTGGATATCGACGAGCGGCGGCAGCGGCAACCGGATCCTCGCCAATCGAATCAATGGCAACACGGGTCAGGCGATCGATCTCGGCACGGCCGGCCCGACGGCAAACGATGTCGGTAACTTCGATGCCGATTCCGGACCGAACGGGCTGCAGAACTATCCGGACACCCTCGGCGCTTACCTCACGTCGAACGCGTTCTGGATCGAGGGCAATCTGGACAGCCATTTCCTGCTGTTCGGCGACAATCAGTTCCGGATCGATCTCTACGAAGGCTTGCAGTGCGGCACGCGCGGCCAGGCTGGGCCAACCTACCTCGGACGAGCCAACGTGACCACCACGTCGGATGGCCATGTGCATTACTGGATCAAGCTGGTGGCCAAGCCGCTGAACCAGCCGCTGCGATACGTGAGTGCGACGGCCACTGATTCTGCTGGCAGCACCTCGGAGATCGGCACCTGCGTGCTCGAGTCGACGGACATGCTCTTCCGCGACACGTTCGAGTGAGCAGCACAGCTGTCCCGTGGCCGGTCCATCACCGGCCACGGGGCGGCGCCTAGTCGTGATAGCCCGCATCGCCCGCGAGCTTGCCGCGGAACACGCGGTAGGAATACGCGGTGTAGGCCAGCACGAGCGGGATCAGCACCAGCGCGCCGATCAGCACGAAGGTCTGACTCGATGGTGTCGCGGCGCTGTTCCAGATCGTCAGGCGCGGCGGCAGCAGATACGGCCACATGCCGAGCACGAGGCCGAGGAAACCAAGGCCGAAGAAGCTCACGGTCAGCACGAACGGTGCGCGCTCGTGACGCCGGGCGACCGCACGCCAGAGCAGGACGGCATTCAGCGCGGTGAGGACCGGTACCGGCGATAGCCACAGCACGCTCGGCCAGTTGAACCAGCGTTGCATGCGGATCGCATCGAGGAACGGCAGCCAGGCGCTGACCAGCAGCATGGCGGCAATCACCGCGATCACCAGCGGCCGGGTCAGCGCGTAGGCGAGATCCTGCAGGGCGCCATCTGTCTTCAGCACCAGCCAGGTCGCGCCGAGTAGTGCGTAACCGGCGATCAACGAGAGTCCGGTCAACACCACGAACGGGCTGAACCAGGCGAACGCGCCGGCGGTGCGCTCGCCCTCGGCGAGCGGGATGCCCTGCACGATCGCGCCGAGGATTACGCCCTGCGCGAAGGTCGCCACCAGCGAGCCGAGGAAGAACGCCGCACCCCACAGCGGCCGCGTGCGGTTCGCCTTGAAGCGGAATTCGAAGGCCACCCCGCGGAACACCAGCGCGATCAGCATCAGCAGCACCGGCAGGTAGAGACCGGACAACATCGCTCCATAGACCTTCGGAAACGCCGCGAGCAGGCCGGAGCCACCGAGCACCAGCCAGGTCTCATTGCCGTCCCAGATCGGCGCGGCGGTGTTCATCATGCGATCGCGTTCGTGCTCGTCGTGGCCGAACGGCAGCAGGATGCCGAGACCGAGCACGAAGCCGTCGAGCAGCACGTACATCAGCACGGCGAAGCCGATGACGAGAAGCCAGGCGACCGGCAACAGCGTCGCGGCATTCATCGCGCTTCCTCCACGGGCTCGTCGGGCACCGACAGCGGGCGTGCCGGCGTGGCATTGGGCTCGTGACGCGGCGCTGCGACGGGACCGGTGCGGATCAGCTTCCAGAGATACCAGCCGCCGAAGCCGAAGATGAAGGAGTAGGCGACGAGGAATGCGGCGAGCGAGACGCTCACGCTCGCCGCCGGTATACCGCTGAAGCCCTCGCTGCGCCGCATGACACCGTAGACGAGCCACGGTTGGCGCCCGATCTCGGTGACATACCAGCCGGCCAGTACGGCCACAAAGCCGGCGGGCGAGAGCCAGGTGAACAGGCGTAGGTACCAGCCGGTGTCGAACAGTCGCCCGCGCCACCACAGCACCATGCCGGTGACCGTCAGCGCCAGCATCAGCAGGGCGATGCCGACCATCACGCGGAAGCCGAAGAACACCGGCGCCACGGGCGGACGATCCTCGCGCGGGAAGTCCTTCAGGCCGACGATCTCCCGGTCGAGCGAATGGGTGAGGATCAGGCTGCCGAGATGTGGCACGGCGACGCTGTAGCGATTGGCTTCCGCCGCTTCATCAGGTGTCGCGAACAGGATCAGCGGCACGTCGCGGCCGGTTTCCCAATGGCTTTCGATCGCGGCGAGCTTGGCCGGCTGGTGATCGCGTACGAAGAGTCCGTGCAGGTCGCCGACGATCATCTGCAACGGCACGGCGATCGCGAGGAAGCCGAGCGCGGACTTCAGCATCGGTCTCGCCTTCTCGACGAAGCGGCCGTGCCGCAGATACGCCGCGCCGACGCCGCCGACGACCATCGCCGTGGTGATGAATGCGGCGAGCACCATATGCGTGAGCCGGTACGGGAACGACGGATTGAAGATCGCCGCCCACCAGTCGGTCGGCACGAGCTCGCCATCGTGGATCGCGTAGCCGGCCGGCGTCTGCATCCAGCTGTTCGCGGAGATGATCCAGAAGGTCGAGATCAACGTACCGAGCGCGACCATGCAGGTTGCGAAGAAGTGGGTGCCGTGGCCGACGCGCCGCCAGCCGAACAGCATCACGCCGAGGAAGCTCGCCTCGAGGAAGAAGGCGGTGAGCACCTCGTAGTTCATCAGCGGCCCGATGACGTTGCCGGCAGCATCC